>Ga0073934_10009803_pt1 | contig 12123 bp, 10 predicted proteins | sample LarsenN4metaG_FD_76834 | JGI IMG/M metagenome (GOLD analysis project Ga0073934, IMG submission 76834) | Hot spring sediment bacterial and archeal communities from British Columbia, Canada, to study Microbial Dark Matter (Phase II) - Larsen... ... | reverse complement strand
TGCTCAACATGCGCAAGCAAGTCGAAGCCAAGGCAGCGGAAATGGTTGCCAAATTGCCCGCGACCGCCGATGCGGTGACGCGCGAACAGGAGCAAAAAAAACGTCTCGAAGAGGCATTCGCCAATCTTGCCCGGGAAAAATCCGATTGCCCGTCCAAGGAAAATGGCGGCGATTTGCAAAACTGGTTCCCGCGTTTCGGCAGCATGGTCGAACCGTTCGCCCAGGCGGCATTCGCACTGAAGCCGTACGAAATGAGCCTGCCGGTCAAAACAAACTTCGGCTACCATCTCATCCTGGTCATCGACCGCAAACCGGGAATGGCCGTGAAATTCGATGAAGTCAAAGACGCGGTTCGGGAAGTGTATTGCAACAAACTGCGCGAGGCCGTGATCGCTGCGATGCGGCCGCAGGCAAAAATTGTCATCTACTCGGACAAATAAGCGATCCTTCGATGCGCACGGTTTTACTGCTGATTTGTTCCAATGTCTTTATGACGATCGCCTGGTATGGCCATTTGCGCAAAGGGTTCGAACAGCGGCCGCTCGTACTGATCATCCTGATGAGTTGGTTAATTGCTTTGCCGGAATACGCGCTGCAGGTGCCGGCGAATCGCATCGGGCATCGCACGTTTACCGCACCGCAACTGAAGATCATTCAGGAAGCGATTTCGGTTTCGGTATTTATCATTTTCAGCGTCCTCTATTTGGGCGAGAAGCCGAACTACCGCGACGCCATCGCCTTCGTGCTGATCCTGCTCGCCGTTGCTATTGCCGTTTGGCCGTTCAAACCTGCCTTAGCGAACGGCCCGCCAGCGGTGTAACGCCGTCAATGTTTGTTCCATGTCTTGGGGCAATGGCGCCGTTATTTCAATCCACTCACCCTTGCGCGGATGCCGGAAGCGGATGCGGCTGGCATGCAGCGCTTGCCGGTCGAGCAAAACCACGTCCTCGCTCTGCGAGATCGTTCCGGACGGCGCCAAATCGGAAACGTGAATGCGATCCCGGCCGCTGTAGATCTTGTCTGCCAGCACCGGGCAGCCGATACTTGCAAGGTGGACGCGGATTTGGTGCGTGCGGCCTGTCCGCGGCTGAACTCGGCAATAGGTGAACCCGCGAAAGCGCTCGATCACTTCGTAAAAACTGCACGCCTCCTTGGCGTCTTCGTCATCATCCTCGGCGACCATCATTTTGATGCGGTCGTATTTGTGATGGGCAATGGCGGCTTCGATGTAGTCGCGGTCGCGGTCGAGCACGCCGGCGGTAATGGCGACGTACTCCTTGAAAATCTTGCGACTTTCGAAAAGTGCCGCGAGTTCGCGGTGCGTGCGTTCTTCCTTGGCGATCAAAATGGCGCCGCTGGTGTCGCGGTCCAGGCGGTGCACGATGCCGGGCCGATAATCGCCGAAAGTCGAACTGAGTTCGGAAAAATGGAACTGCAACGCGTTGACCAGCGTCCCCGACCAGTTGCCCTTGGCTGGATGCACGACCATGTTGGGCGGCTTGTTGATGACCGCCAGGACATCATCCTCGTAGAGGATTTGCAGCGGAATGTCTTGCGGGATCGGCGCGGAGAAGGTCGGATGCGGCAGCGTCACACGAATGACATCGCCGGAACGAAGTTTGTAACTCGCCTTGCTGACTTGTCCATTGACGCTGACGTTGCCGGCATCAATCGCTTTGCGGATCAACGAACGGCTCACATCGGGAATCTGCTGCGCCAGGAATTGATCGAGCCGGAGCGGTTCGCCGCGGACGCGCGCTACGATTTCAATGGGTTCACGAGGCTTGTCGTCGGACATCGATCAATCTTAGCGCCCTTACAACGTACGGAACAGCTACTTTTTCTCGTTCTTTGGCGCATCCGGCGTCTTGGCGCCCTTGTCATCCTTCTTCGGCTCAGTTTTGGCCGGTTCCTTTTTCTCGGACGGCGGAGGCACAACGACCTTCGGCGGCTCGGACTTGGGTGCTTCGATCTTCGGCGCTTCAGGCTTGGGGCCTTCCAGAACCGGCGGCGCAATGGACGGCGGCGGGAATTTTGGTGCTTCCGACTTGGGCGGGAAGATTGGCGGCAATTCCGGCGCCGGCGGCACTTCTTTCCTCGTCAGCGCTGCATTCAGGTCCTTGTAAAAGGCGACGATCGACTGCTTATTCTTTTGGATATCCTCAACCCGCTCGGCCGCGATTTTCCCTTGCAGCGAATCTTTGTGTTTTGCGGCCAGTTCCTGGTATAGCTCGAGCGCGCGGTCGATGCTGCCGCGATCCTCGGATGGGTTTTCTTTCTTCGGCACGCCGATCAACGATTCTTCTGCCTTGGCCAAGGCCAAAAGCGACTCGCGTTGCAACGGCAAATCCTCGGTCGCTTCCTTGAGAAGTTCGGCGTATGTTTTTCGCGCCTTCTCGACGTTTTCGATTGCGGCCGGGCGGAAGAGATCGGAGCCGAGCTTGCTGAGTCCGTCCTGCAGCCAGCCGCGTGCCAATTGTGCCTTCGCGGCTCGAGCGGCCGGGGTTCCGCGATTTGCCTCGACAATCTGTTCCAGTGCGCTGGTTTCTGCGGCAGTTTGTAGTTCGCCCCAAAGCGCCGAGCGCGTGCGGGTAGCGCTTTCGTTGTAATAGCGCCAGGCGAAGATCAAAAGGATAACGAGAACCACCACGCCCACGATCGCCCAGACCGTAGTCGAAGACTTCTGGTCGCCCTCGCCTTTCCACCAGCGGGAGAGGCGGGCAACGAGTTCGTTCTGTTCGAGTTGCTTGCGTTGTTCAGCCTTCATGCGAACGCTCCGATGGTTCCGCCAAACTCGAACAGTCGTCGCAACCGCCAAGCCGGCAATCTGTTGTTCTGAGGCTGATCTTAGGCATCGCTGCGGGACCGGTCAATGTGAATGGCCGCCCGGTGGGACGGCCTCTCTCGCCAGTAGCCTACTTGCCGCCGGGGGCTGGGCCGATTTGGTAGCCGAGCTTCTTTGCAATGGTCGCGAACTTGTCGCCGGCCTTGGCGGCTTGCGGCGAACCGACCTGTACCTGAGAAATCACGGAGTACCAAAACCTTTGCCGGTCGCGAGGAGCGAACGACTTGGGGTCCAACCCCAATTCGCGGATCGTCTCCGGGTCCCAACGACGCCGTTTGAGTTCCGTAGCGAGCTCGCGCCAACTCATACCCGATGAAATCGGCTCGCCATTTGATTTGGAGATCTTTCGACCGATGAGGACGTGAAGTAGCCCCAGAAGATGCCCTTTCGCACCTCCGTGTTGTTCGACTACGTCGAGGAACTCGCGCACGCCATCCATGAATGCGACTCCGCACTGCCGTGTCCGATGAGCCTTAGGTCCAGGCTTGGCGGCAATACTGCGGACCGGCCCGGACGGTGCATTCCGTGCAAATTCCCCATATTGCCAAGTTATACTATTCCACCGATTTGCCGAAGTCGAAGGGCTTTTTTGTTATGTGACGTTTTTCTGGCCCGCCTGAGCTGCCGTCCTGACTCATCCACTTTGCATTTCTTCCTGGATTCGCCGTAAGACATCGATGGTAAAGCCGCCATGAACTTTTTGGCCGTCGGTGTAGAGCCAATCGTTCAAGTCACGCAACGCGACGCGAACTCGGTCGCCGCAACGAATCGTCGTTAATTCGACGGGGTCGTTGTCCAGCTTCCCATAGATGTAGCCGTTTTCGATGCCGGTGACGGTCAGCCACATGTACTCAAAACAGTCGGCCGTTCCGATCCTGGCTTTTGCGGCGAAGTTTTGATCGGGCCGACGCTGTTCGAACGCTGCTTCAAACTCGCGCCAGGTTCGCCGAGCTCGGGCGACGGCTGCTTTGATTCGAGGATCGTCGCGAGATACGGGAACTACGGCCGGATAGCTTGCATTTTCAAAAACCGAGAGCGGGTCGGGGCTCGTCAAACAGGATCGCGCCTCGTCATCGAACACGGCGATCTGGCCGGTGCCAGGTGCGAAAATGGCCAGGCAATCCTCGTCGGCGAGAGCGGCGGTGAGTTTGCCGATAATCCGGTAGAGTCGGGCCAGGTCGCGAGGATGCGCGTCGCTCAGCAAATCGACGGAGAGCCAGGCCTCATGGTCGACGATCAGCTTTCGCAGGCGCAATTCCGGTATCTGCTCGCCTGCTCGGATCGGATCGTCCATGTATGGACGCGGGAAGGTATTGATCAAAAAGCAGTCGTCGCCATATTTCAGGACGAACGACGGGGGCGAACCGGCCACAAAGTTTTCGTTCTCTTCGCGATCGTCGTCGCGAAAGGTTACGCCAAGCGTATCCGTCGCAATCTCTGCCAAGGTGGTAGAGTCCATCGACCGCGGTTCGCTCAAGAAAAGCACAAAGGCGATCAGCGGCTTCTGCTTTGCCGACGGGCGCGGCGGACGATTCAGGATGACGCGACGCAGCCAACTCCAGAAGCGCATACCAACCCCCTCCGCCGTCGTGCGATTACTTCGAGTTGGATCGTTCTTATCCAGCCAAGACTTGGATCAATTCGCCCCTTTGCGCGCATTTCCAGCGCCGCCGTCGCGGAAAACTCCTATCTCGCGACGAAGTTGCAATGTCTGCCCGCGGCAACTTGCGATGCCAGGCAAAGATTGGCAATTGAAATGCGAATGACGGTTCAGCGAACTCCGACGTGCGCCGCCAGCCTGGACTACCCGCCCGGCACATCCACCATGAGGTTGTCGATGAGACGCGTCGTCCCCAACCGGACTGCAACGGCGACGAGCACCTGTCCCGCAATGATTTCGGAACGTCGCAGGCTTGCGGACGAGACGATTTCTGCGTAATCGACCGTTGCTTCCGGAATTCTTTCCAATGCGGACCGCAATTTCGATTGCAACCGATTCGTATCGCGTTCGCCGGCCAGGATCTGCTCTTGAGTTTGCAATAGCGACTGATAAATGGCCGGGGCGTTTTCCCTCTGGGCCGGCGTCAAATAGCGGTTGCGCGAACTCAATGCCAGGCCGTCGCGATCACGAACCGTGGGCAAAATCCGCATTTCGACCGGCATCTCCAGGTCGCTCACCATTCGGGTCAGAATAATCGCCTGCTGGGCATCCTTCTGGCCGAAAAATGCGACATCCGGCCGAACGATATGGAACAGCTTGGCCACCACGGTGCAGACCCCGCGGAAATGTCCCGGTCGTGACGCGCCGCAGAGCACGTCTTGCAACCCTTCGACTTCGACCAACGTCGCGAATCCTGGCGGATAGATCGTTTCCGCGTTCGGATGAAAAATCACATCGGCGCCGGCATCCCGGCAAATCGCCGCGTCGGCCTGAAAGGTGCGCGGATAGCGCGCGAAATCTTCGTTTGGGCCGAACTGCGTGGGATTCACGAAGATCGATACGACAACGTAATCGCTCTCTTGCCGGGCGGTACGGATCAGCGAGGCATGTCCTTCGTGCAGCGCGCCCATGGTTGGCACGAACCCGATGCGCTTGCCCTGACCACGAGCAGCGGCCACACCGGTTCGCAAATCGAGCACGGTTTCGAACACAAACGGTCGCGACATGAACGCTCGCTCCGGCCAATTAGTCGTTGCTCTCCGCACGTTTTTATTATCCGTACTGGGAGCCGAGAATCGAGAATCCGCACCCGATATGTGAAGTCCGTGTGAAAAAGCAAATGGCCAGTTGCTGCATTTTCGTCGAGCCCGATTTTTTCTTTGCAGGCGGCGCGCAATCTGCTCAAGTAACTCGCACATTTGGCTTCCAGGGGCGTTGTCATGGAATTGCATGAAGCTGTGCGAACCGGTTTTGCGACCATCCAGGCCGGTGAGTCGCTGAAGGCGGCCGCCCTGCGGAACCTCGAACGCTGGCTGACGCAACCGGAATTCGCCGGCTATCGACCGCAAATCGAGTGGTTGATTTCACAGCAGCAGTGGAGCGGGTTGTTGGAACGGTTCTTTCAGGTGTTGCCGTTCGGCACGGGCGGCCGGCGCGGACCGGTCGGCATCGGCCCGAATCGAATGAACGACTGGACTTTGGGCGCCAGCGTTCAGGGGCATTGTGAGTATCTGAAGGAAAAATTCCCGAATGTCGATGACCTTCACGTCGTCATCGCTTACGACGTGCGGCGCTTCGAGGATGTGGGCCGCAATTATCATCCGGACTTGCCCAATCCCGTTCTGCACCGGACCAGCCGCTTGTTTGCCGAAGCTGCCGCCTGCGTGTACATCGCGAACGGAATCCACGTGCACATGCTGCCGGCCGACGCAACGCGGTACATCGCTACGCCCGAATTATCGTTTGCGATCCGCCATCTGCGGGCGCATGGCGGGTTAAATGTATCGGCATCGCATAATCCTCCGGACGACAACGGCGGCAAATTCTACGACGAAAACGGCGCCCAGCCGGTCGCGCCGGACGATCAGATCATGAGCGACCTGGTCGAACAAGTCGGTGCGATTCGCAGCCTCCCGTGGAGCGAAGCCGTTCGCGGCGGCAAGATGCATGTACTGGATGCACCTGTGCATCGCGCCTACATCGATTTGTGTCGCAAGCAGAGTCTCATTCCTGCTCCGAAATTCGACGAAGTGAAAGTCGTCTTCACGCCGCTCCATGGCGTGGGCGGGGCGACGGCATTTGAGGTGCTCGAATTGTCGGGCTTTCGTCCCCGGCCGGTTGCTGAACAGTTCAACCCGGACGGACTCTTTTCCAACGTGACCCGGTCGCCCAACCCGGAAGTGCCGGAGGCGTTGGACCGGGCGATCGCGTTGGCAAACGAAGTGGAAGCCGATCTCGTACTGGCGACCGACCCGGATGCCGACCGCATTGGCGCGGTGGCCCGCGAGCACAACGGCGGCTACCGATGTCTTTCCGGCAACGAGATTGCCTGCCTGGTCGCGTACTTCAAGCTGGATCATCTGACGCGTCAGGGGTTGCTGCCCGCGTCGCCCATCGTGCTGACCACCGAAGTCACAACGCGACTTTTGACCGAGATTGCCCGTCGTTTCGGCGCTCAGGTGGTGAACTATTTGCCGGTAGGTTTCAAGCACATCGCGGAGGTTCTTCGGCGATTGGATGAATCCGGAAGCTACGAAGACATTACTGGTTCGCCGCGCGATTACGTATTCGGCGCCGAGGAGGCGCACGGCATATTGGTCACGGCGGAAATGCGCGACAAGGATGCCGCGTCGGCGGCTCTATTACTGGCGGAAGCGGCCCTCGACCAGCGACGCCGGGGCCAAAACCTCGTCGACCTGCTCGAAAAGATTCATCAGCAGTTTGGCTACTTTCGCAACGAATTGCGCAACCTGGTCATGACCGGCATCGAAGGGCGATTTCGCATGCAGACGATGATGGACTCGCTGCGCCGTGAGCCGCCGGTGCAGGTCGCCGATCGACAAGTGACTCGATTCGAAGACCTGCAGAATGTCGAAGGCCGGTTCGGTCCTCTCCAAGGAGCGACCGACGAGGCCAGCCGTAATGTTTTGCTCTTCGACCTGGGCGCCGATGCGAGACTGGCTGTGCGACCCAGCGGCACGGAACCAAAAGCGAAGGTCTATGTCGAAGTGCGCACGCGGCCGCGTTCGCCGAAGCAATCGGAAGCCGCGTGGCAGGACGCATGCCGGCTGGCCACGGAAGAGTCGAAGCGCATTGCCGACGCATTCCAGAAGTTGGCGCTGGAACGGGCCGGGATCGCGCCCAGCTGATTCGTCGCGTCGGCGGGCTTGCGCTTGGGAAACCGCGGCGGACCGCCCGGTCCGCCCGGTCCTCGTGGCCGTCCGGGCATTCCAGGGCCGACGTCTTCTTCGTCCATATCTTCCTCGCCGCCGTCAATCACAGGTTGATTGGGGTTGAAGTTTCCGGGCGGCCCCTGCGGCATTTCATCATCCATCATCGAACTCAAGCCTCCCAGACAGAGCGCGCCCAGAGCCAGCCCAATGCCGACGAAGTTCAAGACATACGGCTTCCAGGTTTCGGCAAAGTTGGAGACGACATAATACAGTTCGTAGAAGGGCACCCAAAGAACCATGTAGCCGACGGTCGAATCGTCAGAAAATGCAATCGACAGGAACCAGATTCGACCAACCGCCGCGACGAGCACGCCGACACCAATGGCCAACAGACCGGCAATCGGCACGCCGACAAGATGCAGCCCGACAAAGATAATCCACAGCCCCAATCCGACCGCCAACCCGATGGTAAATGGATTGACGAACATTTCGAACGCGGACCCGCTGCCGCTGCTGCTTCGGCGACGTCGGCGTCGGCGTCGTTTCCGCTTGCGTGGACGATCCTCATCGTCGCGATCGCCGTCGTCGTTCTCTTCGGATTGCTCGTCGGATGGTTCGTCCTCGTCCGTATTCTCCTGCGATACGGGCGGCCCGGCATCCAGGCGATGTTGCCGCGGAGCAGCGCTCACCAGCGACTGAACGCGCTTTTGGCTTGCCGGCGCTTCCTGTTCTTCGCCGTCGCCGTTCGCGCCGGCTGGCTCAGGAATCTGCATCTTGGTTTTGCATTTTGGACAGACCGCGACCTTGCCGGCCTTGTCGTCGGTCACCCGTAGAACGGCCGCACAACTGACGCATTCGAAACGGATCATTCGCGCACCTCGCGAATTCGTGACACGCGAATCCAGGCGTGTTTTTGGGGATCAATTCCGGCTTAAGGCGAATCGAATCTGCCGCGATTCTTCCCTACTATAGTCGGTTCGTCGGTTGCAACAACCATTGTTACCAACTGAGAAATTCTGATTGGAATTTGGCGGGAATCTGTTTGACAAGAAATACTATACATTTGTATCATTAAAGTGATTTCCAAGCCCTTTCGAGGAGACTCACATGACTGACCAACCACAGGCCCGGGACATTACTGCAGCGTTGTCGGCGCCGTTTGACGCCTCCGAGGTGAAGTTCAAGCCGCAAGTAGTTAAGGGCAATCGAGCACTGGCGATTCCGTACCTCGATGCCCGAGCCATTCAAGACCGCCTGGATGAAGTACTGGGCGTCGAAGGCTGGCAGGATGAGTACACGCCATTGCCCGACGGTTCCGTTGTGTGTCGGCTGCAAATGCGGATCGATGGCGAGTGGATCACGAAGATGGATGTCGGCGGACCGTCGGAGCAGCCGGACACAGGCGACCGCCTGAAAGCGGCGTTCTCGGACGCACTGAAGCGAGCAGCCGTGAAGTTCGGAATCGGCCGATATTTGTATCGTTTGCCCGCGGTGTGGGCGGATTACGATCCGGCCAAGAAGCAGTTCACAAAGACGCCGGATCTTCCGACGGCGGCGCCGCGTTCAAGCCGCAAGTCGGTAACGAAAGACGCGTCACAAGGGCGGAATGTGTTGCCTGCGAATGGTGTCGAACTATTTAACCGCCTGCGCGATTACGACAGCAAGCTGGCCGGCGAGGGTCTGTGCAGTCCCGGCAATCTGGTAAGTCACATTACCCAGGAAGGAGCAAAAAAGGGCTACGGACCGGATTTGACAAAGTGGTCTGCCACCGCGATCGCTTTTGCGGTACAAGAAACAAAGGCCTACGAGGCTTCGTTGCGGAAAAGCAAGCGGGAACGCAAGGCTGTAGCCTAAAACAAGTTGCGGCACGACATCAGCTGAAGATCTGGTGGCCCGCGGCGAAACCCAATCGCCGGGCGCAAGCGAAGCCGGATATCGCGTTCTTTGGATGAAAGTCCGAGGATACTGCGAATTGGCGAACGCCGCGGGAAGGCTTTATGTTCCGTGCGCCGTACATCCTGCGAGCATTGCCGCTCAGCGTGGTCGCGTTGCTTTTGTTTGCCGGCAATGGGGCCGCTGACGGGCTAGTCGGCTATCGCAACGACACCAATCAACCGATCATCGTGCAAAGCGCTGTCGTCGTCAACAACGCGATGCGGCGCAGCAAGCCGCAACTGATTTATCCCGGCGAGATCGCGGTCGATGGTCTCAATGCCACCGGCGTGCGCCGGATCGCGTTGTACGATCCAAAGAAGCCGAACATCGCAATCCATCAGGAAGACGTGACGATTGGCAGGGACGTGCTGCTTTCGATCCAGATCGACACGACGATCATGGTGAAGGACAAGACCCAAGCGTCGCGCTACAAGCTCGTGCCGACGGCGCTGCCGAACCTTCCGTCGCGGCCGTCGATGCCGAGCCAGCCGCCCAAATCGCCTGGCATGCCGAAGAAGAAGTAAGAACCAGCCGCCGCCTACGGGCGGCTTTCTTCATTTCGTTCGCATCACATCCCCGACATTCAATCATGTCATAAGATAGCGGCGGTTGACATTATCCCGAGTTAAGCCGTCATGCCGGAAGAATCTTTGAGGCCGATCCGCAAGCTTCTTGTCGCTAACCGCTCGGAAATAGCGATCCGCGTTTTTCGCAGCACGCACGAGTTGGGCATCCGAACGGTTGCGATCTACTCGCACGAAGACCGCTTTGCATTGCATCGATTCAAGGCGGATGAGGCTTACCTGATCGGCAAGGCCGGCGAGCCGATTCGCGCCTATCTCGACATTCCGGGAATTGTCGCGTTGGCCAGGCACTATGACGTGGACGCGATCCATCCCGGCTACGGGTTCCTTTCGGAAAACCCTGCTTTCGCCAGAGCCTGCCGCGACGCGGGCATCGTCTTCGTCGGACCGCGAACGGAAGTTCTCGAACAACTCGGCGACAAGGTGACCGCTCGCCGCATCGCCGCACAGGCCGGGGTCCCGATCCTGTCGGGCAGCGAGGCGCCGGTCCGCAAAGTCAGCGATGCAAAAAAGCTCGCCGAGAAACTCGGTTTTCCGATCATCATCAAGGCGGCGATGGGCGGGGGCGGCCGAGGCATGCGCGTCGTGCAGTCGGCCGATCAACTCGAATCCGCCATCGAGCAGGCCCAACGAGAAGCTGGGACCGCGTTCGGCATTCCGGATGTCTTTCTCGAAAAATTCGTTCGTAAAGCTCGCCACATCGAAGTGCAATTGCTCGGCGATCAGCACGGAAACCTGGTGCATTTGCTCGAACGTGACTGTTCCATTCAGCGACGACACCAAAAAGTCGTCGAGATCGCGCCGGCGCCCAATCTCGACCCGGCCACCCGCCAGCAGATCCTTGATGCTGCTGTTCGCGTTGGCAAGGCGGTGCGGCTCGATAATGCCGGCACGGTCGAGTTTCTGCTCGACACCGAAACCGGGCAGTTTTACTTCATCGAAGTGAACCCGCGCATCCAGGTCGAGCACACCGTCACCGAGGAGATCACGGGCTACGACTTGATCCGCAGCCAGATCCTGATCGCGTCCGGTTTGAAACTATCGGATTCGGAAATCGGACTCGGCGATCAATCGGCCGCGGTCTCGCACGGTGTCGCATTGCAATGCCGGGTGACCACGGAGGACCCGGCCAACTCGTTTTTGCCCGATTACGGACGCCTGAGCCACTACCGCTCCGCCAGCGGGCTGGGCATTCGACTCGATGCCGGCACGGCATTTTCCGGCGCGGTCATTACGCCGTTCTACGATTCGTTGCTGGTTAAAGTGTCGGCCCATGGGCTGCGCTTCGTCGATGCGGCCCGGCGCATGGAGCGCTGCCTGCAGGAATTCCGCATTCGCGGCGTCAAAACGAACATTCCATTTTTGATCAATCTCGTTACGCATCCGAAGTTCCTGGCCGGCGGCGTGACCACCGACTTCATCGACGAATACAGCGACGAACTCTTGAAGTTTCCGACCCGCAAGGATCGCGCATCGAAAATCCTGGCCTATCTCGGCGATGTGATCGTCAACGGCAATCCGCTCGTTGCCGGTTCGAAGCGGCCGGACGTGATCGCGGTTTCGCGAAAACCGTCGCTCGAATCGCTGCAAGCGCCGATTCCGCCGGGCACGCGCGATCGGCTTCGCGAACGCGGCCCGGCCGCGTTCGCCAAATGGGTTCGTAGCCAGAAACGGCTCCTGGTGACCGATACGACCATGCGCGACGCGCATCAGTCGCTGCTCGCCACGCGGATGCGGACGTACGACATGCTGCAGGTCGCGCCGATGTATGCACGCCGGCATGCCGATCTGTTTTCGCTGGAGATGTGGGGCGGCGCCACGTTCGACACGGCGATGCGCTTCTTGCGCGAGTCGCCCTGGCAGCGGCTGGCCGACTTGCGGGCGCACGTGCCCAACCTCCTCTTCCAGATGCTGCTGCGCTCCGCC
>Ga0073934_10009802_pt1 | contig 12124 bp, 14 predicted proteins | sample LarsenN4metaG_FD_76834 | JGI IMG/M metagenome (GOLD analysis project Ga0073934, IMG submission 76834) | Hot spring sediment bacterial and archeal communities from British Columbia, Canada, to study Microbial Dark Matter (Phase II) - Larsen... ... | reverse complement strand
CCCAGTTGGTTCCACCACTACAACACCGTCCACCCGCATCGCGCCCTTGGCTACCGCGCCCCGCGCGAATACATCACCCAATCAACCAGTGAGGAACTGTCCGGGAATTAAGGGGCAACGACACTCGAACCCACGGGATGCGAATGAGCGCCGAAAATTTAGGTGGCGGCGGGTATCCAGAGTGAATCATGTCTGTGCCCCCAGATCTGTCGATCCGTGCCCCCAGAAATGTCCCCAATCGGCATCGACACCAACAAGATTTGAAATCTCATTTCAGTTGATTGAAGCCATCAATCACCAAGAACCGCATATGCATAGTTTTCGTGCTGAATTTCAGACTATTAGACCTAAAACTAGCAATGAAAATGACTGGCGGAGAGGGTGGGATTCGAACCCACGTTACCGTTGCCGGTAAACCGCATTTCGAGTGCGGCGCATTCGACCACTCTGCCACCTCTCCGCGAGGCCTGTCGCGCCTTACAAGCGCCGCGTGGTCGGAGCGGCCGGCGACAGGAAGCGCGCCCGTTAGCGCAGGGCTTGGCGCTTGCCAAGTCCCGCCGCACCACAAAATTCGGGCATATCTAAGGGCGCCCACGGCGGCGGCGCTTGTTTTGCGGCGGCAAAAGTCCATATTGCCGCTCATGGAACGCGCAGAGTTCTTCTCGACCCAGGCCGGACGCACCATCATCGCGCCCCGCCAGACCCGCGCCCGCTTCGGTATCGGAGATGTCGTCCGCCATCGCCTGTTCGAATTCCGCGGCGTAGTGTTCGATATCGATCCGGTCTTCGCCAATAGCGAGGAATGGTATCAGTCGATCCCCGAAGACATCCGCCCGCGGCGCGACCAGCCGTTCTACCACCTTCTCGCGGAGAACGAGGATTCGTCCTACGTGGCCTATGTCAGCCAGGGCAACCTGTTGCCCGATCCCCAAGGCGGGCCGATCGATCACCCCACCGTGCGCCACCTGTTCGACAGCTTCAAGGACGGGCGCTACCGGATGCGCCGATCGCTGACGCACTGATTTCAGGGGCCCGCCATCCGGCTTGCCGGTCCTCCGCGAGAAACGCTAGCTCTTGAGCTTCCAGCCCGAGCGCAGCAGCGCGTAGACTGCTGCCGCCAGCACCGCATTGAGCGCCAGCAGCCCGCCCGCTGCGGCGAGTACCGCCTGCGGGCCGCCGATGTCGCTTGCGCCGAGGAACCCGTAGCGGAAGCCCGAGATGACGTAGAAGAACGGGTTGGCGCGGCTCACCAGCTGGAACGCCGGATCGAGATTGCCGATCACGTAGAAGGTCCCCGACAGAAGCGAGAGCGGGGCAATGACGAAGTTGGTGACGGCCGCGTTGTGATCGAACTTCTCGGCCCAGATCGAGGTCGCAAGACCCAGCGTTGCCAGCAGCAGCGCACCCATCAACCCGAACCATATCACCGCCCAGGGATGCGTCACCGCCAGCGACACGCCGGGCCACAACGCCATAGCAAGCGCCACCGTGCAGCCCACCGCGATCGCCCGGGTGATCGCCGCGGCGAGAATGCCGGTCATCAGCTCGCCCGGCGAGAGCGGCGGCATCAAGAGATCAATGATCGTCCCCTGCATCTTGCCCGAGAGGAGCGAGAAGGACGAATTGGCAAAGGCGTTCTGCATCATCCCCATCACGATCAGACCGGGTGCGACAAAGGTGGCGAAAGGCACCCCCAGCACCTCGCGCCCGCCGCGCCCCAGCGCGACGGTGAAGATCACCAGGAACAGCAGCGTGGTGAAGGCCGGCGCCCAGATCGTCTGCGTCTGGACCTTGAGAAACCGGCGCACCTCCTTCATATAGAGCGCCAGCAGTCCCACGCGATTGATCCCGGTGATTACCGGAACGCCGCGCGGGGCGAACCGGGTGCTCCCGCCGGTCTTGCCATCAGGCGTCTTTTCAGTCACGGGAGCGGCGTTACGCAACGGTTTTGCTGAAGCAGGTTCGGCCATGGCGGCTGCCTAGGCCCCGCCGGCTTTCCTGACAAGCACCAGCCGCAGCAATCGACGCCGGACGCAGGAACAGGTAGAGTTTATGAGCTGGACGGACGAGCGCATCGCGACGCTCAGGAAAATGTGGGAAGGCGGCGCCACCGCCAGCGAGATCGCGACCGAACTGGGCGGGGTCAGCCGCAATGCAGTGATCGGCAAGGCGCACCGGCTCGGGCTCAAGGCCCGCCCCTCCCCGGTGAAGGCCAACGAGAAGAAGAAAGCCGCCGCCCCGCGCAAGCCGGCCGCGCCTGCGCCCAAGCCCGATGGCAACGCGCGCAGTGAGGCTGCCGAACGAGTGCCCGCAAGCCCGCCCGAACGGGCGACCGCCCGTCCCGCCCCCGCCGCCCCGGCGCGCGGTCCGGCGGAAGATGGCGGCACCGCGGCCAACCCGTCGCAGCCCGTTCCTCACCCCCAGGCCGATCTGCCCAAGATCGTCTCGGTCGGCCCGGGCGGCTTCCTGCGCCAGGGACCGGGCGATCAGCAGGCGCCGATCCCGCCCGCCCCACCGCGCCGCCTTGTGCCGGCCAAGCCGAGCCCGGAGATCGCCGGCAAGACCAGCTTGCTCGATCTGTCGGACAAGGTGTGCCGCTGGCCAATGGGCCACCCGGGCGAGCCCGATTTCCACTTCTGCGGCGAGCCGGTGAACCCCGGCTTCCCCTATTGCGTGGAGCATTGCGGCCGGGCCTATCAGGCACAGCTGCCGCGCGGTGTGCGGCGCCCGCCGCCGCCGCTGCCGTTTGGCGGGCCGAGGGTTAGGTAAAGCGCGGGCGCTGTTTTTTTCCCCGCCGCTAGGCATCGTTCCTAAGCGGAAAGGCGTGCAGAACCAGCCCTACGGCGACAGGGAAGATGACAGCGTAACCGACGATGCCGATGTTACGCAGCGTCATCGTGCCTGAAATCGGGCCCGCGAGTCCGGCAAGCGCAGCCAGCCCCGCAAACGCAAAGGCCCAGCGCGCCCGTCCCATGTCGGGCGTCGCACGCAGCGCCATGGCGCAACACAGCAGAGCCACAGCAAAGAACCCGTCCCATGCCAAGATATCAATCGCGTAGGCGGCCGATGGCCAGGTGAAGCTGAGCAAGCCACCTTCGGAAACAAGAGCATGATGGCGCCCAACGGCCAGCAACACCGAATGCAGCGCGGCGCTAAGCGCAAAGGCGATCCCGGCCAGCACCAAAGCGGCAAGGCTCCATGGCCGCCTCACCCCGCTGACGCTATGCAAAGCTGACAGAAGCACCAGCACTGGCGGCCCCAGCAGGATGATGAGCCATTCCATCGCCGCGAACCACGGGTCGGAATTCGGCTCGTCCGCATTCGTAAGATTGAGGAACCCCACGGTTGTCGCCGTTGCATAGGCTACGTGCAGAGCGATCACGGTGAGCCCTGATTGCCGGACAAGGTCTGTGTGGCCATCCGCATTCGCAACACTCATTCCGTTCTCTCCTGAGACTTCCTTAGCAGACCGGATCGCGATCAGAGTTAGCGCGCGCTCATTTTTGCGCAAACCAGATGATGTGATGCGCGCCCTTGTTGTTGGGGCGCGAGCGAACGTTCCATTCGGTCACCGTCAGCGCGGTATCATTGAGGCGCTTGCGGAACGCAGGGTCCGGCCCGGCCGACCACACTGCCAGAACGCCCCCCGGCGCCAGCGCATCGCGCGCCTTGGCAAGGCCGGTGCGGGAATAGAGCCGGTTGTTGGCATCGCGCACGATCCCGTCCGGGCCATTATCGACATCGAGCAGGATCGCGTCGAACTTGGCCGAGGTGCCGTCATTGGCATCGTCAATCAGCGCGGCCACATCGCAGATGCGCAGATCGAGCCGCGGATCGGCCAGCGTGTTGCCGGTCAATTCCGCCATCGGCCCCCTGGCCCACTCGACGATTGCCTCGGAGATTTCGGCGATGATGATCTGCCCCCCCTCGCCCAGCCGCTCGCGCGCAGCGCGGTAGGTGAAGCCCATGCCGTAGCCGCCGATCAGAATGCGCGCACCGGGCTTGCCCAGACGTGCGATGGTCAGCTCGGCCAGTTGCTCTTCGGAAAAGCGCATCCGCGAGCTCATCAGTTCGTTGCGCCCCATCACAATCATGAAATGACCCGCATGGGTGAACAATTCGAGCAGTTCGCCATCGGCAATCTGTGCGCTGGCCAGAAGTTCGCGTTTGAGCATGGCCAGCCCGTAGCGCGCCGATACGGCGGAATATAGGCTCTAACGCCAGAATTCCTTCGGGATGTAATCGCCTGTCGCGCGCTTCACCCATTCTTGGATCATATCGATCGGAACCCGGTTGCTCTTGCCCTCTTGCCCGCGCACCGTGAGTGCACCAAAGGTCGGGAACAGCCACAAAGTGCCGATGTCACCGCCATCGGTTTCAACGGTAATGTTGAAACCGCGCTCTCTGCTGGGTCCCTCGGCGTGGATCATGTTCAGCCAGCGCTCGACATGCACCGGCACAGGCGGCGAGAGCGCGCCAAGCGAGCGGCAGGCCTGCACGATCGGATCGCTGTCGAGCCTGGCCTTGCTGCGGGCCGCCGCTTCGGCGCTGCGCTGCGCCGCCTCAGGATTGCGCCCCGGGAGCTCCGTCATCACCTTGCGGTATTGGCCGTCCTCAAGGACATGCAGGCAATCGAGCGAGCGGATCCAGTCGGAATTGCCCTTCATCAGGCGGTCGTTGAGCCCGGCGAAAAACAGCTTGTCGGCTTTCTCGAAGAATTCTGGAAAGGTGCCGAAGCCGCGTGCCTCCATCCCTGCGCGGAATTCCTCGGGGTGGCTGTCGGCAAAGGCGCACAGATCCTCATAGAGCTCGATCGCGTCCTCGATGCCGATCGCGGCGAGCCCGGCGCGAATGTCGTCGATCTGGTACTGGTGCCAGCCGCTATTGCCGACATACTGACTGTGCCCGCCATTATTGACCTGAGCGATGTAGTAATCGACATGGAAGGCCTGCATCGCCTGCAGGGGGATTTCCTCGCGCAGGAAGCGCGCCGTGCCGACCGCGTGGTTGACGAAATCGACCACGGCGGCCGGCAGGCTATATTCCTTTTCGCTGTCATAGGCGCTTTGCGGCACGATGATGACCGGCAGGCTCGCCACCTTTTCCGCTGTTCTCTTTCCGAACACGGCCATTCCCTTGCAATCCCGTCACAAGGTAACGCAAAAAGCTTAGAATTCGGTTGTTGCAGCATCACACATGAAAAGCCCGCCGGAATTGCTCCCGGCGGGCATTTTCATTCCTGCAAGGGCGCTTAGTCCTTGAGGAAGTCGGGCAGACCGGCCGGGCCGCTGTCACGCTCACGGCCGCCACGGTCGCCGCCGCGCTCGCGTCCGCGGCCGCCGCGATCGCCCTTCGGGCCACGACGGTCACCACCGCGATCACCGCGGCCACCTTCGCGCGGTTCGCGCGGCGGACGGGTGTCTTCCAGCTCCTCGCCGGTTTCCTGGTCAACCACGCGCATCGACAGGCGGACCTTGCCGCGCTGGTCGATCTCGAGCACCTTGACCTTCACTTCCATACCTTCGGAGACGACATCGGTCGGCTTCTCGACGCGCTCGTTCTTCATTTCGCTGACGTGGACGAGACCGTCCTTGCCGCCCATGAAGTTCACGAATGCGCCGAAATCGACGATGTTGACGACCTTGCCGGTGTAGACCTTGCCGACTTCCGGTTCCTCGACGATGCCGAGGATCCAGCGCTTGGCCGCTTCGATCTCGTCGAGGTTCGAGGACGAGATCTTGATCACGCCTTCATCGTCGATGTCGACCTTGGCGCCGGTTTCGGCGACGATCTCGCGGATCACCTTGCCCCCCGTTCCGATGACGTCACGGATCTTCGACTTGTCGATCTGGATCGTCTCGATGCGCGGGGCGTGCTTGCTGACTTCGGTACGGGCATTGCCCAGCGCCTTGGCCATTTCGCCGAGGATGTGCTGACGCCCGGCCTTGGCCTGCTCCAGCGCCTTGGCCATGATTTCCTGCGTGATGCCGGCAACCTTGATGTCCATCTGCATCGTGGTGATGCCTTCGGCGGTCCCGGCAACCTTGAAGTCCATATCACCGAGGTGGTCTTCATCGCCCAGAATGTCCGAGAGGACGGCGAATTCGTCACCTTCGAGGATCAGGCCCATGGCGATGCCGGAAACGGGCGCCTTGATCGGCACGCCCGCATCCATCATCGACAGACACCCGCCGCACACGGTCGCCATCGAGGACGAGCCGTTCGACTCGGTGATGTCGCTGAGCACACGGATGGTGTAGGGGAAGTCTTCCTTCGACGGCAGCACCGGGTTGAGCGCGCGCCAGGCGAGCTTGCCGTGGCCGACTTCGCGGCGGCCGGGCGCGCCGAAGCGGCCCACTTCACCGACCGAATAGGGCGGGAAGTTGTAGTGCAGCATGAAGCTGGAATAGCTGAGCCCCTCGAGCCCGTCGATCATCTGCTCGGAATCCTTGGTGCCGAGCGTGGTGGTGCAGATCGCCTGCGTTTCGCCGCGGGTGAACAGCGAGGAGCCGTGGGTGCGCGGAAGGAAGCCGACGATCGCTTCGATCGGGCGGACCTGATCGAGCTTGCGGCCGTCGATGCGCTGACCATCCTTGAGGATCGCGGTGCGCACGATGTCGGCCTCGACCTTCTTCATGGTCTTGATCGCGACCATCTGGGTCTGCGGGGTTTCCTCGGCAAAGGCGGCCTTGGCCTTGGCCCGCGCCTCGTTTAGCGCATTCGAGCGCGCTGACTTGTCGGTGAGCTTGTAGGCCGCGGCGATATCGGCGCCGACGAGGTCCTTGAGCTTGGCCTTGATGTCGGCGGTGTTGTCGCTGACATCGATGTCCCACGGGTCCTTGGCGGCCTGTTCAGCCAGATCGATGATCGCGCCGATGACCTTGCGGCATTCGTCATGCGCGAACATGACGGCGCCGAGCATTTCCTCCTCGGTCAGTTCCTTGGCCTCGCTCTCGACCATCATCACCGCCTTGTCGGTGGCGGCGACAACGAGGTCGAGACGGCCTTCGGCGAGCGCCTTGTCCTGCTTGGGGTTGAGGACATATTCGCCGTCGATGAAGCCGACGCGCGCGGCGCCGATCGGGCCCATGAAGGGCACGCCCGAGATGGTGAGCGCCGCCGAGGCCGCGATCATCGCGACGATATCGGCTTCGGTTTCGCCGTCGAACGACATCACCTGAGCGATAACGTTGATTTCGTTATAGAAACCTTCGGGGAAGAGCGGACGGATCGGACGGTCGATCAGGCGGCTGACGAGCGTTTCCTTCTCGGTCGCGCCGCGTTCACGCTTGAAGAAGCCGCCCGGGATGCGCCCGGCGGCGGAGAACTTTTCCTGGTAGTGGACGGTGAGCGGGAAGAAGTCTTGGCCCTCTTTCACCGACTTCGCGGCGGTGACAGCGCACAGCACCACGGTTTCGCCATAGGTCGCCAGCACGGCGCCATCGGCCTGACGGGCAATACGCCCGGTTTCCAGAGTGAGGGTCTTTCCGCCCCACTCCAGCGATACGGTTTTCGTGTCGAACATTGGTTTTCCTTCTGACCCGCGCGGCCATATTGCCGGGCGGGGCCTCATGTGCCGGGGAAAGAACCGTCCCGGTCCGGTGCGGGGCGCTGGTTTGGCCCCAAGGTGCAGCGGGCCGGATGCCCGCTGGCCCCAAATGCAAGAAAGGCGGCCCTTGGAGCCGCCTTCCCGCGAAACTCTTACTTGCGCAGACCCAGCTTCTGGATCAGCGCGTTGTAGCGCTCGACATCCTTCTTCTTGAGGTAGGCGAGCAGCGTGCGGCGCTTGTTGACCATCATCAACAGGCCGCGGCGCGAATGGTTGTCCTTGTGGTGATCCTTGAAGTGCTCGGTGAGGTTGCGGATGCGCTCGGTGAGGATCGCGACCTGCACTTCGGGGCTGCCGGTGTCCTTGGGATCACGGGCGTTGGACGAGATGATTTCCTGCTTCTTTTCGGCGGTCACCGACATTTCGTGTTCTCTCTTACTCAGCGACATCGGGAAGGTTGAAGCCCCTGACGACTGTCGCCGTCCCCTCCGTGATTTCCATCAGCGCGACCGGAACGGAGCCCAGTTTCGCCAGATAGAGCCCGGATGATTGGGGCATGCCAGACAGAACCCGGCCCTGTCGGACCGCCTGCGCGCTTGTCTGGTCGAGTGCGAGGGCCGGGATGTCGTCCAGCCCCGCCTCCAGCGGCAGGAGGAGGTGTTCAAGGCCCCGCCCCTTAGAGACTTCGTTCAATTTGTCCAGCGAAATCGCCTGTGCCTCGGTGAACGGCCCGGCCTTGGTGCGACGCAGATAGGTGACATGGCCGCAGGTGCCCAGCGCATGGGCGATGTCGCGCGCAAGGGAGCGGATGTAGGTGCCCTTGGAGACGTGGGCGACGAGGGTGATCTGATCGCAAAGCTCGTCACCCCGGCGCAGGCCGGGGCCCAGTGGATCGGGGTCCGCCACTTGCGGCTCTGAGTCCCGGCCTTCGCCGGGATGACGGGTGATGGCAAGCGAATGGATCACCACGCTGCGCGACTTCAACTCCACCGCTTCCCCCGCCCGCGCCAGGTCATAGGCGCGCTGACCATCGACCTTGAGCGCGGAATAAGCGGGCGGCACCTGTCCTATCGCGCCGGTGAACCGCTCCAGCACCGCCTTCAACTCGGCTAGCGTCGGGCGCACCTCGCTGGTGGCGACAACCGCACCCTCGGTGTCGAGCGTGTCGGTCTCCTTGCCGAAGCGGATCGTGAAGACATAGATCTTGCTCGCATCGAGCATCCGCCCGGCGAGCTTGGTCGCCTCGCCCAGCGCGATCGGCAGCACGCCTTCGGCCAGCGGATCGAGCGTCCCGCCGTGGCCGACCTTCGTTTTCGCGTAGCCGTTCTGGCGCAGCACCCGCTTCACCGCGCTCACACCCTGCGTCGAACCCAGACCGCGCGGCTTGTCGAGAATCAGCCAGCCCGATAGCGGCGCGGGTTTGCCCGTCGCGTTCACGCTCGCACTCAGGCGATAGCCGCGTGAATCGCGTCGGCCAGCGTAAGGTAGATGCCCATCGCAAAGGTCACCGGCGGCATCAGTATGTCGCTCAGCCAGCTCGTCCCGAACACCCAGCTGATCGCAACGAGGCCGAGGATCAGCGCCATACCGATGCCCTGCAGCTTCTCCCACCCGCCGCGCAGCCGCGCGGGCAACAGGCCGCCGACGATGTGCGAGCCATCGAAAGGCGGTATCGGCAACAAGTTGAAGATGCCCAGGAACAAGTTGACGAGGATGAAGTAGAACAATCCCGTCGCGAGCCATTGCGGTTCACCTAGGCCGTTCACTAGCAGCGATGCACCCGTTTCGGTATCGCCGCCGAAGCCGATACCGGCAGGCATCGTCAAGCCCAGCAGCACCGCGCCCACCGCGGCGAGCACGAAATTGCTCCCCGGCCCCGCTGCCGCGACCGCCATCATCCCGTAGCGCGGATTGTTCAGCCGCCACTTGTTGACGGGCACCGGCTTGGCCCAGCCGAACACCGGCCCGCCAAGCAACGCCAGCGCGCCCGGCACCAGCAGTGTGCCGACCGGATCGACATGGGCCAGCGGGTTCAGCGTGAGCCGGCCGCGCTCCACAGCGGTCGGGTCGCCCAGCAGCCGCGCCATGTAACCATGCGCGACTTCGTGAAACACGATCGCAATCACCAAGGCGGGAATCAGCACGAGGCCGAAGATAAAGGTTTGGCTCATCGCCCGTGAAATAGGGTGGCCGCCCCACGAAAGCCATAGGGGCAAGCTGTGATCATGCGACCAGCGCCTGCGAAAAATGCTTGCGGCACAGCGCGACATAACGATCATTGCCGCCAATCTCGGTTTGCGCGCCCTCCCTCACCGCAGCGCCGCGCGCGTCGACGCGCAGGTTCATCGTCGCCTTGCGCCCGCAGTGACACACCGCCTTGAGCTCCACCAGCGCATCGGCAATCCCCAGCAGCACCGCCGAACCGGGGAACAGCGCGCCGCGGAAATCGGTACGAAGGCCATAGCACAGCACCGGGATCCCCACTTCGTCCGCCAGCCGCGCCAACTGCCAGACCTGTTCGGGGGTCAGAAACTGTGCCTCGTCCACCAGCACGCAATCCACGGGCCCGGCCGCGTGGGCGGCGGTGACGGCAGCCCAAAGGTCGGTTTCGGGGACATAGAGATGCGCGTCCGCTTCCAGCCCGATCCGGCTCTGCACCATGCCGCCCGACCGATTGTCGATTGCAGCGGTCCACAGCATGGTGCGCATACCGCGCTCGCGATAGTTGAAATCGGCTTGGAGCAGGCTCGAGGATTTGCCCGCGTTCATGCTGGCGTAGTAGAAATAGAGCTTGGCCATCGCCGGTGCCTAACCGCTCGCCGCGGTTCGTGCGAGGCGGGGCTTGAACCTTTTGCCCATCTCGTGCGTATATTGCCCGAGATGAGCAGTCGAAGCGCCCTGATCCGCCTGTTGCTCCTGCCGCTGCTGGCGCTGTTCGCGCTGGCGAATATCGGCGCGCCGCAGCGCTACACGCTCGATGCCGGGGCCAGCAATGTCTCGGCCAAGGTTCCCTTCTTCGGCCTTGCCAGCAAGACCGCGCGCTTCCCGCGGATGGAAGGCGCGGTGACGATCGTGCCGGGCGCGCCCGAACGCGCGGTGATCGAAGTGACCTTCGATGCCACCGCGATCGAGGCCCCCGATTCGGTCACGCTCGCCCGGCTGCGGGGGGAGAAGTTCTTCTGGGTCGAGAAATACCCGACGATCCGTTTCGTCGGCCGCTCGCTCGCGCTGACCAGCCCCACGCGTGGCACGGTGAGCGGCGAGCTGACCGCGCGCGGCATCACCCGCCCGGCCAAGCTGGATGTGACCTTTACCGCCGATCCGCTCAAACAGGTGGGCAAGCCCGTCAGCTTCACCGGCACCACCACCATCGACCGGCGCGAATACGGGATGAAAAGCTATCAGCTGATCGTCGGCAACAAGGTCGACATCACGCTCAAGGCGCGGATGGTGCCAAGGTAGGCGCTATTCGTCCTCGTCGCCGTCGAGGTCCCGCGCCACCTTGGGATCGCGCAGCAGCGCCTCGATCCGGTCGGCTTCGGCGAAGCTTTCATCCTTGCGGAAGCCCAGCTTGGGCGCGAACTTGAGGCCGAGCCGCTGGGCCACTTCGCGCTGGAGAAAGGCGGTGTTCTGCCTGAGGGCGTGGACGATGTCGTCCTCGCCCGCACCCAGCAGCGGCTTCACATAGGCGGTTGCATGACGCAGATCGGGAGTCATCCGCACTTCGGTGACCGCGATGTGCGCCGCGCTCACCACGTCGTCATGCACTTCGCCGCGCGCGAGCAGTTCCGAGAGGATATGCCGCACCCGCTCGCCGACCTTGAGGACGCGCACCGATTGCTGTTCGGCGGTGAAGGGTTGCTTGGCCATTATTCCATTCCCGTGCTCGTCGGCGTCGGGCGCGGGGTGGGCAAGGCGGTGGAGGTCGAGCGGGCATAGAGCGTGCCGTCCTCGGCCATGAGTTCGCCTTCGAGGAACACCACGCGGCGACCGCCCTTCACCACCCTGCCCTTGGCCATTATGGTCGCGCCTACCGGGATCAGGCGGATGAGGCTCATGGAAATCTCGAGATTGAGCGGCGCCATTTCACCCCCCGTCGATGCGACATAGGCATAGCCCATCACATCATCGAGATAGCCCGCGACCAAGCCGCCCTGCACGCCGCCGCGCCAGGTGGTCATTTCGCGCTTCACGGTGAAGCGCATGGTCGCGGTCTGGGTAGCCTCGTCCCACCTCACAAACTCGCTGCCGAGCAGCGCCGTGTGCGGCGACTGCCCGGCATCGTCGGGGAAGTGGGGGTCCGAGAGGCTCACAGCGTCCGCTCACGCTCCTCGACCGAGAAGACTTCGAGGTTGTCGCCCGGCTTGATGTCGTTGGTGTCTTCCAGCACCACGCCGCATTCGAGCCCGGCGCGAACTTCGTCGACGTCGTCCTTGAAGCGGCGCAGCGAGGCGATCTTGGTCGCCGAGACGATGACGTCCTGCCGGGTAAGGCGCGCGAACAGCCCGCGGCGGATGGCGCCTTCCAGCACCAGCAGACCCGCAGCCTTGTCCTTCTTGCCGGCCGGGAAGACCT
>Ga0073934_10009801_pt1 | contig 12124 bp, 9 predicted proteins | sample LarsenN4metaG_FD_76834 | JGI IMG/M metagenome (GOLD analysis project Ga0073934, IMG submission 76834) | Hot spring sediment bacterial and archeal communities from British Columbia, Canada, to study Microbial Dark Matter (Phase II) - Larsen... ... | reverse complement strand
CGTCAACTGAAGGAACTCAACCGGGGTCTGGAGGATAAAATCAAGGGGAGGACTCAAGAGCTGGAGAAGGCCTATCAGCTCTCCAACGAGCTGATGGAAAAGGCGGTTTACTCGAATATACGGTTGGCGGAGCTCTACAGTGAGGTCGACGAGGCGAAACGAAAGCTGGATAAAAAAATACAGGAGCTATCCATGCTGAACGAAGTGGGAAAAACCATGACCTCTACCTCCGATTTGGGTAAGCTGATGAACGTCATTATGGATGCGGCCCTGGGAGAGCTGGGCGTTGAGATGGGATCGGTGATCCTCTTAAATAGGAAGGAGCGGACGCTAAAGCCGGGAATTGTCAGGGGGAATGTACAGGACCCCCTTTTAAGTTCCAAGCGTTTAGATGGGCAGGGGATCCTTTTAAAGTTACTCAGAAAAAATAAATCCCTTCTGGTGGAAGAGGTGGAAGAGGATCCTTTCTTTAAAGGGCTAAAAAAGGAGATCCCCGGGATCCAATCCCTGATCTGCGTCCCTATGAGAGTCAAAGATCGGTCGCTGGGCCTTTTGAATATGTACAGCAAGGAATCGGAAGGAGGATTCCATAGGGATCATTTAAATTTTATCTCCTCCTTAGCCAGCCAGGCCTCGGTGACCATGGCTAACATCTATTTAATAAACGAGCGGATTCAAGAAGAGCGGTTGGCGGTGATGGGACGCATGACCAGCTATGTCATGCATGATCTCAAAAATTCCTTGACTTCCATCCGGGGATTTACAGAACTCATCGGAGATGACGATTTAACCAGGGAGGATAGGAAAGGTTTTATTGACATCGTCACCAGTGAAATTAGTCGGATCGTCGGGATGACCGAGGAGCTCTTAGAGTTCTGCCGGGGTAAGAAAGGAGTGCTACAGCTTGCCGAATGCGAGGTGAGCGCTTTAATTCGAGAGATTTTACCGTTACTCGAAAAGGACCTTCGCGCGCGCGGGATCACCGTGCGAACCGATCTAAAGTACTCGGGTACCATCCAGGCCGATAAAGAGAAACTCAAGAGGGTGTTCTTCAACTTAACGACCAATGCCCGGGATGCGATGTCCGAGGGCGGAGAGCTTACCATCACTTCCGACCAGGTAGGAGAATTTGTATTGTTTAGTTTCAAAGATACGGGGTGCGGGATACCTAGGGAATTACAAAAGCGGATGTTCGACCCCTTTGTATCAGTAGGGAAGTCCCATGGAACTGGCTTAGGGATGACGATTGTGAAGAAAATAGTCGGCGAGCATCGCGGGACGATAAGCGTTGAGAGTGAAGTTGGGGAAGGGACCACGATCCACATCAAGTTGCCTCGGAAGCAGTCCATCTAGCCTTTAGAGATTAACCCTAATTATGGAAAAGTCAAATTATGGCACAGTTTAATTACAATACCAAGGAAATTGTCGCAAAAATAGTCTATTACGGGCCGTCGCTGGGAGGTAAGACGACCAATTTGCAGGTTCTTCATAAGCTCCTGGATCCGAACAGTCGAGGTAAGTTATTTTCGCTGGAAACCGAAGCCGATCGAACGTTGTTTTTCGATTTGCTCCCGATTAATTTAGGATTGATTAAAGGTATGGAGTTGCGGTTGAAGGTTTATACGGTCCCGGGCCAGGTTAAGTATAACTCTACGCGAAGGATGGTCTTGACGGGCGCGGATGGGGTCGTCTTTGTCGCAGACTCAGAAGTAGGCCGTTACAACGATAACATGGAGAGCCTCCAGAACCTGTCGGAGAACCTGGCTGTAAACGGTCTCAGCATCAATGAAACCCCCCTGGTTTTGCAATACAATAAACGGGATCTCCCTAACATTTTATCCGTTACGGAGATGAATGAAAAGCTCAACTTTCGGAATTTACCCGCTTTTGAAGCCATAGCCATCGAAGGGAAGGGAGTCCTGGAGAGTTTTGTGGGGGTCCTTAAGTCGATGCTGGAATATTTCGGGGAAAAGTATAACTTTACCAAAGATAAGGAAGAGATTGCGAAAATGGCCGAGAAGTTGGAAAGGAATCTACGAGATCGCGTGCAGAAAGGAAAACCGGAGGCCCCCACCGACGCCATCAAGATCCTCCCCAAAGGAAAGCCTGGGGAGAAGCCGCCGGAGGTCCAGAAGAAGATGGCGGAACAAAAGGTTGAGCCCGCTCAGAACGAAGAGGAGTGGCTTAAACCGCCCTGGGAGCGATCTTAGGGAAAGCCTGAATAAGCTTTCCGAGGGCGATCAGGCTCTCCAGGTTATGGGCAGGAAGAAAGTAATCTACATAAGGGAGCGCCGCCGCCATGCCTTTATTAACGGGCCGGTAGTTCGGAAGCCCTAAAAGGGGATTCAGCCAGATGATTTTGTAGGCGTTTCTTTTAAGCCGCTGCATTTCCTGAGCGAGAAGGTTCACCTCTCCCCGGTCCCAGCCATCGCTGATAATAATGACCACGGTCCGTCGACTCACAAATCGCCTCCCCACGGTTCGGTTGAAGACCGAAAGACACCCGCCAATGTTAGTTCCCCCTGACCAGTCTGTGACTTTCTTAGAGATCTTGGCCAGGGCCTGGGAGAGATCTGAGGCCTTTAAAAACTCGGTAACCCGTGTGATGCGGGTACTAAACACCCAGGTCTCAACGCGGCTGAGCCTGCTCTGCATGGTGTGAATAAACTGGATCAGAAAACGACTGTACGCATCCATGGAGCCGCTCACGTCACAGAGTAGCAGAAGCTGATTTTTCTTTATTTTTCTTTGTCTCCTAAATAAACGGGTCACCTGGCCTCCGTGTTTCAAGCTCCTCCGCAGCGTCTTACGAAGGTCGAGCTCGGCTCCCCGGAAGTGCCCGCTTTTTCTCCGACTTCTCAGGGTAAAGAGCCTCGGAACCACCCGGTGGAGGTGACGTTGGATCCACGCCGCCTCCTCCGGCTCAAGCTCCCCGAAATCCTTCGTGGCCAGAGTTTCCAACGGGCTGTACCCTAACGGGGAGGGGGGAAGGAAGAAGGAGGCATGGGATTCTGTCGTTGTTCCGGCCCCCTCCTCCCTCCCTCCCCTTTCCTCCCGAGTAGTTTTCAATTCCCCCCCTGGCCTCCCTCCTTCTCCCTTCGTAGGGACGGAGGCCTCCTTTCCCGTTTCGTCCTTTTGAGCCGGAACGGGAAGGTTTTCTAGAAGTTCCGCCGGAGGAGGGGAACTCCCCCAAAACTCCTGGAACAGGAGATCGAAAGCGGAGAGGTCCTCGCGGGAGGAAACTAAATGAGCCCGGGCAGCGTAGTAGAAACTCTGTTTTTCGGCGATATCTAAATAGTTCAGGCTTTGGAACAGGTCCAGCACATTGGCCGTCGTCACCCCCACGTTTGCGCCTCGCAAGCGTCGGCAGAAAACCAGGATCTGCTCCAAAATGCCCCGCCTGGATGCGGAAGGTTCCCTTCGAACCCAATCCTTCAAAAGGTCTTCATGCATCGATGTTAATCCGGGTAAACTCCTTCTTCTGACCGGCCCGGCGAAGGGCGTTAAGCCTCCAGTCGATGAGCGCCTTAAGGCCCTCCAGGATCTCAATCTTGGCTTTTCTCAGATGCACCGAAAAATCCGACTGCTCATCGAGGATTTGCGAAAAAAGACCTGACTTCCCACAGAAAAAACATCGGTTTTCAGCTTTATCGGTCATAAAACGTCAACTGTACTGACGTAAAAGCGATCTACCGACGGCCCAGATAAACCCGGAGATCCTTCGCGCGCATCCGCGCCATCCGTAGATCTTTTACAAAGGATTATGATCAGGGTTCTCAAAAAAGACCGTTAAGGTATGCCCTTCTACTTTAGCTCCAGAAGGTTTGGTGCTTGCAATTCGTCGGGGTAGGATCATATTTTTCTTAAAGTTTCCGATGCGGATAATGAGTTCATCGGCGCTTTTACTCAGGTCGATATCTGCCTTAGAAACGAAGGGAAGCTTAATCTGGACCCGATAGCCTTCGTTCTCTTTCAGAAATTTATACGGGCTATCGGTATAAAAAGCTTCGGTGGGGTCTGTCTCCGCATATAAAGCCTCTGCCAGGTGAAAAAGATCTTCCTGACCGACGATCTCATCTTTAAAAAGATTGATCTTCCAAATGGGAACCGGCGTAAAATATTCCTCCACTTGGGCGAGATGGCGGTCCTGGGTTTGGATCCAGTGGGCGAAGTATTCATCGGAGACCTGGGGAGGTAGAATTCTGTTAACGATAACGGCATCGATGCAAAGGCCGTACAGACAGAAATACATGAAGGCGCGCTGCGTCTCCTTAATGACAATTTTCTCAGGGTTGGTTATGAGCCGGACCGTGGTGACGGCAGGATCATTGAGAAGTTTATCCACGCCCTCTAACTTTTCATAGAGGGTTTGAATGGACTCAAAATACTTCTCATCGGGGAGAGGGACCGAATACAGGCCGGACATGACCGGGCGCATGATTTTCGTCAGATTTTTTTCGACCTTAAAAACTTTTCGCATGTACCACTCCAGGGTGGTCGGGAGGCTGATAAACCGGAGCGATTCTCCCGTCGGGGCACAGTCCAGCATAATCACTTCAAACGCCTTTTCGCGGGCGTATTGGTTGATATAAAGCAGGGAGCTGACTTCCTCCATACCGGGGAGGATGGCGAGCTCCTCGGCCAGAATTTCGTCCAGGCCCGAAACGTTGAGCAACATGGACAGATATTTATAGACCTCCCCCCAGTTTCTCTGAATTTCTTCCTGCACGTCCACCTCTTGCAACCACAAGTTGTCCTCGAGCTGGACCGGTTCCCCCTTCTCGTGATCCAAAAGCCTCTTATCTAAGTCAAAGGAATCTGAAAGGCTATGGGCCGAGTCCAGCGACATAACCAACGTTTTGTATCCCATTCGCGCGGCTTTTAAAGCCGAGGCGGCAGATATACTTGTTTTCCCAACTCCCCCTTTACCCGTAAACAGTATAATTCGCATTTATTTTCCCCCTTGACAGGTTCCCCCCTAGATGTTATTTCACTTAAGATACTCTATCTTAACTGTAAATCTAGTAGATGTCAACCCCGGGTTTCAACGCCGTGTTTGTGGTCATGGAGTTGGTAGGGGGCAGGGCGGGGGAACCCCCCTTTAGGCCGGTCGCCGACGAAATGAACACAGATACTTCCGCGCCGGGCGTTGAGGGAGCTTATCGGGAAGGCCCATTTATATGAGGATACAGGATCTAGTCCGGAGCGAGGTTCAAACCCTGGAACCCTATCGTGCGGAAGAGGACCGCTGTAAGGTCAAGCTGGATGCCAATGAAAATTCTTTTCCATTTCCCCTGGAACTTCGGAAAAAGATGGTGGCTTTGATAGAAAATTTATCGTTCAATCGGTATCCGGATCCTTCCGCCGGGGAGCTGCGGGCCGTTTTGGCCGGGCAGTTATCTCGTCAAGGGGCTCCCGTGGAGCCTGAAATGATCCTGGTGGGAAATGGTTCCGACGAACTCATCCAGATCTTACTCATGGTGTTCGGCGGCGCCCCGGGACGGGTTTTGATGCCAACGCCTACCTTTGCGATGTACAAGGTCCTGGCTCAAATTCTCGGCCAGAAACCTGTGGAGATCCCTCTAGAGGGGGATTTTGACCTGGACCTGGAACGGATGCTGGATAAGATTTACTCGGACCGTCCCTCCCTGACTTTTTTGAGCTATCCGAATAACCCTACCGGCAATAGCTTCTCCCGGGAGAAAATTCTAAAAATCCTCGAAGCTTCCCCGGGGATCGTCGTGGTGGACGAGGCTTATTTCGATTTTTCTAAAAAAACTTTTCTCCCCCTTTTACCCCGTTATGAAAATCTCGTTATCCTGAGGACCCTTTCTAAAATTGGAGCTGCCGGCCTTCGCGTAGGGATCCTCATTTCGAATCGGGAGGTCGTCCGGCAGCTCCACAAGGTAAGGCTTCCCTTCAATTTAAATCTTTTTTCACAAGCCGCGGCAAAGCTCATTTTAGAAAACCGGGAGGCGATCGATGGACAAGTGGCCCAGCTCCTTCGGGAGAGGGAAAAGCTCTACCAGGTCTTACGGGAGCTCCCGTATGTAGAGCCTTTTCCTTCGGAGGCCAATTTCATCCTGGTTCGGACTAAAATCGACGCCGTATTTCTGCATGAAGAGCTTATCAAGCGGGATATCCTGGTCCGCAACCTGAGCCGGCCAGGTCCTCTCTTCAATTGCCTTCGTATGGGGGTGGGGACGCCTGAAGAGAATGAGATGTTGTGTAACGCTTTAAAAGATATCCGCTGTCCGTAGTCGGTGATCCTGGGCGGTAGGGCAACCCGGTGGGTCGCCCCTACAACAGATAACGGACGACGCGCAACGGACTAAGGAACTATGATTGCCATCGTGGATTATGGCATGGCCAATTTACATAGCGTGCAGAAGGGTTTTGAAAGGGTAGGGTATGAAGCTGTCATCACCAGCGACCCCCGCGTGATAGCTTCCGCCTCCGGTTTGGTCCTGCCAGGGGTCGGGGCCTTTAAAGTGTGTATGGATAACCTGAGGGAGCGGGGGTTGGTGGAGCCCCTGTATCAATGGATCGAAGAGGAGAGGCCTTTTTTAGGAATCTGCGTCGGCCTCCAGCTCCTCTTTACAGAGAGCGAAGAGTTTGGAAGTTGTAAAGGGTTAGGCATCTTCAGAGGAAAAGTCAGGCGGTTTCCCCACGAACTGAAAGTCCCCCACATGGGATGGAATACCCTAACGATCCAGAAGCCCGGTCCCCTGTTTAAGAATATCGAGGACCCGTCTTACTTCTATTTTGTCCACTCCTACTACGTAGATTGCGAAGAAGCGGAGATAATTGCAGCCACTACCCCCTATGGGGGGCCCTTTACGTCGGCTATTTGGAAAGGTCCCATTTTTGGTTGCCAATTCCATCCCGAAAAAAGCCAGGCCCTGGGTTTACAAGTTCTCAAGAATTTCGGAGATTTTGTAAAATCTTGAGCCCGGAGACCGGAGGCGAGAGACGAGCTCGTCCTGGACCTCCAGGCTCAAGTCCCGATTTCCGGCCCCTCGCTTCCCGTTTGTTCCACCATCGGCAGGATGACATGAAATTCGCTGCCGTGCCCTATCCCTTCGCTTTCCACCCAAACGGAGCCCCCGTGGCCTTCTATAATGTTTCTTACGATGGTTAACCCGGTCCCGAAGCCCCGTCCCATAAACTTCGTTCGATCTGTACTGTGATGCATGGGGTCGCCGACCTCGTAAAAGGGCTCAAAGATTTTTTTCTGTTCCTTTTTATCGATGCCTATGCCCGTATCCTTGATCAGGATCTCTAGCATGGGTTTGGAAATTCCCTGCTCTTGAGGAATTCGGGAGGTTTTCCATCTCAATTCCACCCGACCGTAATCCGGGGTAAATTTAATTGCGTTGTTCACCAGATGGAAAAAGACCTGCTTTAGGCGTTCCGGATCCCCCTGCACGATGGGGGCCCGGTCGAATTCGTAAACAGCTATGTGGATATTTCTCTCCTGGGCGGCGCTTTGTAAAGTTCTGACGCTATACTCTATAACGTCGCGGATATTAATTACTTGCAGGTTGATGGTGAGACTTCCCATGTTTGCTTTGGAGAGATCTATGAGATCGTTCACGATCTCCTTGAGGCGGTAAGCGCCCCTCAGGGCGTCCTGAAGCAGCCGCTTTTGTTCATTGGTCAACGTCCCCCCAATCCCATCTAAAACCAGTTTTACGTAGCCTTCCATGACCATCAGAGGGGTCCTGAGCTCATGGGAGGCGATGGAGACAAAGATCGACTTGGTTCTATCCAGCTCCTCTAACTCCCGATAAGCGTCCTTTAGCTTGGACATGGCCTGCTCCAGTTCCGTAGTCCTCTGTTTGACTTTTTCCTCCAGATTTCGATTTAATTCCCTCAACTCCTCTACCAGCCTTTTATTCTCTGAAGCCAGGTATCGGTTTTCCAGGCCCCTTTTAATGGTCAGATCGATGTCCTGGATGTCAGGAGGCTTTAAGACATAATCGAAGGCTCCCAGGCGGGTGGCCTCCATGGCGGCATCCTCAGCGGGATGGGCGGTCACCATGATGACCAGGGCATCTGGATAGAGCTCTTTGATCCTCTTGAGGACTTCAATGCCGTTGATCTCAGGCATTTTCACGTCGCAGAGGATGGCATCCACTTTCCTTTCTTTTAAAAAGGTCAAAGCTGCGAAGCCGTTCTCGGCGGTGAAAACTTGATATCCATATTCTATGAGCAGCGCCGATAAGGCTTCTCGGACCCACCTATCATCATCTATGAGTAAGAGTTTTATCGTCTCCAAAGCCGACCTCGATGTAGGTACTGGGAGGCGCGCCCTGCTCAACGGGCGCCCCTCATCCCGTCGGACACGCCAGGCTATACGGTACCTTAAATGGGGGGACAGGATTTAAAAGACCCTGCTCTCGAATCGCTTGCAGGTTATTTAACCCTATTTCTTATTTTAAAGTCTAGAAAAATGTAATCTCTCCCACATAATTTTTTTCTCGTTCCCAGGCACAACCTCTTTCCCTATTGACAAATGAATAAAAATATAACAATCATTGTATAATGTCTTTATGCAAACTGAAACAGGGCGTATATTAATTTGGGAGTCTATCCGTTTGTTGCTGGTTAAGCACCCGAGAAGGTAATCCACTTATCCCGACTTAATGCATAAGTTGTACCATGGTTGGGTTTTAGGGGGTAACGGCTACGTTTACCTAAGCGTTACTGACGTTTAAAGGCGTGTCTGAATTTAAGTTTAATACCGTTCAGGAGGCTGTAGAAGATATCCGCGCCGGGAAGTTGGTTATTGTGGTCGACGACGGGGAACCGGAGAACGAGGGAGATCTGGTCTGTGCGGCGGAGAAGGTAACCCCTGAGATCATCACATTTATGGCGAAATACGGAAGGGGGTTGATCTGTTTGCCTATGACCCGGGACCGGCTTAATGAGCTGGAGCTGCCGCTGATGGTCCCGGAAGATGCCTCGGTAGACAGGACGCTCTTTACGGTCTCTATAGATGCCAAGCAAGGGACGACCACCGGGATTTCTTCTGCGGACCGGGCCAGAACTATTTTAACCGCGGTCGATCCAACCACCAGGCCGGAAGATCTTCTCAGACCCGGCCATATCTTTCCCATACTTGCCCGAAAAGGCGGCGTTTTGCGGAGGGCCGGACGCCCGGAGGCTTCGGTCGATTTAGCGCGATTAGCCGGAGCCTATCCCGCCGGAGTTATCTGTGGAATTATGAACGACGAAGGGGCTATGGCGCTGCTCCCAGAACTGATGGCGTTTCGAGACCAACATGGCCTCAAAATCATTACCATTGCAGACCTGATCAAATTTCGTATGAAGCGGGAGCGGTTTGTCAATCCGGTTGCAACCACGCAACTCCCCACGGAATATGGCCTGTTCAAAGCCATTTGCTATCAAAACGATCTGGATAACCAGCCCCATATTGCCCTGGTCTACGGAGATATTTTATCCAGAGCCAGCGTTCTGGTGAGGGTCCATTCCCAATGCCTGACCGGAGACGTATTTGGATCCCAGCGTTGCGATTGTGGCGAACAATTGCACATTGCTATGAAAATGATTCAACAGGAAGGAGCCGGCGTCCTGATCTATATGCAGCAGGAGGGACGCGGCATCGGCCTGGCTAATAAGCTAAAGGCCTATGAATTGCAGGATCAAGGGCGAGATACGGTAGAAGCCAACGAAGCGCTGGGTTTTAAAGCGGATTTGCGAGATTATGGGATCGGAGCCCAAATTTTAGTAGATCTGGGGATAAGAAATATTCGTCTGATAACCAACAATCCCAGAAAGATTGTAGGTCTGGAAGGCTATGACCTGAAGGTGGTGGAAAGGATCCCCATTGAAATAGCACCTTCGGCGTCTAACCTAAGGTACCTGACGACCAAGCGGAAGAAGTTAGGGCATCTGCTGAGCGTATAGCACAGGGGCGTATGAGAACATTTTTAAAGGGCTTTATCGGTGTATCGATCCTCCTTTCCTTCTATTTCGTTTATTTAGCTAAACCCTACCTGGTCAAATATGTAGAGGCAAAGTTATCCCGTCCTTATGAGATCGAGACGTTATTTGAAACCGGGGATTTACATCTCGATACCACCCAGCTTGAGACCATTTTTGTAGAGATCGCCGAGAAAGTGAACCCAGGTGTGGTAAATGTGAAAGGGGAACGCAGCCAGCGTAAAAGCCTGGAGGACTATTTCCCGGATTGGGGAAAATCCCTCATGGATTGGCTGGATTTAAAATGGCTCAAGCCTGATAAGAGAAACTCGTTTCTTCCAAAGAGCCAGGGGTCCGGGTTTATTATTAACCGGAAGGGCTACATCGTGACCAACTACCATGTGATTGAAGGTACGGATCGCATCGTGGTCACCCTTTTTAATGACAAGAAGCTGACGGCTCGCCTCGTCGGAGCGGACCCGGATACCGACCTGGCCCTCCTTAAAGTCAACGCGTCGGAAGAGTTGCCGGTCCTCTTTTTAGGGGATTCCAGGGCTTTAAAGGTGGGGGAATGGGTGATGGCCATTGGAAACCCCTTCGGGTTAAGCCATAGCGTCACCGTGGGCATCGTAAGCGGGACAGGGCGGTCCATGGGGCTGGCCACCTATGAAGATTTTATTCAGACCGATGCCTCTATTAATTATGGTAACAGCGGCGGCCCTTTATTAAATGTTAAAGGAGAAGTCGTGGGTGTGAATACGGCCATTATCCCGGACGGCGAAGGGATCGGCTTTGCAATTCCCACGGATATTATTCGAAAAGTGGTGGAGGATTTGGCCAGGAAGGGAGAGGTCATCCGAGGCTGGCTGGGCGTCGAGATCCAGCCTCTAACCCCGGAACTGGCGCAAGCTTTTGAGATCCCTTCCGGCGAAGGCGTTCTCATCAACCAGGTCTATCGAGGGAGTCCCGCCGAAGAAAGCGGCCTGCAAAGGGGCGATATCCTTATCGAGTACGATCATCGTAAGATCTCTTCCCCAAGGGAACTAAAGAACCTGGTGGCCAATACCCAGGTGGGCCACGTGGTGGAGTTGATCGTTAAAAGGGATAAAAGCCTGCAGGTGATTAAAGTGGCGGTCGGACAACGCCTTTAAGCTGCAGGTCGCAGGTAAGGGGGGTAGAAACTTAAAGACCCTGCCTCTTGCCTGGAGCCTGCGGCCTTCTGCGCACGACCTGCGATGTCGTACTATCCCATTTATCTCAACCTGAAAGGCCGAAAATGCGTCGTGGTGGGTGGCGGGAAAGTGGCCGAGCGTAAGGTCCATTCCTTGATAGATGGTGAGGCTGCGGTCAGGGTGGTTAGCCCAGAGGTGACCGACGGGCTGAAAGCTCTGATCGATCGGCAGAAGGTCTCCTACTCTCGTAAAAAATATGAAGAGTCGGACCTGGAGGAGGCCTTCCTGGTTATAGCTGCCACGGATCGGGCGGAGGTTAACGCCCGGGTGTATCGAGATGCCTCCCGGAGAAACCTTCTGGTTAACGTCGTGGATGCTCCCGAATATTGCAACTTTATGGTGCCCGCCTTTATCAGAAGGGGGGACCTGTTGCTAAGCATCTCCACCGGCGGGAAGAGCCCGGCCCTGGCTAGAAAAATTCGGGAAAAACTGGAAAGGGAATTTGGCAAAGAGTACGAACCCTTCCTGGAGATAATGGGAGAATTACGGGAAAAGGTCCTGGAACAGGTGGAAGATTCCCTTCTCAGAAGGGAACTCTTCAACCGGATTTTGGACTCCGATATCCTCGATCTCCTCAGACAGGGGAAGATAGAGTCCGCACGGGAGAAGACGTGGTCCCTTCTAAAGAAATGGGGGTTGTAGGGGAGATCGGTTCCGAGGGAGAGAATAAGATAGACCGGATGCGCGGGATGGAAAGATCTGGGTCGAGTCGGTTCATCCTGCTTGGGGGGGTCCTCGATGTCGTTGCAGGGAAAACGGATTTTAATTACCAGGGCTCAGGAGCAGGCGAGCTCTCTGGCCCAACTGTTAGTGAAGCAGGGGGCCCAACCCCTTGAATTCCCTTCCATTGAAATTGTGCCGCCCGAGAGCTGGGAGAAACTGGACCGGGCCATATCCCGGCTGGAGAGCTACACCTGGCTCATTTTCACCAGCGTCAATGGGGT
>Ga0073934_10009800_pt1 | contig 12127 bp, 13 predicted proteins | sample LarsenN4metaG_FD_76834 | JGI IMG/M metagenome (GOLD analysis project Ga0073934, IMG submission 76834) | Hot spring sediment bacterial and archeal communities from British Columbia, Canada, to study Microbial Dark Matter (Phase II) - Larsen... ... | reverse complement strand
TAAATCGTAAGGGGCAACGGCTTGCCAGCAATCAACCTCACCCCATGCAATCTTCGATGGCCTGATTGCACGGGGTGGCCCTATCAACATCAAACCCGACTAGGCACGATCCGTCATCCCCTGTAGAATAGAGGGTGCGTTATGATCGGTCTGACATCCAGACCGTCAAAAGATTCTTTGTGTTGCGCGGAATTCCGCCGGGGAGTGAACCCTCTTGCAAAGCTCAACTCTTCTCCTGTCAGCCGGACTGACCGCCGCCTATGCGCTGTTATTGGCGCTTCTCGCCGGGCGGAATCAGGAACAGCTCGGCATCGGAACGCGGCGATGGCTGATGCTGACGCTGTTCGTCGCCCTACTCAGCGCAGCAGTCTATCTGCTGCCCACCGATGCGCACACCACCTCGCGCTATAAGGCTTTCTTTGTGGGCGAACTCACCCAACCTGCCCTGGGCGTGATCCTTGCTAACCTGCTGTTTGTGCTGTTCGGCCACGAAACGCTGCGTTTTTTGCAATACCGCCGGGCGGGCATCTGGACGAGTCTCACAGCTATCTGGTGGATCGCTCAGACTATCACCAGTGTGATCGAAAAAGACTCGGTGGTCGGCCAGGAAGGATGGCTGAGCGGCGTTTACGATCCGGTGGTGCTGCCGGGTGTGCTGTCTGTTGCAGGCTGGACCGTGATCGGAATCGTGCTGCTGTCCGCCGCCTTTTATGCCTTCTACCGGGCGCACCTGCCCGAAGTCGCCAACCGGGCGCTGTTTTGGGCCTTTTTGATCCCGTTTGTGCTGCTGGGCGCAATCCTGGGCACGACAGGGACCGATATCCTGGCGCAGGCAGGCTGGATCACCCAGTTCCTCGGCCTGGTCGGCGCGGTGTACAGCGTCATGGTCTACCGGGTCTTCGATATCCGGCGCACGCTGCGGCACGGCACAGCCAACGCCATCCTGACCGTCGTCACCGCCCTGGTATTTTTCGCGGCACTGCTCGGCGCGAAGGAACTCGATCTCGAATCGGGCAGCACTTACGCGGCGCTGGCGCTGCTGGCCGTAGCGGGTGCTCTCGCTTATATCCCGCTGCGGATGGTAGCCCAGGCATTTGTGAACTCACTGTTTGGCTCATCCTCCGAGGGCTTCTCGCAGCAATTACGCCAGTTTAGCGAAGACATTACGGGCGTGGTTGAACTCGATGCCCTCGTAGATGTAACCATGCGCACGCTGAGCACAGTGCTGCGCGTGCGGCGCGGCGGTTTGATCCTGGTCACCGAGGAAGGCAACGACGCCCTTTATATCGAACCAGTCTCGCGTGGATTGGGGGAAATCCCCGATATCCGGGGGCGCATCCACAGCGGCAGCCCGGTATATCAACGCCTGCTCAACAGCCGCTCCCCCCTGCTCCAATACGACCTGGACTTTGGCCGCGCTTACGCCGGTATCAGCCCTGAAGAGCGCAAGTTTTTCCAGCAAATGCGGATGAGTGCCTACGCTCCGGTCATGGTGCAGGGCCATCTGGTTGGCATTCTGTGCTGCGGCTCCAAAACCTCCGACGATCCATTTACCGAATACGATCTCGAAATGCTGATGACGATTGCGAATCAGGCGGGGGTGGCGCTGCGCAATGCCCGTCTGGTCGCCGACCTGCGCCGCCGTGAGGCTGAACAGGCCGAACTCAACCGGGCGCTCTCGGCCACCAAAGAACAGTTGGTCAAACTCGACAGCGTAAAAACCGACTTTATCACCATTGCCAGCCACGAACTCCGCACCCCGCTGGCCCAGATACGCGGCTACACCGATATCATGGAAGCCATGAACGAGCAGGGAATGCTCGACCAGGACCAGATCGGGGGCATGACGGGCAATCTGCGCAAAGCCGCCGACAGGCTCGAAAACCTGATCGGCGCGATGCTGGATGTCAGCCAGCTTGACGTGAACGCGATGGACCTGCGTTTTGCGCCGACCAGTGTCGAACAGGTTATCCGCCTGGCGATTGAGCCGCTCACTGAAGCGATCAAGAGCCGCAAGCTGATGCTCTCTGTGCGCGGCACACGCAACCTGCCGCCGATCCAGGGCGACATGCAGCGGCTCGTGCAGGCTTTCCGCAACGTGGTTCTGAACGCGATCAAGTTCACGCCGGATGGAGGCCGGATCGATATCAGCGGGCACATGCAGGACGACGAGATCATCATCAGCGTGCAGGACAGCGGCATCGGCATTGATCCGGCCAACCACGAACTGATTTTCGAAAAGTTCTTCCGCGCTCACGATCCAAGCCTGCATTCGACAGGCGCAACCAAGTTCATGGGCGCAGGGCCGGGTCTGGGCCTGACGATTGCAAAGGGTGTCGTCGAGGGGCACGGCGGGCGCATCTGGGTGGATAGCGAATGCTACGATCCTGAACGGATGCCCGGCAGCACGTTTTATATCGCCCTGCCGCTCACACCGCCTGCCGAGGCCAAACGAGTCATGCCGTTTGATATGAGCGGGATGAGCGCTATCCAGATGCAGGACGTATTTGGGACCGATGCCCAGAATCTATTTCAAGGCAGCGCCGACGCATCTGAAGCCTCGCCTACCATGCTGCGCCCTCCGCGACGCTGAGGGCTGAATGCAGCTTTTGCAGACGGCCAGGGTTCAAAGAACACAAGGAGGAGGCATAAGATGGAACAACGACCTCTAGGCCGCACGGGTCATCAGAGCACCATTGCGATCTTTGGCACTGCCGCGTTCTGGGAGATCAGCCAGGAGCAAGCCAACCGTGCCCTGGATCGCGCCATGCTGCACGGCGTGAATCATATTGATGTTGCGCCCCAATATGGTCAGGCAGAAGAACGGCTGGGGCACTGGTTAGCACCGCACCGGGATCGCTTTTTCCTCGGCTGCAAAACGCTGGAGCGGAAACGTGATGCTGCCTGGGCCGAACTCCATCACTCGCTGGAAATGCTTCACACCGATCACCTGGACCTCTACCAGCTTCACGCCGTTGGCACCATGGCCGAACTTGACGAAGCGTTGGGGCCAGGTGGCGCTATCGAAGCCTTTGAGCAGGCCCGCAATGAAGGGCTGGTCCGCCACTTGGGGATCACCGGGCACGGGTCGGAAGTGCTGGCAGTACAGCTGGCCGCCCTGGATCGCTTCGATTTTGAAACGATCATGTTCCCCATCAATCCCCGCCTGTACGCCGACCTCACCTATCGCCAACAGGCCGAACAACTGCTTGCTAAGGCGATGGAGCGGAATGTCGGCGTGATGATCATCAAGGCAATTGCCAGAGGACCGTGGGGCGAACACGACAAGGAATATACGACGTGGTATCGCCCACTCGATACGCCGACCGCCATCGCGCACACGATCCGGTTTGCGCTGTCGCAGCCAGGCGTGACGGCAGTCGTCTCCGCCGGGGATGTGCGCCTGCTGCCCATGATCTTGCAGGCCGCCGAGGGCTACACGTTGATGAGCAACGCCGAGCAAGAAGCCTTGATCGCCGAGTTCGCGCACCACGAGCCGCTGTTTGTATGATCCGCTGGATTATTTTTGACTGGGGCAACACCGTCATGCGAGAACTGCCCCACTATGACGGTGCGATGGTGGACTGGCCGCATGTGGAAGCCATGCCGGGGATCGAGCAAGCGCTTCAAACGCTGCGGCCCCATTATCAACTCGCTATCGCCACCAACGCCCAGCTGTCCGACGCCGACAAAGTGCGTGGGGCGCTGCATCGCCTCCATCTCGATCTTTATTTTGATGTCATTATCACTGCCATCGAACTCGGCGTGCAGAAGCCCGATCCCGCTTTTTTCGAGGCTGTGCTGCAGCTGTGCGGCTGCGCCCCAGAGGAAGCGGTCATGGTCGGCGATTCATACCTCAAAGATGTGCTCGGCGCGTGGCAGGCCGGGCTGCGCACCATCTGGTACAACTGGGACTCAACACCCCCGCCCGAAACCCCACTGTGCGCCGATGCTGAAATCCGCGATCTGGCAGACCTCTCCGCCGTGCTCGGCACTCTGGAATAGAATCAGGGTAATGGCGAGCTATTGACTGATGAGAAAATCCTGCCATCTCCGACAGCAGGTGTCGTGGGCTTAACTGACACTGCGAACCGAGTATCGCCTAAATTAGCTTCCCGTAATTAAAAAAGCTTAAATTGACTTTTACCCGTCAAAGGAGTTAAATGAATCTAGCGGGGTAGACTGGATCACGCCATACGGGAAAAAGAACTATGTCGTTCAATGTGCGAAAACTACCCTGCGAACCGATCACCGTTTACACCGCGCAAAGTAGTGATCTCGATCATATGGAGCAAAACAACCAGATCATGCTCGATATGCTCGATCAACTGTCGGCTCCGGTCTTTCATATCGCCGACATGCGGCCCATCAAACTCAATGTCGACTCCCTGATGCAGCTCGCCGCGAGCGTTGCTTACGGCGAACACAGCGTGCTGCGCCACCCTATGATCAAAGAACTCATTCTTGTCACCGACAGCCGCCTGATCGCGATGGCTGGCGACGGGTTGAGCAGTGACATTTATGGCAACCTGCCCGTCAAAATCTTCGGGTCGTTAGACGAGGCCCTGCAATACGCCCGCGCCCAGATCGGCCAGACTCGTTGACTGTATCCGCGTAACTGCAATCATCCCATGAAGGGAGTAACTCATGCCTGTTCAAAAGTTATCCAATGAACCGATCACCATCTTCACGGCTCCACCGGATGGCGCTTATTGCCAACCTTGCTCAGAACAACGCCGACATGGCAGCCCTGCTGGATCAACAGAGCGAACCCGTCTACCATATCCTGGACTGGTCAGCGGTGCAGCAGCTTAACCTGGAAGCGATGGCAACGGCTGCTGCCAGTGCTGCCTGGGGAGAGAACGCCGTTTTTCACCACCCTATGATTAAAGAAGTGCTGTTTGTAACCACCAACCCCATTTTTGCACAAGGAGCCGAAGGGTTAAAAACAGAAACCTACGGCAGCGTGCCGATTTCTGTCTTCAGCACGCTGGACGAGGCCCTGCAATACGCCCGCGCCCAGATCAGAAAATCACGCTAAATTGCCGAGGGGCGTATCTTCTACGCCCCCTCACGTTACAGCGTTTGCCGCGTGGACGCATAACACGACTGCGACGGCGTCTGCCCCGTGATCAACATGATCGGCCACAGCGCCGACTCCTGCACGCCCCATTCTGAATCATAGGCGCTGAAACCGCATTCCTGCCCGCCGATATGCACGGCGACATACATCAGCCCGCCGAACAGCGCATAGAGGATCACGGCGCACACCGTGAAACAGATCACTGCGCCGCGTTTACCCCAATGCCGGTACGCCAGGTAGCTGAATTCGACAGGTGTGAGTGCGATGATCAGGTAAACCAGGATACGGGCGATCATGGACAATCCTCGGCTAAAATCACCAATATATGCGTTAAACCGTGTGGCTAGATCGAACCTGACCCCAAGTTTAGTTTAACTAACACTTCCTGACAATTTGCGAACATCGGAGAGCTTGCCGGATGACCTGACAATATATCAATCTAGAGCAGGTTCTCATCAATCAATCCGTCGCCCCCCAGGTGGCGCGGACATCAGCAGGATCGGCGGTTGCCGGGCCGAGCAGTGCCCGCAGCGTGGCACGAAAAGTGTCGGGGTCGCCGGACGTGTAGTAGATCACATGCCCTGCCCGATCCTCGTTGGGATTGAGCAGGCCGCGATCCGCCAGCACGCGCCCGGTCTGCCGCGCCACCGCCGCGCTCGGATCAACAATCGTCACGCCCGGCCCTACCGTTTCCTGAATCACCCGGTTGAGGAAGGGGAAGTGCGTGCAGCCCAACACCAGTTGGTCGATCCCCGCTTCGATCAGGGGCGTTAACCGCTGCCGGACCACTTCACGCGCCGCCGGGGAATCGGTGTCACCTGCCTCGGCCAGCAGCACGAATTCCGGGCACGCCTGCGTCTCGACTTGCACCCCCTGCGCGAACCGTCCGACCACGCTGGCAAAGAGTTCCCCCTGAAAGGTAGCCGCCGTCGCAATCACGCCGATCACACCCGTTTTCGTATCGCGGGCAGCAGGTTTTACGGCGGGTTCCATGCCCACAAACGGCATCTCCGGGAAAGTCTCGCGCAGATGATAGAGGGCGGCGGCGCTGGCCGTGTTGCAGGCCACCACGATGATCTTCACGCCATGCGCCATCAAAAACCGGGCCACATTCACCGTCAGGTCGCGCACTTCCTCAATCGAGCGCGGCCCATACGGGACATTCGCCTGATCCGCCACAAATACAATCTCCTCATGGGGCAGTTGGGCGCGAATCTCGCGCAGAATAGACAGCCCACCCACACCCGAATCCAGGACTCCGATGGGAGCCAATGCAGAAGATGAATCCGTCATAGCACCTGCCTCGTAGGGGCGCTTGCCCGCCGCGCCGTATATCCTGAACCTCACTCCGCCGCCAGCAGCAGCCCAATGATCGTCTTGCCATCCTCGATCTCGCCCGTATGGATCATCCGCAGCGCCTCGTTCAATGGCAGCCGGACCACCTCCAGAAATTCATCGTCGTCCATTGCAAGTTGGGAGTCTTCCAGGTCTGTCACCTTGTAAATGTGGATGTACTCGGTGGTATATCCCGGCGCAGTGTATTCGCCGCACAGCCGGGTGATCGTGCCGGGCCGGTAGCCAGCCTCCTCCTGGAGTTCGCGGGTAACGGCTTCAAGCGGGTCCTCATCCGGGTGGAGTGTGCCCGCCGGGATTTCGAGGGTGATCCGGTTTGCCGCCAGCCGGAACTGCCGCACCAACACCACATCACCGTTATCCAGGAGCGGGACCATCGCCACCGCGCCGGGATGCCGCACGATCTCACGCCTGGAGGTTTCGCCGTTGGGTAGTTCGACAGTATCCACGTAGAGCTTGATCAGTTTGCCCAGATAGACCGGCTCTGAGCCAATGACTTTTTCTTCGAGGTGCGCCATAAGTCGCTTCCTGTAGGTACGCCAACACACTCCCAAGCATACCCCGCACCTCGGCTCTCTATCCACTTTTCAGAAGGTCTCACCGTGGAGGGGATCAGGCACAAAAAAAGAGCGACTCACTACCGAGCCGCTCTCTAAACAGTAGACCTGAAGGAAACCTCAGCCCGTCGGAATCGGCTGATTCGGCTGAGTCTGCGGTTGAGTTTGCGGCTGCACCTGGGGCTGGACCTGCTGGAACAGAGTCGGTGTCAGCGTTGGCACAACGGGGACTGTCGCGGCAGGGATGTACAACTGCTGCCCCGCGTAGATCAGGTTGATGGTAGCGGGCGTCATACCGTTGGCGCTCATCAGCGCGGCCATACTGACATTAAACCGGATCGAGATACGATACAGGTTGTCGCCCGGCTCTACAATATAGTTAAACGGCGCGCCTGTCGTGGTCGTGCCAGGGGTCAATGGGGTCGCCACAACGCCGCCCACCGGAGTTGGCGTCGCGGGCAGTGGGCACGGGATGATCAGAGTCGCCCCAGCCAGGATCAGGTCAGGGTTCACAATATTATTCGCCTGCGCGATCTGCTGCGTGGTGACATTATAGGTCAGCGCAATCCGCGAGAGCGTATCGCCCGGAGCGACCAGATGGGTGGTGCATTGTCCCATCGGCGTGGCCGGAATCGGGGTAGCGACGATCACCCCTGGCTGTTGGGTTACGCCGGGTTGGACAGGCACACCCTGCGTTGGTGCAATAATTGTCCCCTGCAACGCAGCCATAGTCATCGTGGCTCCAAAGATAATCGCAGTGGCCGTCATCTGGTTTTCGGTCAGGGTTGCCTGCATCGCAACCACAGGCTGCGTCGCCGTGGGGGCGACCATCCCGCCCTGGCCTTCCGGTGTATTCACCGGCTGCTCCACCGGGGGAATCGCTTCCTGGGGCTGGGCAGCAGGCGGCGCATACAGGGTATAGGTCGGGCTGGGCTGCACCATCGCCACCACATAGGGCGTGAAGCTTGCCGTGGGGCCAATCGTGGGCGGCTGCGTTGGGAATTGAGTCGGTGTCAGGGTCGGAGGTTCGGTGGGTGTGGGCGTCCGGGTGGGCGGCACTGGCGTAAACGAGGGCGCGAGGGCTATCACCGAGGTCTGGGTCACGCCGCCCGTGACATTCGCCCCACCCTGCCCGGCAGCCGTCGCAGCGGTAGGAAAGGCGGCAACTGTATTGGTTGGCACTTCAACCCCGCGCTCGGTTGGCTCCTGGGTGGGCCGCTCCGTTGGTGAGGGTGGGATCGGCGAGGGCAGTTCGGTAGCCTCTTCGGCTGTCGGCGTCGGAATATCAGTATTGACGGCGGCGACCTGCCCCACACTGTTACTGGGTGTCGGTTCCAGGCTGCCTCCTGCCGACTTGTAACATCCAGACAGCCCAACCGCCAGGATCAACATGATTACCCACCAGCGGGCGTGACGATTATAAGTCCGCATTACATTTCCCTCCTGGAAGCAACCGAGTCAAGCATCCATATAACTCTTTCTGGATATTATATGCCCTGTTAACAAGGGATGCCAGTTAAAAAAAACACACCTGGCAGGGCCGCCATTGAAAAAGCCTTCCGCCTATGCTACAATCCTCGCCGCTTGACGGCCCCGCGTGGGCCGTCTTCATCATGCAATAATCGGCGGCTCCGTGACGGGCCGCATGATTGGGTAAAGGACATTTAGCCATGACCGACCTCGTTAAAGCACTGCAAGCTCCCAAACCGGACCTGCCTGAACTTCGTCCCGGCGATACGGTGCGCGTTCATGTGCGCATCGTTGAAGGCAACCGTGAGCGCGTCCAGATCTTTCAGGGGATCATTATCCGGCTGCGCGGCGGCGGCAACGAAGCCAATTTCACCGTGCGCCGTGTCGCCAGCCATGGGATCGGCGTCGAACGCACTTTCTTGCTGCACAGCCCGCGCCTCGAAAAAATCGAAGTGCTGCGCCATGCCAAAGTGCGCCGCGCTCAGCTCTATTACCTGCGCGAACGCCAGGGCAAGGCCGCCCGCCTGAAAGAACGCCGCTTATCCTGATCGGGTGGAGAGCCACTTCATGCCACCACACAGCCTATCGCCTCGCGCCATAGGCTTTTGTGGTTTTTAACTCCTCGACAACCGGGCGCGGATTCCTGTAAACTCTTCAATGCAACCAGATACTTTGGTACTCGCGGCTACGAGGTTACACTGATGCCAAACAATGGGAACCAGACCCCCTGCCCGGTTTTTACCATCGGGCACTCGACGCGCTCCACAGAAGAATTGATCGCTTTATTGCAGGACCATCACGTAACATGGCTGGTAGATGTACGGACTTTGCCCCGTTCGCGCCATAACCCGCAGTTCAATTCAGACACCCTGCCCGATGTCCTGGACGCTGCCGGGATCGGTTATACGCATATGGTCGGCCTGGGCGGACTGCGCCACCCGCGCCCGGACTCGCCCAACATGGGTTGGGAAAACAAATCCTTCCGGGGCTATGCCGACTATATGCAAACGCCCGAATTCGAAGAACACCTCGGCGCGCTGATGACCCTGGCCCAACACGAAACGATTGCGCTGATGTGCGCCGAAGCTGTCCCCTGGCGCTGCCACCGCTCCTTGATCGCCGACGCGCTGACGGTGCGCCATTTTTGCGTCCAGCATATTCTAAGCGCCAAACGCACTCAGACGCATGTGCTGACTCCCTTCGCCCAGGTAGACGGCAAACGGATCACCTATCCGCCGGATATCCGCACCCAGGCAGGTCCCAATGACTGAAACGCCCGGTCTGCATGTCGTCATGGCAGGCAGCGGCAACCCCTACAGCGTGATGACGCCGCCCCGCCGCGAGATCGCCCGCGCCCTGCACGAACGGCTGTACGAGTCGCTCAAAGCCTGTGATTACAGCAGCTGCTCCGCAGCAATTGATATACTCGCCGCCCAGGGATCGCCTGGGTTGTGCTCTCCGCCAGCCTGTGCTATCGTGGAGGAGTGCAAAATCCCTGGTTCAGGAGAATACCCCCATGTTGAAACGCTCTTCGGCGCTGATCCTCGTCATCGTGGCGCTGCTGCTGGCGGCTTGCGGAGGCGGGCAGGCGTCAAACACGGCCACCAGTGGCCCCACCACTGCGCCCACTGTTGATCCCAACTTGCCGACCTGGACGCCGCTGCCCCCGGCTACCAAACTGCCGCCAACCTGGACGCCGCGCCCGTCGCCCACCCGTCCCCCGGCGCAGCCCACCATCGAGATCACCAAAGATCGCCCTACCGCGACGCTAGTCGCCCTGCCCACGTATACGCCGTCCAATATTCCGCCCACGCCGACGCCTGCCGGTCCGGTCCTGAGCATTACCGCCGATATGATCAACCAGGCGATTGCTGCCGAAATGCAGGCCGGTTCCGGCGGCTACTTCTCCGCGCCGCCCGCCGTGAGCTTTCAGGACAGCATCGTACTTGTATCGGTAAACATCCTGACCACGCCGGGCGATGTCAACACGGCTCGTCCTCTCGAAATCCAGATATTGGTGGAGATGCTGGAGGGGCGGATCAAGGTGACCAAAGTTCGCGCCTACTTCTCCGATGATCAGGCCGTCTTCGAAGACCCGGTAGTAGACAATATTCTGCTCACCATCGAGCAGAAATTAAACGATCTGGTCGTGCAAACCTACGGCAATCCCGGCCAGCGTTTCCGCATCTCAGAGATCGTGATCGACAGTACAGGGATTACCATTCAAACAGTGACAATGGAATAATGCCATGCGTAAATGGATGCTTTTTCTGATCATCATGCTGCTGCTCACCGCGTGTGGCTCGGACGACACAACCTCACCTACCCCGACTCTTACCTGGACGCCGCCGCCCAGCCGCACCCCTGTGCCGACCTGGACTCCGTCGGCTTCCCCTACCTCGCAGCCGACTCGAACCCTGGTTCCGTCGCTGACGCCGCGCCCCACGCTGACTCTCACGCCAGGGATCACGCCAGGAGCGGCGCTGGATAGTGAGAATCAACTGGTGATCACGGCACGGGAAGCGGAATTCAACCAGACGATTGGCGACCTGTACCGCGCCCAGCCAGCCTCACCGCTCCAGGCCGCCCCCGTGATCGCCCTGGAATATCGCGGGCGAGTCCAGATTGAGATGACCTTCTACAACGATTTCTTGAAAAAAAACAGCCAGGTGACCACCGTCGCCCTGCTGGGTTTTGAGGATGGACGCATTACCCTGAGCGAGATCGCAGATGAGCGCACAGTCGAAGGCGCGCTCGTGGACGAAGACAATATCAGAAACGCGATTGCTCTTGCCGAACAGGGCATCAACGATACGGCCACCACCATGGCCCAGGCGCAGGGTGGTCCCTACCAGATGACGGACATTCGTCCCAATCCGGGCTACCTGGAAGTCGTGTTCGCGGCGCAGTAACGATGACTCATGCTTGCCCTCGGCGCGCATTCCCCCTCTCTATTTGTGGGGAGGGGGCAGAGGGTGAGGTTGCTCTCTCCTACGGAAGCGACTGGGCCAGATACCATTCTGGCGGCGCACTGATCAACACGGGCATCGTACCCACCACGTCACCGGGACGGGGCAGCACGCCAAATGACGCATGATTGGCTTCCAGATCATCCAGGATCGCGGGCAGCGCCTCGACCAACACCGGGATATCATCGTGCATCAAAATAATCGCCCCATCGCCGAATTCATACACGCTGTAATAGCGGCGCGGCTCGAACCAACTCAGCACCACGTTACCATACACATAATTCCAGGGACGGGTAGCAGGTTCGCCGGGGCCGGGCATCCAGGGAGCCGAATCGCCTGAACTCACATGCCAATTGTAGGTGATCATGTCCACGCCGGGTGGGGCCGGAAAAACGCGCGCCGCACCGCCCGGCTGCCGGAAAACGTGCACCGGATCGGCAAGATACAACGGAGCAAGTTCAGGCCCCAACGCTCGGACGATCTCATCCTCGGTGCGCAGCCACGAGGCCTGCAACTGTTCATCAGTGGCCCCCGAACCCGCCGTCAGCCCATCCGCCGTCCAGAGATGGTTGCCGATCTTGTGTCCCTCGCGGAACATACGCTGCACAATGGCCTCATCGCCGGCAATGGTATGCCCATGTAAAAAGAATGTGGCCTTGATGTTGCGCTCGGCAAGGATATCGAGAATAGCGGGT
>Ga0073934_10009799_pt1 | contig 12127 bp, 11 predicted proteins | sample LarsenN4metaG_FD_76834 | JGI IMG/M metagenome (GOLD analysis project Ga0073934, IMG submission 76834) | Hot spring sediment bacterial and archeal communities from British Columbia, Canada, to study Microbial Dark Matter (Phase II) - Larsen... ... | reverse complement strand
GTGATACCACGCCTCCGCGGCGATGGCGAGCGGAAGGTCCGCGTGCAGCGCCGTGGCCAGTTCACGCTCGGCCGCATCCCGCTCCCCAAGATTCAGGAGGCGGCGGGCCCGCTCCACCCGCACGGCGGGGGGCGGGACGGGCAGCACTCCCCCCGTGAGGTCGCGCAGGCGCCTGGCGGCATCGGGCGCGTGCACGGCGCCCGGAAACGCCCACCATGCCATGGCGTACGCGCGGCGTGCCTGCGCCCGGTCTGCCAGGGCCTCGGAAGCCACCCCGAGCAGCCACCAGGCCCGCGACAGCGTCTCGTCATCGGAGGCGGTCTGCACGATGCCCCGCAGGACCTCGGCCGCCCGCGCAGTGGACCCGGCCTGGATGAGGGCCTCTGCGTAAGCCATCCGGACGCGCCGGGCCAGCGGCGCGGATGGACCGCTGGCGAGAAGATCGGCAAGCCGACCCGCAGCGTCTCCGGCGGCACCCAACCGGAGGGCCATTCGCGCGCTGTAGAACCGGGCATAGGGCGCCAGAGGCGGGTACCGGACCGTCAGGGCGTCGAACAATGGCCACGCTTCGCCGGCCCGGCCGGCTGCCGCCAGACAATGGGCGAGCAGGTAGGTGGCCCGCACCCCAGGAGGTCCGGGGCGCTCGCTCCGCCGCCGGAGGAGGGACAGATCGGGGTCGCACCGCGGGCGTACGGCATCCAGGGCGGGAGACAGGAGAGCCCGCGGAGGGAACCCCGCAGCTGGCGCCGCGACCACCGAAAGCGACAGGGCCAGCGCCAGGCCGCGGAGCGCCGCTCCCGCCCGTAGACCCCGGGAAATGCGTCGGTGGCTCATGCCGGCCATGCCCCCTCCCCAGAGTAGCCTCTCCCCGGCGCACAAAAACGGGAGCCTCCACCCCCAGAGGCCAGGAGTCTAGGACTCCCTTGCCGTAGTGTTGACCCGAAGTCCACACTGCACAACCGGGGAGGGGGCGGCAATGCCGGATGTAGTCCGTCTGGTCGACTATTTCTACGTCACGGTGCCGGATGAACCGGGGCAGGGCGCAGCTCTGCTCAGTCATCTGAAAGGATCGGGGGTCAACCTGCTGACCGTTCAGGCGTTTCCGAGCGGACGGCGCGCGCAGGTGGATCTCATCCCGTCTGATCCGGCCGCGTTCAAGGCCGCGGCCAAGGCGGCCAAGTGGAAGGTCACGGGGCCGAAGAAGGCGATCCTCATCCAGGGCGACGACCGGGTGGGCGCGCTGGTGGACTACTTCTCGACGCTGGGCAAGGCGAAGATCAACGTGACGGCAACGGCGGCCGTCTCCGCGGGGGCCGGCCGGTACGGGGCGATCCTCTGGGTGAAGCAGCGGGATATCAAGCGCGCGGCGAAGGCGCTCGGGGCCGGCTAGCCGAGGATCACCGGAGCCGCCGAGACGCGGCGGGCTCCGGCTGACCTGAACATGCGTGACACAGGCGGGGCGCGGCGGTCAGCCAGCCGCGTCCCGACCGTCTCAGCGGGACCGACGCTCAGCGGAGAGCCAGAGCGAACTGTCTCCGCGACCGGCGCTCGCCTTCCTCCTGGTATTCTGGGATCTTGCCGAGTTCCCGCAGGATCTCCGCCAGGCCCATGCGCTGCACTCCCTTGATCTTCATCGCCGTCCTCCTCGGTCTTGACCTGAGCCGAGCGTACCGCCGGGGCAGCGGGCGGGCGGCAACGGGGATCACGCAACCCCAGTGAAATCGGGTACAGGAGACAGGCCGAGGTGCGAGACCGGCCAGCGAGCCGGCGCGGAAGCCGGGAGGGCCTACGGCACCGCCCCGCCGACCGCCCGTTCCAGTTGGGCGCGAGCCTGGTTGAACGCGAAGAGGGCCTGCACGCGGGCCGCCTCGGCCTGGGCCAGCGCGGCCTGCGCGGCGATCACCTCCAGGTTCGTCCCCACGCCTTCGCGGAAACGGACCTGGGCGATGCGCAGGGCCTCGCGCGCCGACTCGATGGTCGCCCCCGCCGTGGCCAGTTCCTCTCCGGCTGCGCTCAGGTTGAGCGCGGCCTGGCGCACCTCCAGTTCGATGCGCTGGCGCAGCTGCGCCTCCACGGTCTGGAGTTGCTCCAGGCGCAGTTCGGCTTCGCGAACCCGCGCCGCGGTGACCCCGCCGTCGAAGAGCGGGATCGTGGCGGCCAGCATCACGCTCCAGGTGAGAGTGACGCTCCCCCCGTACGAGGAGGCGCCGCCGCTGATGCTGCCCACCACGCCGACCACCGGCCGCATGCCCGCCCGCGCGAGTTCGATCGAGGCCTTGGCCGCGTCCACCAGGGCCTGGTGCTCGACCAGTTCGGGGCGTTCTTTCAAACCTCGGGCCACGAGCTCCGCGGCCAGCGCCGTCACCGGCAACACACCCATCGCCTCCTGGGGTCGCACCGGCGTGTCGATCGGCAGCCCCATCACCGCGGCCAGCCCCTGCGTTGCCACGGCCACGCCGTTGCGGGCACGCACGAGACCCTGGCGGGCGTTGGCCACGCTGACCTCTGCCTGGATCTCGTCGAACCGCGGCGAGGTCCCGGCGCGGACGCGGGCCTGGGCGATCCGCAGCGTCTCCTCCGCCTGCGCCACCGTCCGCTGCGCCACCTCCACGCCGGCCTGCGCCACCAGCACGCCGTAGTAAGCCAGCTTGGCCTGCAGAATGATCTCCTGCTTGGTGCGCTCCAGCGTCGCCTCCGCCCCCCGCACTGCGGCGGCCGCGAGAGCGATCTGCGCTTCGAGCCGCCCGCCGGTATAGAGCGGATACTCCAACGTCAGGTTGCCGCCGTACAGGGTCGATGGCGCGGGTGGGAGCGTGACAATGATCGGCGCGGTGTTGCAGGTGGGCGGCGACGGCACGCAGACGATCCCCGGCGGGATCACGATGGTCGTGCCGGGGCCCGCGTTCTGCTGGGTCACCGAAACGTTGGCGCTGCCTGTTCCGGATTTGGCGGCCCGGGCGGCGGCGAGCTGCGCGCGCGCAATCTGCGTCTCGAAGGCCGCGATACGCAGCGCCAGGTTGTTCTGCAGCGCCGTGGTCAGCACCTGGGCCAGGGTGGCCGGCCGCTCCGGCGGCGGGGCGGGCTGCGCGGGTGGCGGCTGCTGGGCGGGTGCCGGGGTGGGCAGCAGCAGCGGCAGTGCCAGTGCCGCCAGGCATACTTTTGCGACGAGTCCCTTCATGCGAACCTCCGGACGTCCTCGGCCGCCGAAACCAGGGCGCGGCCCGTATTTGGGCCTTTCGAGGAAACCTCTCGCATTGTATCGGCTGGCAGGACGCGGCGCCATCAGGCGGGGCCTGTAGCGGCGGGACGTGCGGAGCCGGAGGGGAACGTGCGCGGCCGGAAGCTGACTGCGCGCGGGGCTTGGCTGTCAGGTGCTGGACGGGACGGACGGGACGGGAATTAGCGCCAGCGGGCCAAGCCGGGGTCGTTGGCCATCATCCAGGCTTCATTGAATCGCCAGGGGGAGAGGGCGCTGGGGCGGACCGTCACCTGATGCTTGGTCCAGACGACCGGTTCGCGGGCCAGGGGGCGGCCGTCGGGCCCGTGGTACCACTTCACGTCCTGGATCAGAAACCAGACGAAATGCAGGTAGTCCGAGGCCACGATCTCCGTGATCTGCATGGCGCCGGCGTCGAAGAGCCCCACCGGTGATTCGTCGCGCTCGTCGCGGCGGTCCAGCAGCAACACGAACGGGTTGCCCGTGCCGTCGGCGGCGATTTCCACGAAGGACTTGGACCAGCCCAGCGGCCCCCAGTAGCTGCGGGCCTGGCGGGTTTCGCGGACCAGGTCCAGAGCCGTGGCGACCGGCGGGACGCCCAGGAGCGGCTCGTTGACGATGGTGCCGCCGTTCATAACCGCGAGTATCTCCCGGAAGGAGGAGGGAAAAACGCAGGACAGCTGGGCTTCAGCCTTGCCGATCGCGTGCGGCGAAGCGCCCGGGTTCATCTTGACGACCCCGGGCGCAAAATACCCGAGCTCCCTCGTGATGTCTTCCACCATCATGCAGACCCCAAAAGCCCCCTGCGCATCTATGTGCCCAACGGGTGGGCGGCGCAGGCGTGCCCGCTGCACACAGCGGCGCCGGCTGCCGCGCGGCGCCGGCGCCGCGCGGAGCAAACCGGCCCAAATTCTCAAACGAACCGGCTGGGCGAAACGAGGACCTCTCCGCCGCTCGTGCCTTCGTAGACGATCAGCGAAGTATACCCGTCGGCCAACTTCTCTTTGGGCACTGCGGTCTCGATGAGCACGCCGATGCCGGCGAGTTCGGCGCGGAACTCCTTCATCAGGTCCTGCACGCCGCGCGCCGTGCCGCCGCCGCGCAGGAAGTCGTCGATGAAGATCGCCCGCTGCCCCGGGTGGATCGCCCGGAGCGGCAGGGTCATTTGCCCGACCAGGCGGGAGGAGCCGGAGACGTAGTTCACGGTGACGGCCGGCCCTTCGGTGACCCGGCCGCCGCGGCGGATGGTCACCAGGGGAACGTTGAAGGCGCGGGCGGTTTCCAGCGCCAGCGGGATCCCCTTCACCTCCATGGTGAGCACCACATCAGGGCGAGTCTGCACCAGCAGAGTCGCGAACGCCTGCCCGACCGCTGCGGCCACCTGGGGGTGGCTGATCAGGTCGGTGGTGTGCAGGAAGCCGCCGGGAAGCACCCGCACCGGGTCGCGCAGGCGCCGGCAGAGATCTTCGGCGAGCGAGCGGATCTGCTCGCGGGTGACCTGCGGGAGGTAGCGCACCCCACCGGCAGCTCCGGCCAGGGTTTCGACTCTGCCCAGGTGGAAGCGGTCGAACGCCTGCCGGAGAAACCCCAGGTCTTCGCTGATGGTGGACTTGGCCGCGCCGAGCAGCTCCATGAACGTGGAGAGCGGGAAGAGCTGGTAGGGATGCGTGAGCAGCCGGTGGGCCATGACCACCATGCGCTCACCGCGGCGCAGACGTCCCCGCCGCGGGCGGGCCTCGCGCGTCACCGGGACCTCCGTTCCTGGCGGACGCCCTGCCCCTCGCGCACCGCCACGCCCTCATCCACCGGCCTGTCGGAGTTCGCGCCGCATGATCTCCAGGTTCTCCGGGTGCTCCACGTCGGCGTCCAGGGCCACTTCGGGCCGGTCCATGATCACCGCCCGCAGCACCAGGTGGGTCAGCGCCCCCAGGGTCTCCTCCGTCTCCTTGATCGTCAGGCGCCCGGAGGCGAGTTTCACCGCCGTGGACCAGCCGATGTAGCTGGCCATCAGCCAGGGCTTCTTGCGGGCCCGCACCATTTTGTCAATCAACTCGCGGACCCGCGGCACAATCCCGGGGTTGAAGAGATAGATGCTTCCCCCGGTGAACGCACCATCCCGGACACGCGTAAACGTCTTGCGCGCACCCGGATACCGGTCTTCCAGAATATTCTGCGGGACGATGGGGTAGTAGAAGTCGGCCTCCTCCTTCGCGCAGGCCGCGAGGAACTCCTCTATCGCGTCGGAGGTGAGCAGCGGGATGTCCGAGGCGGCAACCAGGGCGCGCGTCGGTGTGGATACCCGCGCCAGCCCGGCGACCAGGTTGTCCACCAGCGTCCCGTCGGTCTCCGCCACGACCTCGCTGAGGTAGGGCTCGCCGGCCCGCCGGAGGTCGTCGGTCGAGCCGACGCCGATGACGCGTCCGACCGATGGGGCGCCGGCCAGGGCGCGGGCCACGTACCAGACCATCGGACGCCCGGCGACCTCGAGAAAGGCCTTGTTGCCGGCGGCGGCGGATCCCCCACCGGCCAGCAGGATGGTGTCGATCACCGTTCTTCGGCGAAGGTGCGGCTGACGACGGCCTGGACGTCGGGCAGGGCCCCCAGCTCCTCCGCGGTCTTGCGCGCGGCCGCTTCGTTGGCCATCAGGCCGAAGACGGTCGGGCCGGTTCCCGACAGCGTGGCCCCGTAGGCCTCCCCCGCCAGGATCCGCCGCTTCAGGTCGGCGACCACCGGGTTCGTCCTGGTCAGGAGATCCTCGAAGACATTGGCCATCAGGCGGCCCACGCCCGGGAGATCCTCACGGCGCATCGCCTCCACCATCGCCGCGGTGTCGGGCCGCGCGTGCACCGCCCGTAGGTCCAGGTGCTGGTAGGCCCAGGCGGTGGACACCTCTACCCGTGGACGCGCCAGGACCACCCAGGTCGTCGGCAGCGCAGGCAGCCAGGTCACGCGCTCACCGCGCCCGCGGGCCACGGCCGCGCCGCCTTCCAGGAAAAACGGCACGTCGGATCCCAGCGACGCGGCCAGCGACATGAGTCCCCGGCCGTTCAGGCGGATCTTCCACATCTGCACGAGCCCGAGCAGGGTGATCGCCGCATCAGAGGATCCCCCGCCCAGCCCCGACGCCACGGGAATGCCCTTCCGGATATCGATTTCGACCCCGCGCTGCACGCCGAAGGAATCCCGCAGCACCTGGGCCGCCTTCACCACCACGTTCCTGGCATCCTGCGGCACATCCGGCGAGTCCGTCCGGACCTCGATCCCCTCCTCCCGCTCGCGAAGCGTGACTTTGTCGTGGAGGGCAATCGTGTGCAGGACGGTTTCGATCTCGTGGAATCCATCCCCGCGCGGTCCCAGGACGTTCAGGGCCAGGTTGACCTTGGCGTAGGCGTTCAGGTGCAGTTCCTTCAGCAACGCGGACCCCCTCCTCTCGCACTCCCCCCACCGGACCGGCCCACGGCGGGCCAGCACCCGCCGTGCAGGGACGGAGCGTCGCTGCGGGAGACGGAGTTGTGCGAATTGCGGACAGTTGTGTTTGGGCCGGCCAAGGGTACTATCAATGTTGGGCGTTTTGTTGACTTTCCCCTGCGAGCCCGTACGATAGTTCTGTCCGCGCCGGACCATGGAAGAGCAACCGACCGTCTACAGCGTCCCGCCGTCTCCTCCCCGCGACTGGGGCTGGGTGGTGCGGCTGATTCTCCCCGGTCTCGTGGTCGGCCTCTTTGGGTTCGTGTTGGGCGCCTACCTAGCCCTCGCCGGGCGCAGTGAGACCTTCACCGGCGCCCGGGAGGTCGACCGGCCCAGGACCGAGATGTCCTTCTCCTGGCCGATGCGGGTGACCCAGCGGGTCAACCTGCTGCTCATCGGCACCGACGTCACGGTGGGACGCCGCCGGCAGATCCTGCCGATCTCCCGCGCCGACTCCCTCCTGCTGGTGTCCCTTGATCCGGAGACCAACAAGGCGAACGCCCTCTCGGTCCCTCGGGACACGCGGGCGGCGATCCCCGGGGTGGGGGTCACCAAGATCAACGCCGCCTACGCGTTCGGTGGTCCGGGGCTGACCATCCGGACCGTCGAGGATCTGCTCGGGGTCAAGATCGACTTCTACGTGAAACTCGGCCCCAAGTCGTTCGCCCGGCTGGTGGATGCCATCGGCGGCGTGGAGATCGACGTCGAGAAGAACATGCGCTACCGGGACACCTGGCAAGACCTGACTATCAACCTGAAGAAGGGCCGCCAGGTTCTCAACGGTGGCCAGGCCGAAGGCTATATCCGCTTCCGACACGACTCTATGGGGGACATCGGCCGGGTGGAACGCCAGCAGAAAGTGCTCCTGGCCCTCTTCGCCAAGCTCAAGAACCCGGCAATGGTCGTGCGCGCGCCCCAGTTGATCCGGGCCTTTACGGAAAACACTCAGACGAATCTGACCCTGCAGGAACTGATGGCGCTGGGGATGTTCACGGTGCGCCTGGAAACGGCGGACATTCGCACCGAGACCCTGCCCGGCGGGTTCACCCCCAACTTCTGGGAGCCGGACTGGGGAAAGATTCGACCCCTGGTGCTTGACATGTTCTACGGGGTCTCGCCGGAGTTGCTCGCCCAGACCAGCGTCGAGGTCCTGAACGCGAGCGGCGTGCCCGGGCTCGCCCGCCGGACGGCCGGGCGCCTGGAGCGCCTGGGGTTCAACGTGATCCGTGTCGGGACGGCGCAGCCGGCTGTGCGCACGCTGATCATCGACCGGGTCGGACGCGCGCCGGTCACACGCCTGCTCGCCGAGTTCCTGGGCCGGCCGCGCATCGAGCGGCAGGCGGCCACGGACGTGGATATTACCGTGCTGCTGGCTCGGGATTATGCCTCCGTGTCGCTGGTTCCCCTTCGCCCGGGAAGCGTCTCCGTGCCGTAGAGCCGAGGTGCGCTCTCCGCCCCACGGCTTCTGCTCGGACCACAGGAAAGTTGCGTTGTCCACAGAGAAATCCCCAAGCCGAACGGGACGGTCGGCCCGGCGGCATTCGATCGGCTTTCCGAACGGACACCGCGCCCGCCGGGGCGCGGCCGCCTGTGTCGCGGGGAAATCCTGCCGTGCCGGGACGGCGACACCGAACCCACGTTCCGACTTGACCGCACCCGCCTCCTCACCTAGTGTGTGTTCTGCGGCGAGTACCGATTCAAACGCCTAGGTACCCGGAGCACGACGGCACTAAGTGTTCGCGTGGGGAAACCCGCGTGGGCGGCTGGAGGCAGTAGGCTCCGTCAGGCCGGGCAGAAGACGGGAAAGCCGCTTTACTCTTTCCCCGCGCAATTCCCTGCACGGCACACGGATTCCATCGCAATCGACGCCGGGAGAATTGCTGGCTGCGGCACCAGAGCCTGACATCGTGGCCGCCTACCTGGCGTGACACGATGCGGGCTGGCCGAGGATCGGCGGCGGAGGGGAAAAACGTCGGCGGCCGCCCGTCGCAAGTTAGGCCGGGTCGCTCCCGGAGGAGTACCTCCTCCCATCTTGCCGACGGCGCACCGCCGACGCGGTTACCCTAACATCGCACCGCAGTGCCGTCAATCCGAAACTTGCGTTCGCGTTGCTGTGGATGGTGTGGACAACGGCAGGTGCCGCTTCACCAGACGCGCGAGACGGCGGATGCCCTCCTCGATCTCCTCCTCCGATGGGAAGGAAAAGTTCAGGCGCATGGCGTGGCGGCCGCCGCCGTCGGCATGAAACCCTGTGCCGATGACGTAGGCCACGCCCTCGCGCTCGACCGCTTCCCGCAGCAACGCCTCGGTGTCCATGGACTCAGGCAGTCGCACCCAGAGGAACAGCCCGCCCTCCGGGCGCGTCCAGGTCACACCCGCGGGCATCTCCCGCTGCAACGCCCGCAGCATCGTGTCGCACTTGCGGCGGTAGACCTCGGCGATGCCGGGCAGACGCGGCGCCAGCAGGTCACGGTGCAGGAGTTCCGCCGCGATCGCCTGCGTGAAGGAGGGACTGCATAGATCCATGCCCTGTTTGGCCGTCACGAACTGCGCAATGATCTCCTCCGCGGCGACCATCCAGCCGATGCGCAGTCCGGGACAGAGGGTCTTGCTGAACGTGGAGAGGTAGATGGTCCGCCCGTCCCTGTCGAGGGCGTAGACGGGCGGCGGCGCCGTGCCGGCGAAGCGCACCGACCGGTAGGGGTTGTCCTCCACGACCAGCGTGTTGTGCCGGCGGGCCAGGTCCAGCAGGTGGCGCCGGCGTTCTTCCGTCCAGGTAACGCCTGAGGGATTCTGGAAGTCGGGCACCACGTAGATGAACTTCGCGCGCCGCCCCTGCGCCGCCAGGTCCGCCAGCAGATCCGCCAAGCGGTCGGTCTGCATCCCCTCGTCGTCCTGCGGCACGCCCAGCATCTCCGCGCCATAGGTGCGGAAGACCTGCAACGCCGCCAGGTAAGAGGGCAGTTCCACGATGATCACATCGCCGGGATCGAGAAAGACCTTGCCGAGAATGTCCAGACCCTGCTGGGACCCGTTGGTGACCAGGATCTGGTCGCGGGTGACGGCGATGCCGTCCCGCCCCAGCCAGCGCACCAGTTCGTCGCGCAGGCGCGGGTCGCCCTCGGTGATGCCGTACTGCAGGGCGCGGTGCGCTTGGTCAGCCAGGACATCGCGGGTGACCTCCTGCAGTTCCACGACCGGAAACGTCGCGGGGTCAGGAAAGCCGCCGGCAAAGGAGATGATCCCGCTGCGGCTGGTGAGCTTCAGCAATTCCCGGATGAGCGAGCGGCGCATGCCGCGGGCACCGGTTGAGAGAAAGGCGTCGAGATCGATGGTCATCGTCTGCCTCCGGGGTGACGAACCGCTGCGGTCTCCCTTCTCAATTATGCGCGATGCCCGCCGCCAGGGCATCGGCCAGGGCCCCGAATTCCTCCAGGCTCAACGTCTCGCCCCGGCGGCGCAAATCGATCCCGGCGCGCCCGGCCGCCGCGGTGAGGAGCGCCGGGGTCATCCCCGGCCGGAACGCCCGCAGCGCCGACCGCAGCATCTTGCGGCGCTGGCCGAAGGCAGCGCGCACCACAGCGAAGAACAGCGGCTCGTCGCGCAGGCGCACGCGGGGCGCCACGGGATCCAACCGGAGGACGGCGGAGTCCACCTCCGGCGGCGGATAGAACGCTCCGGGCGGGACACGCACCACCTTGCGCGCTTGAGCCCGGAACTGCACCGCCACGGACAGGGCGCCATACTCCTTGTTCCCCGGTTGGGCCCGGATGCGGTCCGCCACCTCGTCCTGGACGGTGACGACGGCCCGGGTCAGCGTCGGCAGCGTCTCCAGTACACGGACGAGCAGCGGTGAGCTGATGTTATAGGGGAGGTTGGCGACGAGTTTCACGGCGGGGTGCCCCATGGTGATGGTGACGAGGTCGAGCATCATGGCGTCGCCATGCACGAGGCGCACGCGGGGAAACCCGCTGGTGGCCGCGCGCAGGATGGGGATCAGCCGCTCGTCCACCTCCACGGCGACGACCGCGCCGCCGGTCGCGGCGAGGGCCACGGTGAGTGTGCCCAGACCGGCACCGACCTCGAGCAGGAGATCAGACGGGGCGGCTTCAGCCTCGCCCAGGAGCCGGTCGAGGACCCGACGGCTGACCAGGAAATGCTGGCCGAAGCGCTTGCGGGGACGCACGCCGAAGGCGCGCAGGACCCGGGCGGTGCCCGCCGGTGTGGCCAGGTCCGCCGGGTCGGCCAGGGGAAAGGTCACGCCGGTTACTTCGCGGGGGACCTGGGCAGGGTCTTCTTCAGGATGTATACTCGCACGGACCGGCGGCCCCAGTGTTTCGCCAGGCGGATCGTGTCCATCCCCAGGTCGATCCGCAACCCTTTGATGGCGCTGCCAACATCCCCGGCGATCGCCCGCCCGTAGCCCTCGATGTAGAGCACGCTGCCCATCGGGATGATGCGCGGATCCACGGCGACCACGCCGTAGCCCGCCCGCAACCCGATCGACGTGGTGGAGTCCACGCCGCGGCAGCACCAGGGCGCGTACGCCGTGGCGACCATGTCGAGGTACTCGTAGCCGGCGAAGTCGCCCCGCGAGGCGGTCAGGACCCGGGTTCCGGCGCGGACGATGCGCGGCTGGCTGGCGCGGAGGACCCGCTGGTCCAGATAGGTCGCGCTCACGAGCCGGCCGTCCGCGAATGTCTGGACGAACCGCTGAACCTTTGCGCCGGGACGGCCCGCCTGCACCACCACGCGCCCCCGGGGCAGCGTGGCGTCCTGCCGGTAGACGGTGGAGACGGGGAGGGCGATCTGCTTCGTGGCGATGCTCCGCTGGATCCGTACCACGCGGACCTTGGCCCCCGCCCAGAGGGAGCTGCCGGCCGACGGGATGATCCGGTCCGCGGGTGCGACCCTGACCCCCAGCTGCGTCAGCACCTGAGCCGGAGTTCGGGCCGTGGTCCGGACGGCGAAGGCCTTGCCGTCTACGTACACCGTCACCGGCAGGGGCCTGTGCATGCCGGTCAATGGCCCCACCAGCGGGTCGTGGGTCACCCGGGCCAGGGGGTCCGCGACCGGGACTGGCTTCGGCGCCACGAACGGGCGTATTGCGGCCGCCCGCACGGGCCTCCCCGCCAACCGGACCGCCGGGATCCGGGCGTCGAGGCCGGCCACTCCTGCCTGCCGGAGCTGAGACGTCGAGTACCCGGTCGTCGCCCCGGCCAGGGCGACGGTCAGGGCGACGATCACCGGGGACAGCCAGGCGGAGGAGCTGCGGCGGCTGGGCGCGGGGAAGACGAGCGCGGTGGCCGCCGAGACGTGCGGGGGCGAGGGCATGCCACCCCTCATGCCACCACCTCCACTTCGCTATGAAACCATCGAACCCTGAGGGTCTCTTTCAACCCCAGGGTTCAACCACAGGCCATCCTAGCAGATTTCTGGCGC
>Ga0073934_10009796_pt1 | contig 12128 bp, 11 predicted proteins | sample LarsenN4metaG_FD_76834 | JGI IMG/M metagenome (GOLD analysis project Ga0073934, IMG submission 76834) | Hot spring sediment bacterial and archeal communities from British Columbia, Canada, to study Microbial Dark Matter (Phase II) - Larsen... ... | reverse complement strand
TCGACCGCCCCACTCCCGTCTTGCGGGGATTTCCATTGGGCCAGATCGAGCACCGGGTGTCGAGGCGACCCACTGGAAACGTCGTAGTGCCCAATTTCTACGTCACGGAAGCTTCCGCCAAGCTTAACACTGTATTTCAGGACATTCGCGAAGTGGTTGAGCTATTTTGGTGCTGGCTCTGCCAGGTTAGGACTTCAGGGTTCGAATCACTTTCTCCGTCGCATCCAGAGGACTAAGCCGCCCAGCAGAGCCAGGGTGGCCGCGCCGGGTTCCGGCACCACCACCTGCACATTGTCAATCAGGCCGAACAACGTGGAAGGGGAAGCCGGGTCGGTGGAGATGTTCTGGTTGATATCGTATTGATTGAACAGGATGTTCGCGCCACCCAGCGCACCAGCCGCGCCCAGGTCTACGGTGGCAATGAGCAAGCCGTCCAGGGTCCAGGTGACCGTATTCCCACTCTTGGCGATGACCATGTCGCGCCAGGTAAAGCCGGGAGCGCCAGCAGCGGCGGAGCCTGTCTGGTTCGGGAACAAGGCGGTTTGCGCTGCCGGGGGCGTGCCCCCGCCAATGCCCGCGTAATAGGCGGAAGTGTTGTTGCGCGCGCCGGCCGGGAATACGCCGCTCGCATCGGTGTAGCCGCTTTGCGCCGCCGGAGCGTACGCCCGGTAATCCACGGAAGACCCTCCTTCTCCGCTCGCGCCGAAAAACACGCTATCCACTGTGCCCCCGGCGATCTGAGCGGAAGTCCCGGCGGTGCCAATTCCCGCGCCCGTAATCTGCGTGGAACCATTTCCCCCGCCCGGCGCCGGACCGTTAAAATTCCACCAAATATCGAAGCTGAGCGCGTAGTCACCGGTGAAGCTTTGACCGGTGGGCGAGACGCTTACGCCCGCTGGAAAGGCAGCCGTCGTGCCGCCAAACTGGTTGGCGCGCAGACGTAACCCGCGCGTCGTCCCGGCAGAACCCGGAGCCGGCGGGATGCCGACCGTGCTGTAGTCAAAGAAGAAATCGGCATCACTCAACCCGGCGCCCAACGTGTTCACGGTCCAGTTGGCCGTGTGGTCCGTGTCGAAGTTGTCCGAGAAGATGGTTTGCCCGGAAACGGACACGCAGGCAGCGAGGGTGGCCGCGCACACAAACGAGATCGATCGCAGGTTCGTCTTCATAAGCGGATGCGCATTACTTTGCTCCTGGCAGTCCGTTTTACAAGTGGAAAATGCGCGCTGAAGAAAGCAACCCGGCGAAGAAGCAAGAACCTGCTTTGCCCTTTTTGGTCCCTTGCTGTTTTCAGTGGAATGGCCCGGAGGGAGATTCACGCTGCCCGACCCTTGGCTTCAGATCCGATTCGCTTCGCCTTGTTCTCTGGTCGAGTTTCGTCTGAACTTCAGACTTCGCTTCGTCTGCTTCGTCTTACCTGAATTGCATTGATAACGGCTTCAATTCCTACCTCACCAAGGCTTCAGCCAAGTTTGGCACTGCATGTCTCCGCACGGGACGGGCGGTCCCCGCCATGAACGCCTTGCAGGCCGCCGTCCGCCGGAAACTAATGACCGATGCCCAACGCCAAAGGCGAAGCCGAGTTCAGCGGTTCCCTTTTTGGCAGGGCGCGCTCGCCGAGCGCGCCGGGTTTGTGCTGGGACGTGCGCTGCGTGTACGCGCGCCTCGTGTTTTTCGTTGTGGGACGGTCATTGCCCGACCAGCGCGCTCGGCGAGCGCGCCCTACCAAAATGAGAACCACCAAAATATCTCTGCTACTGAGGAATCAGTGGGATTGAACACACCCAAGCAGGTAGGGCGCGTCACTCCTTGCGCGCCCGGGGCTTGGGGAACGGGCACGGCGGCGCGCACGGAGTGACGCGCCCTACCTGCGTTTGTAGTCTATCCCACGCTCTTGTTAATATCTCTGGCCAGCATTCCCATGCTTTCCGCGAGGCTGGTCCCCGCCGACCCCACCGATCTTCCCGTGGCAGTAGAATGTCCGATCGTGTAAACTCAATTAAGCCATGAAAAGAAGCATAGGTCTGGTCGCGATCATTCTGGCGAGTTTCCTGGCCGGCACCTGGTTCGGTAGAACGCTCCGGGTCGCTCCCGCCACCCCGCAACTGAGCGCGCCTTTGGAGGAAGCCGTGACCGTTCGAGCGGTTCAGGAAGCGGAATGGCCGCCGGTTCTCGATCCGTCATCCGCGAGGCCCGCCGGGCGCGAACCCCTCCCCACGGGCCGGCCCACAGCCCGAAGCTCCGCCGAGCTTGCCGCCGCCGCAGCCAGGGCTCTTGATACCTCGACCGGCAAAGACAAACGCGGCGCCCTCTTCGACTCGGTCGTCGCCTGGACGCAGGTCGATCCCCGGGCGGCCGCGGCCTGGGCTTTGAGCCTTCCGTTCGGCGACAACCGCAACGCCGCCTTCAAAGCCGTCTTTTCAACCTGGGCAGCGGAGAGCCCTCAAGCCGCCGCCGAGTTTGCCAAGTCATTGCCGGGGAATCGCGACCGGAGCCTGGCCCTGAATATCGCGCTCGCTCGCTGGGCTGAGTTGGACTCCGACAGTGCGTTGCGCTGGGCCAGGGAAATCCCGGAGACCCATATTCAGAACGAGGCTGTGCAGCGCGTCGCCTGGGAACTGGCTCAGACCGATCCCCGCAAGGCCGCCGAGGTCGCAGTGTCCCTCCCCGGTGGCGAAGCCCGTGCTGACTTGCTGGCGGGGATTGCTTCAGCCTGGGCCAAAACGGACCTGAAAGGCGCGATTCAGTGGCTCGAATCGAGCGAAAACACTGCACAACGGCAAGCCGTCCTGCGCGGTCTGGCCGGTCAGTGGGCCCTGCAGGAACCCGCGGCGGCACTCTCGTACCTCAACGGTCTGAACGCCCCGGACCAAACGGCGGCTCTCAAGAGCCTCTTTGTTCCCTGGGCGCAAAAGGATCCAGCCAGTGCGTTTGCGGGAGCAACCGCTCTCACTCAGGACAAGGTCCGGGCGGCGGCGATTCCGATGGTGGCTGGCCTGTGGGCGGCCGACGCCCCGCAGGAAGCGGCCACCCGTGTCGCCAGCTTGCCGCCCGACGCAACTCAGCGCAACTCCGCGCTGGCAGTCGTGTCCGAATGGTCGGAGCGGGATCCCTCGGGCGCCGCGCAGTGGGCCGGCGGATTTCCCGCGGGGCCAATGCAGGAAAAAGCCTTCGCCGTGGTTGCGCGAAATTGGGTGAACCTCGATTCGGCGGGCGCGGCGGCCTGGGTAGCTGGTTTGGCGGAGGGGCAGGTCCGCGACATGGCCCTGTACTCCTTCACGCAGGGGCTGGCAGACGCAGACCCGGCTTCGGCCGCCAGGTGGGCGCAGGAGATTCGCCAACCCGAGCTGCGCCGGGGCGCCCTCGAGCAGGTCGCGGAGGAGTGGCTCAAATCCGATCCCGTTGCAGCGAAAGCCTGGCTGGACCAGGCGCCCTTGCCGCCCGAATCCAAGGGGCGCCCGTTTAACCCAAAGAAACCGTTGCTGAAGGATTAAAGAGGCACGTTGCAGCGGTGAGAAATCGCCATGGATCGGTGCGAAAGTCCCTGAACCTCTCTCCACTCGGATTTAAGAAAGGGCGCCTTCAGCCTGTGGCCCACCAGCGTCGGCTCCATCACTCGATCCGACTAATGCTTCGGCTGAGGTTCGAAAAGCACCTCAGTCAACCGGAAGGCGACGGATGCGTATACGGGTCTCTTGAACGGAGACCAATGCGCCGGAAACCAAGTCGTCCCGGCACAATCCAAGCACCTGCGTGACTCGTTTCGCCAGCGGCTCTGCGGCAAGTCCCTCGACACGAATGCGGATAATGGATGGGCCTTTGGCCCCGGACACTGCGAGTTGTGCGTGAAAGTCCGCGTCAAGAGTTATGACCGTCCGGCCTTGTTCAGCCCCCCAAGCCAGGATTTGGCGGTCTTCCGCTTCCGCGAGCCCCATCTCAGCCGTATGGACAGCGTCAAGGCCCGCCTGCCTCAGAAGCGCCGCTGCTGAGCGCGGCATCCCCTGGTCCAGCAGGAGTCTCATTGGCAGACGGCCGCCTCCAGAACCTTGTCGTCCAGATTAGCCGCTGCGTAGGCCAGAGCCTCGCGGATATCCTCCTCTTCCAGTTCCGGATATTCCCGCTTCAAATCTTCGCGGTTGGGGTAAAGGGCCACCGCTTCGACCACCCGGCGCACAGTAAGACGAAGATTCCGGATGCACGGCTGCCCGTTCATCCGGCCCGGATTGACCGTAATCCGCTTGAACGTCATGGCCAATCGTTAACCAATAACCCTCGCATATGCAACTGGGAACTCAGCCGGCCAGCGGCAGCAACCGACAGCCAATATAGCCAACACACATGGCTCGCAACTTCGGCATTTACAACCAGGGTTTGACTCCAGGAATGCCACAGCGAAAGTTGACGCGCCGTGAACGCACGCCGTCGCGAGTTGGAAAGCCTTGCCTCAACGGCAAAGGCGGTCCGGAATCAATGGCTGGGGAATTGAAACCCGGCCTCGGTTGCTGCACTCTGCCCGCGTGCACTGCATCGTGACAGCCGGGCCAACCTACGAGGAACTGGACTCCGTCCGGCGCCTGACGAACTTTTCCACCGGCCGGCTCGGTTCGGAATTGGCTACCTGGCTGTCCGGGCAGGGACACAGCGTCACTTTGCTCATCGGCCAGCAAGCCAGCTTTCGCGGGAAACGAAAGGCGGCGGCCGTTGAAACCTTCTCCACCACGGCGGACCTTGGGCACCGGCTCGAAAAGCATGCCGCCAACCGCCACATCGGCGCGGTTTTCCACGCCGCCGCGGTTAGCGATTTCAAGTTCGGAAAAGTCTGGAACCGTTCAGACACAGGCGCGTTGACCGAGTTGCGCTCCGGCAAATTCCCAACCCGCCAGGGAACCCTGCTCGCCGAGTTGGTTCCAACGACAAAACTCATCTCCCGGCTGCGCGAGTGGTTTCCGGGCGCGTTTCTGGTCGGCTGGAAGTACGAGGTGGACGGCGACCGGTCATCGGTGATTTCGCTGGCGGCGGCGCAAATCGCCGAATGCCACACCAACGCATGCGTGGCCAATGGGCCGGCTTACGGCGCGGGATTTGGGCTGATCAGGGCAGGGGGGGAGCACACGTTCCTGAAGAACGCCCGCGAGCTGTACCGCGCGCTCGAGGGATTGCTGAGATGACCGCCGGGACGTCTCAGGCGGCGGACGCCACCCGGACGCCGCTGCAACAGCCGGTGACGGAACTACGGTCGGTGGGGCCGGAGCGCGCTGCCCTGCTGTCGAAGCTCGGCATCCGCACGGTGGAGGACCTGCTGCTCCATGCCCCAAGGCGCTACGAGGATCGCACGCAGTTTCGCGCCATCCGTGACATCAACGAACGCGAGCCGGTGTTGACGCGCGGTCGAATCGTCGCCCTGGGCACAAAGTATTTCCGCAAGCGCACCCGGTCCATTTTCGAGATCATCCTGGATGACGGCACCGCCCGCCTGCATTGCCGCTGGTGGGATCTCCCCTACATGGAGAAATACTTCGCGCGAGGGAACGAGGTGGTGGTGTTCGGCAAACCGGTCTCCCTCAAGCCGCGCACGATGGACCATCCCGAGACCGAGGTGGTCGAAGGCGGCGAGGAAACGTCGATCCATTTGTATCGAATCGCTCCGATCTACCCTTTGACGGAGGGTTTGCCGCAACGCTGGCTGCGGGCGCTCATCTGGCGAACCCTGGAGGCGCACCGGAAGGACATTCCCGAAACGCATCCCGAACTCGGGGTGCCCGGGCTGCCCGATCCCTGGGGCGGGCCGGGAGCGAAGTGGCTCCCCCGCGCCGAAGCGGTCAGCCGGTTGCACTTTCCCGGCAACCTGGCGGAGGTCGAGCCCGCTCGCCGCCGCCTGGCGTTGGATGAATACATCGAGCTCCAAAAGGAAATCCGCGCGCGCCGAAAGAACTTCGAGCGGAACGCCGAGGCGCTGCCCTGCGGAGGCGACAACACTCTCATCCGGCCGTTCCTGCAGCGGTTGGGATTCAAGCTGACCAATGCGCAGACCGCCGTCCTGCGCGAGATCCGCAAAGATATGTCGGGCGCGCACCCGATGCGGCGGCTATTGCAGGGCGACGTCGGCTCCGGGAAAACGGTGGTGGCGGCTTGCTGCGCGCTGATGGCCCTGGAGAGCGGCTATGATGTGGCCGTGATGGCGCCGACCGAAATCCTGGCCGGCCAGCATTACCTGACCTTCAGCCGCTGGCTCAAGCCTTTGGGCATCGCGGTGCGGTTAATCACCGGAAACTCAAAGCCCGAGACAACTCCCGAAGCCGAGCCCGGTCCGGGACCCCTCCGGCCCTCGATGGTGATCGGCACGCATGCCCTGCTCCACGGCGGCTTTGCGCCCCGGAACCTCGGCCTGGTGATCATTGACGAACAACACAAGTTCGGCGTTTCCCAGCGCGAGCAGTTGGTCCGGAAAGGCCGTTACCCGCACGCGCTCGTGATGACGGCCACCCCAATCCCCCGCAGCCTGGGACTCACGCTGTACGGGGACCTGGACCTTTCAGTGATCGGCGAACTGCCACCGGGCCGCGGAGAAATCAAGACGCTGGTGAGAACGCGCGCTTCGCTCCCGAAAGTCTGGGAGTTTATCCGGGAGAAACTTGCCCAGGGCCGGCAGGCCTACATTGTGTACCCGCGCGTCGAGGAGGGGGACGCCGCGGTCAAAGCGGTGGTCAAGGAATTTGACTCGGTCCGTGCCGCCCTGTCACCTCACACTGTCGGTCTGCTGCACGGGCGGATGCGGCCTGAGGACAAAGCCCGCGCGATGCATTCGTTCCGGGACGGGACCTTGAAGGTCTTGCTGGCGACGTCGCTGGTGGAGGTTGGCGTGGACGTGCCGAATGCAACCATCATGGTCATCGAGAACGCCGAACAGTTTGGCCTGGCACAGTTGCACCAGCTTCGGGGAAGGGTGGGCAGAGGTTCCCACGTGTCGTACTGCATCCTGGTTCCGGGGAAGTCCACAGGGACGGCGCGTGAGCGCCTGCGCGTTCTCGAGAACTCCCAGGATGGCTTTGAAATTGCCGAAGCCGACCTGCGCCTGCGCGGTCCCGGCGAATTGCTGGGCCACGACCAGAGCGGACTGCCCGGCTTCCGCTTTGGCCGCCTGCAGGAGGACCTTGAACTGATCCGGTTTGCCAGGACCCTGGTGGCGCGGGCCGGCTGACTTCAGCAGGAATCGCTGAAAAATATGCTTGTTTCTTTTCCGGTTATGGTCAAGGTTACGCCTTATGAAAAGGACCTATACCCTTATCGTACTATTGGGATTCGTGATCGGCACCATGCTGACGGGATGCAGTAAATCCGAGGAGACCACCTCAACGGATACTGGCTCGACAAACACGACCGCGACCACAAATCAATAAGGTCGAGTCTCTCAGCAAGCAGCCTGCACGCCGGGGGACGCCCGGCTTTTCTTTTTTTGTCGTGCTTGGCTTTCGTGGGCGTACAGGCAAACTGTCCCCATGAAAAGTGCTCTGTTTGTCCTTGTCTCAATTGCGGCAGGGCTGCTCACCGGATGCGGGGACGGCCGTTCCTCGGATGCGGCAAAGGGCACCAATTCCGCGTCTTCGTCCAGCACTCCGCTGTCCGCGCCGGCCGATTACCTGGGCGCGATGGGAAAGGCCCAAAAAACCGCGGTGAAAACCGTGGACCTCGCCTCGATCAGCCAGGCGATCCAGATGTTCCGGGTTGAGAACGACCGCTTTCCCAACACCCTCCAGGAACTCGTTGACGAGAAGTTCCTGCCCCGGCTCCCTGATCCGCCCTCAGGCATGAAGTACTCCTATGATTCGAAATCCGGCACCGTAAAGGTCGTGAACCAATAAGCCGATGACCGAACAGATCCTGATCCTCGACTTCGGTTCGCAATACACCCAGGTCATCGCCCGCCGCATCCGCGAGTGCAACGTGTTCTCGGCCATTGTTCGCTACGACACGCCCGCGGCGGAAATCCGCAAACTCAACCCGAGCGGCATCATCCTCTCCGGAGGGCCCTCGAGCGTTTACGCCGAGGATGCGCCGCTTCCGGATCCCGCCCTCTTCAAGCTGGGCATTCCAATCCTCGGCATCTGCTACGGTCTCCAACTGCTGGCACAATACCTGGGCGGAAAAGTCGAACCCGGCCAGCGCCGCGAATACGGCAAAGGCACGCTCCGGGTCAAGGACAGCTTCTGCCCGCTGTTTGCCAATCTGCCGGAAACCTTGCAGGTCTGGAATTCCCACGGCGACAAACTCAGCAAGCCTCCGAAGGGTTTCGCCCCGGTCGCGGTGACGGAAAACTCGGACTACGCCGCTCTCGAAAACCGGGACCGCAAAATCTTTGGCCTGCAGTTCCACCCGGAGGTCGCCCACACACCGCAAGGCAAGGTGATCATCGAGAACTTCGTCCATAATATCTGCGGTTGCGGCAAGAACTGGACGATGCGCAGCTATGCCGACCAGGCCATCGACGCCGTGCGTTCGCAGGTCGGTTCCGAGAAAGTCATCCTGGGCCTGAGCGGCGGGGTCGACTCGAGCGTGGCGGCCGCGCTCCTGCACAAAGCCATCGGCGATCAACTGACCTGCATCTTTGTAAACAACGGGGTCCTCAGGGGCCGGGAACCGCAGGTCGTCCGCGAGGTGTTCGAGCGGCACTTCAAGATCCGCCTCCAGTACGAGGACGCCTCCAGGCTGTTCCTCGGCCGGCTCAAAGGCGTCACGAACCCCGAGCGCAAACGCAAGATCATCGGCAAGACGTTCATCGAAGTTTTCGAGGCCGCGACCCGCCGCGCGGGCAAAGCGCGTTTCCTCGCTCAGGGCACGCTCTATCCGGATGTAATCGAGTCGGTGCCCATAGGCGGCAACCCGGCGGCAATGATTAAAAGCCACCATAACGTGGGCGGGCTGCCCAAGAAGATGCGGTTCGAGTTGGTTGAACCGCTCAAATGCTTGTTCAAGGACGAAGTGCGCGAGTTGGGGCTGGAGCTTGGTCTCCCGCGCGAGATCGTGCTTCGCCAACCGTTCCCTGGACCGGGCCTCGCTGTTCGTATTCTCGGGGAAGTCACTCCCAAGCGCCTCGAAATCCTGCGCAACGCCGACACCATCGTCGTGGAGGAGATGAAACAGAGCGGGTGGTACTACAAGGTGTGGCAAAGTTTCGCCGTGCTCCTCCCCGTCCGCAGCGTCGGCGTCATGGGCGACGAGCGCACCTACGACTACACGCTAGCCGTGCGCGTCGTCGAGTCCCAGGACGGGATGACCGCGGACTGGGTGAAGCTGCCCTATGAACTCCTCGAACGGCTTTCCAACCGGATTATCAACGAGGTGAAGGGAATCAACCGCGTCTGCTTCGACATCACGAGCAAACCGCCCGGCACGATCGAGTGGGAGTAAAGAGCCCTGTGCCCGGCGGCAGGAGAGGAAGCCGCTTCTGTCCCGAGGTCCGTTGGAAGACCGAAGACCAAATGCGGTGCGCCGGGGAATCAGCACGATCTGAAGAATGGGAACTGCGCATGTCAGCCAAACGAGGCGCGTGTCTCTTGGGATCAATCGACACCAGCCGTGCACCTCGGGGGCACTAACTTGTCTTTCGGCGGCGGAACACGTGCCTGCCTGCCGCCGCAGCCAGGATCACCGGTAAGGCCCACAGAGCCGTCGGTTCTGGCACACCCGTAATTTCAGCTTGAACGAGGTCGTAGTACAGTGGTCCGCCTCCATTTACGGTGTTGGGTGTAATCGTGTTCAATATGAACCTGACGCGCTCGGTACCGGCGGGGGCGACGCCGCTGATGGAGAAGTCGATCCAGGCATTTTGGGCGGGCGTTAAGTCAGTCGTTTGCGCACTGCCGATCGGCGTGTCTCCGGTTGCTCCGAGAAAATGTATAATCGCCAGGCCATACACTCCATCCGCGACAGCATTGTTCGCAGAATTATGCACGTGACCGCTCCATCGGTATTCCGTGCCCACGGTCGCGCTAAATGTGCGATAACCACCTGATACCCAATCAGGCTGTGGTGACGGCGTGTTCAAAGCTCTATTACCGTCATATTGAATGAAGTTGCCGCCCGACTGCTGCTCGATCCAGGCGCCACCGAGGAAGGTCCAATCCCCTTGCCCAGCCTGGAAGCTATCGGTGAACAGCAGTCCTTGGGCTGGACAGACCCAGGTGGTGATGAGCAGGGAAGAGAGGGTGATTGCGCGAACAAAGGTCTGCTTCATAATTGTTTGAAAAGCCACAGATTCACAACAGGCCCATGCGGTTGCCCGAATCACCCCCTTTACCCTGGTGACGCAGCGCTTTTCTCATAGAACAAGCCTGCGTGTCAAGCACTCTTTTAAAGACTTTGATTTGAAGACTTTAAAGACTACGGAATCCATGAATCCATGATTCATAACGGTTCCACGCCCTTCCCGTCCGCAGCAGCCGGGTGTCCGCCCGCACGGTGGTTTGCACGCGCGCAGCCGGCCGGGCGGGTGGCTTTCGGGGCCACAGCTTAAAGCGGCGAACGCTTCACGCTTCGCCTGCGCTTCGCGCACTTCACTCACGCTTCGCAATTGACGCCCCCCGGGCGCTTGCGCATGATGGCTCGCGCTGCCGGCAGCGGTCCGGCATGTTCCGATGGGGAATCACCCGGTGGAGATGAAACCATGAACCTCGACACTTTGTATTCTGAACTGACTTTGAAAACCGGCGCCAAGATGGCGCTGGTGGTGCTGGATGGCGTTGGCGACGTGGCCACGCGCGAACAAGGCTATGTGACCCCTCTCGAGGCCGCCACCACACCTCACCTGGACGAGCTTAGCAAGGACTCCGCACAAGGCCGCATGCTGCCAGTCGCCCCGGGGATCACCCCAGGCAGCGGGCCGGGCCACTTGGCGCTCTTCGGCTACGACCCGTTGGAATTCCAGGTCGGCCGTGGCGTCATCGAAGCCCTTGGCCTCGGCCTGGAGCTGCAGGCCGGCGACGTGGCGGCTCGCGCCAACTTCTGCACTTTGGACGCCAAAGGCATCGTGACTGACCGCCGCGCCGGCCGCATCGACACCGCCGTCTGCGAAAAACTCTGCGCCATGCTCGCCGACAAGGTCAAGAAAGTGGGCGATGCGGAGGTGTTGATCAAAGCCGGCAAAGGACACCGGTTTGTTGTGGTCTTTCGCGGCAAAGACCTGGAAGGCCCGTTAACCGATGCCGACCCGCACCGGGAGGGCTTGAGCGTCCCCGAAGTGCGGCCGGTCAATGCGAAGTCTCTGAAAGCCAGGAAGGCGGCCAGCCTGGTGAGTGAGTTCTACAAAGCAGCGCTGCCGGTCATCGCCAGCGAGCGCCCGGCCAACGGCTTCCTCTTGCGCGGCATCGCTCATCAGCCCGCGATCCCCACCTTCCAGGAGCGGTATGGCCTGCGCGCCGGGTGTATCGCCGTCTACCCGATGTACAAGGGCCTGGCGCAATTGGTTGGAATGACCAAGCTCGAAGGACCGCAGACCATTGCCGAGCAGTTTGAACGTTATCTCGCCGAGTACGACAACTTCGACTTCTTCTTCATTCACTATAAGTACACCGATATGCACGGCGAGGATGGCAACTTCCCCGCCAAACGAAAGGCGATCGAGGAATTGGACGCGGCGCTGCCGATCCTTCTGCGCAAGAAACCTGAGGTGCTCGCGGTCACCGGCGACCACTCCACCCCATGCATCGTCAAGGGCCACTCCTGGCACCCGCAACCGGTGCTGCTGCACTCCGCGTTGTCCGGATCCGACAAACTGCAGCGCTTCACCGAGACGGGCGCCAACAGTGGTTCCCTGGGCATCTTTGAGGCCAAGTATCTCATCCGGTTAATGCAGGCCAACGCGAAGATGTTCGACAAATTCGGGGCGTAATCCGCGCTTGATTTTTCTCGTGGAGCCAGCCGCGGTAGAAACGCGGTTCCGCGACTTCACGCGAGCGACTTCGCCGCTCACGGGCTTTGGACGGATGCCTGCCTGGCCGCTTTCGCCATTGAGACCCGGCGTAGTTGGTGACGTTTGACCAAGGATTCGGCCGGTTTGCAGGATTGGATTTGCTCTCCCTGAGTTGAGCCGGTTTGGGCGTAGTCCCCGTCACCAGCGCTCTGCCCCCCACCCC
>Ga0073934_10009795_pt1 | contig 12129 bp, 12 predicted proteins | sample LarsenN4metaG_FD_76834 | JGI IMG/M metagenome (GOLD analysis project Ga0073934, IMG submission 76834) | Hot spring sediment bacterial and archeal communities from British Columbia, Canada, to study Microbial Dark Matter (Phase II) - Larsen... ... | reverse complement strand
CGCTGACGCTGCCGGCGCAGGTGCTGCCTGGCCGCCGCCACCAGGGCCTCGCGCAGTCGTTCGTGCGTCCGCCACAGCTCGGCGTCCGGAATCTTGTCCACCCCCCGCTGTACTTCCAGACGATCGAATTCGTCCCGCCATTTCGGCCCCAGGTAGCGGTCGAAGAGCTGGGCCATGTCCGGCGCCTGCCAGGTGGCGGTGTGAACTCCGTTGGTGATCGAGTCGATGGGGATCTCTTCCACCGGCACGTCCACCCAGACGCTGGTCCACATGCGCCGCGAGACCTGCCCGTGCACGCGGCTCACCGCGTTGCTGTGACCGGCAAGGCGCAGGGCCAGGACGGCCATGCTCAGAGGCTCACCCGCCACGCCCGGATTGGTCCGCCCCAGGTCCAGCAATTCACCGATGCCGATGCCCAGCTCGCGGACGTATTCCCGGAGGCAGCCCTCCAAGAGGGCCGGGGAGAAGGTGTCCATGCCCGCGGGGACAGGGGTGTGGGTGGTAAAGAGGGTGCCGGCCACGACCGCTTCCTTGCCTTCGGCGAAGGAGAGCTGGTGCTTGGCCATCAGCGTGCGGATGCGCTCCAGCCCCAAGAACGCCGAATGCCCCTCATTCATGTGGCAGACGGCCGGCTCGATTCCCATTTGGTGGAGGGCCCGCAGCCCGCCGATGCCCAGGAGGATTTCCTGCCGGATGCGGGCCTGCTCGTCGCCCCCGTAGAGACGGTCGGTGATGCGGCGGTCTTCGGGCTGGTTCTCCGTCACGTCGCTGTCCAGCAGGAACAGTCGCGTCCGTCCGGCCTTGATCTCCCAAACCTGGGCGGCCACGTCGCGCCCGGCGATCTTGATCCGCACCTTGACCGGGTCCCGGTTCTCGTCGCGAACGAGACGCATGGGCAACTGGGCCAGGTCCAGACTGGGGTAGTCCTCGAACTGCCAGCCGTCCGTGCTGAGGTATTGGTGGAAGTAGCCCTGTTTGTACAGCAGGCCCACGCCGACCAGCGGCACGCCCAGGTCGCTGGCACTCTTGAGGTGGTCTCCGGCCAGCACTCCCAGGCCCCCCGAATACACCGGCAGCGCCTCGTGCAGCCCGAACTCGGCGCTGAAGTAGGCCACCTGGCCGATCAGGCGGCCTTTGGCCTGCTGGTCGAACCAGGTGGGCCGGCTCATGTAATGCCGGAAGGCCTGACTGACCCGCTCCAGGTGGGCCAGGAATGCCTCGTCTTCGGCGGCGGCGCGGAGGCGATCCTGGCCAATCTGGCCCAGCAGCCGGATCGGGTTGTGGGCCACCTGTTCCCAGATGTCAAAGTCCAGCCGGTGGAACAGCTCGGTGGCCTCCGGGTGCCACGTCCACCACAGGTTGTAGGCCAACTCGATCAGGCCGCCGAGAGGCTCGGGAATGGCCGGAACCACGGTGTAGGGTCTGATCTTGAAGGCGTGCCGGCCGGCCAGGATTCCCGTCAGGAACTCGCCGTGTGGTTGACTCATGCTCGGTCAGTCGGACTACTAGGCTGTGAAACGCGGTATGTTCGGCACCGGCCGGAGGGCTGTCAAGTCGGTGCCTGGCTTCTTCCGTTCCCCGTTCCCCGGCGTCCTGCGGCGCGTGCAAGGACGGACCCTCGGTTTGCCCGGCGGTCCGCTGCCGTGTGGCGGACTCAGGTCAGACCGGCCGGCGGCCGGGGCGGGCGAAACCGAATCCAACTCCCCCCAAGGCTGGGCTACTCGTCTCCAGCGGGCGGCACGCAGGGTACGGCCCGGATTGAATGCCTGTTTATCGAACAATTCGGCGCCAGGCTGCAGTCAAGGGTTGGTGCTCGCTTACGACCTGGAAACGGCGGATGTCGGCGCTCAGGAGCTGGTACGCGCTAGCTGCTTGCGAACCGCCTCTACCGTGTTGCGCAGCAGAATGGCCACCGTCACCGGCCCCACGCCTCCCGGCACAGGAGTGATCGCCCCGGCCACCTCCGCCACTTCATCGAAGCGCACGTCGCCGACCACTTTGGAGGCCGGCTGCCCGTCCGGTCCGGTGACGCTCAGCCGGTTTATCCCCACGTCGATGACCACCGCCCCCGGCTTGACCATCTCCGGTCCGACCAGTTGCGGCTGGCCGGCGGCTACGATCAGCAGATCGGCCCGGCGGGTGTGCTCAGGCAGGTTTCGGGTGTGCTTGTGACAGCCGACCACGGTGGCGTTCTGCTGCAACAGGAACATGGTTACCGGCTTGCCCACGATGGCCCCCTGGCCGACGACCACCGCCAGGGCTCCCTCCAGGGGACGTTGCGTGAGCCGAACCAGCTCCATCACCGCCAGGGCCGTGCAGGGGGCGATGATCGGCGAGCCGTAGAAGACCAGCCCGATGTTGGCCGGGTTCACCCCCTCCGCGTCTTTGTAGGGGTCGATGCGATATTGCATCTCGTGGGCGGCCATGCCTTCGGGCAACGGCAGCAGCAGGACGATGCCCGTGACCGCCGGGTCCGCGTTCAGGCGGTCGATGACGGCGGCCAACGACGCCTGATCCGTGCCCGCCGGCAAGTGGTGAAGCTGATAGCTGATGCCCACCTTCTGGCAGTGGCGGTGCTGGCTGTTGGCGTACAGCAGGCAGGCCTCCGAGTCGCCGACCAGCACGGCGGCCAGCATCGGTGCGTGCCCGCCGGCCGTCAGCTCGGCCACGTCCGCGGCCACCTGCCGCCTGATCTGTGCCGCCAAACTGGCCCCATCGAGGATTTGCGCGCCCATCCCAGGGATCCGTCCGACCAGCCTCAACCTGCCCGCGGCCGGCATTATATGGGTTTTGTCTGCGGTCGGATATGAGTATCTGAATGAGCGGCGAACAGACGACATCCGGGCGGTTCTTGGGCCCCGGCTACTACGGCGAACAGGATGAGAACGGCGTGGATTTGTCTGTGATCCGCGAGAACCTCAAGCTGACTCCGCTGGAACGCATTCGCCGCGCCGACGCCGCCCGCCGACAGGCCCTCCTCCCGCTGGAATATGGACGACGAAGCCGCGAAAACCGGGATGGTGCGAAAAACTCGGCTGACCTGGCCTGTCCGCCGCCTTTTACGCCCGTTGGCTGACAAAACGAATCGGCTACAGGTCTTCCGGGCTTAAACCGGAATGCCGGGCGATGCGGGCGAGCATCCGCGGGCCGAGCTCCTCGCCATCATGGAAGGCGAACACGAAGTCGGGCCAACCCGCGCGCCACAGAACGCGAGGGGAGCTTCCGCTCTGCCGCTTGACCACCCAGCCGAGGCGCAGCAGAGGGGCCAGCACGCGTTTGGCCTTGACGGCCGGCCAGACGCTCATGCCACGACCCGGAAGACGCCGGCGATCCGGGGCAGGGACTCACCGTTCTCCAGCCGGTCCGCCAACACGCGCAGGGACAGCGCTTCAACGCGGGCGATGGCCTCGTCCCGCGACTGCCCGTACACCACCACCACCGGCAAGTCAGGGATCTCGGCGATCCACCGCCCATCTTCCTCCTGTTCAACCTGAACGAGGAAGCTCATATTACTTCTTTATCCTCTGAAAAAGGCGCCCTGGACGCCGGTCCGCTTGGACGAAATCCAAGCAGGTATCCGGCCCGGAACACGGCAGGTCTACCTGGCCGCTCCCCGCCCGCGCGTGCGCTCCGGCCCGCCCCTCCGCGCCATCCAGCGCCTTCGGGCGGCCGCTGACCGTCCGCCAGAGCCGGTGGACTAAAACGGTGCCAGGTCCTGATTGGGATAATAGCCGGCCGGTTCGGCGACCGGCGAGTGATCCGCAAAGCGGGTGAACTTCTGGTTGAAGTGCAGGGTCACCGCCCCGGTGGGGCCGTTGCGCTGCTTGGCGATGATCAGATCGGCCAGGCCCTTGACCGACTCGTCGTTGGGCTTGTAGTACTCCTCGCGGTGCAGCAGCAGCACCACGTCGGCGTCCTGCTCGATGGCCCCGCTCTCCCGCAGGTCGCTCATCCGCGGGCGGTGGCCCTCACGGCCTTCCGGCTGGCGGTTGAGCTGCGCCAGGGCGATCACCGGGATGTTCAGCTCGCGGGCCAGGCCCTTCAGCCCGCGGCTGATGGCCGACACCTCCTGTTCGCGGCTGGCGGACCCCGGGTTGTGCATGAGTTGCAGGTAGTCGACGAAGACGGCTTCGATGTTGTGCTGGCTGCGGAGGCGGCGGGCCTTGGCCCGCAGCTCGAAGGGGCTCATGCCCGGCGTGTCGTCGATGAGCAGCGGGGCGTTCTGCAAGTCGCCGCAGATCAGATGCAGTCGGGTGATCTCCTCGTCGCCCAGCATCCCCCGCCGGAAGCGGTGCGAGTCCACGCCCCCGCGCGAGCACAGCACCCGCTGGGCGAGCTGCTGCTTGCTCATCTCCATGCTGAAGAACACCACCGCATGGCCGTTCTTGACCGCCATGTGCTCGGCCACGCACAGCCCCCAGGCCGTCTTGCCCATACTCGGTCGGGCGGCCACGATGATCAGCTCGCCCCGTTGCAGACCGCTGGTCAGATCGTCCAGTTCGGTGAAGCCGGTGGCCAGCCCGGTCAGGTAGTGACCTTCGCGCGATTCGAGCTGGCGCATGGTCTCTTCGAGGAAATCGCGCAGCAGCAGGGCGTGGCGGCTGATGCGCTGGTCGGTCACGGCAAACAGGAGTTGTTCGGCCCGGTCGAGAATCTCCCGGGCTTCCTCGGCGTCGGCGTAGGCTTCGTCCACGATCTGCCCGCCGGCGCGGATGAGCTCCCGCAGCAGGGCCTTGTCGCGGACAATCTGTGCGTAGTGCTCCGCGTTCAGCCAGGAGGGGACGCTCTCGGCCAGGCGAACCAGGTACTCCTCGCCGCCCACCTCCTCCAGGACGCCGCGGCGAAGCAGCTCGTCCTTGACCACCACCAGGTCGATGGGCTTGTTCTGGTCGTACAGGTCGACCAGCGTGCCGAACAGCTTCTGGTGGTCGGGCCGGTAGAACCACTCGGCCTCGTTGCGACCGATGATGGGCAGCACGGCCCCGATGGCCTCGCGCGACAGGCACATGGACCCCAGCGTGCCCATCTCCGCGTCTTCGGACTGCGGAGGGACGCGATCGAGGTGGCTGGGCGCGGGCCGGCCGGTGGGCCTACTCCTGGTCGCGCTCGCGCCGCCGGTCACTGTTCCCGCCGTGGTCATCGCGCTCCCTCGCCTTCTCCTGGTCCTCGGCCTCCAGGTCGCCCGCCGCCGATTCGCGGACCACCCACACCTTCACCGTGGCCTTCAGGTCCTCGGCGAAAGCCACCTCCACGTTGACCGAATCGAGCTGGCGGAGGGGGGTGTGGAGCTGGACGTGCTCGGCCTCCACCGCGTGGCCCAGGTCGCGCAGGGCGGCGGCGATCTCCCGCGGGCCGACTGAGCCGTACAGGTGCCCCTCCGGGTTGGCCGCGGCGGCGATGGTCACCTCCACCTCGGCCAGGCGGGCGGCCTGCTGCTCCAGCATTTCGCGTCGTTTGCGGCGCTCCTCGGCGGCCTTCTTCTTGGCCTGCTCGATGGCCTTGAGGTTGGCCTTGGTCGGCTCCACGGCGATGTGGTGGGGCAACAGATAGTTTCGGGCGTAGCCGGCAGAGACCTCCACCATGTCGCCCACCAGCCCCAGCTTGGGTACGTCCTGGGTTAAGAGCAGTCTCATCAGCTTGTTCCTTCCATCACCCATCCCTCAGGTTGCGGGCGGGATGATAGCACATCGGGCGGCGGCTGAAAAGCGGAAGCGGCGCGGTTGTGAGCTGACGGCCGCCCGGGCGGTGAAATCAAACCGCAGGCCCGGCTGCGCGAACCAAGGAGCACGGCGGCGAATCCTGGTGGCGGTTGCCGGCGTGACCCTAACACGTGCTGGCTTGGGCTGCTCTCCGAGTCCGGGTTCGAACCGCGGCTGGAGCCCTACCCCGTCCAACCGGACGGCCGCGAAGCGTGGCTGCTGGTGGGCATCAAGTCCTGCGAAGGAACCCGAGTTCTTCGCCACCGATCACGGACAGACTCTGTGGGTACCGTCGGTCCCGCGACGTTCATCCGTGGGCTTCGGCTGCCGAGCGACCGGGACGGAAAGCGCCTCTTGGGTTTACTCGATCGCTTCACTCTACGCCTTGCTCGGCGAGCGCTGGCGTACCGTGGAGAATCCCACCGCGTCCATAGCTCCGCGCATAACTGCTCGTTCGCAATACCTGCTCAACTGGTCGGCTACGTAGTAGAGTCTGCCACCGGCGGCTCTCCGGGACATCGCAGAACCCACCGGGCAATTCTACGGAACTTTACCCTCGCTTCTTCGTCTTTGTCGCCCAGCACGTCGGTGTGCGCCCGGTTGTCCGGCAATGGCCTATGTTCAACGCTCTGACCCGGCACCCTACGTACGGCTTCCACGCCCATCTCGATCACGCCGTTCCTGGAAGGATCCCTTGCGCGCCTCCGCGTATCGTCAGGGCGTGCGTATCTCGACCAGTCTGTGGACATGCCCTCACCGTGGTTACGAAGAACCCCCGGGACCAGCTCGCCTTCCCGCACCCACATCTGGTGTACACGCATGTACAAAAAGTCGGAATCTGGAATCTTTTCAACGGTCCAGGATATCATCCCTGCTTCGCCAGCCACATCAGCAAGCCCCGGTTATACGTGCTGGGATCGAGTGTGCCCTTGATGGAAATCTTTCCGCGATCGTCACCATAGAAGCTTACTGGTGTTTCTGGGTTGGCCGGTATGTTTACCAGCAGCTCGTACCCGTCCGTATCCCAGTGAAGATCGATGCTCCCATGGGGACCTGGAAGGATTCTCGGTGCCTCGAGCGTAATACATAAGTGCTGCCGCAACCAGGACGCCTGATTCCGCAAGAACTTCACTGCCCTATCCCATGTCTCCGCTGAGTATGCAGGGCTGCCTTCCTCGTCCCAATCGTGGGAGAGATCCAGAATCCAAGTAGACGAACGAACAGTCTCGTCGATTCTGCGGTCACTCTCGCTGCGCTTTGGCGACGAGCCCCGGCGTGTCGCACTCGAAAAAACCTTCCACTCGCCACCCTGATACGCCGACCATTCGTCGCGACGCGGGTACTTTTTGACCCAAGCGTCCCGGCGCTGGTCTCGATGCTCCTTGCACGTCGCCACCGCGGGCAATTCGTGGCATGTCTCCAATGAGCCAGGTACCATAAACCCCTATTATTCAAGGTCCACGCAGGGAATCGTATAAGTACCGAAGAATCTCCTCAGATTCGCTTCTTTCAGTGAGGCTCGCTCGATCAGGCCTTTTAGCTCTCTTAAGTCCGCGCTGTCAAGCGCCACGAAGAACTCTTTGAGGGAATCCCCTTCGTGGTAGGCGATTCGTAAAGTGTGCGAAACGAAAACCGCCGGTGGCGGCTGCGTAGGATCGGTTCCGAATACGGGTCTGACGTCCGTGAGGATTCGGGCCGTGCACAGGGTGCGAGGGTGCTCGAGCTGCAAGTCGAAGGCCTTAGACCTTACACCGAGAGTTTGCTCAAGCGAGAGTACGCTTGCCAAAGCGCGCTTGAACCGAGTCCATGATTCGGCAGGAGCCCTAAACTCTGTCCTGTCCGACGCCTGCGCCGCTCGGCAGACATCCTCAACAAACGCTTCGATCGCAGCGTTGCCTCTCACGCGAGCCGAATAAAGGCTGCCCAGCATGCGTATGCCGTCACGGGCGATATCCTCCGGCAGATTGAGTTTCGGCGCGACAAGCTCGGCGAGCCCGCGAACCGAAAGCGAAGGTGGCCAGTCACGCAACGAGGCGAGCAGAGACTCCCACGAACTTTCCGGAAGCTGCAAGAGGGCTACGAGGGCGTCGTAATGCCTCTCAGGAACCCGAAGAGCCATGCTTGCGCTTGCCTCCCTCTTTCGCGCTACGCCATTATTCTAGCACTGAGCATCAATCCCTGCAAGGGCGCTGCACCGCCCCGCCAGGACCGATTTTGACGTGGCGCACCGGGACCCTCGCCTGCCTCCCCCGGCTCGGGGATATCTATCAAAACGGGATGTCGTCGCCGGGCGGAGCATCGGCGTCTTCCGGCTGTCGCGGGGCGACGGGCGGCGGGCGCGTGCCGCGCGGAGCGGCCGGGCGCGGCGGCGAGGACGCCGTCGCCGGCGGAGCGGCGCCCGTCGAGCCCTGCTCGGCACCGGAGCCCTCGTCCGGCGCGGCCCCGCGGCCGCCCAGGAACTGGAAGCCCTCCACGATGACCTTTAACTTGCTTCGCTTTTCCCCCTCCGGCGTGCTCCACTGGGAGAAGTTCAGTCGCCCTTCCACCAGAATGGGCTGCCCCTTGGTCATGTATTGGTTGATGACCTCGCCCTGCCGACCGAAGGCCGTGCAGTCCACGAAGCAGGTCTCCTCCTGCTGGTTGCCGTCCTGGCCGCGCCAGCGGCGGTTGATGGCCAGTCCAAACTGGCAGACGGCCGTGTTGGACTGCGTGTAGGAAAGCTGCGGGTCGCGGGTCAGGTTGCCGGCCAGGATGACCTTGTTGAAGTTGGCCATGCTAGGTCCTTTCTCAGCACGAGCGTGCTGGCGGGGCGAGCCACGCGGGCGGTTCGGCTACGCGTCATCTGACGGCTCGGTGGCGGTCTCTCCGGTCTCGTGCAGCCCGCCCCCGCGTCGCTTGCGGTCGTCCTCCGTCTCTGCTTCCGGGCCTTCGGGGCGGGATCGGCCGTGGAAGTCACGCCCCCGCCGGCGCCCGCTGCGTTCGCGGTCCTCGCGCTCCCAGCGGTCCCCGCCACGGGCCCGGGGCGAATCGGAACCGGGGGCCGGCGGAGACTCCATCTGTTCGCGCGTCATGCCGTCGACCCGCAGGAACAGGGCCCGCAGGATCTTGTCCGAAAGCTGCGCGTCGCGCGAGAGGCTGCCCAGACTCTGCCCCGGGGCCTTAAAATACGTCAGCACGTAGCAGCCCCGTTTGTGGCCATTGATCTCATAGGCCAGGCGCCGGTCGTCCCAGCGGTGGCAGACCAGCAGTTCGGCGCCGGCCCGCTCCATCAGCCGCCTGACCTCCGCCTCCACGCCGGCCCAATCGGCGGCCGCCGCGGGGTCGAAGATGTACATTCCTTCGTAGGTGTTCAAAGTCGCCTTCCTCCGTCTGGACGAAGTTTGCTCAGGGTTCGTCTTCCTTGACCTCCGGGTCCACCGGAGCGTTGAAGCGGTTCATGGTCTGTTCCGCCCCCTCGGCGACCCAGCACTCCACGGCATCGGCCGCCCGATCCACCGCCGCCCGCGCCGCCGGCATCTGCTCGGCCGAAAAAGCGCTGAGCACGTGTCCGACCATGTTCCCTTCGTGCCCGCCGATGCCCACGCGCAGCCGGGCGAACTCTTCGGTGCCCAGGCGGTCGATGACGTCCGTCAGGCCGTTGTGCCCGCCGGCCGACCCGCGAACCCGCAGCCGCAGGCGACCGAGCGGCAGGTACATGTCGTCGGTGACCAGCAGGAAGTCGCGGCCGTCGAGCTTGTAAAACTGCACGGCGGCCAGGGCGGCCTGTCCGCTGCGGTTCATGTAGGTGAGGGGCTTGAGCAGGCCCACGCGCCACCCGGAGATGTCGCCTTCGCCGAACCAGCCGTGGAACCGCTCGCGGCTCATGTCGATGTTCCAGCGCTCGCCCAGGCGATCCACGACCATCCAGCCTACATTGTGACGCGAAGTCCGGTGCTCCCGGCCAGGATTCCCCAGGCCGACGATGAGCTTCAGGCCGTCGCTCACGACTCCTCCGCGGCCTGGGGCTCCTCCTTGCCGCGCCCGATGACTTCCGGTTCGGCCGCCGCTTCCGCCTCGGCGGCCGGAGCTTCAGCAGCGGCGGCCGTGGCCAGCATGCGGACCATGCACACGATCTCCTCGGGATTGCCCAGGGCCCGGACTCCGGGGGGCGGCTCCAGGTCCTTCAGATGGACGGCCTGTCCGACCCCCAGATCGTTGACCACGACCCGAATCTGGTCGGGGATCTGGGTGACCAGGCATTCGACGTCCAGGTCCACGATCATCTGATCGAGGATGCCGCCTTCGTGCACGCCCTTGGGCGTTCCCTTCAGCTCCACGGGGACCTTGACCCGCACCCGTTCGTCCAGACTCACCCGGGCCAGGTCCACGTGGATGAGCTCGGCTCCCAGGTGGTCGTACTGGACTTCCTTGAGCAGGTACTGCTCGCTCCTGCCGTCCAGTTCCACCCGCAGCAGGTGCACGCCGTGGGTAACCGCTAGCTCCACGTCGTGGGCCGGCAGCGCGACCGCTCGCGGTTCCTCCTTGTGGCCGTAGATGATGCCGGGCAACATCCCCGTGGCCCGCAGCTTGGCCGCAGCCTTTTTGCCCCGAGCCTCACGAGCCGCCGCTTTGATGGTCGTCGATTCCATCGTCAAGAATCTCCGTGCTGCCGGTATGTCTTTCGTCCGTTGAACATGTCGAACAGGGCGCTGACCGACTCGTGCCGGTGGATGCGCCGGATGGCCTCGCCCAGAAGCTCCGCCACCGACAGCACCACCAGGTTGGGCATCCGCACGTGGGCCTCCTCGGAAAGCTCGATGGTGTCGGACACGCAGAGCTGGGTGATGTCGGCCGACGACAGACGCTCGATGGCTGGTCCGGCGAAGACCGGATGCGTCGCCGCCACGTAGATTCCCGCGGCCCCGTGCTGGCGGAGGAGCTTGATGGCCTCGGCGACCGTGCCGGCCGTGGTGATCATGTCGTCGAACATCAGCACCGTGCGGCCTTTGACGTTGCCGATGATCGTGCCGGCCACCGTCTGCTCACCCGACACCCGGCGCTTGTCCACCACCACCAGTTCGGCCCCCAGATAGTCGGCGTAGAGGTTGGCCTGTTTGACGTTGCCCACGTCCGGGGAGGCCACGGCCACGTTCTTCAACCCCATTTCCTGGAAGTGGCGCATGAAGACCGGAGCGGCCGACAGGTGGTCCACGGGGACGTCGAAGAAGCCCTGAATCTGTTCGGCGTGCAGGTCCATGGCCAGGACGCGGTCGGCCCCGGCCTCCACGATCAGGTTGGCCACCAGCTTGGCGGTGATGGGCGTGCGACCCTCGGCCTTGCGGTCCTGTCGGGCGTAGCCGAAGTAGGGGATGACGGCGGTGATCCGGCGGGCGGAGGCCCGCCGCAGGCAGTCCAGGAAGATGAGCAGCTCCATCAGGTTCTCGTTGACCGGCGGGCAGGTGGACTGCACGCAGAAGCAGTCCCGACCGCGGACGTCATCTTCCAGCTTGATGATCGTTTCGCCGTCCGGGAACCGCGAAATCTTGACCACCCCCGCCTTGGTGCCCAGGGAGGCGCAGATTCGCCGGGCCAGAGCCATGCTCCCCGTGCCCGTGAAAATCTTCAATCCATTGTTCATGGTCGCCTCCTCATGTTGGACGAGGCCCCAATCCGCCGGTCGCAGGTCAGTTCGATCGATCCGTCTCATGGTGACACCTCGCTCCAAAAACCGGTGCACCCCCGTCATCCGCCGCCACGCGGGGTCGCGGGCGGCCCGATCCGTTGACGATTCTCGAACGGGCCCACGCAGGAGCCCGGCTGCAGCACCACATCACCGGCCACGTGGGCGAACGGGCCGATGCGACAGCCATGCCCGATCCTGACCGGCCCCACCAGGCAGGTGAAGGGCATGATCACCGTATCCGGTCCGATCCGGGCCCGGGCGTCGATCCAGGTACTGGCCGGATCGACGATGGTCACTCCGTCCCGCATCCAGCGCTCCTGGAGGCGGTCCTGCATGATGCGGCTGACCGTGGCCAGCTCCCGGCGCGAGTTGATGCCCGTAGCGTCCTCGGGGGGGACGGCCGCCACCGCCGCCACCCGATAGCCCCGCTCGATCAACACGGTCAAAACGTCGGTGATGTAGTATTCTCCCTTGGCGTTATCCGGACGAATCTGTCCCAGCGCCTCCAGCAGCGGCTGCCCTCGGAAGCAGTAGTAGCTGGGGTTGACTTCCCTGATGGCCAATTGCTCCGGTGTGCAGTCGCCATGCTCCACGATGCCCTTCAGCCGGCCGGCCTGGTCGCGGACGATCCGCCCATACCCCGCCGGGTCTTCCAGGACGGTGGTGGCCAGCGTGGCGGCGGCGTTCTCCCGCTCGTGCGTTGCGATCAGCGTCTTGAGCGTCTCGCCGCGGATCAGCGGCATGTCTCCGGCGATGACCACCACGTGG
>Ga0073934_10009793_pt1 | contig 12131 bp, 11 predicted proteins | sample LarsenN4metaG_FD_76834 | JGI IMG/M metagenome (GOLD analysis project Ga0073934, IMG submission 76834) | Hot spring sediment bacterial and archeal communities from British Columbia, Canada, to study Microbial Dark Matter (Phase II) - Larsen... ... | reverse complement strand
TAGGGGCGAGATCCGTAAGCCAGCGAACTGGTAGCAGGTCTTCGCCCTCGAAACGCAGAGACCCGCCGGAGCGGGCCTCGCACCCAGCCACCGAAGCGACTGGGGGGATAGACGCATGGTAGCGCCTCACCGGACGGACGGCGAGCCGCCGAGAGCACTCGCGCGGACCGCGGGGGCAGTAAGGAGGGGGTCGACGGTCCGAGTCCGTCAGAGGGCTTCAGATTTTGCCTGCTCAGCCGCCCTTTCCGTTGTCGGCACTGACGTCGCGGGCCTCGTTCAACGTCCACTGAGCGTCCACCGTGTGGACGTCGAGCGCTTCTGCTGTATCCCGGCAGGTGTTGAGCAGCCTGATCGCGTGCTCGCGTCGGTCGCGGGCGACTCCGCGGCGTCGAGCGTCGCTGTCTCAAGGCGCTGACTGCTCCGCTCGCCGGCGCGCGCGGAACTGTCGCACCTTGAAGACGTTGCCGCACTGAGCGGGATCGCACCAGCGCCGGCGACGGTTCTTCGTCGTGTCATAGAAGGCCCACTGGCACTCCGGGTTCTCGCAGAGCTTCACCCGTTCGCGCTCGCCTTCGACGAGGAGGTCGGTGAACGAGGAGGCGATCTCGGACAGCGCCCATGCCCAGTCGCGTCGTGCCGGAGCAAGCTCGACGCGGAGCGTCCCGGCGTCGTGTGTCAGGCGGCGATGGAGGGCGCGCCCTTCGAGGTAGCGGTTGAGCTCCTCGAGATCGTCTGCGCTCGGCGCGTCGCCCCCGGCGACCGTGCTGATCATGCGGCGCAGCAGCGCGCGGAGCCCGAGCAACTGGTCTCGCTGAGCTCGATTCGGCGTACCGACGTCGCCGAACCCCCACCGTTCGAGGAAGCTCGGGAGCCACCCCGGTTGCTGGAGGTGGTCGACCTGGCCGTGCGGACGCCGGCCGTACCACTCCTCGCTGTTGATGAGCTCGAGAGCGATCTCCACCCGAGTAACGTATCAAATCAGCTTGACACGTTACAGCCAGAGTGCTAGTGTCGCGCCGTCGTAACTATCTAAATGAGAATTTAGTCGTTACGGCATCAGTACAATTGCGAAGAAGGGAGGACAAGGTGCGAATGACGAGGCTCGTCATCGTTGCCGGTGTGGCGCTGGCGCTCGGCGCCGCCGCTGCGTATGCCACGATCCCCGGCTCGGGCGGCGTGATCAGCGGCTGCTACGAGAAGCGGACGGGGATCCTGCGGGTGATCGACGCCGAGGCGGGCAAGAGCTGCCTGCGCCTCGAGACGCCGATCAGTTGGAACGAGAAGGGCGAGAAGGGCGACGCCGGAGCCCCGGGGCCGCAGGGGCCGCCTGGAGCGACCGGCCCCGCAGGGCCTCCGGGTCCAGCGTCGTTGTCGGCGCTCGACGGCACGACCTGCACGACCGCCGCCGGAACAGACGGGACGGTGGACGTCACAGTCGCCGCTGACGGCGCGATCGCCTTCGAATGCAGCTCGGCCAGTGACTCCGACACCCCCAATCCCATCCCCGACCCAACCGCCGCCGGCTGGACGAAGGAGGGCGACGAGCCCCACTTCGCGACCAGCACCTCGCTCCGGATCACCGACACCACGTACGAAGGCTTCTCCCGCTTCTACGTGGACGATGCAGCGGCGTTCACCGGGGAGATCGAGCTGAACCCCGTCGTTACGCTGGCCCCAGGGTTCAGCGCCGGCCCGGGGCAGCCGACCGGTGTCCACGTCGCCATCAACGACGGCGACCGACAGGTCCGCGCGGACGTCCTCGGAACCGGGAGCGCCAGCCTACGTGTCGCGCTTGCGGTCGTGGGCGGCGGCCACACGCAGGGCTTCCTGCTGCCCAACCTCAACGCCGCCTTCCAGGTCAAGCGCCTGGCGGACGGTTCGGGGCTCCTGGCGGTGGCGGGACAACCTCCCGAGGTCGTGGACCGGCTGAACCTGGCCCCGTCGCGGAGGCTCGGTCGGCAGACGATCGAGTTCGGCGCCGACAGCACGAGTGAGAACGTCACCAGCGAGTGGTGGAGCCTGCTCCCCTAGCCGCTACCCCGCGAGACGCGGGTCGCGTCGTTCCCCGACGAACGGCCGCGACTCCGGGTCCGCGGGGAGCGACCTCGGACGCCCTGGAGAATCGGAGGTGGACAGTGATCGCTCGAATCTGGACCGGCGCCGTCCGCAAGGAGCACGGGGACTCCTACGCGGAGTACATGCGGGAAACCGCCATCACGCCCTACGCGAGCACGCCTGACAACCGTGGCGTCTGGATGCTCCGCCGCGACCTCGACGACCGCACGGAGTTCGTCATGCTCACCCTCTGGGACTCGCTCGCGGCGATCAAGGACTTCGCCGGCGAGGAGTACGAGACCGCTGTCTTCTACCCCGAGGACGAGCGGTTCCTGATCGAGCGCGATCTTCGTGCTACTCACTACCAGGTCGCGTATGTGCACGGCAGCGCCGACGCGGCACTGCCGATCGCGCAGGAAGCCGTGATAGCTCCTGGCGGCTGACCCATCTGGCCCAGCGACCGCTCCCCGGCACACCGCCCACAGCCCTTGACAAAGGAGGTGAGATTTAGTCAACTGCCTTAGTCAAATGTCTAAGCTTGCAGTACGCCCCGGACATGAGAGCGAGCAGGCACTCCTCGACGCCGCCGAGCGGTTGCTTGTGGAAGTGGGCGCCGCCGGGATCACCACGCGCCGGGTCGCCGAGGAGGCGGGTGCGAATCACGGTCTCGTCCACTACTACTTCGGCTCGGTCGAGCAGCTGCAGATGCGCGTGCTCGAGCGCTTCACAGAGCGGCTGATCGAGCGCCAGCGGCGGATGTATGCGGCGGACGTCCCCTTCATCGAGAAGTGGCGGACGGCGATGGCGTTCCTCGACGAGGATCGCCCCTACCAGAAGATCTGGCTCGAGCTGCAGGCACTCGCCTGGAATCGTCCCGAGCTCAGAGAGCGGCTCGGAGCGCTGCACGCCGAGTGGCGGGAGGTCCTGAGCGAGGCCTTTGCCCCGGCTCGCCAGGAGCTCGAGCTCGAGCTACCGCTCGAGGCGCTCGTCTCGCTCGTGTACACCTTCAACGAGGGGATCATGCTCGAGCGGCTCTCGGGGATCGAGACGGGACACCGCGAGCTCCTCGACTGGATCGATGGCTGGCTCGAGCGGAGGACGCGGTGACGATCGGGCCGGCGCGCCCGAGCCTGCGCGAGCAGACGCGGGCGCGCTACCCCGAACAGGAGGGCTACGTCGAGCGCGACGGCGTGCGGATCTCCTATGAGGTCCACGGCGAGGGGGACCCGACCGTGCTCTTCCTTCCGAGCTGGGCGATCGTCCACTCGCGCTGCTGGAAGATGCAGATCCCGTACTTCGCGCGGCACTGCCGCGTGCTCACCTTCGACCCGCGCGGCAACGGCAAATCCGATCGTCCCGACGAGCCGGACGCGTACAGCGAGCAGGAGTACGCCGCCGACGCCCTCGCCGTGCTGGACGAGACCGCGACGGAGCGGGCGGTGCTCGTCGCGCTCTCGCTCGGGGCCCAGCGAGCGCTGGTGCTGGCGGCGAACCACCCGGACCGTGTACGCGGCATCGCGTTCATCTCCCCCTCCTTGCCGATCGCAAGCGGCCACGCGTATCGCGACGTCTACCCCTTCGACGAGCAGCTCGACACCGACGAGGGCTGGGCGAAGTTCAACGCCCACTACTGGCTCCGCGACTACGCGAGCTTTGTCGAGTTCTTCATGTCCCAGTCTCTCACCGAGCCGCACTCCACGAAGCCGATCGAGGACGCAATCGGATGGGGACTCGAGACCGACGGCGAGACACTCCTCACGGCGTCCACCGGCCGTTTCCTCGCCGAGGCCGATCTCCGCGAGCTCTGTACCCGCGTGCGCTGCCCCGTGCTCGTCATCCATGGTGACGAGGACGCGGTCAGCCCGCATCGACGCGGTCTCGCGCTCGCAGAGGCGACCGGCGGAACGCTCGTCACGCTGGAGGGCAGCGGCCACTTCCCCCACGCTCGCGACCCGGTCAAGGTCAACCTGCTGCTGCGCGACTTCATCAAGCCTCAGCACCCGCCGCGCCGTTGGGTGCGCGGCACGTCGCGGCGCAAGCGCGTCCTCTACATCTCGTCGCCGATCGGCCTGGGCCATGCCCAGCGCGACGTCGCTATCGCCGGCGAGCTGCGCAAGCTGCACCCGGACCTCGAGATCGACTGGCTCGCCCAGCACCCGGTCACGGCCGTGCTCCAGGCTCGCGGCGAGCGGATCCATCCGGCTAGCGCCTTCCTCGCCAACGAGTCGGCGCACATCGAGAGCGAGTCGAACGAGCACGACCTCCACTGCTTCCAGGCGATCCGGCGCATGGACGAGATCCTGCTCTCCAACTTCATGGTCTTCCACGACCTCGTGCGCGAAGAGGAGTACGACCTCTGGATCGGCGACGAGGCCTGGGAGCTCGACTACTACCTGCACGAGAACCCGGAGCAGAAGCGAGCGCCGTACGTCTGGCTCACCGACTTCGTCGGCTGGCTGCCGATGGCCGACGGCGGCGAGCGCGAGGCCTTCCTCACCGGCGACTACAACGAGGAGATGATCGAGCACATCGCGCGCTTCCCGCGCGTGCGCGATCAGGCCGTCTTCATCGGGAACCCCGAGGACATCGTGCCCGAGCGCTTCGCGCCTCACCTGCCCTGGATCCGAGAGTGGACCGAGGAGCACTACTCGTTCTCGGGCTACGTCACCGGCTTCGATCGCGCTGAGCTCGCGGATCGGGCGGCCCTGAGAACCGAGCTCGGCTACCGCGAGGACGAGCAGGTCTGCGTCGTCACCGTCGGCGGCTCCGGAGTCGGCGGCGATCTCCTGCGGCGCGTGATAGCAGCCTTCCCGGAGGCGAAGGAGCGGGTGCCGGCGCTACGCATGGTCGTCGTCGCCGGCCCGCGGATCGACCCGCAGACGCTCCCCGGATCTGAGGGGCTCGAGGTGCGCGCCTACGTTCACGAGCTCTACCGCCACCTGGCCGTCTGCGACCTCGCCGTCATCCAGGGTGGGCTGACGGCATCGATGGAGCTGACGGCGAGCCGACGGCCCTTTCTCTATTTCCCGCTCCGCCATCACTTCGAGCAGAACTTCCACGTCCGCCACCGACTCGAGCGCTACCGGGCGGGGCGAAGCATGGACTTCGAGCGCGAGACGCCGGAGACGATCGCCGCTGCGATCGCCGAGACGATCGGGCAAGACGTCGACTACCGGCCGGTGGAGGCGGACGGCGCCGCCCGAGCTGCGGCGCTGATCGCGCCGCTTCTCGAAGAGCACAAGGGGCGAAGAGCCCGAACCCACGACCTAAGGAGGTCGACATGGCAACCGTGACCGTCCGCAACGGCATCGACGTCGGGGCGCTTCTCGAGACGATCGAGGCGATCAGGTCGAAGCCGGAGCTCGCGAGCTTCACGTTCCGCGCGCAGACGACCTGGAACGAGGGGACGAGTTCGAGGGCCGAGATCGGCTCGTTCCTGCACGCGGGAGTCGAGGACGAGACGCGCGAGCGGCCCTTCACCCTCGCCGGTGACGAGCCACCCGTTCTTCTCGGGCACAACAAGGGGCCGAACGCCGTCGAGCTCGTGCTCGCGGCACTGGGCTTCTGCTACTCGGTCGGCTACATCGCAAACGCCGCCGCCCGCGGGATCGAGATCGAGGAGATGACCTACGAGCTCGAGGGCGACATCGACCTGCGTCACTTCCTGGGCATCTCGAGCGAGGCGCGTGCGGGCTTCAGCGAGATCCGCGCCAAAGCACGCGTGACGGCGCCGGGCGCGAGCGAGCAGGAGCTGAAGGAGCTCTGCGCGTACGTCCAGGACACCTCGCCGGTCAAGGACGTGCTCGCCAACCCCGTTCCCGTGAAGACCACGATCGAAGTGGTCGGCTGATGCCCGCGCGGAGGAGCTGAGCGTGGCACTCGAGGTCGAGATCGACCTCGAGGATGGAGCGTCAGTCGAGCCGAGCGGTCGCAACCGGTGGCAACCGGTGCAAATCGGACAGCGCCAGAACAGCGAAATGAGGCGAAGACCGTTGCCGTGGGTTGCCGCCGGTTGCCGCAGAGACGGCATGGTAAGGAGGGGGTCGACGGTTCGAGTCCGTCAGAGGGCTCTGCAAAGCTGCGCAAATCGCAGCTTTTTCGCTCAGGAGAACTTGCTCCTCATCGAGGCGGTCGGCACTCGATGCGCGTGTCCTCCTTCTCCCGTTCCGAACGAGGGCGCAGCACGACGAACTCGAGCAGCCGTCGGAGCGACCGGTACGCAAACAAGAGACTAACCCCCCTGCGAGCGCCCACCACGGTCGCTGACCCACCGGTCAAGCGCGAAGCCAAAGCGCGAAGCCATCCGACAAAGCCTGATTGATGGCGCCCGAGTTTCCGGCACCCACAGGTCGCGCTCGCCGAGCCCTCCTAGATTGCTGTTTTCGTCAGATCCCACTCCCTCACATGGGCGCTGAAGACCCGGGCCTCCAGCTTGAGGCGGAACGCCGCCACCTGAGCGGTCGTCCCGACGTCGAAGGTGAGGCTGGCCGTCGCCGTGCCGCCCGGCCGTGCGGGTCCTTTCTTCACGGGCGACGTGAAAAACATGTCGCCGTACGTCCACGTCCCGCCGCTCGCGTCGACGAGCACCGTCTTCTCGCTCGGCGCCAGCTCACCCTTGATGGTCGCTTGGCCTGTGTTCCGGTACGCGAGGCGCACCACGTAGAAGCGGTGGCCCGCCGGAGCCTGCACCAGGTCTCCGAAGATGTCCTTCGTGCTGGTCGACGGACCGACGAGCTTCGTCAGCTTGACGACGATGCGCTGAGCGCTGCCGGAGATCGCGAAGACGTTGCTACCGCCGACCCCCGGATGTCGTGCAGCCGCTCCGACGCCACCCGCTGTCGTCATGACGGCGAGGGAAATGGCGAGCCCGGCCAGGAGCGCCGAATGGCTTGTTAGCCTGCAGGCACGCATAATTTGCACCCCCTTCCGAGTCGCCGTCAAGATGATCCCCTCAGGCGAGCGCGTCATCGGGGATTTCGCCGATCCGGCCACCGCTCGGAGGAGGGCACAATCGCCTGCGCGCGACCCGGAGCAGTTGTTCGAGAACCTGCGGGCGCGCGGGGTGAGAAACTCGGTTGGCTGACAGGCGTAGGCGGATGATGTCGCGGTAGCGTCGGAGTCCCCCGTCTGCTGGAGGTCGCCTCTGCTTGGTCATGCCTGTACGTCGTCGTGTGCCGGTTGCCAGGGCCCATCGTGCTCTCAGTCGGACTGAACAGGCAAGAGGAGGTCGAGATTCTTGTGCTCCGGCACGAGGTGTCGATTCTTCGCCGCCGGCCACGGTCGTGCCCCACGACCGAATCGTGCTGGCCGCGGTCGGATGTCCGGAGAGGCGGGGGAACTTCAAGGCGTAGAATCCGCACGTACTCGAAGGGGCATCGTGCGGGGATGCAGGCTCGTAGTGGGGGTGCTCGCTCTAGGGCTCGTGCTCGTGAGTCCAGCGAACTCTGCGAAGCCGAAGCCCAAGCCGAAGCCCGACTGGCGTACGCTGGTCGGCAACGCGCTCTGCAAGCAGGGCCCGGGCGCCCAGCTCTACCAGGTGCCGAGGAGCGTGACGCTCGGCCGTGCTCGTGCGGGCTTCCGCAAGGTCGGCGGGGGTAGATGCCGGGTGCTCCTTCCGCTCGGGGCGAAGGCCGGCGTCGAGACCCCACCCGGGTACACGACCGTGAAATGGGTGTTCGTCTCCCTGAAGCGAGAACCGGCCGTCCGGGGGTGGGTGTTCGTCTACGACTTCAACTACCGCCTCGCGAAGGTGGACTGGTCGAAGGTTCCGAAGATCGCCGAGGACGTGCTGTACCGGACCGGCGACTGGCACAAGGACATCGCCCAAGCAATCTGCTTCGACAACATCGACCTATCCCCGGCCGGAGAGACCGTTCAGGAGACGGACCGGGGCGCGACAATCTACCGCGCTCCGAGCCTGGCGGGCGGAAACCAGGGTTACCAGCTGATCCAGCAGGGACTCGCCTGCGGGACCTACGAGGCTGCCGGCGTCTCACCGGTGGACGACACGGATTACGGCCCGAACTCGCCGATCAGATGGGCGCTCGTCACACTGAGAGCCGATCCCTCGGTCAAGGGCTGGACGACCCTCAGCTTGTACGAGCGCAAACCGCGGCCTCCGGTCAACTTCGACTGGGCGCAGGTGACGGCAGTCGCCCCCGAAGCGCTCTTCCCGTCGAGCGGGCTCCCCGATCTCGGCTTCGGCGGCGCCGTCCCGGACCGCAAGGCGGGCGATCCGTGCTCGCCGCGCGGCGCGATCTTCACGGCAGGCTGGAACGTGACGATCGTCAACCGCGGGGCGGGTATCGCGCCCTCGTCGCTCACGATCTCCTGGCGAGGCCAGCCGACGACGTACCAGTTCAAGCGGGGCATCCTCCCCGGCGAGAGCGTCGTCCGGAACTACCAGGGCGAGGCCTCGCTCGTCCTCGACCCCGGCGGCGTGGCGCCCGAGAGCGACGAGGGCAATAACTTCACGGCCCTGCCGAAGGGCGCGACCTTCACCTGCGGCTGACCTCGTGGAGCGTCACTTGGCTTGAGCCTCGGCGAGGCTCGCCCCGGCCGGTCGTGACCGCCTCGGCCACGACCGGTGGCCTGGGCACCGTCGCTGTTGACAGTTCAGACCACTGAGTTCAGTAGTCGCTGACCGTCCTCCCAGGTTCGTCCGACCTCCGCCCGGGCGCTGTTGCTGCCTGAGGCCCGCCGCTGTCGCGGGCCTCAGGCCTCTTCGAGACTGATGGCCGGCGAGATCGCGCTCGCTCGCGCTTAGTCGGTTCCCCAGGGGTTGTCGATCACGAAGCGCCAGGTGCCGTCCGTCTGACGGCGCAGCACATCGGCGTTCCTCGCCGCCAGCCGCACCGGTTCGCCGTCGGGGGCGGTGCCGTCGAACGACCAGACGCCGGTCACGAGGGCCAAGTCGTCCACCTCGAGGACTCGCGTCACCTCCAGGTCGAGCTTGCCCTTCATCGAGATGAAGCCGGTCAGGGCCTCGCCGATGCCCGGTGCGCCGTGAGCGAGGCTCCCGGGCTGAGTTGCGAACGCTGCCTCGCGCTCGTAGAGCGGCATGAGGCTCTCGAGATCCCCCGAGTTGATACCGGCGACGATCGACTCGAGCACCTGCTCTGGCGTTGCAGTGGACATGCCGTCCTCCTCCCTTTGGAGACACACTATTGACTACCGAAATGCTACGATACTCCCCTCTGAGCGATCTGTCAAGATTGAGGACACAGTAATGAGTCGCGAACTTCCACCCCGGCGCAGGTACGAGCTGAAGAAGCGGGCTGAGGAGATGGCTGAGACGCACCGGCGGATCACCGAGGCGGCGATCGAGCTGCACGGAACCGTCGGGCCGTCCCGCACGACGCTGAGTGCGGTCGCCAAGCGGGCCGGCGTGGAGCGCCGCACCCTCTACCGCCACTTTCCCACCGAGGCCGACCTGTTTGCGGCCTGCTCGACCCACTACTTCACCGCCAACCCGTGGCCCGATCTCTCCAGCTGGCGCGCGATTGGCGACCCGGGGCAGCGGCTCGAGCGAGCCCTCGACGAGCTCTACGCCTACTACGAGCGCACCGAGCCGATGTTCAGCAACGTCCTGCGCGACGCCGAGCTCGTCGACCTCGCCCGCGACGCCGTCGCCCCGCTGCACGCGTACCTCGAAGAGGCCGCCGAGATCCTCACGATCGGCCGTCCAGCTCGCGGCCGAAGACGACAACTCCTCCAGGGAGCACTGCGCCACGCCCTCGCCTTCTCGACCTGGCACTCACTCACGACCAACGGCATCGGACGATCGGACGCGGTGAAGCTCGTCACCGCACTCGTCCAAGCAGCAGCCGCACCGTAGGTACCGAGCACCCGGCATGCCTGCCTCCCTCGCGGGTAACGATCTGGAGCGTGCGCCGCGGTATGGAGCATTTGTGGAGCCTGGCGGTCGCAACCGGTGGCAGCCGGTCGCAACAGGATGACCCACGAAAAGAGCTGAAGTAGGCGAAAACCGGTGCCGTGGGTTGCGACTGCTTGCCGCGAAGGTGACATGGCAAGGAGGGGGTCGACGGTTCGAGTCCGCCAGAGGGCTTGCTGAAATCGGGTCGACGGCGAGGAAGCGTCCGTCGTGGCGCTAGCTGCCGGCGCGGCGGTACGTGTAGGTGATCTCGGCGCTGCCGAAGCCGACGATGACGACGACCTCCTTGAACTCCTTGTACCCCTCCGAGAGCGGCACCGAGAACGTCTTCGACGCCGACGCGGGATTCGGGTAGTTGACGGAGACTCGACCCACGAAGTCGGGGGCACGCGCGCCGATCTCCATCAACAGCGGCTGCACCGGCATGACCTCGCTGACTGCGAGCCCAAGCGTGATCGAAAACGACTTTCCGGCGGTGATCGTCTGCGGCACCTTGAACGTGCAGTCGACCTTCCATTCGCCGCCCTTGCCCGCTCCGCCGTATTGACCCGTGTGGTTCCAGACGAGCTTCCCGCCCGTGGCGTCGACCGTCACCTCCGGCTCGCTCGGGTTCGTGACCTTCACGTTCGCGAGCGTGAACGTCGCTCCGCCCGCCGGAGGCTTCGGCTTCGCGGTGGGCTTGGCGCACTTCGCCCCCACCCCTTGTGTGGACCTCGCGCCCCGAAACAGCGTCGGCGTGCCCGGCAAGCGGAACGTGATCGAGCCGTCGTCGTTGGAGACGATGCGGAAGCCGCCCTCGTACACGCCTCCGTTCGTGAAGCCCGTGATCGTGGCGTCACCGACGACCTCGTCGTTCTGGTCGCGGGTGACGAGCGTGCCGCTGCCGGTGCCGCAGAAGCTCGGCTCGCCCGTCCACGAGACCGTGACCTTCCGGCCCACCTGCCGGATCGTGGCTGAGCGGACGTTCGTTTTCTTGCTGTCGCGGTTGACCCAGCTCCCGCTCAGGTCGGCCCGCCTACGGAAGAAGCTGTCGCCGCACTTGCGGACGAGCTTGTACGCGAACAGCGCTCCGATCGTGCTGTTGCCACCGACCTGCGGAACAGCGGAATAGAACGTGCTACAGGACGGCTGGAATCGTCCTTCGCCGTGCGTGCAATCGTTGCGGGCGTCCAGCATCTGGCTCTGCATTCGGGGGGAAGCGCCGCTGATCTGTCGGCGGCACAGCGTTCGTAAGTCCTCGAGGAACTTGTCGTCGATCTCCTTCTGCGTCCAGGTGCGAAAGTCGATCACCTTCCGGCTGAAGGGGTCGAACACCACTGCGCCCGAGTACGCCGCGTCATGGACGTTGCAGGCCTCGCGAAAGTTCACCCGCCAGGCACCGAAGGACCATTCGTCGGCGAACCGCGGGTCCGTGCTCGCGACACCGCCGCCGCAGCCGTTCGAGACCGAGGCGAGCGAGACGAGCGCCGGGTTGTCCTCGGCAGCCTCCGACCGCGATCCCGCGATCGCGCCGGACACCGCAACCAACGAGACGAGCGCGAAGCACCCCACGGTCCTCCGCCATGTGCGTGACACCGCCAGCCGACCCCTTCCGCAGTAAACCCCCGAGTGAACAACTATCGCGCATCGCCGGCCGCGGAGCAAGCTCACGACGTTCCGCCACCCGCCTCAGCGGCCGGTCATCTGCTCCAGCCTCTCCGGGTACCGGTCGCCCTGCACCGCGATCGCGGAGACGGCGCCCTCGATCTCACGGAGGTCGTCCGGCGTCAGCTCGACGGCGGCCGCTCCGATGTTCTCCTCCAGGCGATGCGGCTTCGTGGTGCCCGGAATCGGCACGATCCACGGCTTCTGCGCCAACAGCCAGGCGAGCGCGATCTGAGCGGGCGTCGCCCGCTTCCGGGCAGCGATCTCGCCGAGCAGGTCGACCAGCGCCTGGTTCGCCTTGCGCGCCTCCGGCGTGAAGCGCGGGACGACGTTGCGGAAGTCGGTGCTGTCGAACGTCGTGCTCTCCGTGATCGCGCCGGTGAGGAAGCCTTTGCCGAGAGGGCTGAACGGGACGAAGCCGATCCCGAGCTCCTCGAGGGTCGGCAGCACCTCCTCCTCGGGGCGTCGCCACCACAGCGAGTACTCGCTCTGCACCGCCGTCACCGGCCGCACGGCGTGCGCGCGACGGATCGTCTGC
>Ga0073934_10009792_pt1 | contig 12132 bp, 9 predicted proteins | sample LarsenN4metaG_FD_76834 | JGI IMG/M metagenome (GOLD analysis project Ga0073934, IMG submission 76834) | Hot spring sediment bacterial and archeal communities from British Columbia, Canada, to study Microbial Dark Matter (Phase II) - Larsen... ... | reverse complement strand
TGAACATCGAGCGCCCTCAAAACAATTCAAAAATAAACTTGTTTTGAGTGGAGAGCGGGGGCAGCACCTCGCTCCTGAACATCGAGCGCCCTCAAAACAATTCAAAAATAAACTTGTTTTGAGCTGGAGCGTATCACCGCCACAGGGTCGTCGGTTGCCTATGGCCTTCAAAACAATTCAAAAATAAACTTGTTTTGAGCTGGAGCGTATCACCGCCACAGGGTCGTCGGTTGCCTATGGCCTTCAAAACAATTCAAAAATAAACTTGTTTTGAGGGCGCTTGGCGCCCGAACTGAAAAGTATTTTTCCCGAAGAGCTATATTTATTATCTACTCCTGAGATAAGATCAGCTTCACCCACCCGAACGGGCTTTCAGCTTGCACATTCCCTTTCATGACCAGCTTGCGCGATTTGGGATATTCAAAATCGGTGTATCTGTCGGCTAACCTCAGATCACGTCGGAGATTGATAAACTGCTGCCTGGAGAGTCGCTTCTCTAGCAGCAGCCCGATGGTAAGCTTATTCCACCCTGAACCATGACCAAGTGAAAAGTAGAGAGTATTGGCTGGGGCGGATTCAATCTCCTTCTTCAAGCTGCGATAGAACTTCACCACTTCAGTCAGGTCACATCGCTGGCTGTGCTGATCGATGCGCTCGAAGTATTCGATCTCCCACTGGCAAAGATCAACAGCAAAACGGTTAACGGCAGATCGCAGGCTTTCAATGGTAAACTCTCGCTGCTGCGCTTTCCATCCCATCTTGCTTTGCGCTCGATAATCGGCGAGCAGCTTCTGATTAAAGACAATGCGTCCGCTGAAATCAAAGTCGAGGTCCACTGCTTCGCAAAATGTCCAGTAATCTTTGTAACTGGCCGGGACGTTGCCGGGCGGAATATTGCTTCCGTTACGCGCTCTGACGGAGGCGCTCAGCAGCCGCTCGCCGGCCAGTACCAGAACGTCTTCCGGCTTGCGCGGCGCGCTGTCACTGACCTGGAGCACTCGGAACAGATCGTAAGCGGCGTCGCGCTCATCAACTGAACTCTGGAAGACGCGCGAATTGATGGCCCTCTCACCGGCTCTGGCTTTTTTTGCGGCATCATGTTCGCGCGATTGCCGTTCAAGAACATCCTCGATGATCCTGCTATCATTGAGGCACTGCCAGTATGCCCAGGCGGTCTTCAACGCGCCTTTGATAGAAGAGCCGGGAATATAGACCTGATAATCGGCCGTTTTGATGAACAGTTTTATTTCTCCCTGCCCGCGTCCTATCGCCTCGCTTAGTTTATCCAGCGCGTAGAAGCTGTTGTCATGGTCATACACGTCCGGCATAGAATAGCGCCAGGTAGATCTATCCTCTAACACGGCAGCATCCATTAACTGATCCAGTCTCAAACGGGAAAGCTCGTGGGAAGTCCTGGCAGACAGGTTCAGCAAGAAGCGCGAGGCAGCTTGAGGGTGACTGGCAAACACTTTATTCAGATCAGGGACGATGAGGAGCTGATCGGTTATGTGATATTCCAGAGACGTCATCGCTTCTCCTGTTCCGATATGCAGGGGCGTAATGGTCGTCATTGTGTAGTGATATTTACTCATTGCGTTGGCTCCCCTTTCATTCCAACGGTGTAGGCCAAACCATTGATGCGGATGCGGAAGTCCATCCCATCGCGCTGATGCGTATCTGTAAAGAGGCTGCCATAGAGGCGTCGCCCATTATCGACAGGAAAGGTAGAACCTTCTCCGAGCATAAACAGAGTTGGTTTCCAGACGCGCTTTATCTCTTTGGTATACGCGCTTTCGATAAACCCCTTGCGCTTCTCCAGCCGGGCGTATATCTGCTGCTGGCAGCGGCTAAAGTGCTTGCGGTCAGTAGCTCCGGGGTGAAGCAACGACAAAGTGACCAGCCTTTTGCCAGTCGGATTATCGCTAATCAGTTGCTCATCGCTGAATTCAACATCGCAATGGCCGCGCCCTATAGTGGTATCCCCGCCAAGCCCCTTATCCGCCAAGAAGCGGAATGCGGCTCTCAAGATGTCGCTGATTCGATTGGAACGATCAGGGGCCACTCTGACCAGGAGATAGAAGCCGCTATGAGCATCATTGCCAGGCAGCGCAAGCGAGGATGTCACCGGCTGATAATAGAGCTGGCCGCCATCATCTCCGCCAGTTGATGAGGAAAGCCGATTTATAGCATTGCGCGCATGCTCCTGGCTGATTGTGAGCCTGGACAGAACTCGAACGCGATCATGCTCCGACGCAGCCATAAGGGTTCCCGCCTGCTGGGAGTAATTGCCATCCTTCTTTGCGAGATCATCTAGCAACCGGGATTCCTCTAGCTCTCCGCTTGTCATCAGGTTGAAGATACTTTGCGAAACGTAATCAATCTTGAGGAACCGTTTGTATGCCTGGTAGGTCTCAAGATTGAATGTCTGAGACGGAAATGAAGGCGGAGAGAGCGGGCGCGGTAAAAACAAGATCTTGCCTTCTTTATCCTCAAAATAAGGAAACAACGAACTGATGACGAATGGCGGACTCTCTTGGGCGCTAATTGCCAGATCAAATTCATCAAGGATGCGGACCAGCTCTTTCTCTCCATATAGCAGCCGGATCGCCCAGGCAATGGCGCCAAAAAGCGTATCTGAGCGAGGCACATTCTTGGTAAAAGGGGCTCGCGGCATCAAGTAGACGATCATTTTAGCTGCTCCTTGAGCTTGTGTATCTCAGTTTCTCCGAATTTACTGAGCGGAATGAAATCGCTGAGAGGAGAGTGGCTGGCGGGCTCTTTAATTTGGGGCGTCCCCTTTTTGTAATCTTCTAATGTCCGCACAAGCGGCTGCCCCAGGTAGAAGCGCACCTGCCCGGAGCCGCGCGAGCCGCTGCCGCCCAGAGCAGAGTCTTCCACCAGACGCAGCGCGGTGAAGACTTTCTCTAGCATGCTTTCATCCGGGATTCTTAGCCCATCGACATCATAGATTGCATACACTATCTCAAAATCGAAGAGGGAGCCGACAGGCACCCGCTCCATGTGGCGCGGCCCACTTAGCGGTTTGGAGGTAATCCGGTTTATGTTTACTTCCGTCTTGATCTCCACCTTTGGCAATCCCTGAGTAGCCTCCAGCTCGTTCATCATCTTGCGCGTCCTCTCATCGGGAACGGCATCACGAACGATCAAGCGGGTCGGCCCGGCTTTGCGGTCAACTTCAGCGGGGGTGCCAAAGATACGGGAGATCGCATCATCCACGTCCGAGCTAGAGTAGATCCCGCAATCAGGTTTCACTTTCCCTTCTGCCCATTCCATGAGCGAGCGCATCTTGCCTTTCAGCGATGATCCTGGAATGTAAGGAAAGCCGTCTCGCGGGTTGCGGATAACGGGATTGTCCATTCCGCCGATCTCGTAGCCACCGCCAGAGCCGCCGATGTGCAAGCCTGTGACACATTCAATTTTGCCGTGAATTGTGATTGTCGCCTTTAGAATCCTCATCGTTTTACCTCCGTGTGGTAGTAGAAATAGGCATAAAGCGATTCAAAGAATGTGGCAAACTCACCGAGGGATTTCTTCAGGTCATCGCTGCCGATTACTTTGTTCAAAGAAGCGTCAAAAAACTCCTTAAACTCGTCGCCAATGGTCTTGCGGCCCCTAGCGTAAGCGACCTGCGCCTGGAGCGTCCGGAGTTTTACTTTTATAGTCTCCGGCGCAGCATCCGGGGCGCTGGCGCTAATATTGGCGACGCGAACGAGGTTGTAAAACTTGCGAACCTGAGTCTTTGTGTCCTCTTTGCCTTCGCGTTCACCACGACTCTGTGAGGCGCCGATGAGGCTCTTGCCCAACTCCTCGCTGAGCTTCATCACCTCATCGTCGGTAAAGCCCTTGGTCTGGATAAGCTGCTTAAATTTTGCAAGCGCGCTACTGGAGCGCGGCTCGCCCTGATGGCCCCCTTGCCTGGGGCCACCTTGCCCTTGTTGTTTGTTGTGTTCTCTGCCCATAAAAGAAACTCCTATCATAAGAAGATTTACTTCTGTTGAACTGTTATGACTAATCCCGCTTGCCTCGCGTCTTCAAAGATGCATAGCCGGCCAGTACCCCCAGGTAATCACTCTGTTTCACTATAGACTCTTCCAGCTCAATGCAAAATCTCTTGTCCTTCACATTACGGGCCAGGGAATAAAAGAATCTCGGGACCCATACAAGATCAGGAGCTGACCATTCGCAGTGTGGGTCGCGTTTGGGATCGATATGTTGCTGGTAAAGCTCAAGCAGGTTGTGGATAAACTTGTGCGATAGTTTTTGCTCCCGATATGCGTCGATGAGGCTATCACCGAGGTTCCGCACCTCTTTCCACTTTGCCCAGGGAATCTTGCGGTTGAGAAAAGCCAGGGCGTCTTTGTCGGTATCTCCGCTAATCTTCTCATGCTTTTTCGTCTTAGCAATCTCATCCAGCATATCTCCCGCATAATCCGCCGCTCGTCCGATGGGGAATTTGCCCTTGCACAGCGCGATTCCCGCCGAGATGTGCAAGTCCCGATTATTGCCGCAGAAGAGTTTGAATTTCTCCTGCACTTGTTCTGCAAGGTCGAGGACCTCGTTCCACGCTCCGACAATGAACAGGTCATCTCCTCCGGCGTAGGTCGTGTATAGATTCTTATTTGCCACCAGAGTATTGAGATAACCGGCAAAGAACCAATCCATGACGCGCGAGAGACTGGCCAGTTTAGAGATAGAGCGTTCATTATCGGGCAGCCCCTCTGCAAATAGAAGTCCCAGGTTGTCTACATCCATTCGCAGGACGCCCAGGAAGTTCGATCCTTCGGGCTCAGCGGCTTCGGCAAGCCTGTGGAACTCGGCGATATGCCCCCTTTCCATCTTCACTGCGTCTGCAAGCATCTCGAATCCGCGCGCAGCGCATGAATCACTGGTTGATCTGGGATAAAGAAATTCTATGTTGACATTGCGGTGATCGGCGATTCGCAGGCACAGATCCGCGCCGCTCACCGGCCCCTGCTCCTCAGAGAGCAGCCAGGTTCGGTTGAACTCAGGGAATTCAATTAGAACATTCCTGGTAAATGCTCTCATCGCCTGCGCCTCCGCCGCTGTTTGTGGCAATCTGAATACATCACCTCTTTCAATCCTCCAGTCGGCATCTCGGCGCAGTTGCATGGTCTTGGCGTTTACCAGCGCGCGGCCAATGCGGTCAAAGATCAAACTCTGCCGGCTGCGTGGCCGCGGCGGCTCGCCTTCATCCAGCCCACTCTGACAGATGGCCGATAGTTCGACCTCTTCAAAAGACATATCTCGCCCGGTATCTACGCAGATATCGGACTGCATCTTTAGAACCCAGGCATTCTCCCAGGCCGTCCCCGGCGACTCATCGCCAAAGCTGAGAGGCACAGTCGCCTGTTGCAGCTTCAGAATAGACTTAAGTTGGGCCAGATGCTTTCGCACTGCGCTGAAGTTTTTTAGCTCGCTGCGGGATGCGCTGCAATCGGCAATAATTAATCCCAGCCCTCCTCTGAACTCACGCCATATCCACTGCTGAATCTTCAAGCGCGCGCGGCTGAGGGCTTCGCTTATCTGCTCGCAGTTGGGCGCAATGATCAGGAAGTGTCCCCCTGCTGCCCATAGTATGTTGAAGCTGTAGAGATTGAGCTCGCCTACAAGGTAATCGGCAAGGGTCTTTGAGAGCAAGTTGACATAGAACGAGCGACCGCGCAACCGCCTTGCCAGACCATCCTGAAGCTCCTGACCGTTGAAAGCAGGGTTATAGATGAACTTCTGGATGCCGGAAATGTCCCCTTCGATGAAAAGGAACTCGCGCTCCCGATCGCCGCCTTGCTGGTTATCATAGAGGCAAGCAGCTATAGCTGCGGTTACCCGGCTGTGGTCAAAGAGCGAGATGCTGGGGTAATCAACATAGGTCGCGCTGGGGATGCACCAGGTATACTTGTGCAGCAGGCAGATGAGAGAATCGAGAAACGCTTTGACGGTCCCTCGCGGAAGCAACTCATATTCTACAATGAACTGCTCCCAGAGGCGGGCATACTCTTCTGTTAATGATTGACGGCCTCTCTGCTTCTCATCTACTTCGATGGGGAATGCGTCAGCGGAAAGAGACAATGATCTTATAGGATAATAGAAGTGAGCCCTTCTCTCTTCGCGTTGCTTGATGTCCTCAGGTGTTGTAGCAATCCTCTCTGTTATGGCTTCAAGCCTATCAAATCTAGGGTCGCCCTTTGGGTCATCCGCCGGACGCCTCTCCCGCTCGAATTGCGCTGAGAGATGATCAGCCTCCTGAACTAGCGCGGCCATCATCTGTTTCTGCGGCTCGTCGGCGCTGCGAAGCGTCTCCGGTCTATGGTGAAACTGGGCGTAGAGGCCCGCTTCTGCAAGCTCAGGAAAAATTGGCGCGACAAACTTCTGAAAGAACAGGCCGCTCCATAGCGCGTGCAGGCCGTGGGCCCCCACCTCCCCTTTGCCGAACTCCTCGTACAAATACTTCTCCTGTCCGGTGCGCTGCCAGAACTTTCCAATGTCGTGCAAAAGCGCGCCCACTGCTACAATATCACGCTCGGTCATATATCCTCCGCTGCTTAAGCCAGCTTACAATTTATGACAGAATGGCTTGTTATTGTATTTGAGCAATATTGCCGCAACTTACAGCCTATTAAAGGATCTGGTACTGGCCCAGGCCAAAGCTGGTGCCCGATCCTACGTGGAGGATTTCGCCTGCTGCCAGCAGCGGCAAAAGTTCATTGACCGCTTCTCCTGAATATTCAATCTGGCCTATAAACCCTCCCAACTTCATCTTCACCTTCTGTCTATTGGAGTACCGCTCCCAATCCCACCAACTTAAGCTGGCTGAGCGCGTCTGAACACTGCTTGCGCGAGAGATGATTGCGCGGAAATCCATCTCCAGAGGGGCCTCGCCGTAGGTGGCAGTGAGCATGGAGATTCGCCTGAGCAGGTTGCGTGCGAGAAGCTCAAAATTCATCTCTACCTTCAGATCTCCATCAACCCTTATTCGAGTCGGCGTGATGAAGTTGATCTTTACCCTGTCCCTGTCGCCTAAACCCTTTAGCCGCGAGCAAACAATCTCTTTCAAGCTCTTCGTCGCATTGGGGGGCACAGAGATGCGACTGGTGCCGCCGTCATAAATAATGACCCTTGCTCCTCCATCTATTAGCGATACTGTGTCTAATTTGAAGCGGGCTCGACTTGCTCCGAGCCCGCTCTCTCCCATCTCGGTTACCGCGTATATCATATAAGGGAGGTAGTCTATTGCCCGTCCCATCAAAATCAGATCGAAGAGCAAACGGTCGCCTGAAGAAAAATTCCGATTGTTAGCCAGCACAGGAGCAGAGCATTTGCGCAGATCAGGCGTCTGGTTTAGCCCGCTCGGCGGCGCAAGCCGGTCGTCTTTGCCTCCGTTATAGTAGTCATTGCAATGAAACGGATTCGCTACCGGAGGAACAAGGATAAACGGGTGTGGCGCCTGTTTGTGCCCCTTGAACTGTAAAACGTTCAGCGGCGCAGGGGTCTCAAATATGTGAGGGTATATACAACGATCTGCCACCAGACACCGTGAGCAATCGCGATGGCTCATAATGCAGACTACCTTCTTCAACGCATTGCCAAAGGCCCCTCGCAAAGTCGAGCCGAGAAATAGAGGCAGCCTTGTCGGCCCGCAGGCGCGCAGGCTCAGGTGAAATTGAGAGATTGAGAGAGAAGAGAATTTTTCCAGCATCTTCGACCCAGAATAAAAATTAGTTCGTCCTTAAGCGGACTCTAAAAGTGAGAGAGGGCGCAAGCAATTCTTCGCGCTGCTCTAAAGATAGTATGTGATCTCGAATAATTATACGGACATTAGAATGACAACCAGGAGGACGATCCTTTACGCTTACGCTTTGGGCCCCTCCGATTGACAACTCATCCCCAACCTATGATTGCGGCTGGTTCTGGCGCAAATACTTCAGGCAGTTTTGAGGGCAAGAACTTCGGGCGGTTTTGAGGGCGCCCGCCGCCCGAAGTTCTTGCCCTCAAAATCGCCGTCAAAACGTCCTACGTCCGTCGGACGTTCCTTACGTCGGACATCGGACGTTCAGACGTCGGACGCTCCTTTTTTGAGGGCGCTTGGCGCCCGAACGGAAAAGCGTTTTTCCCGAAGAGCTATAGAAACAAAGAGCGATCATCCCGGCTATTGTGCTTCGGGCACAAATTATGAATTGGGCGCATAATACCATGAAATTCAGTTATGCACAATCGTCCGACGTTGGATATACGTCCTACGTCTGTACGTCCTACGTCCCATTTTGTTTTGGAGTGCGACGACACGCTCGTCGCTTTCCATCGCCTTATTTTTGGAGTGCGACGACACGCTCGTCGCTTTCCATCAGAGCGGAAACTAAAGCGGCGAGCGTGTCGCCGCACTCCAAAGGTTTGCTTTTCTTGGACGTAGGACATCGGACGTTGGACGTTTAGACATCGGACGTTTAGCCGGTTATCCATTTACACAGCCGGTATACCCCATAGCCTATTGCTGCCGCCGCAGCAGCGGGCGCTGCCACAGTAATGACAAGTCCCGCCCCCATTCCGCCGCCGACTACCGAGCCGATAGCAGCAAGACCGGATGAGATGCCTGCTGCGCTCAGGCCGGAGATGGCGCCGCTAGCTGCCACTGCGCCCACTGCCCCGGCGGTCCCTGCCGCTCCTCCGACGGTCGTTGCCACTCTGCCAGCCTGCCGAGCATTCCTCTCGTTCTCGTCCAGTATAGGGTCATCACACAATAACTGCCCCATAGCGCCTGTTGAGACCAGGGCCGGGAGGATCCCCAAGGCCACGATTCCCATGACGGCTCCGCCTCCTACCAGGCTCCCGACGGTGGCCAGGCCTGACATAATGCTGGCCCCACCAGTTACTCCCACTGCTGCCCCGGCTGCGCCCACAGCGCCCACGCCTAGCGTAACCCCGGAATAGCTTCCAACAGCTCCACCGCCCAGAGAGGCGGCATCTTTGACCTGCTCGCTCTGCTGCCTGCCTGTCTTGCACCAAGTTGCAAAATGCTCGCAGTTGTTGAACAGGAGGTTATAGCTCCTTTCATTGAGGCGGCTCTCAGCGCGGTTAATGACCACATCGGGTGGGTCACACTGTCCGTAGGCTCGAACCTCTATCCTGCCCCCCAGGGCAAAGTCAGACAGTTTTGACCTTTTGACAGCGGCATGGGACTTTTTGCCGGGTTTTCCGGTGTAGTGAATGACAGTGCCATCGCCGCAGTAGATGCCGTTGTGTATATAAAGCTCTTCTGACGAATATATGATCTCCTCTTTTCATAATTCCTCCTTTATCAGAAGCCGGTTGCCAATTAATTTCTGGCGATTGATGCCAGGAGTATTGCGAGGCAGCGAACCGGTATTGGAACCGGCAATTGATTCCTGAACTAACTCCTGGCGATTGACACCGGGAATGTTGCAAGGCAGCGAACCAGTACTGGAACCGGCAATTAATTCCTGGCGATTGGTGTCCTCAAAAATTGGATTAGTCATAATAATCATCCTTTCTTGAGCAGGGAAAGATTCATCACGTGGGGACCTTCCCTCCTCAAAAATTGGGTTAGTCATAATCATCATCCTTTCTATCAGTCTTAATTGCATGCAGCAGTTTGCGACACAGCATAGTAAAGCGATCATAATCATTCTCCTTTTCTACTGGCGACCCTGGGATCGCCTTGAATATTCCACCGGCGAGCGGCCACGGCCGTCGTGGACTGCGCCGAGGCTGGCGGTGGGTGCCCCCGCGATCACCTTGAACATTCCACTGGTGACCCTGGGATCATCTTGAATATCCATACTACAACAGAGCAGTGCGCCGATGGTTACCGGCAACCTTGCTGCAATCTTGCTTAAAACAGGAAGACGTTCTACGTCGGCAGGATCACGCTGAGCCGGTGGTAATTACGAATGAAGGCATGTATTTTGACCGATTTATAAATTCTGCTTGACACCCAGGTGGAGACCGTGTATTTTTAGAGCCATCTGTGGTTCGCTACAAATAATCCGTTGTAGTTTTACTCTTTACTGACGGCGCTTTCAACTGGCGGTGATACTCCTGTAGGATGTTTTCGCTCCGATTGGTGGAGCGTTCGCGGTTTGTGGGTCAAGGCGATTGATTTCACTCACAAGTAGATTATCAACATCATCAACCAAGACATTAATTCTTTCTAGTTTTGCAGATTTTTGGCGAAGCCTGCAAAACCAAAGTGATTAGCGCGATCTATCCTGCTGAAGACAGACGAGTTTTCGCGGTATTCTCAAGGCGACCATGATGAGCCCGGATGGCTTCTCTTCTCTGGATATTTCTCGTTATCAGCTTTGCCTGAGGGCGCGCCGGGCAGTAGCGCTGGCGCCGTTTCTCGGCTCGGCATTTCGGGGGCCTTTGGCCATGCTTTGAAGGAGGCCGCCTGTGTGAGAGATGATTGCAATTGCGCTAATTGTCCGGTGGCTGAGCGAGGCCCGTAGCGTCCGGTGTCGGATGGTTAATGATGTGGGATGTAGAGACATTGGACGGTTGAGGGCATTGGATGTAAGAAGTTCAATCTGATTTCGCCTCCGATAGGTGGTTTGGTTGAAGGGAAGACGGCTGCGCTGCAACGAATTGGAGAGATGATAAGAGTTAGGGTTGATAAAAGGTCTGTTAACCGAATGGAAGATGATGGCATCGCAACCATCGCCGATTTTTGTATGGTAGCCTGACAGATTGCCGGGTAACAGATTCCCACCTCTCTGTCAGAGAAACGCGCGATTTGGACATGCCGAACGGTCTATTGGGCAGGCCCGCCGCCACACGGCGGCGGGGGATGAGTTGAAATTCGATCTGTTGCTAACCGATTTCAGCCCGATTTTCGTAATTCAGCAGCGGGGGACGAGTTGAAATTCGATCTGTTGCTAATAGGCAGAATTTTCCAGAGGCGTCCCTTGATCGATCAATGCTTGGAGTGCGGCCGTACGGTCGCCGCTCTGGTTTCCGCTCTGGCAGCGATGGAAAGCGACGACGAGTCGTCGCACTCCAAAAAAGAGTCGGTAAGCAAAACTTTGGAGTGCGGCCGTACGGTCGCCGCTCTGGTTTCCGCTCTGGCAGCGATGGAAAGCGACGACGAGTCGTCGCACTCCAAAAAAGAGATCGAGTACACGCCTTATGTTGGTTATGCAGTGAGCGAAGCGAAATAGCCCGTCACGGCCTGGGCACGTACCGTGCGCGGTTCGAGCTAGACACAATAGCGATGATTGACGAGAACGGCAAAGTGATACTGATCTATGCGGGCTGGGCGCAGCGCTTTGCAACTCCTGGCGCGGCCGTCGAGAGACTGAGCGAGCTGGTGCGGATGTGCTTCGACTGATTGTCCCATCGAGGGCTCATCAGGCTACGTTTTCTCCCTCCGACGAGGATCAAAGTGAGGGACGATCTACAGGTAGAACTGAGTTTCGAGTTGCTGGTGCGCAACTTATTGCGGAGGGTTTCGCTGCTGGCAGCGGTACATGGCAGCGTGCCGTCGATAGATTATTGCGCGTGCGGATTGCGCGTGCGGGTGAAGTAAGGACGCGCTCTGCTGAGATAGTCGCAAGACGTGATGCACCGCATACCGTTACAGGCATTCGGGTGAAGTCAGAACGTTTTCTGCGGCAGTATTTGCTCAGGTAGATGGTGCGCAGCCACTCAGTTACAAGCACTCGGGTGAAGCCAGAACGCTTTCTGCTGAGATAGTCTAGTAGGATCTGGAGCGGTTCTCTAATTGTCAAGGGGCCAGGACGAAATTTGAAAGATTTGCAGGAGAAATTAAGCATAGAGGTGAAATAATCGGCGAGTTCTTACCACTATAGTAGCAGGAGGGATTGTGTCCGGTGATAGGTAGCCGATTCACTCTCCACAAGCGAAGTCAGAGAATAGTTATGGGCAGAGTAACAATAGCAAACAAGGAGAAAGTCAGGCTATGAGCAAAGCCCTGGTTGCCTTTGACACAGATCGCATTAAGAGCGCGTCTGCAAACTGAATGAAGTGAGATAAACTAGAGGAATGGCAACAGCGAAAGAAATACCCGATGATCTGTGGAACGAGATTGAGAGAGTCATACGGCCGCGAAGGGCGCGGCCG
>Ga0073934_10009790_pt1 | contig 12136 bp, 10 predicted proteins | sample LarsenN4metaG_FD_76834 | JGI IMG/M metagenome (GOLD analysis project Ga0073934, IMG submission 76834) | Hot spring sediment bacterial and archeal communities from British Columbia, Canada, to study Microbial Dark Matter (Phase II) - Larsen... ... | reverse complement strand
CTGGGCAACATCGACTCTCGCGGCGAGCGCCTTGGCGTCGAATTGCTTGACCACCTCGCCGGCAACTTTCTCCGCCGCGGGCGCGTCGATATCGGCAACTACCACTTTGGCGCCCGCTTCGGCAAAGCCGTGGCAATAAGCCCGACCGATGCCGTGGCCGCCGCCGGTGACGATCACTACTTTGTCCTGCAGTCCTTGAATCATGTTTTTGCTCCCATCTCTTAGCTTGCGCCAAAATAGACCAATCGTTTTTTGACTGTCAAGGTAAGCATTTGCGTCTAAGCAAAAAAACCTGGATTATGTCGCGGCAAAGGCGGTTATTGAATGAAGCGGATAGCGAGTTTCGATCATCAAGCGATCATTGCCGCGGCTTTGGCCGCGGTGGTTTGGTTATTTTCTCTAGCGGGAGGGGGAGAATGGAAGTTCGATCCGGACGATACTCTGCCGATGTTCGGCCAGCCGGCGAAGCCCCGTTCGGAAGCGCAAAAAAAAGCTGACGAAGGTTTCATCCGGGATAATACGCTCAGATTCAAGACTCGACCGGCCGCTGCCGCCGCCTTTGCGTCGCAGGGTTGGGCGGCGCTCCGCGCCAAGCAGTTGGATGTGGCGATGCAGCGCTTCAATCAGGCATGGCTGATGAATCCGCGGTATTACGGCGCTTTCTGGGGCTTCGGCGCTGTGCTAAGCCAGCGCGGCCAACTGCTGCAAGCGGTCGAGCAACTCGAAAGCGCGCGGAAACTGATCGATGAGCCGGCTCAGAGAGCCGCGCTGCTGGCCGACTTGGGCGCTCTGTATTCGGCGTATGCCGCCGCGCTTCCCGCCGACAAACAGCTCGACCGGGCCCAGTATTTCGTGCTAGCGAATCAGCGCTTTACGGAGAGTTTGGAAAACGACCCTAAATTTACGACTGCGTGGCGTGAATGGGCGATCTCACTCTACGATCAGGAGCGCTACTCTGAAGCGTGGGTGAAAGCCAAGCGGCTCGAAGAGCTTGGCGGAGAGGCCTTGCCGCCGGATTTTCTAAAAAAACTCTCGGCGAAAATGCCGGAGCCGAAATAAGAGCCGACGAGGCACGACATATTGGAGCGTTGGACGGCATCCGAACGCAATACTCCAATATTCCAATGCTCCAACACTCCAGTCGCTTCCGTACTCCCATCACCTCAGGCATCAATCGTCTGGCCGCCGTCGACCACGAGCGCGTGGCCGGTGACAAAGGAAGCTTCCTCCGAAACCAGAAACAGCACCCCGTAGGCGATCTCTTCAGGACGGCCCATTCTGAGGAGCGCCTTATTAGTGTCGCCCATCTGCTTTCGTTGTTCGTCGGTCATGCCTTCGCCGAGGGTTGGCCGCGGCGGAAAGCCCCTGAAGCGCGGCGTCTCGATGGCGCCCGGGCAGATGCAGTTGACCCGGATTCCCATCGGCCCATAGTCGAGGGCCATCTCGCGGGTCAAATTGATGATCGCCGCTTTGGTCGCGCAGTAGCCCGGATATTCAGGTGAGGCGAGCAGGCCGAAAGTCGACGCGGTGGTGACCATATTGCCGCTTCTTTGCCGGATGAAATGCGGCATCACGGCACGGGCGCCGCGGAACATGGCATTGAGATTGGTGTTCAAGACAAAATTCCATTCCTCGTCGCTATGCTCGTGGATCTTCTTGCGTATGCCGGCGCCGGCATTGTTATAAAGTATGTCGATCCGACCGAACGAATCGAGAGCGGTTGCCACCGCTCGATCCAAATCCTCTTGTTTAGTGACATCGCAGTTGACGAAAACGGCGTCGCCGTCTTCTTTATCTTTGATCAACTGATCAATGCGCGGCGAGATGGTTTCCTGAATGTCGCAGCAAACGACCTTGGCGCCCTCGCGCGCGAATAACCGGGAGGTCGCGCGACCGATGCCGCTATTAGCCCCTGTGATGATTGCCACTTTGCCCTTGAGCCGCGCCAATCCCGGGCGCAGCATTTCATGTTCGTCCGTTAGAGTTATTTGCGCCATCGATTGTACCTCGCGAGTTTAGCCGCGCACGTTATCGCAGTAACTTTAAAAAACAAGATCGGCGCGATGTTAAACCCCATGATCGAGCGCGCCGACGATTTTTGCCGCAACGCCGGTCGTAAGGGCTAGGCCGAAGCGATCCTCGATTCTCTATCTTCGTTACCCTAACGCCGGTACAGTTGTTTGATCAGGCCCGATTTCTCCAACTCGGCCACCAGGCTCGTATCGACGTAGGTCTTGGGGTCTGCCGTCGCGGCCTTTGGATTACGCGGCGCCAGGTCATCGAGCATTGTTTTCACGCCGTCGGGGGTCGGATAGGGCACTTCGGGAAAAACATTCGAGTAGTCTTTGTACGCGCGTTCGAGTCCTTCAGGATCGGCGACGCCCAAATTTTTTCGAAAGATCGTCTTGGCGTATTCTTTTTCGGTCTTGATGATATGGATCGCCTCGATCATCGCGCGCGTGAGCTTCAGCAGCAGCGGGCGCTTGGTTTTGACGATCGCCTCGCGGCTGAGAATACCGTTCCACCAAAAGGGAATTTTTAGATTGGCCACATCATACAGATTGCGAAAGCCGAGCCGCTCGGCTTGGGTCAAGAACGGTTCCGGCATGATGGTAAATTGAGTCAACCCTTTGGAGAGCGCGGCAAATCGTTCTGGATTGCCGCCGACCGGGATAATTTTTACGTCTTTCTCAGGATCGACGCCGAGTTTTCGGAGCGCCAGACGAAGACCGAGGTCCGAAGTGCTGCCGAGGCGATTGACCCCGCCGACTTTGCCCTTCAATTGTTCGACGGCGGTGATGCTCGCGAGGGAAATAATGTGGTCGACGAAGGTCGGCACAACGCCGACGATCATCACGGTGTCGGCGCCGCCGAGCCGAGAGCTTGTCAGAGTTGTAACCGAGATGCTGGCCGCATCGATCTCGTTGGCCAGCAGAGCCTGCAGCACGGTTGGACTGGCGCTGATCGCGATGATCTCCGGTGTGACGCCCTGTTTTTGCAGTAGTTTGCGGTCCTCGATGACCCAGATCGGACTGTTGGTCGGGCTAAAGCCCGCCCACGCCAGGCGAAGGCGCTCCTGTGAAAAAGCAAACTGATACTGGAGCGCGGCTGCCAATAAAACCGATAAGGCAAAAATAAATTTCGTCATCTTGGTTCCCTCTCGGAGACTCCGACGTCCGGAAACTAGCAACCGGGATAGACCAAATCAAACAAACGGCTCGCGCGCAAGTTCCGCTACGTTGACTCGACCTATTTATTCATATAGCTAGAAAAATGGCTAGATTAAAAGCCGCAACCTTGTGGCAACTAAAGGAATTTCGATAAACCGGCGGCTCCGGGCTGGTGGGCGTTTAATCTTTAGCTCCACCCCTGAAGGTCGTCCGATTGGCAGCGTCTAAGAGTTGAACTTCATCGCGTTGTACGGAGGTTTAGACGATGAGCGTGTTGCAGAGAATCGGCTGGTGGCTGATAGTGGCGATCGCGGCGGTGCCGGCGCCGATTTTCGCGGCTCAGCCGGCCGCACGTAAGCCGAGTTATGACGAAAAAGCCGTGGCGGACTTTTACCGCGGCAAAACCGTTCGCATTGTCGTGGGCTTTTCCGCTGGCGGCGGTTACGATCAATACTCACGGCTGATTGCCCGGCATCTTTCGCGCCACATTCCCGGGAATCCGAACGTCCTGGTGGAAAATATGCCCGGCGTCGGTAGCATCATCGCGGCCAATCATATGTACAATGCCGCACCCAAAGACGGCACCGTCATCGGCAATGTCTCCGGTCCCATCGTCCTCGAACAGCTTTTCGGCAACCCGGCGGTGCAGTACGACATGGGCAAATTTCGTTACTTGGCGGTGCCGGTGAGCGAGAGCTACTTGATGATCGTCCACAAACGGACGGGCATCGCCAAGTTCGACGAGCTGCGCGGCGAAAAGGGCAAGCAGGTGACCATGGGAGCGATCCCCGGCTCGACCGTCGAACACGCGCCTATCATGGTTCGCGAGGCGCTCAATGCCAATCTGAAAGTTGTTTCGGGATACAAGGGAACGGCGGACGTGCGGTTAGCGCTCGATAGCGGCGAAGTCGACGGTTTCTTCAACACCTGGGTATCCTCGAAAGTAACCTCCATCGATAAGGTCAGGAGCGGCGAGTGGGTGCTGCTGGCGCAGCTCTGTGAGAAACCGATGAAGGATCTCATCATGGCCAACGTGCCGACGATCCCGCAGATCGCCCGCTCCGAAGAGCAGCGGCTGCTGCTCAAATATGGCACCAGCACGCCCAACGATTTCGGCAAAGTGTATGTGTTGCCGCCCACTGTGCCGGCTGAAAGGGCCGCGGCCATCGAGGACGCCTTCGCCAAAGTGTTCAAGGACAAGGAGCTCGTTGCCGACGCCAATAAGGGGCGGCTGGAAATCGATCCGCTGATCGGCGAATCGATCCACAAGCTGGTCACGGAGTTTCTCGCCATGCCGGGCGAGCTAAAAAACAAACTTCAGACAGTGCTAAAATCGCCGCAAAAAAAATAGCCCTGAAGGAGGTCGTATGTTTGGCAGATTCAGCGTAGGTGTCCTACTTGCTGTGCTGGTAGCAGTCTTGCCGGCGCAATCAGCGGCCCAGAGCGAGAGCATGGACGAGCTTTACAAGAAGGCGGTCAAGGAAGGAGGCGTGCTCAATTGCTACTGCTCGCTGGCGCAGATCAATGCCGAAAAAATTTATCCGGTCTTCGAACAACGCTTTCCGGGCATCAAGATCAATCACGTCGATGCGACTTCGGACAAACTCTCGGCGCGCGCGATTACTGAGGCGCGCGGCGGCAAGACCATCGCCGATGTTGTCGAGTTCGGTCTGGAAGACATCAACAAAATTCACGAGCAGGGCTTGATCTTGGAAAAAGCGCCGCCGGAGGCGGCGGCCTATCCGGCCAATCTGAAAGGTTCCTACTGGACCGCCAACAATTTGATCTTCTTCGTCGGCGCCTGGAACACCGACAAAGTGAAAAAAGAAGAGGAGCCGAAGTTTCTCGATGATTTCGGCCACCCGCGCTGGAAAGGGCGATTGATCGCCGAACCGCGCGACTATGAGATCCTGATCGCGCTCACGCACAAGCACAAGAGCCTGGAGAAGGCGCGCGCGGTGCTGGCGCGCATCGCCGCCAACGATGTCGAATTTCACAAGGGCCACTCGCAGCTCGCCGAATTGCTGGTGGCGGGTCAGGCGGCGGCTTGTTTCACCTGCTATTCACACCACTACCCGGCGCGTAAGCGCAAAGGTGCGCCGGTGGACTACATGCTGAGCGAGGGAGCGGCCGGGATCATCGCGGTTGCGGTTATGAAAAATGCGCCTCATCCAAACACCGCATGGTTGTTCAATCGTTGGGCCGCCTCGGAGGAGGGACAGACCGTCTACTCGAAAGGCGGAAGGACGCCGGCCCATCCGAAGGTTGAGCCCAGTGAGAAGATTCGCCCCGCGGTCATCTATGCGGTCGGAGTCGAGGATTTGAAACAGTACACAAAATACGAAAAGGTTTGGAAAGAAGTATTCAGGCTCAGGTAGTAAAACGTCAGCGCGACACCGAGTGTTTAAATAATTAAAGGAGGCATTATGCCGGTAAGACACACCAGGGTTTTTTTCATCGTTGCCGGTCTCGTCTTGAGCGGCTTGTTCGCCGGGGCTCTCTCCAAAGCCGCCGCCCAATCCTGGGACGAGCTGCACAAGGCGGCGCTCAAAGAAGGCGGCACGGTCAATTTCTACGGCACTTTGGCGCAGATCAACGCGGCCAGAATACTGCCGGTCTTTGAGAAACGTTTTCCTGGTCTGAAAGTCAATCACGTAGATGCCACGGCGGACAAGCTGGCGGCGCGGGCGATCACCGAAGCGCGCGGCGGCCGGGTACTGGCCGACGTTTTTCAAATGGCGCTGGAGAATGTGCTTCAGGTGATCGATCAGAAGCTGACTGTCGACTGGCTGCCGCCCGAGGCGGCAGCCTATCCGGCCAATTTCAAGGGCACGAATTGGCTCGCGGCGGACATGGTGATCATCATCGGCGCATGGAATACCCAACTGGTGAAGGCAGGGGACGAGCCGAAGCAATTCGAAGACTTCACTCACCCGAAGTGGAAGGGAAAGTTGATTGCGGAAGGGCGCGACGTGGAGCTATTGATCGGCTTGGCGCGCCACAAATACAAAAACGACGAGAAGGCTTTTGATTTTCTGCGCAAGCTCGCAGCCAACAACATCGAGTTTCACAAGGGCCATTCCGAGCTCGCCGAGTTTCTCGTCGCCGGCCAGGCGGCCGCCTGCGTGACCTGTTACGCCCATCATTACCCGCCGAGAATCAAAAAAGGCGCGCCGCTCGGTTACATGCAGGCGGAAGGCATCGCGACCATCACTGCCAACGCGCTGGCTAAAGACGCGCCTCATCCGAACGCGGCAAAGCTGTTCTATAGCTGGTCGGCCAGTGAAGAGGGGCAGAAAGCGTACGCCGAAGGGGGCCGTTTGCCGCCGCACCCGAAAGTAGAGCCGCGGGAAAAGATCCGCCCGGCGGTGATCTATCCGATCGGCACCAATGAAATCAAGGATTGGAAAAACTACGAAAGGGTCTGGAAGGAAGTTTTTAAGCTGCGCTAATTGCCGCCGAGAAAGCGTCGAGCAAAGTTTGCGCCGGCGCCTGGACGAAAGCTAAATTCGTTGCCGGGGCCGGCGCCGTTTGTTAACCCCCACTGGCGCAGTCCATCCTTGACTCGGCAGGAGATTATAGTAATAGGTAACGCTACTTGTAATCGAGAAGACTGTAATTTTTTCACTGGAGGTTTTGTAATGAGATTGTCTCGATGGCTCTATCGGAGCTTCAAAATGGCTGTTTTCGCGCTCGTCCTGGCGCTGATGCTGCCCTCCATCGGGCGGGCGCAGAGCCTCGATGAGCTGCACAAAGCGGCGCTGAAGGAAGGCGGCGCGCTCACCTTCTATGGCACGTTGGCGCAGGTCAATGCGGAAAAGATTCTACCGGTCTTCGAAAAGCGCTTTAGCGGCATCAAGATCAACCACGTCGATGCCACGTCGGATAAACTGGTCGCGCGCGCGGTCACCGAAGCGCGCGGCGGCAAGACCTTAGGCGACGTTTTGCAAGTGCCTCTGGAAAACGTGGTTCAGGCCCACGATCAGGGGTTGCTGCTGGATGTCAAACTTCCCGAATCGGCCGACTATCCCGCCGGGTTGAAAGGCAGTTTCTGGACCGCCTCCGATTTGCAGTATTTCGTCGCCGCCTGGAACACCAATCTCGTAAAGAAAGAAGAGGAGCCCAAAAACTACGACGATTTCCTCCACCCGCGCTGGAAGGGACGTTTGATCGCCGAACCGCGCGATCTCGAAATGCTGCTGGCGTTTGCCAAGTACAAATTCAAAAGCGATGAGAAGGCGATCGATTTCTGGAAAAAAATCGCCGCGCACAACGTCGAGTTTCACAAAGGCCACTCGCAGCTTGCCGAGCTGCTCGTCGCCGGTCAAGCGGCCGTGTGTCTAACCTGCTATTCGCACCATTATCCGAGCCGCATCAAAAAAGGCGCGCCGGTGAACTACATGCTCAGCGAGGGTGTTGCGTCGATTAATGCGACCGCGTTGTTCAAGGGCGCGCCGCACCCGAACACGGCGTTGTTGTTCGCTCGCTGGATGGCGAGCCAGGAGGGGCAGAAGGTAATGTCCCAGGGCGGCCGCAACCCGGCGCATCCCAAGGTCGAGCCGACGGAAAAGACCCGCACCGACAAAACCTATTTCATTACCGCGGCCGATCTCAAGGAGTTTCCCAAATACGAGAAGATCTGGAAGGAAATTTTCAGGCTGAGATAACCGCACCGCGGCCGTTTGCGAGGCTGAGCTATGACCACTGCGGCATTACCGCGCACCGGAAGGATGTCCCTGAGTGTGGATCCGGCGCTGCTGATTCCCGTCTTCGGCGCCGCCATTCTCGTCTACCTGGCCGTTCTGCCGCTGTTGATGCTGTTCGTGGGCAGCTTTCAGGCCGAGGTCGCGCCGCGCGAGTTTGTTTACACGCTGAAGAATTATCAGGCCGCCTACGCCAGCGAGTATACCTATTCGACCTTTGTCAACTCGCTGATTTTCGCCAGCGGCTCCTCGGCGCTGACGTTTTGTCTCGGCACCTTGCTCGCTTGGCTGACGGAGCGGACCAACACGCCGCTGCGCGGTATTTTCGTGCCCATCGCCGTCGTGCCTTTGATTCTTCCGGGCGTGCTCGAATCGATCGCATGGATTTTCTTGTTGAGCCCGAAGTTCGGCTATCTCAACGTCTGGTTGATGAATCTATTCGGGCTGCAATCACCGCCGTTCAACGTATTTTCTTTACCCGGGATGATCTGGGTCCATTCGGTCGGGCAGGTTCCGTTGGCGTTTTTGCTGATGGTGGCGGCATTCAAGTCGATGGACCCTTCCTTGGAAGAGTCGGCGATGATGTCGGGCGCTAATACCTGGCAGACGTTTCGCCGCGTGACCTTGCGCCTGCTGATGCCGACGGCGGCATCGGTGTTGTTGATCCTATTCGTGCGCACCCTGGAATCCTTCGAAACGCCGGCGCTGATCGGCATCCCGGCGCGGATTTACGTTTATACGAGCGAGATTTACTTGGCGTTCAATGAGTATCCGCCCGATTACGGGCGCGGCGGTGCGCTCGCCGTGGGCCTGCTGCTGCTCAGCGCTGTCGGCGTCTGGATGTATACGCACGCCACCAAAGAGGGGAAGAAGTTTCAAACCGTCACGGGCAAAGCGTTCCGGCCGCGCCAGTTCGATCTCGGCAGCTGGCGTTGGGTGGGCTTTGCTTTTCTGATGGTCTATTTTGTCTTTGTCGTATTGCTGCCGTTCCTGGTTCTGTTCTGGGCTTCCTTTCTGCCTTTCTTCGCAACACCGAGTTGGGATGCGCTCAGCAAACTGAGCCTAGACAATTACCGCTATCTCTACGGCTTCAGGCCATTCTGGGACGCCATGCAGAACAGCATCATTCTCGCCACCTTGACCGCTACGGTAGCGATGGTGCTGACCTCGCTGGTCGCTTGGATCGTCTACAAGAGCCGGCTGCCCGGCTCGTGGATTCTCGATTTTCTCGCCTTCGTGCCGATCACGATCCCTGGGATCGTTATGGGCATGTCGCTGATCCTGCTTTATGTCGCTTTTCCAATCCCGATCTACGGAACTATCTGGGTTTTGTTGATCGCCTATGTAACCCGCTACATTCCCTATGGCATGCGTTCGGCCTCCGGGTCGATCCTGCAGATTCATAGCGAACTGGAAGAGGCCGCGTCCGCTTCCGGCGCCTCCTGGTGGGAGACTTTCAAACGGGTAACGTTGCCGCTTTTGCGGCCGGGTTTGGTGGCGGGCTGGATTTATATTTGCATCGTCTCGTTCCGAGAGTTTTCCACGTCAGTTCTGCTCGCCACCGGCGAGAGCCGCGTTCTCTCGATTTTGCTTTTCACCATGTTCGAGCAGGGCCAGGTGACCGTTGTGGCGGCAATCGGAGTGTTGATGATCGCCACCTTGCTGTCTATCGTTGCAGTCTTTTACAAGCTCACGGGTCGAGTGGGGTTACAGACCTAATGGCGTTCCGAGTTTAGAGTTTCGGGTTTGGGGTTAACTCTAAACACGTAGCTCTAAATACGTGACTCGAAGGCCGAAACCGAAGGATTGTTGTGATCGAAATCAAGTCACTGACGAAGATCTACGAAGGCGGTGACAACGCCGGCGTGACGGCGGTCAATAATATATCGTTCAATGTCGAGGAAGGCCGCTTTTACACTCTGCTCGGGCCTTCCGGGTGCGGCAAGACGACCACACTTCGTTGTATCGCCGGCCTGGAAAAAGCGAACGGCGGCGAGATCCTAGTCGCGGGTCAGAAGGTCTATTCGGCGTCGGACGGCACTTTCGTCCCGGCCTATCGGCGCCCCATCGGCATGGTCTTTCAGAGCTACGCCATATGGCCGCACATGACGGTTTTCGAAAACGTCGCATTCCCTCTACGCGTGGGCAAACAGAAGGTCAGTAACAGCGACGTCAAAAAAAAGGTCACTTCCGCTCTCGAACAAGTGGAGCTGGGCGGCTATGAGGAACGCATGGCGACACAACTTTCGGGCGGACAGCAGCAGCGCCTCGCGCTGGCGCGCGCCCTGGTGCGCGAGCCCCAGGTGCTGCTGCTAGATGAACCGCTGAGCAACCTCGATGCCAAGCTGCGCGAGCGCATGCGTTTCGAGCTGCGCGAGCTGCAGCGCCGTTTGCGTATCACCACCCTCTACGTCACCCACGATCAGATCGAAGCGCTGTCGATGTCCAACATCATTGCGGTCATGAACTCCGGCGTGATCGCCCAGGAAGGCGCGCCGCGGGAAATATACTTGCAGCCGAAAAGCAAGTTCGTCGCCAATTTCATCGGTTCGACCAATCAACTGAACGGAGAAATCCAAAAACTCGAAAATGACGAAACGGCTTGGGTGCGGACCGACGACGGCGAGATCCGCTGTCACGCCCTCGAAGGTTTGAAGGCCGGCAGCAAGGTGGTGGTCGTGGTGCGGCCGGAGAGCGTCAACCTGCATCTCAAGAAACCGCCCGACGAAGCCAATCTGCTCGAAGGGAAAATCGGCGCCGCGATGTTTCTGGGCGAGTATCTCGACTGCACCGTAGAACTGGGCAAGAATATGCTGCAAACCCACCAGCGCTACACGCTGCAGGTCCGCCGCGGCGATCCCGTGTGGGTCGAGCTGCCGGCGGGCGAGTGCATGGCTTTGCCGGCGGAAAACTAGTTTTAGAAAGTTGGATGCCAGTAAAATTTATCCCTCTCCACCGCGTGCGTGTGGGGGAGAGGGCAAGGGTAAGGGGGAATGGGCGAGGGAGTAGCCCGAAGATACACGAGCCGTTTCGCCGCGCAAACTTTTATCTGACAACGGAGTCTCCATGAATATTGAACCACGAGTTTTTGTTGCGGCGATTGCTTTGGCGGTAGCGTTGTTGCTCCCCGTGAACCCAGCAAGCGCTCAAGAGCGCGTCAAGATCGCCTACAGCTCGGCGGATGCGTCCAACGTCGTCTGGTTTACCGCCTTGGATACCGGCCTCTACCGAAAACATGGTTTAGATGTCGAGCTGATCTTTATTCAAAGCTCAACGATGAGCGTCTCCACACTGGTGTCCGGAGACATCCAGATCGCCAACAGCTCGGGCGGCGCGGTGGCGAGCGCAGTGGTCGCCGGCGCCAATCTGGTGGTGACGGCCTGCTACATTAACACACTGCCTTACGAACTGATCGTTCAGGAATCGGTCAAATCCATCGAAGACCTAAAGGGCAAAAGCGTCGGCATTAGCCGGGTGGGCAGCGCTTCCGATGTTGCCGCACGAGCGCTGATCAAAGGGCTCGGCTTGGAGCCGGTGAAGGACGTGCTGATCATGCAGGTAGGCGGCCCGTCGGAACGGGCCGCCGCGTTCAGGACCGGCAAAATCGTCGGGTTTCCATCGCCGCCGGGAACGATCCACCTGGCCAAGGGCATGCCGCATCGAATCATGATCAGCACGGCGGATTTCAAGAAGCGCTTCGACTTCCCCTATATCTGCTCGACCACGACAAAAAACTACCTGGCGAACAATCGCGAGACCATGAGAAAGCTCACGATGGCGCTCATTGAATCGACTCACTTTCTCAAGACGCGCAAGGAAGAAACAAAAAAATTGATCGCCAAGTACACCCGTCAGAGTGATCCCCAATACCTGGAAGACTCCTATATCGCCAATGTTAAACTGCACGACCGCGTGCCTCTGGTGACGCGTGAAGGGATGGATGTGCAGATCAAAGAAGCGCTGGCGCGAAAAGCCGGCGCTACCTTACGGGTGGACGATATCGTCGACGATAGCATCGTCAGAGAACTGGAGAAGAGCGGCTTTATCGATAAGGTTTACAGGTAAGGACGCGCGTGTAGCTCAGTGTGCCTCTCACCTCGATGCTGTAAAATCCCCTTTTCATCCCCCTTTATCAAAGGGGTGTGCGGACCGGAGACAAGGGTAACAAACGTGCCGGGGACATAGGTAACACTTTTGGAATCGATTGGGGGGTCCAAAGGTGTAGTAGGGGAATAGTAAGGGTCCAACCCGATCGAGATCGTT
>Ga0073934_10009789_pt1 | contig 12137 bp, 11 predicted proteins | sample LarsenN4metaG_FD_76834 | JGI IMG/M metagenome (GOLD analysis project Ga0073934, IMG submission 76834) | Hot spring sediment bacterial and archeal communities from British Columbia, Canada, to study Microbial Dark Matter (Phase II) - Larsen... ... | reverse complement strand
GCCGCCCGCTGCGGGCGCTCGTGAGCGCGTGTCGCGCCCGATTGACCGCTCGCCGCGAACGGTACCGCACCTGACCGTCTTTACAGAACGCGCATTCCACGCCGTTTCTTTTCCCTATGCTCGATGAGACGTTCACTTTGCGTGCTGGCGCTCGGCTTGGTCTGCGCGCCGCTATTTGGACAGGATGCGCCGGCGGACCTCGCGAGATACGAGGAGCTCGGCGCGTCCGTCGGCAAGATCTCGGTGGTCGTCGACAACGTCTTCGATCCGAACAATCCCGAGGAAGACAAGCGCATCTATCGCCTCGCGAATCGCGCGCACACGCCCACGCGCGCGCACGTGATCGAGAACATCCTCCTGCTGCGGCCCGGCGAGCCGTTCGAGCAACGTCTGCTCGAGGAGTCGGCGCGCCTCCTGCGCACCAACATCTTCATCGCAGAGGCCACGGTTCGCGTGGTGCGCTACGACGCGGCGTCCAACACCGTCGACGTCGAGGCTCGGGTCCGCGATGCGTGGTCGTTCACGCCCGACATCAACTTCGGTCGCCACGGCGGTTTCAACGAGATCGGCGTCACGCTGGACGAGAGCAATCTCCTCGGCTTCGGCAAGGAGCTGATCCTGTCTCGCGACGTGGCCATCGAGCGCAACTCGACGTTCGTCCGCTTCGTCGACCCTAACTTGCTCGGCGGGCGTGGCCGCCTCGATGCGACGGTGAGCGACAACAGCGACGGGCATCGGCGGCGTCTCGCCCTCGGCAGGCCGTTCTATTCGCTCGATTCGCGCTGGAGCGTGGGCTCCGAGATTGTCGACGAGGAGCGTATCGACCCGATCTACGACCTGGGCGAGCTCGTGGACGAGTTCGGACGGGACTTCGACTTCTTCGAGATCTATGGCGGTTGGTCGCGCGGGCTCGTCGACGGTCGGGCCACGCGGTGGCTGTTCGGCGCCACGAGCGACAGCCACCGGTTCTCCCCGTCGAGCGAGGTGCCCCTACCGCTGGTGCTGCCGCCCGATCGGAAGCTGGTCTATCCGTGGGTGGGCATGCAGATCGTCGTCGACGATTTTCGCGAGCTCATGCAGTTCAGCACGATGGGGCGCGTCGAGGACACGGCGCTCGGCCTCAACTTGAACCTGCGTCTCGGCTACTCGGCGCCGCGTTACGGCGCCGATCGCGAGGCCTGGATCTTCAGCCTCGCCGCACGCAAGGGTTGGGAGCCGGGCAACGGCCGCTTCCTGTTTCTCGATCTCGACGCGCAGGCGCGTCGCGAGGAGGAGGGCGTGCGCAACGCCGTGCTGCGCACGAACCTCCGTTACTTCCACCGCAACTTCGGTCAGCGGCATCTCTTCACCGCGAGCTTCCGGGCTGTCGCGAGCGAGAACCTAGACCTCGATCGGCAGATCCTGATCGGCGGCGACAGCGGTCTGCGCGGCTATCCACTGCGCTATCAAACCGGCGAGCACAGTGCGCTGCTCACCGTCGAGCAACGCTTCTTCTCCAACTGGTATCCGTGGCGTTTGTTCCAGGTCGGCGGCGCGGTGTTCTTCGACGCCGGCCGCACGTGGGGGCGGGACCCGCGTGGTGCGCCCAGTCTCGGCACCTTGTCCGACGTCGGCTTCGGGCTCAGGCTCGCGAGTCCGCGCGCCGGCAGCCGCAGCGTCATTCACGTCGACCTCGCGTTCCCGCTCGAGCGCGACGACACGATCGATGCCGTCCAGCTCTTGATCGAGTCGAAAACGGCGTTCTAGCTTCGACCACGCCGCGCCATGGCTCGTGCGCGGGCACTGCTCGCCGAGCGACGTGCGACATCTTGTCGCATTCCCAGGTCAGCCGCCGGGTTCCTATGATCCGCGACCGCCTCGTTCTCGAGATGCATCAGGTGAATTCGCCGATTCTTGTGTTGCGTTCTGGCCGCCACGCTTTGTCCGTGGCGATATCGCTCGTGGTTGCGACCGCGGCTGCGGCCGACGACGAGCTCTTCGTCTATGCCGACCGCCAAGCGGTGCCGCGCACGAGCAGCATCGCCAGAGTGGAGGTGCTGACCAGCGAGGACTTCGCCCGGTTGCCTGTTCGCGACATCCCCGAGGCGCTGATCACGCTGCCCAACGTCAACGTCCGCCGTTCCGGCGGGATGCTCGCGGAGCCGTCGATCGGCTTGTTCGGGCGCTCGGCCCGAGCGCGCTCGTCGTCGTCCACTACCGTGGCGATCGACGGCGTGCCGCTCAACAACGGCATCTTTCCGGACGCGAGCCTCAACATCCTGCCAATGCTCGCGGTGGAGCGACTCGAGGTCATCCAAGGGCCCGCGTCGGCGCTCTACGGCAACAACTCGCGGTTCGGTGTCGTCAACCTCGTACCTCGCTTGCCGGCGGAGAGGGTCGGCATCGTCGAGCTCTCCGCGACGCGCTGGAACACGTCCGGGCTCGGCGCGCTCGTCGGCGGGGCCGGGGACGCGCTCGGGGGCGAGCATCGCGCGGCGATGGCGGTGCAGCGGCGCAGCTCGGACGGCCACCTGCAGCCAGGGGGGCGAACCGACTTCAGCGACTCCGATCTCGAGAACGTGGCGCTCTTCACGAGCAGTGACTGGGGAGGCACGCGACTGTCGCTGGCGGCCCTTTCCTACCGTTGGGACCGCAACAATCCGTCGTATCTGGTGCAGCCCGGAAACCCGGCCGCGACGAACCCGATCGGCAGCCCGACGGCGCGTACCGAGGACGGCCATCGCAGTCACACGCACCTGAAGCTCGAGCGAGATCTGCTCGAGCACTGGGTCGGCGGCATCTCGTTCACGCGCCACCGCTACGACGAGAACACGCTGTTCAACCCGAACTACGCGGTTCCCTCCGGCAACGGCGCCACGGATCCCACGGGCAACGCAACGACGTCGCAGGGCGTGGTGGCCACCGCGACGCGCTCGGGCGAGCGCGTCGACCTGACACTGGGCGCGGAGGTGCTGTCCGGCGTGGAGGAAAACACGCTCGCGGGCACCGAGCAAACGGGCAGAAGCCGAGGGTTGTTCGCGCAAGCCCGGTATCGGCTGCTCGACGACCAGCTCACGCTCTACGGCGCGTACCGCGTCGACGATTTCAACTTCTACGACGCCTCCTCGCGCGCGCCGCGGGCAGGCTTCGTGTTCGCGCCGCAAGAGCGCAACTGGCGGGTGCGTGCGAGCCATGCGCGCGCGTTCTCCGCGCCGAGCTTCAGCCAGCTCTTCGGCGCGCTCGGCAATAGGCGTCTCGTGGCGTCGGAGTTCTCCGTGGACGAGGCGGCCGTGGAGTTTACGCCCGCCAGTAGCTTTCAGTGGGGCGTGTCGGTGTTCCAGAGCGAGGAGACCGATGCGATCTTTCCGCGGCCGCGGAACCAGAACCCGATCTGCACGCCGGGGCCGGGCAACTGTTTCATCAACGCTCCGGACATCGTCGCCACCGAGGGCGCCGTCGTGCACTGGCGTCACACGCCGGAAGGAGCGTTCGACTGGGGCGCTTCCTATACGCGGCTCGATCCCGGCACGAGCACCTTCGCCACTGCGCGCGACGTGCTGAAGATCGACGGCCGCTGGCAACGCGGCGCATGGCTGTTCGCGGCGACGCTGCAGCACGAGGCGGAGCGCTACTTCCAGGACAACTACCTGAGCCCGTTTCCCGACTTCACGGTCGTGAATGCGAGCGCCACGCGGCCGCTCTCACGCGTCCTGCGCCTCGCGATCACGGCAGACAATCTCACCGACCGGCGCTTCGCTACGACACAGATCGTGTCGACTTCGCCGGTGTTTCCGGCGTTGCCGATCGACAATCCGGGGCGCAACTTCACGCTCGCGCTGCAGGCCAACTTTTGACGAAAGCTCCGGCCGTGCGCGGGAGGTCGACGATGCCGGCCGGCTGTCAACGGGAACGCTCTATCGCATCAGCGCGCCCGCGGAGCAGCTACGCGAGCTTGTGGCTCGCTAGCGGCTCTGCTCGAACGTCAGCACGAAGCTGACGGGCACCGCCGGGCTGATGGCGGGCAAGCCGGCGACCTCACGCAGCTTCTCGACGCCGTCAGTGAGCCCCACCTGGGCCGCATCGATCACGATCGGCTGGCTGCTTGCGACCAGCAGGCGCTCGGCCCCGAGCTTTGCCACGGTAATCTCGAGCGTCAGGGGTAGCGTCGTGCCATGCAGCGCGAGCTCGGCCGGGAGTTCGAGCAAGGTCGTGGCGCCGACCGCGAGGCGTTCGACGACCGCCGTGTCGAGACGCGCGGCTTCGTGGACACGAAGGCGAGGCGCGACGCGTCGTTACGGAGCTGCCAGTCGGCGTGCGCCGACGTGGTGGCCATGGCGACTAAGAGGGCGGTGATTGTTCGGTGCACTGTTGTCTTCTTCCTGTGGCGGGTGGGCTGGACCAGATGGGCCGCGTTCATTGGTGCCCCATGGAAGTTCCAGCCGACTTCCTCGGCGGCTGTTCCGAGCGGGCATCGAGTACCGGAAACGCCACGTCCGTAGCGCCGCTTCGCTCGAACACGAGCGTGATCGTCACGGTCGTGCCCGGTAGCAGCGCCTCGCGCAGCCCGATGAGCATGACATGGTCGGCTCCGGGCTCGAGAACGGCCGTGCCGGTCGCGGGGACCGAGAGCGCGTCGATGCGCTTCATCACCATGAGGCCGTTCTCACGCACGTGTGTGTGGATCTCGACGCGCTCGGCCACGGTGCTGCGGGCGTCGACGAGCCGGTCCGCGATGCCATGCCCTTCGAGGACGAGGTACGCGGCGGCCGTCGGGACGCCGGGTGGCGTTGCGCGGATCCACGGGTCGCGCGCCGTGGGCGGCGCGGCGAGCGCGGACGAGGCGAGCGCTGAGAGCGCCAAGGCGTAGACGAGGCGTCGCATCACGGCTCCAGTGTCGCGATGAACGCGGCGACGTTCGCGATCGCCGCATCGTTCGGCAGCGTCAATGCCATCGGCGCCATCAATGGGCCGAACGTGTCGCCCGGCCCCTTGCCGCGCACGCCGCTCTTGAAGTTCTGAAGCTGCTTCACGATGAACCAATCGTGCTGGCCCGCGAGACGCGGTGCATTCTGCGCGGAGTTGCCTTCGCCTGCCTGGCCGTGACACGCGCTGCAGATGGCGTAAGCCGTGCGTCCCGCTGCGACGTCGCCGCTCACCGTGGCCGCGGGCTTCGGCGCCTTCAAGGTGACGATGTAGGCCACGACGTCGTCGACGGCCTGCGCGGTCGTCAGCGTGGCGAGGATCGGCTTCATCTGCGCGGCGCCGAGGTCGCTCGGGTCGTAGCCGCGCGCACCGCTCTTGAAGTTCTGGATCTGCCGCGAAAGGTCCACGGCGGCGAGCCCGGCGAGGCGCGGCGCGCCGAGCTCCTTGTTGCCTTCGCCGTTGGCTCCGTGGCACGCCTGGCAGACGGCATACAGCGCCTTGCCGCGTGTCCCGTCGCCCGCGCTCTGCGCGGCCGCGGGTGCGAGGTACGCCGCACAGAGCGTTGCGGCGAGAAGCGCTGCGCCCACGCGGGCTCCGGATCCCTGCTGACTCATGGTGTCGTTACTCTCGTCTCGTAGGAGGGATGAAGCGCAGTCCGTTGTGCGCACCGTTCAGCGACGGTTGTAGGGTGCGGCCTCCGCCGGGTTCGCCCGAGCAGAGCGCGGCGGCGCGTAGGGCCTCGAGACGCTTCGCCTCGTCACCGGACTGGCCGAGCGACGAAAACCCGAGCCACGCCGCCACCGCGTAGGCGAGCAGGGCGCCGAGGCGCCAGTGCGCGGTGAAAGTGCGCGGGAGAAGCCGCATGCGCGCACTATACGGAAGGGTCGCTTCCGCGAAGTGCGGCTTATTGACGCAGGCGGCCCCTTGTCATCCGCGGGCCGCCGCGCGTCTCGCCGATTGCAACGATCGTTGTCCGGTGAGTGCCGCACCGCGGTGGCGGCGTGTCGGGCGCCAGCGTCATTCACGTCGACCTCGCGTTCCCGCTCGAGCGCGACGACACGATCGATGCCGTCCAGCTCTTGATCGAGTCGAAAACGGCGTTCTAGCGCGAGCGCGCGACGCGTCGTGGGTGGCGATCCACGGCTAGCGACCGGTTCAGCTGTCCCACACGACGTCGCATTTTTCGGCGGCGGCGGCGCGGAGCAGTTCGAGCAACGGCACGGCGCGCTGCGAGACCGTGATCTTGCGCGGGGCGTCGTCGTCCTCGTTGCCGCGGCCCTCGGCCGCGTCGGCCTTCTTGCGTTCCTCGATGGCGGCTTCGAGCCTCGCGAGCGCGCTCGGCACGTCCTCGGCCTTGAGGGCGCTCGGCACGGTCCCGCTGTGTCCCATGAGCGTTAGAAGCTGCTTCGCGACGTCGCCGAACATGACGATGTCGGCATACGCCTTCGTGTGGAAAGTTACGAGCACGCGGCTCCTACCCGCCGAGCCGCTCGGCCACGAGCGCCGGCCCGATGCCCTAGATCCGCGGCGGTCGACGTGGCGGGCATGCGAGGCCTCTCGTTCGCGGGATGACGCCGTTCGACTATACACCCGGCGGGGCGCCGTCGAACGGCCCGCTAAAAGCTCCGGCGCAGGCTCACCTCGACGTTGCGCGGCTGGCCGATCATCACGTTGTCGGTGAAGCCGAACTCGGCGTAGAGCTCGTCGGTCAGATTCCTGCCGCGCAAGGTGATCTCCGCGAAGTCCGCGCGCCAGGTGATGCCGGCGTCGAGCATCGTCACGGCCGACACCCGATAGAGATTGCTGTTCGTCGTGTAGAACTCCCCGTTGTGACGGATCGCGCCGAACACGGTGAGCGGCGCGTTCCTCGGCGCCCACGTCAGCGTGAGGTCGGCGAGGCGTTCCGGTGTGTTCGTCGGCACGTTGCCGGAGCGGTTCGCGCCGCCCGCTTCGATGAGCTCGTCGAACTCGGCCTCGAGCACCGCGATGCCGACGTCGAGGCGAAGCTGCTCCGTCAGCACGGCCGTGACGGAGGCCTCGACACCCATCGAGCTTTGGCTCCCGCCCTGGAGTGTGACGTTGGGATTGATCGGGTCGCGGGTGAGGATGTCGTCCTGTTGGATGCGATAGGCCGACGCGGTGAGCTCGAGGCGGCCGCCGATCGCCGACGACTTGACGCCGACCTCGTAAGTTTCGCCGGTGGTCAAGTCGAACGTCGCGTTCGCCGCGCTGATGAACAGAAAGCCGCTCACCGGCACGACGGCGCTCGAGTACTGGGCGAAGAGCTGCGTCTCGGGCGCGACGTCGTAGACGACGCCGACGCGCCAGTTGGTCGGTTCGTACGTGTTGCCGTACCTCGTCACGGCACCGGACGTGACGTCCTCGATGCTGCGGGCGAGCTCGATGTCGTCGATGCGAATGCCGCCTACGAGGAGCAAGTCGTCCGTGAGGTTGTGCGCGTCCTCGACGAAGAGGGCGACGTTGTCGATGTCCGCCCGCACCTGCTGCCGGGTGCCGAAGTTAGCGGGCGTATCGGGAGCCGGAAACAGGCCCCGCACCGGGTCGAATGGGTCGACCGAGCTGGCGCTGCCGAAGCGACGCAAGGTCGCGAAGTCGGTCACCATCGTCTCGAGCCCGACCGTGAAGCGATTGCGGCGCCCTTTGAGAAAGCCGTCGTAGCCGAAGTGCGCGCGATCGAACAAGACCTGCTGGTCGTGCGTGATGCGCGACGTCGAGCGAGCGATCAGGTTCGTCGCCGCGTTGAACGTGTAAGTGTCGGCGCCGACCCAGCTTCGGAAGCCGTCGAAGTAGCTCAAGTCGTTCCGGAATGTCCAGCGGCCGGATAGCGTGAGGTCGATGCGCGAGCGATACCACGTGGAGTCGGACATCACGTCGCCGTCCGTCACCTCGAAGTTGACGTCGCGCATGGCGCCGTCGAGCACGAGGTCGTTCGGGCCCGACGCCGCGCCGCTCGGATCTCGCGCGAGCGAGCGCGGGATCAAGGGTGTGCCGTAGTAGGCGGTGTCGAAGTCGTCCTCGAAGCGATCGATCGCGAAGGTGAGGGAGAGCGCTTCCGTCGGACGCAGCAGGATCGAGGCATTGGCGGCGAGCGTCGTCGAGTCGGTGTCGTCGATCCATCCCTTCGTGCGCGAGCCGACGACGTCGAGCCGCGCCGCCGCGCTGTCGCTCATCGGTAGATTGGCGCCGGCGGCGAGCCGCGCTGTATCGAACGAGCCAAAGCTCGCGAGAACGTCCATATCTCGTTCGCCGAGCACCGGCCGGCGCGGCACGAAGTTCACCGTGCCGACGAGGGCGCCATCGCCCGAAACCACGGAGCCGGGGCCCTTCAGTACTTCGATTCGCTCGAAGCTCCAGCTGTCCCAGTTGCGAAACTCGGAGCCGGGCGTCGACGTTCGCACGCCGTCGAACTGAAAATTGGTGCCGCGTGTGAAGCCGCGCATCGAGCCGAGGCCGATGACGCCCGGATTGGTCCCGGCCAGGACGCCCGGTGCCGCATTGAGCGCGTCGACGGCGCTGTCGAGGCCCTGGAGCTGCAAGTCCTCCTGCGTGAGCACATCGATGATGGCGGGCGTTTCACGATTGGTCAGCCCCAGGCGTGAGCCGGTTTCCGTTCTGCGCTCCAAGGCGCCGGTGACGACGACCTCTTCGACGGGAGTCGCTCCCTGGCTCTGCGCCAGCGCGGGTGTCGCGCCGACGAGCGCGGCAATGGCAAGGCTGAGCGTGTTCTTCATGGATCAATTCCTGTGGCTTGCGAGGACGGAAGTGAGCTGCTGCCGACGCCGCGCGCGGCGCTCGCGCCAGTAGAGAAAGCCGGTCACCCAGAGCGCCGTGGGCAGCAGTCCCACGAGGACCGCGAGCACGCGCGTGCCGAGGCCGGCGATGGAGCCGTCGTGGATCGGGCGAATCCATTTGGCGACGTGAGCGCCGGCGTTGCCTCGCTCGACGTCATGGATGGCCAGCACGTGCCCCGAGTAGCGGTCGACGAACACGTAGCTGCCCGGAAAGCGCCGATGGGGGTCGCTCGGCACCTGGACGCGGATGCGCAGCGGGGCGCCCGTGTCGCCCGGCACGTCGATGAACACCAACCGCGAATGCGGCAACGCCGCCCGCGCGACGGCGAGCGCCTGTGTCAGGGGAATGGTCGCCCCGGTCGCTGCCGAGGATCGCGGCAGCGGCAGCGGGTCCGGCGCGCCGATCGTGGACGAAAACAGTTGCTCCTTGAGTTCAGGCAACGCCAGCAGCACCCCGGTGAGGACCAGGAGCATCAGCAGCGGCGCGCTCCAGAGCGCGCCATGCTTGTGCAGGTCGCGCAGCCGCCGGATGGGCACGGCCCCCGCCTTGAAGGACAGAGCGCTGCGCCAGCTGCCGCGCGGCCACCACGTCAGCAGTCCGGTGACGAGCACCAGCAGCGTGGCAAGGCCGCCCCAGCCGACGACGAGAAGGCCGGTCTCGCCGGCGAGCAGGTGCATGTGCAGCTCGTAGATCCAGCTCATGAGGTACTGCCCCCAGGCCTGCGAGCGAACGACGGCCGTGCCGTCCGCGGAGAACCAGACCATCTCGCGCGCGGCGTCATGCTCGCGGTGTCCCCGAGACGGATAGAACCGCGCAGGGATCGCGCCGGGCTCGCCGGTGACCTCGAAATGCCAGTCGCCGCCTAAGTCCGGGAACTCGCGGCGTGCCGTCGCGAGTACGGTGTCCCACACGGGAGACTGCCAGCCCGGCGCGGGGCCCGTGAGTTGCGCCGAATCGGTCTCGGTCGGGTTCAGCGCCGCGTCGATCTCGACATAGAACACCAGCGCCGCGCCCGTGAGGCCGAGCAGCGCGAGCAGGAGCCCGAGGCTCAAACCGAGCCACAGGTGCAGACGCCTGGAGAGGCTGCGAAGAACAGGCAAGGGAAGGCCGCCGAGACGAGGGTTTGTCGAAGCGATTCTAGGGTTCCGCCGGCGGCGCGGCCTGCGGCCGATTGTCGCAGGCGCCACGGTGGCACTGTGCGAAAATGCGCGCGTGCTCGAGTCACACTCATCGCCCTCTTCGGTTGTCGATTCCGCCGGGCCCGCGGGTGCGCTGAAGCTGCTGTTCTGGCTGCGCAGCGTCGCCGTCGTGTCGCAGATCGCCGCGATCGCGACCGCGCACGCGGTGCTGGACGGGCCGCTGCCGCTGCGCGAGCTCGGGCTCGCCGTCGGCGCGCTCGCGCTGTGGAACGTGCTGAACTACGGCCCGGTGCACGCGCGGCGCGTCGTGCACGACGGCGAGGTCGTTCTGCATCTCGCCGTCGACATCGCGGTATTCACCGCGGTGCTCTATTTCACCGGCGGTCCGACGAACCCGTTCGTCTCGCTCTACCTCGTGCCGATCTCGCTCGCGGCGACGTCGCTTCCCGCGCGCTACGCTTGGCTCACGGTGGCGTTCTGCGGCGCCGGCTATGCGTTGCTCTGGTGGCGGAGCGTGCCGCTTCCGCCCGTGCCCGAGCGCTTCGGCAGCGAGTTCGATCTGCACCTCGCCGGCATGTGGATCAACTTCGTGATCGCGGCCGTGCTCATTGCGGCGTTCGTCGGGCGCATGGCGCGCCTCCTCCGGCAGCGCGACGGCGAGCTCGCCGCGATGCGGGAGAAGGCGCTGCGCGACCAGCAGGTCGTCGACCTCGGCACGCTCGCCGCCGGTACCGCGCACGAGCTCAACACGCCGCTGTCCACGCTCGCGATCATCGCGAGCGAGCTCGACGAGACGGCCACGGACGCCACGCAGAAGCAGCAGCTGCGCGCGATGCTCGACGAGATCCGCGTGATCAACGAGCGGCTGAACCGCATAGCGGTGGGCGTGCACGCCGAGCGCAGCGCCGGCGCGAGACGCGCCGAGCTCGAGACGTTTCTCGTGGACTTGCTCGCGCGCTGGCGCGACGCCCATCCCGACATCGAGCTCTCGGTCGATCTCGGTCCCGTGCGCGACAGCGCTCTCGCGATCGTCGTCGAATCGACGATCGAGCAGGCGATCCGCAACGTGCTCGACAACGCGGCGCAGGCGACGCTCGCGAACGGCGGGCGGCGCATCGACGTGGCGGTGGCGCTGCGGGGCACGCGGCTGCTGCTGGCGGTCACGGACAGCGGCGCGGGGCTCGACCCGGCCGTGCGCGACGACGTGGGTCTGCGAGTCACGTCGACGAAGGAGCACGGGCTCGGCATCGGCTTGCTGTTGTCGCGCGCGGCGCTACAGCGCTTCGGCGGCCGCCTCGACCTCAAGGACGCGCCGCGTGGCGGGGTCGAGGCGGAGATCGAATTGCCGCTCGACGAGTTGCTCGCCGATGCCCGCTGACACGCAGCCCTCGGTGCTGGTCGTCGACGACGATCAGCGCTTCGCCATCACGCTCGCGGCGGCGCTCGCGCGGCGGGGTTACGCGGCGCATGTCGCCCACGACGCGGCCAGCGCACTCGCGACCGCGGCGTCGCAGCGGCCCGCCGCGGCGATCGTGGACTTGAAGCTCGGCGCCGACGACGGCATCGCGCTGATCGAGCCGTTGCGACGCGCGCATCCGCGCATGCGCATCGTCGTGCTCACGGGCTACGCGAGCATCGCGACGGCGGTGAAGGCGATCAAGCTCGGCGCGGACGACTACCTCGCGAAGCCCGTCACGGCCGGCGCGGTGGCCGCGGTGCTGGAGCGCGGGGGCGGTGCCGGCGCAAGCGACGAGCCGGCCGCGACGCCCGAGCCGATGTCGCCGCGGCGGCTCGAGTGGGAGCACATTCAGCGCGTGCTCGCGGAGCACGAAGGCAACATCTCGGCGACGGCGCGCACGCTGCGCATGCATCGCCGCACGCTCCAGCGCAAGCTCGCCAAGCGTCCGGCAAGCACCTGAGAGGCTTAGGAGGCGACCGCCATGAAGTACCTGCCGCTCGCGCTGGTCGTGGCGTTGCTCGATTGTGGCCCGGCCGGAGTGACGCCGAGCCCCTCTGGCGATAGCAGCCGTACGTCCGTGGACTGGCCCGGAGTGTACGTCGGCGTCGTTCCCTGCGCCGACTGCGAAGGCATCCGTACCCGCATCCGGCTCGAAGGCGACGGCACCTTCACGCGCTCGCTGATCTACCTAGGCAAGAACGAGCGGCCGTTCGAGGATGCCGGCGCGTTCGAATGGGATGCCGCCGGCGCGCGCATCACGCTCGAGCCGGGCGCTCGCGACGCGCAGCGCTACCAGGTCGGCGAGAACGTGCTGTTCCACCTCG
>Ga0073934_10009788_pt1 | contig 12139 bp, 11 predicted proteins | sample LarsenN4metaG_FD_76834 | JGI IMG/M metagenome (GOLD analysis project Ga0073934, IMG submission 76834) | Hot spring sediment bacterial and archeal communities from British Columbia, Canada, to study Microbial Dark Matter (Phase II) - Larsen... ... | reverse complement strand
CGTGCCCCCAGGGGAGTTCGAATCCCCGTTACCGCCTTGAAAGGGCGGCGTCCTAGGCCACTAGACGATGGGGGCTCGTCTCCACCGGAGGCCAGGCATGGTACCAGGACGCGGCAGCAGCGTTCTCGGCTCGGGCGGTCGGTACCTTGTCGATGTGCGGGCACCGAAGTCGGCTGTCGTCGCGGCGGCCGCGTATGGCTTGGCGAGCTGTTCGGGTGGCGGCGGCGGAGCGACCGCGCTCGAGCAGCGTGCCGTCTGCGACGCGTTCGATCGCCTCGCCGCGTCGGCGGCGCCGGTGGAGGGGGTCGACCTCTCGGATCCGGCGAGCTTCGAGGAAGCGCTCGACGACGCGGTCAGCGAATACGTCGCGGCGCTCCAGGAGCTTCGCGACCTCGTGCCCGACACGTTCGAGGACGACATCGACCGGCTCCAGGCGGCGGCGTCGCAGTACCGGTTCCGGGACGCGCTCGACGCCCGGGTTGCCCTCGAGGAGTTCGAACAGGCGACGTGCGGGGAGACGGTACCGTCGACCGGTGAGGCGCAGTAGTCGCCGGCTCACCGCCGCCGCGGTCGTCGTGGCGCTCGTCGCGCTCGTCGCGAGCGGGCTCGCGTGGCGGCGCGACATCGTCGCCTACTTCACGTTGCGCAAAGGTGCGCCCGAAGTCACCGTTCCCTACGAGCCGCACCGAACGTCACCCGACGTGCGCCTCGCGGTAGCGGGGAACCCGGGCGAGGAAGGCGAGCCGTTGCGCGACGTCGCGGCCGCGGCGGCGCGCATCGCGCGTGGCGACGCGTTCGACGCGCTCTTGCTGCTCGGCGACAACGTCTATCCGTCCGGCGACCCGGCCGGGCTCGACGCGACGGTGTTCGGACCGTTCGGACCGCTGCTCGACGCCGGCACGGAGTTGCTCGCCGTCGTCGGCAACCACGACGTCGAAGACGGCCACGCCGACAAGCAGCTGCACGCACTCGGGATCGAGCACCGCTGGTGGGCTCGCTCGTTCGGTCCCGTGCTGGTCGTCGGGCTCGACTCGACGCAGCCCGGCAACGACGCGCAGCTCGCGTTCCTCGAACGCACGCTCGCGGACGCGGCGGAGCCGTGGCGGATCGTCGCGTTCCACCATCCGCCGTACTCGGCGGGCTACGCGCCGTCGGACCGCGAGGTGCGGCGAGCGTTCGCTCCGCTGTTCGAACGCCACGGCGTGCAGCTCGTGCTCTCGGGACACAGCCACGACTACCAGCGCAGTGAACCGATCCGCGGTGTGACCTATGTCGTGAGCGGGGCGTCGTCGAAGAAGGACCGCACGGGCGAAAAGGACTTCACGGCCGTGTCGTTCTCGACGTATCACTTCCTCGACGTCGCCGCGTACCAAGACCGTCTGGTCGTGCGCGCCGTCGACCGGGAAACCCGAGTCGCCGACGAGTTCACGCTCAGAAGATCGTGAGCGTCGCGACGCGTCTGTCGAGCACGTTCCCCTGAAGGTCGCGTGCCTCGATCGTCCACCCGTGCATCGCGCTCGGCACGCGCCCGGCCCTGGCTACGACTTCGTAGCCAGGGAGGCCCAGGCCGAACTCGTCATCGGCAGCACGGATTCGGTCGGCGCGGAATGGACGGCGTTCCTCGCTCGTCGCTTCCCCGCGCCAACGCCCGTCATACGAGCCCGCCGACGCCGGGAAAAGCCAGCGATGAATTCGTGCGCCCTCCCTAGTCTGACGTGACATGAACGCGATCGAGACCAACGACCTCGTGAAGGTCTTCGGGGAGACGCGCGCCGTCGACGGCATCAGCCTCTCGGTGCCGACCGGGATCGTGTACGGCGTGCTCGGACCGAACGGCGCGGGCAAGACGACGACCATTCGAGTGCTCGCGACGTTGCTGCGCCCCGATGGCGGGAGTGCGCGCGTCCTCGGGCACGACGTCGTCACCGACGCGGATGCCGTGCGAGCGTCCGTGAGCCTCACCGGGCAGTTCGCATCGGTCGACGACGAGCTCAGCGGCCGTGAGAACCTCGTGTTGCTCGGACGCCTGCTCGGGCTGCGCAAGCGTGCCGCCGACGCGCGTGCGGCCGAGCTGCTGGAGGCATTCGGGCTCGCCGACGCGTCGGATCGACTCGTCTCGTCGTACTCCGGTGGCATGCGGCGCCGGCTCGACTTCGCAGCAAGCATCGTCGTGACCCCGGAGCTGTTGTTCCTCGACGAGCCGACGACGGGACTCGACCCGCGCAGCCGCAGTCAGGTCTGGGACATCGTGCGCGTGCTCGTCGCGGAGGGCACCACGGTGCTGCTCACGACGCAGTACCTCGACGAGGCCGACCAGCTCGCCGACCGGCTCGCCATCATCGACCACGGCAAGGTGATCGCCGAGGGCACGCCGGGGGAGCTGAAGGCGCGCGTGGGTGCGGGCGCCTTGCACGTCCGGGTGCGCGATCCCGAGACGCGCGCCGAGGCGGCGCGGGTGCTGGCCGGCGTGCTGAGCGAGCGGGCGCAGCTCGAGTCCGACCCGGCGGCGCTCTCGCTGCGGGCGACCGACCCGGAGGCGGTCGCCCGCGCGCTCGCCGAGCTGGCGCGCGCCGGGATTCCGGTCGCCGAGTTCGCGCTCGGGCAGCCGAGCCTCGACGAAGTGTTCCTTGCCCTCACCGGGCACCCGGCGGAAGCGCCGGCCGACGAGGAGGACGCCGCGTGAGCATCACCGCCGCCGACGTAGCCATCGCCGAGCAGTCGCTGCGGGCCGCGCTGACCACGAGCGCGCGTCCGGCGCGCCCGAGCGCGTGGGCCGCCTCGTTCGCGTTCGGCTGGCGCGCCGTGCTGAAGATCAAGCACGTGCCGATGCAGCTCTTCGACGTGACGGCGTTCCCGATCATGTTCGTGCTGCTGTACACCTACTTGTTCGGGGGCGCGCTCGCGGGATCACCGCGTGAGTACCTCCAGGATCTCCTGCCCGGGATCCTCGTGATGACCGTGTCGTGGATCACGATGTACACCGGCCAGGCGCTCAACACCGACATCTCGAAGGGCATCTTCGACCGGTTCCGGTCGTTGCCGATCTGGCGACCGGCAGTGCTCGTCGGGATGTTGCTGGCCGACGCGGCGCGCTACGCGATGGCGGCGACGGTCGTCATCGCAGTCGGTCTCGCGCTCGGATTCCGCCCCGATGGCGGCCCGGTCGGTGTGGTCGCGGCGGTCGCGCTGCTGCTCGTGTTCGCGTTCAGCCTCTCGTGGGTCTGGACGGCGATCGGCCTGCGCGTGCCCACTCCGGAAGCGGTGCTCCAGGTGAGCATGACCGTGTTGTTCCCACTCACGTTCGCGAGCAACGTGTTCGTCGACCCCGACACGATGCCGGGGTGGGTGCAGGCGTTCGTCGACGTCAACCCCGTCACCCACCTGTCGACCGCCGCTCGGGGCCTGATGCACGGCGCGGTCGACGGCGGCGCTGTCGCGTGGGTCTTCGCGTGGAGCGCGGTCCTCGTCGCCGTCTTTGCGCCCCTGACGATGCGGCTCTACAACCGCGAGCGGTGACCGAGCAGGCGCGACGCGCCCGGCTACTGCGCACGCAGTAGGCGATCTCGCCCGATCGGCGGACTGCTTCGGACCTTTCTCCGTTTACGGTCCCTCCGTTCCAGGCGTCGGACCGGAGACGCGCTCATGGTGCGGTACACGAAGCTCGCGGTGTCGTTGCTCCTGATCACGGTCGCGTGCGGAGTCGCCGCGTCCCCGACGGCGGCTGGTGCGGCATCGCCGATCCCGCCGCCGAGCGGCGAGCTGCAGGAGGTCCGCACCACGTGGACCGCGGAGTTCGCGATCGACCGCCCCGCGGGCGTGACGTACGAACCGCGGCGCGACGAGCTCCTCGTCGCGCAGGAGAGCGCCTCCGGGACGCGCGTGCTGCGGCTCGACCCAGGAGGCGATCCCGAGGGTCTGTTCACGATGCCGTCCGTCACCGACGTCGCGACCCTGGCGTTCGACGCGACCGTCGGCAAGCTGGCCGTCGTCGACGGCGACGACGTCGTGGTTGCCGCCGTGCCCACCCGCGGTGCGGCCGCGGGCGAGGTCGTCGAGGGTGCCGCGACCGACCTGGCCGACGCGCGCGGCGCGACGTTCGACAGCTCGACGGGAACCTGGTTCGTGCTCGACGCGGCGGAGCACGAGATCGTCGTCGCCGTCGAGGGTGCCGAAGCCACCGCCGCACCTTCGATCATCGACCTCGGTCACCTCGCGGACCGGCCGCTCGCCGGGATCGCGTTCAACCCCGCCGACCGGCTGCTGTACGTGGGCAGCCCGACCGAGGACCTGCTGTACGCCGTCGACGCGACGGGAACCGTCGCGACGAGCTACAGCCTCGCCGGGCTCGACCTGCGCGACCCACGAGCCTTCACGTTCGCGCCCAGCGCCGACTCGACCGACGATCCCGCGACGCAACACCTCTACATCGCCGACGCAGGCGACACACAACAGCTCGGCGGCGTCATCGAGGCGACGCTCGCCGTCGAATCCGATCTCGTCGCCGCGGCCGCCGTGACCGACACGGGCACGCTCGTGCAGACGATCCACACGTCGCAATGGAGCCCCGCGAGTCCCGACCCGTCGGGCGTGACCTACATCCCGTCACTCGACCGGCTCATGGTCGTCGACTCCGAAGTCGAAGAGACCACCGGCGCGGGCTACCACGGCGTGAACCTGTGGCAGAGCACGCGCACGGGGACCGTGACCGACACCGGTACCACCTTCCCCGCGGTGTCGCGCGAACCCAACGGGCTCGGCTACATCGCGGCGACCAACACGCTGCTCATCTCCGATGACAGCCTGCGGCGCGTGCACCTGATGCGGCCCGGTCCCGACAGCCGCTTCGGCACGTCCGACGACATCGTCACCTTCATCGACGCGGCCGCGTACGGCAGCGACGACACCGAAGACCCGACCTACGACCCGGTATCGGGCCACATCTTCTTCCTCGACGGCGTCGACACGCAGGTGTTCCGCATCAACCCGGTCGACGGCATCTTCGGCAACGGCAACGACACGATGTCGCAGTTCGACGTCGGGCAGTACGGGATCTCGGACACCGAAGCGCTCGTCTACTACCCGCCGAACGACTCGCTCATCGTCGGCAACCGCACCGGCCGCGAGCTGATCGAGGTGACGAAGACCGGCACGTTGCTGCGCACGATCGACCTGAGCGGCATCCCTGGCCTCAGCCTCGTCTCGGGCATGACGGTCGCGCCGGCGAGCAACGGCACCGGCGCCCTCAACTACTGGGTGGTCGACCGCGCGCAGGACAACGGTCCGAACCCGAACGAGAACGACGGCAAGCTGTTCGAGATCGCGGCCGGTCCCAACGACAACACCGCGCCGGTGGTCGATTCCGTCGTGATCAACCAGACGGCGCCGACGACGAACGCAACGCTGTCGGCGACGGTCACGGCGCACGACGACGATGGCGACGCGCTCACCTACCTCTACCAGTGGCGCAAGAACGGTGTGTCGCTGCCCGGGCAGACGGGCCCGACGCTCGACCTGTCGGTGGCCGGAAACGGCGACAAGGGCGACGCGATCTCGCTGCGCGTCAACGCGTTCGACGGCGTCGTCCAGAGCGCGCCGCGGACGAGCGCGCAGGTCACGATCGTGAACTCATCCCCGGTGTTCGGCCAGAACCTCGGCAACCGCACCGACACCGAGGGAGCCGTCGTCGCGTTCTCGGCGGGCGCGACCGACGCCGACGGAGACGCGCTCACGTACGGCGCGTCGAACCTGCCCTCCGGCGTTTCGGTCAATGCGTCGACCGGAGCCGTGAGCGGGACGATCGCCGCTGGTGCCGCGGCCGGAAGCCCCTACAGCTCTGCGATCACCGTGACGGACGGGACCGCACCGGCTGCCACGGACACGTTCACGTGGACCGTGGAGGCCGCGCCTCCGACCAACACCGCGCCGGTGGTCGATTCGGTCGTCATCGACCAGGCCGCTCCGAGGACCAACGACGTCCTGACCGCGACTGTCACCGCACACGACATCGACGGTGATCCGCTGACGTTCACGTACCAGTGGACGCGCAACGGCACCAACATCTCCGATGCGACGGGATCGACGCTCGACCTGTCGGGTGCCGGGCACGGCAACAAGGGCGACCAGATCGCGTTGCGTGTGGTCGCGTCCGACGGCGACCTCCCGAGCGCACCCGTGACCAGCGCGGCGGTGACGATCGTCAACTCCGAACCGGTGTTCGCGCAGGACCTCGGCAACCGGACCGACACCGAGGGGGCCGTCATCCTCGTCTCGGCGGGTGCGACCGACGCCGACGGCGACGCGCTGACCTACGGGATCACCAACGCGCCGGGCGGCATCGCCGTCAACCCGTCGACCGGCACGGTGAGCGGCACGATCGCGGCCGGCGCATCCGCGGGGAGTCCCTACAGCACCGTCGTCACGGTCGGCGACGGCCCGCTCGTCGACGCGTCCGACTCGTTCACGTGGACAGTGAACGCTCCCCCGCCGACGAACGTGGCGCCCGTGGTCGACTCGGTGATCATCGACCAGCCGGCTCCCGCGACGAACGACGTGCTGTCGGTGACAGTGAGCGCGCACGACGACAACAACGATCCGCTGACGTACACCTACCAGTGGCGGCGCAACGGCTCGGACATCGCGGGCGCCACCGGATCGACGCTCGACCTTGCCGTCGCCGGCCACGGCAGCAAGGGCGACACGATCACGGTCCGTGTCATCGCCTCCGACGGCGCGCTCGCCAGTGCGCCGGTGACGAGTGCGGGCGTCACGATCGTGGACACGCCGCCTGCCTTCGCGCAGAACCTGGGCGACCGGACCGACGCCGAAGGTTCCGCCGTCTCGTTCTCGGCCGGTGCGATCGACGCCGACGGTGATGCGCTGACCTACGAGATCACCAACGCGCCCGCCGGCGTCACGATCGACGCGTCGAGCGGCGCGGTCAGCGGCACGATCGCGGTCGGCGCGTCCGCGGGAAGCCCGTACACGACGATCGTCTCCGTGCGTGACGGAACCCTCGCCGACGCGACCGATTCGTTCGTGTGGACGGTCACCGCGGCACCGGTTCCGCCGGTGGTGCTCCCGGGATCGGCGACGACCGTCGAGGGTGACGCCGGGACGCACGTGGTGCAGGTGCCGGTGGCCCTGAGTGCCGCGAGCGCGTCAGTGGTGACGGTGGAATGGCTCACGCTCAACGTGCCTGGCTTCGCGAGCGGCGCAGTTTCCCCGTCCGACTACGTCGCGGCGAGCGGGACGGTGACGTTCGAGCCGGGACAGACCGCCAAGACGGTCGCGCTGACGATCAACGGCGACCTGGTGCACGAGCCGGACGAACTGGCGGTCGTGTCGTTCCGCAACCCGAGCGGTGCGACGATCGGCGGCTTTCTCGGACTCGGGTTCGCCGGCATCACGAACGACGACCCGCGACCGAAGGTCGTTCCGGGTGGCGTCGCGATCCTCGAGGGCAACTCGGGGACGCGGGTGGCGCAGGTGCCCGTCACGCTCGACCGTCCGAGCGCTTCGACGGTCACCGCGTCCTATAGCACGATGGTCGTCACCGGCCTCGCCAACCAGGCGACTGCGGGCTCCGACTACGTCGCGACGACCGGGACCGTGACGTTCGCACCCGGCGAGACCGCCAAGACGGTGCCCGTGACGATCGTGGGGGACGGCACCGTCGAGCCCGACGAGCTCGTCGTGGTGGCGTTCAACAATCCGATGGGAGCAACGATGGGAGGCTTCTTCGGCCTCGGCCTGGTCTCGATCACGAACGACGACTGAGCCGGCAGCAGCCCGATCCCGACCTCGCGCCTCGGCAGGCGCCTTCGCCCGGGTACTCCTTACAACCTGCGTAACAATCGGGCTGCGCCCGCGCACTACCCGTCATGACATGGTTTGCTGCGCTCATGAGCGACGTCTCGGGCACGCTGCGCCGCCTGGTCGGACGGATCAGTCGCCTCGAGTGGAGCGCCGCCGCCATCGCGGCCGCGACGCTCGCCGTACTCGTCGCGCTCGAACCCGACATCCTCGAGGCCCCGTTCGCGAGCGGGCGGGCGGTCGCGTTCACCTTCGGCGGCACCGCGCTCGCCGCAGTGGTGCTCGCCGTGATGCTCGCGCTGCGGGTGCACCCGGTCGCTCGCCTCCTGGTGCTGGCGGTGCCGTTCCTTGCGGTCAACTGGTGGCTGCTCGAGCCGTACTTCGTCGACGACGTCGTCAACGACGAGTTCGCGACCTCGATCGCCGAGCAGCGGGAGCCGGCGACTCCCACGACCTCCGAGCCCGCCCTCGCCGGCGACATGTCCACGCCGCCCGCCGACCCGGCCCCCGTGCTGCTCGGCGCCGGTCAGTTCGAGGGGCTCGCGGGTCACGATGGTCGCGGCGACGCCGGGGTGTTCCAGCTCGCCGACGGCAACCAGGTCGTGCGGTTCGAGAACTTCGACATCGAGAACGGCCCGGACCTCGAGGTCTACGTCGTTCCGGGTGCCGACCGGCGGTCGCTCGACGACGGTGCCGTGCACCTCGGCTCGCTGCGCGGCAACGTCGGCGACCAGACCTACGAGCTGCCGGAGCCGCTCGCGCCCGGCCCGTGGACCGTCCTCGTGTGGTGCGAGGCGTTCAGCGTCGAGTTCGTCGCCGCGACCGTGACGGTCGCGTAAGGGCGATCGTCACGGGTGGTTCTCCCGGTAGAACATTTCGAACTGGATACCGTCGGGGTCCTTGAAGGTGAGCACCGAGCCGTAGTCGTGGTGCGAGATGGGTGAGTGGATCACGCCGAGCGCCTCGAAGTGCCGTTGCCAGCCGTCGAGGTCGTCGCGTGCGTCGACCTTGAATCCCAGGTGATCGAACCCGGTGCGGCGCGGGTCGAACGTCTCGCCCCGGTTCGCGTCGTGCTGCTGGAACTCGATGACGGTCGCCGTGGCCGGGTGCAGGAGCACGATGCCCTTCCAGCCCTCGCCTGCGGACCGGTCGATCTCGGTGAAGCCGAACACGCGCTGCCACCACTGCGCGCTCGCCTCCGCGTCCCGAGCGGAGAACGAGATGTGCGAGACCTTGCTGAAGTCGGGCATGCGGCACCTCCGAACACCAGCCGCTCCGTATCTGTCAAGGGGTAGCGATGGCGGGCGACGGCGCCGAACTGACCACGACCTCGTACGCGCTGCTCTCGCTGCTCGCGGTGCAGCCGTTCACGACGTACGAGCTCGCGCGGCAGATGGAGCGCAGCCTGCGCGACGTGTGGCCGCGCGCCGAGAGCGTGATCTACGAGGAGCCGAAGCGCCTTGCCGCCCGCGGCTACGCGACCGCCACGGTGCAGCGCGCGGGCGGGCGGCGCAGCACCCGCTACTCGATCACCGCGAAGGGCCGGCGCGCGTTGCGCGGGTGGCTCGACCAACCGGGCCGCGGGCCGTGCTCGAATTCGAGGGCTTGCTCAAGATCGCGTTCGCCGACCATGGCGACCTCGACGCGCTGAGCCGCAACCTCGACGGCATCCGGAGCGATGCCCAAGCGCGGGTCGCGTACGTCGACGAGCGCATCCGCGAGTACGACACGACGGGCGGCCCGTTCCCCGATCGGCTGCCCGTCATCATGCTCGTGGCACGGTTCCAGCGGGAGCACGCGGCGGCCGTCCTGCGGTGGGCGGAGTGGGCGGCCGACGAGGTGGCGCGGTGGGAAGGCGTGACGTTCGAAACCGGCGCGCGTGTGCCGGCGGCCGGTGGTGAGTAGCGTCCCCTCGAAGCTGGGCGCGGGGAGGGGACGGAATGCGAGTACGGGAACGCGCGGTCACGGTCGCGCTCGCGATGACGTTGCTCGCGACGGCCTGTTCGGACGACGACGACTCCGACGGGAACCGCGCAGCTCCGACGACGGCCGCCGCGAACGCAACGACCTCCACGGCGGTCGCGCGCCCCGACGGGCCCGTCGCCGACGTGTCGGAGGCGATCACGGGCGAGAACCCGCCGTTCATCGGTGCCGCCACCGAAGCGAACCTGCCCGAGCACTACGTGGAGGAGGAGTACGTCGCGAGCGGGACGGCATCGTCGTACGCCGCGGTCGGCGAGCTCACGAGCGACGGCGTATGGACGCTCGAACCGGGTGACACTGCGGCGTACCGCACGCGCGTGCTCGTGCGCCGGCCGGCCACCGTGGCCGACTTCAGCGGCACGGTGCTCGTGGAGTGGCTCAACGTGAGCGGCGGCGTCGATGCCAACCCCGACTACGTGACGCTCGAGGAGGAGATCCTCCGCCGTGGGCACGTGTGGGTCGGCGTGTCGGCGCAGCTCATCGGGATCGAAGGCGGCCCCGTGCTGGTCACGGCGCCGGGCGGCGAAGGGATCGCCGGCGAGGGCCTGAAGTCACTCGACGCCGAGCGCTACGGGTCGCTCGAACACCCCGGCGACGGGTTCTCCTACGACATCTACACGCAGGTGGCACGCGCGCTGCGCGCCGGCGAGCCGCTCGGTGGGTTCCGACCCGAGGTCGTGATCGCGGTGGGGGAATCGCAGTCGGCCATCGCGCTCACCACCTACTACAACGGTGTGCAGCCACTGACGGAGGCGTTCGACGCGTTCTTCGTGCACAGCCGCGGCGCGTCGGGTCTTCCCCTCGTCGGTCGGGGCGAGTACGCCGACCTCGCCGGTTCGATCGGGGCGGCGCAGACGACGCTGCGCGGCGATCTCGACGCGCCCGTGATGATGCTCCAGTCCGAAGGTGACATCCCCGGCCCGCTCAACTCGCTCGCCGCTCGGCAGCCGGACTCCGACACGTACCGCCTGTGGGAGGTTGCGGGTACCGCGCACGCGGATGCGCGGCTCGTCGGTGAGAGCGCCGCGCTGATCGAGTGCGGCGTCGAGATCAACGACGCGCCCTTCCACGTCGTCGCCAAGGCGGCACTGCGCGCGCTCGACGGATGGGCTCGCACCGGCGAAGCGCCACCGGAGGCGCCGCGCGTCGAGACGAGCAGTGACGGCTCGATCGTGCGCGACGCCGACGGCATCGCGCAGGGCGGCATCCGCACGCCGCCGGTCGACGTCCCGGTCGACGTGCTGTCGGGCGCGCCCGGTCCGAGCGGCGGCGTGATCTGCCTCCTGCTCGGATCGACGATTCCGCTGCCCGACGCGCGCCTGGCCGAGCTGTACGAGTCGCGCACCGACTACGAGCGCCAGTACGAAGCCGCCGTCGACGACGTGATCGCCGCCGGCTTCGCCCTCGAAGAAGACCGCGAGGCGCTGATGGCGTACGCCGACCCGTCGCGCCTGCCGGGCTGACGCGGATCGAACATGTGACGTTGCGCTCCCCCCACGGGAACGCATCGCCACATGTACGGCGCCCTGCTCCGAAGCGCCCGCTACGCTCGCGGGACTTGCACGGACGGCCGCGCCGACCGCCGCGGACGCCCGGGTCGCTAGCTCAACTGGCAGAGCATCGGGCTTTTAACCCGCAGGTTCAGGGTTCGAGTCCCTGGCGACCCACCAAACGATCGCTCCTCAGCGCAGTTTGGCGTCGGGTACTGCCACACCGTGGAGCGGCTCTGGCTGGTGCTCGTGGTCGCCGTCGTCGTGTTGTTCGTAGCGCTGCAGGCAGGCGCGGCGACGATCCGGGGGCGTCATCGCGACGCGTCTGCGTCGGAGGGGGCGGCGATGACCGAGTTGGTGCGAGCCGGTGACCTGATCGGCCGACCGGTGGTGACGATTGACGGCGGCGACGACATTGCCGAGGTCAAAGACGTCGTCTATGACTCCGAGGCCCGTCAGCTGGTCGGCTTCACGCTCAACAAGCGGGGCTGGTTCCGAGGCAACATCCCGGAGTCGCTGCCGGCGGAGTCGGTCGAAGCAATCGGAGACACGGCGGTGATGATTCGCGACCAGGGCGCGCTGACCGCACGGAAGGGGACGTCTACCGAACTGGCGCGCGCAGCTTCGTCGCGCAACGTTCTCGGCAATCGTGTGATCACCGAACATGGCGTCGACCTCGGTGAGGTCAGCGGTCTTGTGCTGATGTTGGGCGACCAATTCGACGTCATCGGCTATGAGCTGAAGGAAGAGTCCGGAACCTGTCAAGGTCGGTGAGACAACTTGTCATGCGGATCTGATGGGTGCTTCCGGTGAGGGCTCGTTGATCCAGGCGACGGTCGGGAGGTTCGGCGGCG
>Ga0073934_10009787_pt1 | contig 12139 bp, 11 predicted proteins | sample LarsenN4metaG_FD_76834 | JGI IMG/M metagenome (GOLD analysis project Ga0073934, IMG submission 76834) | Hot spring sediment bacterial and archeal communities from British Columbia, Canada, to study Microbial Dark Matter (Phase II) - Larsen... ... | reverse complement strand
CGGCAGTCTGCCCCGCGCGCGAGCCGTGAACAACGGGCCCGGAAGGCCCTCTAGGCCGGCACGTTGTCGATCAGCCGCGTCGTCCCCAGCCAAGCGGCCCCGAAGACCCGCGCGGGCCGCCCCGCCGAAGGTTCGCCCAGGGTTTCGGCGTCGCGCACCTCGACATAGTCCACGCGCGCGAAGCCCGCCGCCAGCAGCGCTTGCCGGGCCGCCCCCGCGCCGCCCCCCGCCGCCACGTCGCGCAGCACGCGGTTGAGCGTCGAGGCCACGCGGCGCTCGTCCTCCGAAAGATGCTGGTTGCGCGAGGACATGGCCAGGCCGTCGGCCTCGCGCACCGTCGGCGCGCCGACGATGCGCACGGGGATGTCGAGGTCCGCCGCCAGCCGGCGGATGACCTGGAGCTGCTGCCAGTCCTTCTCGCCGAACACCGCGGCGTCGGGCAGGGCCTGCAGCAGGAGCTTCGTCACCACGGTGGCCACGCCCTGGAAGTGCCCCGGCCGGAACGGGCCGCACAGCACATCGGTCAGGTCCTTCACCGCCACCGCCGTGGCGAAGCCCCGCGGGTACATGGCGTCCAGCGTGGGGGCATACAGCAGGTCGGCACCGGCATCGGCCAGCAGGGCGGCGTCCTCCGCTTCGCGCCGGGGATAGCGCGCCAGGTCCTCGTTGGGTCCGAACTGGGTGGGGTTGACGAAGAGGGAGGCGACCGTGCGCCGGGCCTCGGCGCGAGCGATCGCAACCAGGGACAGGTGCCCGGCGTGCAAGGCGCCCATCGTCGGCACCAGGGCCACGGTCTCGCCCGCCCGGCGCCAGGCCGCGATGCGCGCCCGCAGGTCGGCGACCGTGCGGGCAATGGGCAGGCTCATGCCCGGCGGACGGCCGCGAAGGTGTTCTCGGGAGCCGGGAAGCGGCGCGCGCGCACGTCCTCGGCGTAGGCGGCGATGGCCTGGGCGGCCGCGCTCCCCAGGTCGGCGTAGCGGCGCACGTGGCGCGGCGTGAAGTCCGAGAACCCCAGCATGTCCTCGGTCACCAGGATCTGCCCGTCGCACGCCACCGATGCGCCGATGCCGATGGTGGGCACCGGCACCGCCTGGGTCACGGCGCGGGCCACGGGCTCCACCGTCCCCTCCACCACCAGGGCGAAGGCGCCGGCCTCGGCCACGGCACGGGCGTCGGCCAGCACGCGGCTGGCGTCGTCGGGCGAGCGCCCGGTGGCGCGGAAGCCACCGCTGACGTTCACCGACTGCGGCATCAGCCCCACGTGACCCATCACCGGCACGCCCCGCTCCACCAGGAAGCGGATGGTGGGCGCCATCGCCTGGCCGCCCTCCAGCTTTACCGCGCCGCACCCGGTCTCGGCCATCAGCCGGGCCGCGTTGCGGAAGGCAAGCTCTGGAGATTCCTGGTAGCTGCCGAAGGGCAGGTCCACCACGACGCAGGCCCGCTCGGTGGCGCGCACGACGGCGGCGCCGTGGGCCGCCATCATGTCCACGCTCACGCCCAGCGTGCTGGGCAGGCCGTACAGCACCATGCCCACCGAATCGCCCACCAGGATCAGATCGGCTGCACGATCCACCAGGCGCGCCACCGGTGCCGTGTAGGCGGTCAGGCACACGATCGGCGTCACGCCCTTGCGGCTGCGGATCGCCGGGGCGGCAAGACGCTGAGTTGCGGCGGATGCGGACATGGCGGGTCCCCGGGGCTGCGTCGCGGGCCGGCTCGTTGCAGGTGGTGATTATATTGCACTGCACAAGCGCTGTGCATTGCAGTATAGGGGTGCCTGCGGGGAATCCCTGCGCCAGCCCCTGCCCGCCCCTGGAGAGGCCTGCCGAGATGCTGCAACCCCTTGCTCCCGTTATGGAAACCGTCCGCAAGGAGTGGATCGACATCTTCGGCCACATGAACATGGCCTACTACGTCCTGGTGTTCGACAGCGGGACGTACGCCTTCTGGACCCATGTCACGCGCGATCGTCCGCAGGCCGAACGCGAGGAGATGGCCTACGCCGTGGTCGAGGCCCATATCAACTACATTCGGGAGGTGTCGGAGGGGCAGGGCCTGCGCGTCACCACGCGGGTCCTGGATGCAGATGGCAAGCGGTTCCGCCTGTTCCACGAGATGCACCAAGTCGAGGAGGGCTATCTCGCCGCGACCAACGAGGTGCTTGGCCTGGGTTTCAACCTCAGGTCCCGCCGCGTGGCCCCCTTCACGGCTCCGGTCATGGCGGAGATCGAGCGCCAGCTGGCGCACGACCGCGCGCTGCCCATGCCGGCCAACGCCGGGCGCGCCATCGCCATCCCGCGCAAGACCTGAGGAGGGCGGGCCGGTGCGGCGCGATCTCGTCCCCCGCACCGCTCCTGCCAGCCTCCGGGTGTTGCGCGAACGCCTCACTGTCACCGTACTTGTGGCGGCCGGGAATAGACCTCCCGGTCTCGCGTTCTCGTGATGTCGTCCCCATCGGCGCCCGGCATGGACCCGACGACGCATGACGAGCTGATCGCGCTGCTGCCGCGGTTGCGACGCTTCGCCTACGGTCTCACGGGGTCGCTCGACGAGGGAGACGACTTGGTGCAGAGCGCATGCGAGCGCGCGCTTTCGCGCCTGCACCAGTGGCAACCCGGAACGCGCCTCGACAGTTGGATGTACAGGATCGTGCAGACCACGTGGATCGACCGCAAGCGGAGCGAGCGCCGCCGGGCGCGTCCCGTCGACATCGACGACCTCAAGCACATCGCGGGAGGCGATCTCGTGCAGGAGACCGAGGCCCGGCTGCATCTCGGCAAGGTGCAACGCTTCGTCGACGCCCTGCCGCCCGAGCAGCGGGCCGTCCTGCTGCTCGTCACGGTCGAGGGCCTGTCCTACCGCGAAGCCGCCGAGTTGCTGGACGTTCCCATCGGTACGATCATGAGCCGCCTGGCGCGCGCGCGCATGGCGCTCGGGCGGTCGCTGGGTACGATCGCCGCGGCAGTCCCGCCCAAGGAGGCAGGGCATGCATCCTCTTGATCTCGACGACGCCACCCTCGTGGCCTTCGTCGACGGCGAGCTTCCGGCAGCCCAGCGCGCAGCGGTCGCCGATGCGCTGGCGCAGGACCCGGGTGTTGCCACGCGGGTCGAACTCCTGCGGCGCAGCGCCGTCTCGCTGCGCCGCGCCTACCAGTCGGTGCTAGACGAGCCCGTGCCCATGCGGCTGATCCGGGCCGTCTCCGAGCACCGCACGCGCGAGTTCGCACGTCGGCGCATGGCGGCATCCTGGACCGGTCGGCTTGCCGGCTGGCTCGGCTTCTCGTCCTGGCGCGGCCTTGCGTTGGTGGCTGCCGCGGCCGCCATCGCGCTCGCCATCGGCGCATCCTTCGATGGCGGCGATGCCGGGGGCTACCGCATGGCGGGAACCGGAGATACCGGTCCGTCCGCGCGCGACGAAGCGCTCGCCCGGGCCATGGAGGCGGGGACTCCAGGCCAGGCCTTCGACTACACTCTGGACGACATCGGCGTCAGCGGTTCGGTTACCGTCATCGCCGATGTGGCGGCGGCGGAAGGCACCTCTTGCCGATCCTTCCGCGACGTGGTGCGGAACGGGGCCAGCGAGACCAGCCGGTTCGGCATCGCCTGCCGTGGCGTGGATGGCGTGTGGCGCAGCCTCGCGGTGCCGGAGGCGCCCGCAAGCTAGTCGCTTCAGTTCGCGGGGAGGGCAACGGCCGTGACGGCGCGCCAGCCTCTGGCCAACTTTCGGCGGCTGCCCGGCGGGCGTCGTTCGCCCGGGCGGGCTTGGCTCCGGGCCACGCTTCTCTGTGCCTCACTTCTGGCTGTGGCCGCCCTCTGCCTTGGAGCTTCCGTCCTCATCCTTGACGGCCCCCTTGACATGGGTGCCCACGCCGCCAAGTCCGGCCGCGGCGGATCGAGCTCCGGCGACAGCGGTGGCGGTACGGGAGGAGGCACGTCCGGCGGAGGCGGGGACGACGGTGGCGACGACGATGGTAGCGACGACGGCGGCGACGACGGCGGTGACGACCGGGGTGACGATGACGGCGGGGGGGACGACGGCGGCGGCGCTTCCGGCGGGGCCGGTGGGAGTTCGGGCGGCGGTAGCACCTCGGGTGGCGGCAAATCCGGCACCAAGGATCCCGGCACGTCACGCGGGCGCAGCAGCGGCACGACCAGGGACTCAAGCGACGACGATGGCGATGACGACGGTGGCGACAATGACGGTGGTGAGGATGACGGTGGGGGCGACGACGGGGATGACGGTGGGGGTGACGACAACGGCGGGTCGTCCTCCGGCGGGTCGTCCTCGGGCGGATCGTCCTCGGGCGGCTCCTCTTCCGGCGGTTCCTCGTCCGGCGGATCCTCCTCAGGAGGATCCTCGTCGAGCGGCGTCTCCTCGGCAGGCGGCACGGCTGCCGGCGGCAACGCCGCCTCGCGCAAGGGTTCGATCGGCATCGATCGCGAGGGTGGCCGCGAGGGCGTAGCGGGCGAGATCGTCCTTCTGGACGACCGTCCCGAGCTGCTCGACCAAGCCAGGCGGATGGGCTTCCGGCTGAAGGATCAGCACCAGTTCGACGGCCTGGGCCTCGTCGTCACCAGGCTCGTCATACCGCAGGGTATGTCGCTGAGCCTGGCGCTGGCCCAGGTGCGGCACGCCTTTCCTGACGCGCTGGTCGACGTCAACGGCGTCTACCGCTCGGCCAGCGTCGGCACCACGCTCGACGCAGGACACCCTGCGCAGGTCATGGGCTGGTCCCAGGCTCCGGGCGACTGCGGCCACGGCGTCGGAGTCGGCCTGATCGACGGCGACATCGACCCTGGCCCCCTGGTGGGCGGCAGGGTTCACGAGCGCTCGTTCCTGGCCAGCGGCGAGGAGAGCGTCGGCAGCAACCACGGCACCACGGTCGCCGCCATCCTGGTGGGCGCGCCCGACACGCGTCTGCCCGGCCTGGTGCCGGGGGCCGAGCTCTACAGTGCCGAGGTCTTCTCGGCCGATGGCGACGGCAGGCCCGTGACCACCGCGCTCCGCATCGTTGCCGCGCTGGATTGGCTGACGGCCAGGGGCGTGCGCGTCGCCAACCTGTCGCTGGCGGGCGAGGACAACCTTCTGCTGAAGGCCGCCGTGCGCAAGGCGGCCGAGCGCGGCCTGGTGCTGGTTGCGGCCGCCGGCAATGGCGGACCCCAGGCGCAGCCCTCCTATCCCGCCGCCTACGACCGGGTCATTGCGGTCACCGCCGTGGACGCCAGCCTGCTGCCGCTGCCCCAGGCCAGCCGCGGCGCCTATGTCGACTTCGCCGCTCCTGGCGACGGCATCCCAGCCGCGGAGTCCCTGGCGGCCACGGTATCGGGTACCTCGTTCGCCGCGCCCTTCGTCACGGCGCTGGTGGCCGCCCGCCTGGGTGCCGGCGTCGCCATCCCCGACGACGGTGCCGCCGTGCGCCTGCTGGCCGCGGCGGCGCTCGACCTGGGCGAACCGGGCCGCGACGACGTGTTCGGCTGGGGCTTCGTCCAGGGCCAGGCCGCCTGCGCCGTCCGATCCGCGCGGATGCACGCTCCCGCAATGGAATAGGGCTCCCGTCTCTCCGTTATATTAGCATCGAGGCATGTAATGCTTCGACTTGCGAATAATAGTCACGGAGAGCTCGATGCTGCCTCAGAATAGGTTGAAGTATTCACATAACCTTACCGGCATGCATGCAGATGCGTCGCATGGCTTTGCGGCGCGGCTGCTTGCCGCCAGCGCCGTGGCGTGCCTACTCGTGGCGCTGCCCGTCGCGTTGTCTGGCGCCCCTGGCCCACTCTGGGGCCACGCGGCCTATGCCGACGACGGTGGCGACGGCGGTGGCGGGGACGGCGGCAACAGCGGCCACGGCGGCGGCGACGACGGGGATGGCCACGAAGGCGGGGACGACGGCGGCAGCGGCCACGGCGGCGATGATGGCGGCGACACCGGCTCGGGTGGCGGAACGTCGGGCCACGGCGACGACGACGGCGACGACGGCGGGTCCGCCGGCCACGGCGGGGATGATGATGGCGGCAGTTCCGGCTCGGGCGGCGGCACGGCGGGCCACGACGACGACGGCGGCGACGTCGCCGGCAACCACGGCGATGACGACGATGCTGCCGACCATGACTCGGACGACGATGACGTGGTTACGGGCGACGACGACGACGACGATACCTTGGACCAGGGCCCGGGAGACGACGGCGGTGACGACGACGTGGCTGCTGACGACGACGACGGCACCGCGGACCAGGGCTCGGGCGATCTCGCCGCGCTCAGCCTCGATGGCAGCGACATCGACGATCGCTAGGGCGCGAACTGGGCGCCGGTGGCCTTCCCCCGCCGACACGCTAAGATCGCCGGCGGGGGAGGGCGCGTTGACGATCCTCGAGCTGTTCGAGTTCCTGAGCTACGTCGTCACGGTCGTGGGCCTGCCGCTCGCGATCTACGTCTTCGTCCATGAGCAGCGGCGCGAGCGCGCCAACGAGGAGGAGGCGCTCTACCAGAGCCTGTCGGACCAGTACGACAGCTTCCTACGCCTGATCCTGGAGCACGCGGATCTCGGCCTCTCGGGCCGCTCCATGCCCGAGAGGCCCTTGTCCGACGAGCAGCGCGAGCGGCGCTTGCTCATCTTCGAGATCCTCATCTCCATCTTCGAGCGTGCCTACATCATGCTCTACGACCCGCGCATGTCCGGCCAGGGCCAGCGCCTGTGGGCCTCATGGCAGGACTACATGCGCTACTGGTGCCGCCGCGCCGACTTCCGCGACGCGCTTCCCATCGTGCTGGAAGGCGAGGACGACGCCTTCAGCCGCCATATCCGGGCCATCGCGGAGGAGGAGGCCGTCCGGTCCGCCACGCCCTGACCGGTCGTTCCTCTCCGTATCGAGCCCGGCGAAGTCTTGCGCGCTGTGATATCCTCGGCTTGGGGAGTTGCCTGACAGGATGCCGGTCGAAGGGGCCTAGGGCGTCATGCCGTACAAGTCGGGCAACGCGAAGATCGACACGCTTCTCTCCGATTTCGAAGGCCACTGGAACGGCAACGGCACGTTCAACTCGCCGACCTCGCTGACCTACAGCTTCGTCACCTCGCTAAGCACCTACAACGCGACGTCCGACCGGCTGGCGAATGGCTTTCCCAACTTCGTCGACTTCCAAGCCTTCACTGCGGAACAGAAGGCGGCGGCACGCGTCGCCCTGCAGAAGTGGGCCAACGTCGCCAACATCACCTTCACCGAGAAGACCGACCTCGCCGCCAGCCACGGCAATCTGCGCTTCCTGAACACCGAGGACATCGGCCCCGGCGCGGCGGGCCAGGCCTTCTTCCCAAGCGTGCCCGTCGCCGGGCCGCAGGCCGGCAACAAGGACTTCTTCGACTTCGCGGGCGACGTCTACATCAACCCCTCGTCGTTCTCGATCTTCGACTTCGCCGAGCACGGCTTCGGGCGCAGCGTACTTGTCCACGAGATCGGCCACGCGCTGGGCCTGACCCATCCCAACGATCCCGACAGCCTGGGCACGATTCCCGACTCGCAGAACAACGACCGGTTCTCGGTCATGGCCACGCCAGCCAACGGCGGCGACCGGCTGTTCGAGCTCCAGGGCGTCTTCGCGACCGGGCCGATGCTCTACGACATCCTGGCGATCCAGCACCTGTACGGGAAGAACACCGCCTTCAACAACACCAACACCACCTATTCCTTCACCGATGCCACGGTCGTCTACGAGGCGATCTGGGATGCGGGCGGCACCGACACCATCTCGGTCGCCAGCTCCAACCAGCGGGCCATCATCAACCTCAACGCCGGCACGTTCAGCTCGGTCGTCGTCTCGCCGTCCGGCTCGGGCGCGGCCACCAACAACCTGGCCATCGCCTTCGGCGTGACGATCGAGAATGCGAACGGCGGCAACAAGAACGACGTCATCACCGGCAACGGCGCCAGCAACCGCCTGCTGGGCAATGCCGGAAATGACCGGCTCGTGGGCGGCAACGGCAACGACAGCCTGGTGGGCGGCACGGGGCTCGACACGCTGTCCGGTGGCAACGGCAACGACCGTCTTTTCGGCGATTCCAGCAACGACACGCTCTCGGGCGGCGCCGGCAACGACAGCCTGAACGGCGGCACCGGCAACGACCGGCTGGACGGTGGCAGCGGCAACGACACGTTCGTCGTCGACAGCGCCCAGGATGTGATCGTCGAGGCCGCGAACGCGGGCACGGACAGGATCATCAGCACCGCCTCGCGCACGATGGCAGCAAACCTCGAGGACCTCAGCCTCACTGGCACTGCCAACGTCAACGCGACGGGCAACGACCTGACCAACTCCATCGCCGGCAATGCCGGCCGCAACACGCTCCGCGGCGAGGACGGCAACGACATCCTGAACGGCGGTGATGGCAACGACAGCCTGAACGGCGGTGACGGCAACGACAGCCTGGACGGGGGCGCAGGGATCGACCGCATGGTGGGCGGCGAAGGCAACGACACCTACCGCATGGACCATGCTACGGACTTGGCGATCGAGCTCTCGAACCGGGGCGTCGACCGCATGATCTCGACCGTCACCGACGTGCTGCCCAACCACGTCGAGAACCTGTTCCTGTCTGGGGCGGCCGGCATCGACGGCACAGGCAACGCGTTGAACAACACGATCATCGGCAACGGTGCTACGAACACCCTGATGGGGAGTTCGGGGGACGATCGCCTGGAGGGGCGCGACGGCAACGACCGGCTGGACGGTGGCAGCGGCAACGACCTGCTGCTGGGCGGCAATGGCAACGACCTCCTGATCGGCGCCAGTGGCCTGGACAGCTTGACCGGTGGGGCGGGTGCCGACGGCTTCACGTTTCGCGCCACGACCGACGGCGGTGCCGTGCCTGCCAACACGGTGCGGGGCGTCGTGGCAGGTGACACCGTCACCGACTTCGACACCGCCTCGGGCGACCTGCTGCGCTTCCTCGCTTCGGCTTTCGATCCCCTGGGCGAAATCGGCGTGGGGGTGCTGGCCGACGGCGACAGCTTCTCGACCATCGGCGCCGCCTACGACGGCACCAATGCCGGCGTGAACGCGAACCACGCGGCGGGCCAGGCGACGTTCGTCTTCTCCACCGCCGACGCCACGCTCTATTACGACGCAGACGGCGCCGCCGTGGGGTACACCGTGGTCGCCACGTTTACGAACAGTCCCGCGCTGGCCGCCACGGACATCCAGATCGTCGCCTGACGGGCGCGGCCCTGGCGCGCTCGCGCGGACGCGCGTGCATGCTTATAGTCCGCCCCTGTCATGGTTCCCGCATGAGCCTGAAGCCCTCCGACGCTTTCACGGTGCGCGCACGCGTGCCCACGGGACTGATGTTCGGTGCGGCCATCGTCGCGCTCGTCCTCGGTCTGTGGATGCAGATCGCGTGGAGCCCGCGCATCTATCCCGCGGACGCCGATCTGGAGCGCTTCGACGGCCGCGTCATGCGCAAGGAAGTGCGCGACACCATCGCGGATGCGCCCGCCATCGCCGATGCCATGCCAGGAATGACAACGGTCGTCTTCCGCCTGGAGGGCGTGCCGCACGAGTTCCGCTACGCCGCGGGACGGCCGCTGTTCTTCGTCGTGCGCGACGAGATGCGCGGCGAGGCTTCCGTCTGGGTCGAGAGGCGGGCCCTGGACGAAGGGGACGGGCTGGCCGTCTGGTCGCTCGCCTGGCGAGGCGAGGCGGGACCGGTGGAGATCCCTCGCGCCTGGGTGGTGGCTACACTGGAGGAGGTGGACCGCTCGATGGTCGCAGCCGGCCGCTGGCTGGTCGTCATCGCAGGCCTGCTGGCCGCGTCGGCGTGGCTGGTGGTGCGCTGGCGCGCGCGCCGCGTCGGTCCCAGGCCGGAACCCTCCGAGGACAGCGGCCCGGCCCGCATTCAGCGCTTCGTCGCCACCCGCGTCATGGGTGCCGCTGCGGCCATCGAGCACGTCTACCTGTCCGGCGAGCGCCTGTCGGGCAGTCTCTTGGGCGAGAACCTGGGATCGGGCCTCTGGAACTTCCTGTGTGTGGGCGTCTATGCGGCCGTCACGCTGACGGTGGCGGTCGTGCTGTGCGGCTTGCTGCTGGGCTGAGCAGAGAGGAGCGGAACCATGGATCTTGGGTTGAAGGGCCTGCGCGCGGCCGTGACCGGCGGCACGCGCGGCATCGGGCGTGCCATCGCCGAGCGGCTGGCCGCGGAAGGCTGCGACGTGGCGGTCTGTGCCCGAACGGCAGCCCACGTGCCCGAGGCCGTGGCGGCCCTGCAGGCCAGGGGCGTGCGCGCTGCCGGCCAGGCGCTGGACGTGGCGGACGGCGCTGCCCTCAAGGCATGGATCGACGCCACGGCGAAGGGCTTCGGCGGACTCGACATCCTGATCGCCAACGCCAGCGGCTTCGCCGAGGGCGCCTCGGCGGAGGCCATCCGGCGCGCCATCGAGGTGGACCTCCTGCACACCGTCAACGCCAGCGAGGCGGCGCTGCCGCACCTGGAGCGCTCGAGGGCCGCTGCCATCGTGGCCATCGCGTCGATCTCGGGGGTCGAGGACTACGGCCTCGGCGAGGCCGCCTATGGCACCGGCAAGGCTGCGCTGCTCTACTATATGAAGTCGCTGGCCAACCACCTGGCGCGCAGGGGCATCCGGGCCAATGTGGTCAGCCCCGGCTCGATCTACTTCGAGGGTGGCTTCTGGGACCGCTGCAAGCGCGACATGCCCGACACCTACGCCGCCACGCTCGCCGCCAATCCCATGGGCCGACTGGGCCGCCCCGAGGAGATCGCAAACGCCGTCGCCTTTGTGGCGTCGCCCGCCGCCAGCTTCATGGCAGGCGCAAACGTCGTGGTTGACGGCGCCGCGACCCATCGCATCCAGAACTAGATCGGCGAGGCGCAGGCGACTCGTTCAGGTCGAACAACGGCCACTGGATGGAGGGCTGTTGCTGGCCAAGTCTTGCGCTACCGTCCGCAAGCTCGAACTGGGAAAGAACAGTTCAATCCAGCCCTCTTTGGGGTGCGAAGCCGTTCCAGGCCAAGTTTGTCGGTTCCTTTTACAAGGAGGGTCGACGTTCCACGTTCAGCTTCCGGCAAAGCTCCAGTGTTTCAGTGGCTTGCCACTATCGGCGCGATTCTTGCTTAGTAGGGTTCAAGAGGGCGCGCAGACGCCCCGTTCTGTATCGAATCGCTTACAGACTGCACATCGGGGGCAATTCATGAAGATGTTCCACATACTTGGCGCCGCACTCCTGGGCAGTGGCCTGCTTGCCGGGGCGGCGCAGGCCGCACCGGTGTTCGAAGAGTTCGGTCCGTTGCCGCAGGCGACCTTCAATCCGACGCACGTCGACAGCGGCATCCCGAACGAAAACGTCGCCATCACGGACGTGGACTTCGCCGGGATCGGGTTCACGCTGGGCCTGACGGCGCACCAGCGCTTCGACAATCCCGCCCTTACCAACGATGGCGCCGGAACGTTCTTCGCGCAGCCGGGCTCCAACGATCCGGAAGGCACGGGCGAGGGCGCGCTTTGGAACTTCGGCTTCTACGCCGAGATCAAGGGCGGGCCGACCGTACTCGACCTGTTCAGCGGCAACTTCGCCGATGCCGGCATCGAGCTGCTCTACGACGTCGATCCGGGTGCCGGGACGGACTTCGGGGTCATCGATCTGATCGCCGCCGCCCTGGGCCTGGGCGGCGCCGCCGAAACGGTACTGGAGGGCAGCCAGAACCTGCTGTTCGGCTTCCTCTACACTGCGATCCCCGGTGTACTGACGCCGCCCGCCGGGACGTTCGATCCCAATGCCTCGGGCATCTACAGCTTCATCCTGCGCGTGACGGACCAGGGCACTGCCGTCGCGCAGACGTCCATCGACGTGGTCGTCGGCAACGTGGCGGCGCCGGAGCCCGCGACGCTCGGGCTGGTCGGCGCTGCGCTGGTCATCTTCTACCTGCTTCTCGCCTCGCTTTCCGAGCATATGGAATTCGGGGTCGCCTATGCCATCGCGGCCGCTTCATGTGTCGCGCTGATCGCCTACTACGCCGGCCATGTACTCGGTGGACTACGCCGCGGTGCAGCGCTCGGGGCTTTGCTTGCCGCGCTCTACGCAATCCTGCATCTGATCCTGCGATCGGAAGACAACGCGCTGGTCATGGGT
>Ga0073934_10009786_pt1 | contig 12140 bp, 8 predicted proteins | sample LarsenN4metaG_FD_76834 | JGI IMG/M metagenome (GOLD analysis project Ga0073934, IMG submission 76834) | Hot spring sediment bacterial and archeal communities from British Columbia, Canada, to study Microbial Dark Matter (Phase II) - Larsen... ... | reverse complement strand
TCGGGTCTGCGCGGGCGCGGAGGGGCGGGATTCCCCACCGGGATGAAGTGGTCGTTCATCGACAACAAGAACTGGCCCCACTATGTGGTGGCAAACGCAGATGAGTCCGAACCGGGCACGTTCAAGGATCGCGAGATCATGGAAGGGAATCCGTTCCAGTTTTTGGAAGGCGTCGCGCTCGCTTCCTACGCGGTCGGTGCGAATGTTGCGTATGTGTACCTTCGCGGCGAGTTCTGGGAATTGGGCGCGGCGCTCGATGAAAAAATCGCGGAGATGGAAGAGGCTGGTTATCTCGGCGATAAGTTGTTCGGAACAAATTATTCACTCCGCATCTACACCCACCTCGGCGCGGGCGCGTATATCTGCGGCGAAGAAACGGCATTGCTCGAATCGCTCGAAGGCAAACGCGGACAGCCGCGCGTGCGGCCTCCGTTCCCGCCTGCTGTTGGACTTTACGGCAAGCCGACCATCATCAACAATGTGGAGACCTTTGCCAACGTGCCGATGATTTTGGCGAATGGTGCGGAGTGGTACAAGACGATGGGCACGGCAGACAGCCCCGGTGTGAAGATATTTTCACTCTCTGGGCGCGTGCGCAAACCTGGGAATTATGAATTACCTCTCGGCGCAACCTTCCGGGAACTGATCTACAAACATGGCGGCGGCGTGCAGGATTCACATACGGTCAAAGCGATCATGCCTGCCGGCGCGTCCTCTTCATTGATCCTTGTGGACGATGACAAAGTTCTCGATACACCGATGGACTATGCCAACGTCCGCACGCTCAAAGCGGACCTTGGGTCTGCTTCCATTATTGTGATCGACGATACCGTCTCGATGGATTGGCTCATCAATAAGACTGTTCATTTCTTCAAACATGAATCATGCGGCAAATGCACCCCCTGCCGCGAAGGCACGTATTGGATGTCTCACCTTACCGAACGGATTCACGGTGGTCACGGCTCGAAAGCCGATGTGGATCTATTGTTGAACGTGGCAAAGCAAATGCAGGGCAAGTGCCTGTGCGCGCTGGGCGAATTTTCCACGATGGCGGTGGTGACGGGCATCGAGCGGTTCAGAAACGATTTCGACAACGCGGTAAAAGCATAATGAGTAAACAAGTCACTCTTACGATCGATGGGAAACAGGTCACCGTTCCTGAGGGGCTGAACGTGGTGGATGCCGCCAAGATGGCAGGCATCGATATTCCCGTTTTTTGTCATCATCCAAAACTCGAGCCGGTCGGCATGTGCCGCATGTGTCTCGTGGAGGTTGGCCGCCCCATGCGCGACCGCGCCACCGGTCAATTCGTGATGGAGAACGGCGCGCCGAAGATCCAGTTCATGCCGAAACTCGAAACCGCCTGCACGAATAAAGTGGAAGACGGCATGGTGGTGCTGACCCAAAATGAAAAAGCAACAGCCGGGCAAAAAGGTACCGTTGAATTTTTGCTTACATCGCATCCGCTCGATTGCCCGATCTGCGATAAAGGCGGCGAGTGTCCGCTTCAAAACCTCACCATGGCGCACGGTCCCGGGCAGAGCCGCTTCATCTACGATGAAAAGATGCACCTCGAAAAGCAGGTTCCGCTCGGCGAGTTGATCTATCTCGACCGCGAGCGATGCATCCAGTGCGCGCGTTGTGTCCGTTTTCAGGATGAGATTGCCGGGGATTCGGTCCTCGGCTTCGACGAACGCGGACGCACGATGCAGATCGTTTCTTTCTCGGACCCCGGGTTTGATTCCGTTTTCTCAGGTAACACCACCGACATCTGCCCCGTCGGCGCGTTGACCACCGCCGACTTCCGCTTCGGCGCGCGCCCATGGGAATTGGATGCCTCACCTTCGATCTGTACCCAATGCCCGGTGGGATGCAACACCACGTTGAACACGCGCCGCGAAGCCAAAGCGGGCGGTGAGATCGTGGTCAAGCGCGTGATGCCGCGACAAAACGAAGAAGTGAACGAGATCTGGATCTGCGATAAAGGTCGCTTTGCGTATCACTACGCGGAGAGCAAACAGCGGCTCAGCAAACCGATGATCCGCAAGGATAAGAAGCTGGCGCGCGCCTCGTGGGAGGCCGCGACCAAACTTGCCGCGGAGAAATTCCTCAAAGCGAAAAAAGATTTTGTCGTTCTTGCTTCGGGAAGATTATCGAACGAAGACCTGTTCAATTTAAAAACACTTGCCGACCATGCCGGCGGTAAATCTTATTTGTACTCGCACATGGCTGGCGGCGAATTGACAACGCTTGTCGGCGTTGGCGCCGGCACAAACTTTGGAACGATGGGGAAGGGATCGGCGATCGTTGTCGTTGCTTCTGATTTGTATCAGGAAGCGCCGATTTGGTATCTCAGAGTCAAACAAGCCAAAGAACGCGGTGCGACCCTGATCGTGTTGAACCCGCGCGAGACGAAGCTCGATCGATTTGCCTCGTTCACCGTCCGTTATGAATATGGAAGCGAAGCGAAAGCAGTCCACGACCTGGCGAAGAAGAGCAAGGCGGGCGACGCGTTGATGAAAGCGGAGAACGCGGTCATCTTGTACGGCAGTGAAGGGCTTGGTGTGGCGGGTTCGCAAAGCCTTGCCACCGCATGCGCGAAACTGCTCAATGAAAACGGCTTTACCGGCAGACCCAACAACGGACTTATCGGTGTGTGGGAACGCGCTAATGACCAGGGCGCGTGGGAAATGGGTTTCAGCGTTGAAGAAGACCTTGCCAAAGCGTTGAAAGGCAAGTCCGTATATGTTGTGGGTGCAGACCCGGTGAACGACGACCCGAAACTGGCGAAGGCTCTCCAAGAAGCGAAGTTCGTCGCGGTGCAGGATGTGATGGAAACCGCGACCACTGAAATTGCAGACATAGTTTTACCAGCGCAAGCCTTCACCGAACGTGAAGGGACGCTCACGTCCGGTGAGCGGCGCGTACAGAGGTTCTATCCGGCTGTGCCGGTGACCGGTGAATCGAAACCCGACTTTGCCATCACCTCGCAGATCGCGCGGCAAATGGGTGTCATCCTCGAAGGCACCTCCGCTTCGGTAGTGTTCGACCTTCTTGTCGAAACCGTGAAGTCGTTCGAGGGGTTGGATTACGCCAAACTCGCGGAAGTGAAGGAACAATTCCCCAGCGTTGGGCGCGGCGACGTGTATTACGGCGGCACAACGTACGAGAACAAGCACGGCTTGGGCGCGCATCTCTCATCGGCGGCAACGCGCGGGGAAAGGCTGAGCATACCGAGGGTCCAGAAAGAAGCGGTTCCCAGTCCGAAGGAAAAGGAATTCCTTGCCGTGCCTGTCAACAAGTTGTATCACCGCGGCACGACGGTGATGTCTGCGGAGTTGTTGCACGAACGGATCGGCGACGCCAGTGTGAGTCTGCATCCCGATGCCGCCGCGCGGCTTGGGTTGCGCGCAGGGCAGACCGTGAATGTGAGTTTCAACGGCACGAGCGGGGAAGCCGTTTTGAAATTGGATGATTCGATCGACGAGAAAGTTGCATTGGTGCCGCGTTCGATGGGCATTGCGATTCGCGAGCCGGTCTCGGTGAGGGTGAAGGCATGATGTATCTCCTTTGCTCTCGGCGGCGTCCCCGCCGCCGAGGACGGCGGCTTGAGCAATTCATTGTGAAGGTGAAGCCATGATCAGCGATTGGACTCTCTGGCTTGAATGGTTCATCAAAGCGTTGATTTTGATCTTCGCCTTGCTGGGTGGGTTTGCATACCTTACCTTTTATGAGCGCCGCGCGCTGGCGCGCATTCAAACGCGCATCGGACCCAACCGCGCGGGTCCGTTCGGTTTGTTGCAGCCGATCGCCGACGCGGTCAAGCTGATCTTCAAAGAGGAACTCACACCCGCCAAGGCGTATAAATTCGTGTTCTTCCTCGCGCCTATCTTGACCGTTGTTCCTTCCATCATTATTGCCGCGGTTATCCCGTGGGGAACATCGATCAATTTGTTCGGGCGCGAGATCAAACTCTACCTCGCGGATATCAACGTGGGTGTGTTGTATTTCACTGCCATCGCTTCGATCGCCGTGTATGGAATCGTTCTGGCGGGCTGGTCCTCCAACAGCAAGTACGCCATGCTCGGCGGCATGCGCTCGACCGCGCAGATGATCTCGTATGAACTCGCTCTCGGTATTTCGATGGTGCCAGTGATCCTGCTTGCCAATTCGATGAACATGAGGGAGATCGTCGAAGCACAGCGTTCGATGTGGTTCGTGGTATATCAACCCATCGGCGCGCTCATCTTCTGGATCGCCACGCTTGCGGAAGTGAACCGCGCACCGTTCGATATGCCCGAAGCCGAACAGGAACTAACGGCGGGTTATCACGCGGAATATTCGGGCATGAAGTTCGCGCTGTTCTTCATGGCGGAATACCAGAAAATGATCATCATCTGCGCCATCGCGGCGGTGTTCTTCTTCGGTGGGTATCTCGGACCCGGCGTGGATCAATATCCGCTTCTCGGACCGGTGTACATGGTTGTGAAGATCGTGATCCTGTTGTTCGGAATGATCTGGGTACGCGCCACCTGGCCCCGCCTGCGTTATGACCGGTTGATGACCTTCGGCTGGAAAGTCCTGTTGCCGGTTTCACTGGCGACCGTGTTCCTCACTGCCCTTGGAATTTTACTTTTTGAGATGACCGGCAACTCGATGTGGATGTGGTTCATCTCCGCCTCTTCTGCGATTGTGTTCTTGATACCCGTCCTTGGAATTTACCGAGCCTTGAGGAGACTTTCGTATGGGCGTGCTTGACCCTGCTGTTGAACTCGTCCGTGGGCTGTGGACAACGCTCAAATCGATGTTCGAGAAGCCCGTTACGATTCAATATCCTGAAGAAAAGCGGGAGGTCCGCAAGCGATTCCGAGGGCGTCACGTGTTGCATCGCTACGACAACGGACTTGAAAAGTGTATCGGTTGTTCATTGTGCGCCGCCGCCTGCCCCGCGGATGCGATCTTCGTGGAAGCCGCTGAGAACACAGACGAGAAACGCTTCTCGCCGGGCGAACGTTACGCCTCCACGTACGAGATCAACATGCTCCGCTGTATCTATTGCGGATACTGTGAGGATGCCTGCCCAACCGAGGCGATCACGCTGGGCGATAACTACGAACTCTCGTATTACGACCGCCGCTCGGCGATCTACGACAAGGATATGCTTCTGGAACCCGTCCCTGCCTCCGCGATGTTGACTCCACAAAAGGTGGAGCCAAATGTGTTCACCCGCTCGGTGCCGGAGATGGAGAATCCGAAAGATTAGGAAACAGGTAGACACGTAAACAAGTAGACACGTAGACAAGGAAAGATGTTTACCTGTGTACTTGTGTACCTGTCTACGATTTACAAACCATGACTCTCGATCTCGCTCTCTTCCTCCTCCTTGCTCTCGTCGCTATCGCCTCGGCGCTGGGGATGCTGCTCAGCGGCAACGCGGTGTATTCCGCCCTGTTCCTCGTGTTGAACTTCATCACGGTGGCGGTGTTCTATCTGATGCTCGGTGCGCCGTTCATCGCCATGGCGCAGATCACCGTGTATGCGGGCGCGATCATGGTGTTGTTCCTGTTCGTCATTATGCTTCTCGGCGCGGAAAGTTTGCCCAAGTCCAATGTGCTTCCGTGGCAGAGACCGCTTGCCATTGGGTTGTCCCTCCTCCTTTTTGCCGAGGCAGTATATCTGCTCGTTACAAAAGCTACCCCTGAGGGTAATATCCTGCCACCGGCTGAGACGGTCAACGCAACAGAGAATTTGCAACACCTAGGCGTTGCGCTCTTCACCGATTATTTATTGCCATTCGAGGTCGTATCCATCCTGTTGTTGGTGGCTATGGTCGGTGCGATCATCCTGACTAAAAAAGAGAAAGGGGCTGCCAAATAATGGTTCCCGTGGACTATTACATCCTTCTTTCGGCGATATTGTTCACCATCGGTGTGACGGGTGTGCTGGTGCGCCGCAACGCGCTGATCATCTTCATGTCCATCGAGTTGATGTTGAACTCGGCGAACCTCGCCATTGTGGCGTTCAGCAGTGTCATCAAAAGTTTCAGCGGGCAGATCTTCGTCTTCTTCGTGATCGCGGTCGCCGCGGCGGAGGTGGCGGTGGGTCTCGCGCTGATCGTGGAGATCTTCAAGTCCAGACGCAGTATCGATGTGGACCAGATGAGTTCGATGAAGGGATAAATCCGTTGGTCGAGTAGCCCTGAGCGAGCGTAGCGAAGTCGAAGGGCGTATCGAGACCAACGATGTTCAAGAGGAATTTTGTAACAAGAGTTTTCTGCTTATTGGTGGTCTCGATACGGGCTTCGCCTTACTCGACCACCGAGGCAAATAGGAAATTATGTTATTTAGCGACTCAGTAAATACAGGTTTTCTTTTTCTCGCACCGTGGCTGGTGTTCTTTCCGGTTATTGGCTTGCTGATCAACATCATCTTCGGTCACAAGTTCAGCGAGCGGACAATTGGCACCGTGGCGAGTCTCGCATCCGGCGCGGCGTTCGTGGTGTCTGTTTTGCTGGCATGGACGGTATCAGGCTCCCACGGCGAAGCGATGCGCTGGCATCTCGCGGAATGGATCCACATCGGGACACTGAATCTCGATTGGACGTTCCGCGTCGACTCGTTATCCACGACGATGATGCTGGTCGTCTCAGGTGTCGGGACTCTCATCCACATTTACGCCATCGGATACATGCACGAAGACGTGCGCTTCAAAAACGACGTGGGGCGGTTCCGCCGCTTCTTCGTTTTCCTCAACCTGTTCATCGCGGCGATGATGATCCTCGTCAGCGGCGACTCGTACTTGATGTTGTTCGTCGGCTGGGAGGGGGTGGGGCTCTGTTCATTCCTGCTGATCGGATTCTGGTACGAAATGGATACGCTCGCGCGCCCCTCCTGGGCGAATTCGGACGCGGCGAAGAAGGCGTTCATCGTCAACCGCGTCGGCGACTTCGGTTTCCTCATCGCGGGCTTCATTATGTTCTACGCATTCGGAAGTTTTCAATTCGATGCTGTGTTCTCAAAAGTGCATGAAGTTCACGAAGGAGTGATCGTTGCCATCACATTATTTATGCTGGTTGGTGTGGCGGGCAAGTCGGCACAGATACCGCTGTACGTGTGGCTTCCCGATGCAATGGCAGGACCTACACCGGTCTCGGCGTTGATCCATGCGGCGACGATGGTGACAGCAGGCGTGTACCTGATCACGCGTTCCGCGCCGCTGTATTCCTCCGTGCATGAGGCGCAGAACATCGTTGCCATGGTCGGAGCCGTCACCGCGCTGTTCGCCGCCACGATCGCAGTCGGTCAATACGACATCAAGAAGGTTCTTGCCTATTCCACCATTTCACAACTTGGCTTCATGGTCGCCGCGGTGGGTATGGGCGCCTACGTGGCAGGGATGTTCCATCTCGTCACGCACGCGTTCTTCAAGGCATTGTTGTTTTTGTCCGCAGGTTCTGTAATTCTCGGTTTGGAGCGTGGACATCACCATGCAGAACATGCGCATCATCATGAAGAAGCAAAAGGCAAGATAAAGAAAAAGCAAGGAAAGAGGAACCCTTCGACTTCGCTCAGGGCAGGCGAGGAAACAGGGCATGAGGAGCATTCTTCAACGGGTCATGGTGAAGTCTTTGACCCCGGCGATATGCGCAACATGGGCGGGATACGCAAGACGATGCCTGTGACGTTCTGGCTGTACATGATCGGCACGCTCGCGCTGGCAGGCATCTTCCCATTTGCGGGATTCTGGTCAAAGGACGAGATTTTGCTCGATGCAAGCCTGCATAATCAAACCGTTTATTGGCTGTTGACCGTCGCCGCGTTCTTCACTGCCTTTTACATGGGACGTCAAATCTGGATGGTGTTCTTCGGCGAGGCGCGGCACGAAGCCGCCGCGCACGCGGAGGAAAGTCCGCGCGTAATGACTGTCCCGTTGATGGTGCTGGCTGTTCTTTCCGTATTGGGCGGCGCGTTGAACCTGCCCTTCGAAGGGTTTCACAACCTCGGTCACTGGCTCGAATACACACTGCATGAAGTGGAATCGCTTCCGCTCGATCTGCAAGTTGCCGGCATTTCAACCATCCTTGCGTTGCTTGCCATTTCCATCGCATGGATGCTCTACGGACGCAAGCCGCTGGTCAAAGATGAGAAAGACCCGCTCACCTCTCTTGGTTTCATTTTCAAAGGCATGAACAATAAATGGTGGGTGGATGAGTTGTATCAATTCCTTTTCATCACGCCATACGTGAAAATTTCACAGTTTCTTGCAGATGTGGTCGACTGGCGTTTCTGGCACGATTGGTTCCATGAGAAGGTCATCGCGGGAACGTATAACTGGGTCAGCAACGTCGGCTTGAACCTCTACGTCGACCAGCGCGGCATTGATGCCTTCGCGAACGGACTGGGCGCGTGGACCCAGTCGCTTTCGGGAACCCTCCGCAAGGTCCAGAACGGATTCGTACGTTCCTACGCGCTGTCGGTCTTGTTGGGTGTCGTACTTATTCTTGGGTATTTGATTTTGAAGTAACCTCCCGTGTTCCGACGGGGTCTCAGACCCCGTCGAGCAAATGGGTAAAGAGGATTGAACATGGAATTTCTTTTGCAACCGCTTACTCTGCTGACCTTCTTCCCGCTGGTAGGGATTCTGGTATTGCTCTTCCTCCCCAGCGAAAATAAGAACGCGCTTCGTTGGACCGCGCTCATCACCTCGCTGGTGACCTTCGCCATTTCGATCTGGGTGTTGACGATGTTCCGCGCCTCCGATGTGGACTTGCAACTGGTCGCCCGTTACAACTGGATCACCGTGGCGGGCTGGAACATTCAATATTTCCTCGGCATCGACGGGCTGAGCATCCTGCTCGTGTTGCTGACGACGCTGCTCACGCCCATTTCCATCCTCTCCACGTGGACCGCCATCGAGGAGCGCGTCAAGGAATTCATGATCTTCTTCCTCCTGCTCGAGATCGGGATGAACGGCGTGTTCCTCGCGCAGGATCTGTTCCTCTTCTACATCTTCTGGGAATTCACGCTCGTGCCGATGTATTTCCTGATCGGCATCTGGGGGGGACCGCGCCGCATTTACGCCGCCATCAAGTTCTTCCTCTACACGATGGCGGGTTCGATCCTGATGCTGCTTGCGATCCTGTGGCTCGGCATTCGGGGGCAGACCTTCTCGGTGCCCGATTTGATCGCACAAGGCGGCATCCCTGCAAACATTCAATGGTGGCTGTTCCTCGCCTTCACCGCCGCGTTCGCGATCAAGGTGCCGATGTGGCCCCTGCACTCGTGGCTGCCCGATGCGCACGTGGAAGCGCCAACGGCTGGCTCGGTGATTCTTGCGGGCGTCCTGCTAAAGATGGGTACGTACGGCTTCGTGCGATTCAACCTTCCCTTGTTCCCCGAAGCGGCAGTCCGCGCCGCGCCGTGGATCGCGCTCTTCGCCACCATCGGAATCATCTATGGCGCGGCGGTCTCGTATGCGCAATCCGACGTCAAGAAATTGGTTGCGTATTCCTCCGTCAGCCATCTCGGCTTTGTGATGCTCGGCTTGTTCGCGCTCAATCCCGAAGGCATCGCGGGCGCGATTTTGCAAATGATCAACCACGGCATCAGCACTGGCGCGTTGTTCCTCCTCGTCGGCATGATCTACGAACAGACGCACACGCGCGAGATGAAAGTCTACGGCGGCTTGTGGAAACTCACACCGGTGTTCGGCGCGATCATGTTGATCGTCTCGCTCTCCTCGATGGGCTTGCCCGGGCTCAACGGCTTCGTGGGCGAGTTCACCATTTTGCTTGGCGCGTGGGGCGCGGGGCAAAACGGCGTTTTCTATTTTGGCAACGTATGGTTTGCGGCGATCTCCGCGCTCGGCGTGATCATGGCGGCGATCTACATTTTGACCATGTTCCAGAAAATGTTCCTCGGTCCGCAAGGCGAAATTGTTGACGAGGTGAAGAAGCACGGACACAGCATCCGCGACCTCAACTGGCGCGAGATCGCCATCATGGTTCCGCTGATCATCCTCATCTTTTGGATCGGCTTGTACCCCGCGCCGTTCTTCGATCTTATGGCGCCGGCAGTGGAGAATCTTGTTGCGATGATGCCCCTTCCGTAAAGCCATCCACGGCTGAACGCTGATGGCTGATCGCCGAAAGATTTTATGACTCAATCTGACCTCACCACCATCCTCCCCCTCACCCTCCTCACCGTTTGGGCGTGCGTGCTCTTGCTCCTCGACCTTTTCATCCCGAAGACGCGCAAGGGCGTCACCGCGCTGCTCTCCGCGTTGGGGCTGGCGGTCACGCTTGAGTTCACGCTCTCGCAGATCGGCAGTGAGGTATCGGGCTTCAACGGCATGGTCGCGCTCGACGGTTTCTCGACCTTTGTCAATGCTCTGCTCCTCGTCAGCGGTTTACTCGGTATCGCCCTCGCCTACGGATACGTCAAACGCATGGGCATCGAACGCGGCGAATACTACATCCTGCTCCTCTTCAGCGTGGTCGGCATGATGCTCATGGCGCAAGCCACCGATCTCATCATCGTTTTCCTCGCGCTCGAATTGCTTTCAATCCCGCTCTACGTGCTTGCGGCATTCGCGCGACCCAAAGAAGAATCTGAAGAAGCGGGACTCAAATACTTTCTGCTCGGCGCGTTCTCGACGGGATTTCTCGTCTACGGGATCGCCCTCATCTTCGGCGCGACTCAATCCACGAACATTTTCGCCATCCTCGAGTCCGCTTCGGACTCCAATTCGACCTTGCTCCTCACCATCGGCGCCGCCCTCCTCCTGATCGGTTTCGGCTTCAAGGTCGCCGCGGTTCCCTTCCACATGTGGTCTCCGGACGTGTATCAAGGCGCGCCCACCTCGGTGACCGCCTTCATGTCGTCCGGCGCGAAGATCGCAGGCTTCGCCGCGTTGCTGCGCGTGTTCGCCATCGCGTTCCCCTCCCTCGCCGTGGACATGACCGACATCTTCTGGGTATTAGCCGCATCGACGATGATCCTCGGCAATGTGGTCGCCATCTCACAGACCGACATCAAACGGATGCTGGCGTATTCCAGCATCGCGCACGCGGGCTACATCCTCATGGCATTCGTGCCGTATGGCAATCCCGAAGTCCGTGATGTTTCGATCGCGGCGGGTTTGTTCTATCTCGTTTCGTATGCGTTCACCAACTTCGGCGCGTGGGGTGTGGTCATTGCGTTGGAGAAAAAAGAAGGCAGGGGATTGGCGATAGCAGATTACGCCGGGCTCTCGAAGAAACATCCCGCCCTTGCCCTTGCCATGACCATCTTCATGCTCTCATTGATCGGCTTGCCTCCCACGATCGGACTTGTCGGCAAGTTCTACCTCTTCCGCGCGGTGATCGCGGGCGGCTTTACGTGGCTCGCCATCATCGGCGTGCTCACCTCGCTCATTTCGGCATACTACTACCTGCGCGTGGTGGTCACCATGTACATGAAGGACGGCGACCCCTCCACCGAACGCGAAACCTGGCTGGACATGACCACAGCTGTCGCTGCGCTGGTGACCGTCGTCGTTAGTTTCGTACCGCAGTACCTGTTCGCCTGGGCGAGCGAAGCGGTGTTGAAGTTGTTTTGATATTTCGTCATTGCGAGGAGCCATAAGGTGGCGACCACGCAATGACGTTCATGTTTATCGAATCAAAAACGGGACAGTGAATGATCACGGTCCCGTTTTCGATTTGAGGGTCAGATACCTAAACGATTGTTACGATGGTTTGCTGACGGCTACCGTTACACTAGTGACCAGCATGATCAATGCGACGGGAGCCCAAAGCGCGCGTTCGCCCGCGCTGGGAGTGATGAGATTCAGCACCAGGCTCAACGCCGAGAATGCCACGACCACCCAGATCAGCCAGCGGGACGTCCGCGACCATTTTGGTAGAGCGACGCCTGCGCGAGCCAAAACAACCAGAGCCAGCGCGGCAAGGATCGCGGCTTGGACAAGCGCCGCAACCCGCAATTCCGGCGGGAACTGCCCGGGATATGCTCCACCCATGGCAAATTCTCCCCACGGAGCGCCAGCCGCCAGTGCGATCTGAAACGCGATGACAACAAGAGAAATTACTGCATAGGCGAATGCGGCGATACGTGATTTATTCATGTGAAGACCTTTCTGTT
>Ga0073934_10009785_pt1 | contig 12141 bp, 13 predicted proteins | sample LarsenN4metaG_FD_76834 | JGI IMG/M metagenome (GOLD analysis project Ga0073934, IMG submission 76834) | Hot spring sediment bacterial and archeal communities from British Columbia, Canada, to study Microbial Dark Matter (Phase II) - Larsen... ... | reverse complement strand
CCTCCGTCAGATCGCCGCGGCTCAAGGCTGCCTCCCCTGAATCTGCAGCCTTGAATCAATTCTCGATTCGCGCGTCAATCATTTTGTCCACGCCGCCTAGTCCGGGTGGCGCCTGCTAAGATCATGCCCTATAAACGACGGCAAAGGGTGGAGCTCTGGAGCATTGTCGAAAGACCTCGGAGTTGAAACATGACCAAGGGATTGACAAGACTGAAGACTCATCTCGTCCCAGCGCTCGCAGCCATTGTCGGCGCGGCCAGCCTCTTTGCGCTGTCCTTTGCCCTGGCTCCCGCTGCCGCGGCGGAGGAGTCCGACGCGAGCGCCGCGCAGAGTTCCAAGGCTCCCGCCGCCCGCTCGGTCACGCCTAAGCAATCGGGTGCTGTCGGCCCGCAAGCGCAGCAAGCGAAAGCCGCATCCTCAAATAATGCTCGAGCCGGAAAACTAAGTGGCGCCGCGCAACAGGCATCACAAACGCCCGCCGACAAGACTCGCGCCGCTAGGGCATGGAAGGCGCCTTCTTTGGCGAAGCAGGCGTCACAAGCTCAGGCGCCGGCGGATAACGCCAGGGCTGCCACCGCTAGGAACTCGCGGCTTGCCTCGGCGCAGACGGCGCAGGGTCAGGTGCCGTCCAAGAATCGAGCGGCAAGCGGTCCGCGATTCCGGGCCGCAGCGGGTGGTGTCCCCGTCGAAGAGGACACAACCTCCGAGTAACGCAAAGGTCTGCGGTCACGCCGATTGAGCATCGCGGCGGCTGTGCGGCTCTTTCGCACCGGCAGGCGCGCGAAGCTTGGTGCGCAAGGAGTGGCCGCTATTCGATCAGTTCGCTCACAAAGAAATTATCGAACTTGGAAAGGCCCCAGGACCGGAACCCGATCACGCCTCCTTCTTTCGGCGCCTGACCTTTGAATCGTACCTGCTCGTCGCCGTTGATAAAAAGCGTGGCGTCTTTTGGCCTCAGACGAAGCTGGAAGCTGTTGGTCTGACCGAGACCCTGCTTCAAGGCATCCGTTTCCCTGTACTCTACAACGCGAGTTGCCTTTCCCTTCCTGATACGGTCGACCGCATAGCCCCCTGTCGCCCAATACAGCATCTCATAGTAATTGTCCCAATCCTGCCACCAGAAGATGATGCTGGCCGGACTGATATCCACATCGCCCTGGTCGGGCTCGACAATCGTGATGTCGATGCAGACATCGGCTTCGTCGACCCGTGTGGAGAAATTGACTTGGCCCCAGCCCTCTTTGATGATCAGAGCGCCATCCTCGACGTAGACGGTGTCCGAAGGGGTGCCCCAGCTGGCATCGAAGAACTCGAAATCATCCTCGAATATAACGTTGTCCGGGTCGCATTGGGCGAGTGCGGGCCCGGTGAACGCGAGAAAGCTCAGTGCAACCAGCGCCGCGGTTAGAACTGCTACACGGGAACGAAGCCTCATGGTCAACCTCCCAAACAAGCACAAGGTAAGCGATGCCGGGTGAGGTTACGGCCAATCTCTTTCCAATGCCATCCTTTAATACTTACGGGCGTCTTCATGTGCGCCCGAGCGCAAGCATCTCGCAAGCAATTCTGCCTGCCGCTTCAAGGAGAAAGGATGGATCAACTGCGTTTTTACAACGCCGCGTCAGCCAGGTCTTCGCCTAAGCGCGGAGCCTGAGATTTGGCTCTGGCCGGTTACGCCTTGGGCTTCGCGGGCTTCTTCTGCGTTTCGCTGAGCCGCGGCATGATCTCGACGAAGGAACAGGGCCGGTGCCGGTTGTCGAGTTGGAACTTGAGAATGCCTTCCCAAGCGTCCCGGCATGCACCCGGCGATCCCGGCACGCAGAAGATATAAGTCCCATTGGCGACGCCGCCGCAGGCTCTCGACTGTACCGTCGAAGTGCCCACCTTCTCATAGCTCAGCATATGGAACAGCGCCGAGAAGCCGTCGATCTCCTTCTCGAACAGCGGCTTTACTGCCTCCGGCGTGACGTCGCGCCCGGTAAAGCCGGTTCCGCCAGTGGTGATCACCACATCGACCTCGGGGTCCTTGATCCAACGCTTGACCTGTTTGCGGATCGCTTTCGCGTCGTCCTCGACGATAGCGTGCTCGGCGAGTTCGTGGCCCGCTTCTTCGATCATGCTGACGAGCAGAGGGCCCGATTTGTCCGTCTTTTGCGTGCGCGTGTCGGATACCGTGAGCACGGCGATGCGCACGGGAATGAAGGGTCGCGTCTCGTCGATCCGGCTCATGCTCGCTCAAGTGCCTCCTTCACCATCAGCATATCGCGCCAGGCGAGCCGCTTGTGCTCCGGATTGCGCAGCAGAAAGGCAGGATGCAGCGTCGCGAGCGTGGCAATGTCGCGGTCCGCGCACGCATAGGTCAGCCATTTGCCGCGAAGCCGCATAATACCTTCGGTGATGCCGAGAATGTTCTTGGCCGCAGCGCCGCCAAGCAGCACTAAGACTTGCGGCGAAAGCAGCTCGATCTGCCGGGCGAGGAACGGCGCGCACGCCTCGACCTCCTCTTGCGTCGGCGTCCGGTTGCCGGGAGGGCGCCAACAGACGGTATTGGTGATGTAGACATGTTCCTCGCCAAGCCCGATTGCCGCAAGCATCAGGTCGAGCATCCGCCCCGCGCGGCCGACGAAAGGCTTGCCTTGCAGATCCTCATCGCGGCCGGGTGCCTCGCCGATCAGCATGATGCGGGCATCCTCGCGCCCGCGCGCAAAGCAGAGGTTTTTGGCTGTGCGCTTGAGCGCGCAACCCTCGAAGCTCGCGACCAGGGCCTCGAGCTCTCCGAGAGAGGTCGCATTCCGCGCGGAAGCTGGCCCCACCTCGGTCTTGGTAGATGGTCTTGCGGCGGCTTTGGCCTCAAGCGCGGGTGCCAACGGCTTCTGCGCAGCCGGCGCGAACCAGTCGACCGGCGCCTCGCCGATCGCTTCGTCCACGCCCATCGCCTCGTACCAGGCCAATAAGGCTTGAACCGTCTGCCGTTCCGTTGCAGTCATTCCGCTGTCTTTGGAGCCAAGAGCGCTTCCAGCGCACCAATGCATACCGGATTCCCGCTTTTGCGGAAATCTTCACGGACTAGCCTTCCTGGAGCCGAGCCTTGAGCGAGACAGACGAGCCGCAAGCCGCCGAGCGCGAAATCATGGAGTTCGAAGTCGTCATTGTTGGCGCCGGACCCGCCGGCCTCGCCGCGGCCATCAGGTTGAAGCAGCTCGCCGCCGAGAAAGGCCGCGACCTCTCGGTCGTGGTTCTGGAGAAAGGCTCGGAGGTGGGGGCGCATATCCTGTCGGGGGCCGTGATCGATCCAGTCGCCCTCGATAGGCTACTGCCCGGCTGGCGCAAGATGGGCTCGCCGCTCAACACGCCAGTCACCGAGGATCGCTTTTATTATCTCTGGAAGACGGGCGGCGTCCGCTTCCCGAATATCTTTATGCCGCCGCTGATGAGCAATCACGGCTGTTATATCGGCAGCCTCGGCGCCCTCTGCCGCTGGCTTGCCGAGCAGGCCGAAGCTCTCGGCGTCGAGATTTATCCTGGCTTCGCCGTCACCGATGTGATCTTCGGCGCGAATGGCGAGGTCGAGGGCGTCATCACTGGCGATATGGGGGTTGCGCGCGACGGCAGCCATAAAGATAGCTACACGCCGGGAATTGCACTGACTGGGAAATATACGCTCTTTGCCGAAGGTGCTCGCGGCTCGCTCTCGAAAATGCTGATCCGCAAACTCGGCCTCGATACCGAGTCGGGTCCGCAGAAATTCGGCATTGGTCTAAAGGAACTTTGGGAAGTTCCGGCGGAGAAACACAAGCCGGGCCTCGTGCAGCACACGATGGGCTGGCCGCTGGAAGACAAGACTGGGGGCGGCTCCTTTCTTTATCATTTCGGCGAGCGACTCCTGTCGGTCGGCTTCGTGGTCCATCTCGATTATGCCAATCCCTATCTCAACCCCTTTAAAGAATTCCAGCGCGCCAAAACCCATCCCTTGATTCGCTCGCATTTAGAAGGCGGCAAGCGCATCGCCTATGGCGCCCGCGCGCTGACCGAAGGCGGCTATCAGGCGATTCCGCGGCTTGCCTTTCCCGGCGGCGCGCTGATTGGCTGCGCGGCGGGTTTCATGAACGTGCCGCGCATCAAGGGCAGTCACAATGCCATGCTCTCCGGCATGATGGCGGCAGAAGCCGTCTTTGCCGCGATCGAGGTTGGCCGCGCCCGCGACGTGCTTGAAGCTTATCCTGCCGCCGTGCAGGCAAGCGCGATGACGGCGGAGCTCAAGAAGGTGCGCAACGTGAAGCCGCTCTGGTCGCGTTTCGGCACGCGTCTGGGCGTAATGCTTGGTGGTATCGATATGTGGCTCAATACGATCTTCCCCTTTCTCGGCCACACGCTGAAACACAAGAAGCCCGACTACGCGACCCTGACGAAAGCTTCCGAAGCCAAGCCGATCGAATACGAGAAGCCGGATGGAGTCATCACCTTCGACATCCTCTCGTCCGTATTTCTCTCTGGCACCAACCACGAAGAGGATCAGCCGGTACATCTGAAGCTCGCCGATCCCTCGATCCCGATCGAGCGTAACCTGCCTGAATACGCGGAGCCGGCCCAGCGCTATTGCCCGGCCCTGGTCTACGAGGTGGTCGAACAAGGTGGCCGAACCTTGTTCCAGATCAATGCGCAGAACTGCGTCCACTGCAAAACCTGCGACGTGAAGGACCCGGCGCAGAACATCACCTGGGTTCCCCCTGAAGGCGGCGGGGGGCCGAATTACGCCAATATGTGAGCCGCAAAGCGCTTTGCCGCGGTAACCGGCCACAAACCAGCCGCGATTAGGCTGCAAGGAAGCTTTTGGTTTGTGAGGGGGAGCAAAACCGCTTAACCTGGGGACGGGGATTTCCTCCGAAACCGCAGTTCGGGGCGGCGTAACGCCGGAACAATATGGCGATTGAGCATAGTGCGGCTCTGCGCAAATGGGCGCACCGGTCTCTACTCTTTGCGGCGCTAGTTGCAGCTCCTGCCGCCTACTCGGAGGTTGCCTCGCCGCCGTCGCAGGAATCGGGCACCTTGCTCGGCAATTACCTCTCCGGGCGGTTGGCGCGCGGCGACCATGACACCCTGGCGGCCGCCGACTTTTACTCCAGGGCGCTCGCCAGCGACCCCGGCAACGAGATCATTCTCGAGCAGACCTTCCTGCTCGAAGCTGCTGCGGCGCATTGGGACCGCGCTCTCAAACTTGCCAAGGACTTGGTCAAGGTCGAGCAGGCGCACAGGATTGCCCGCTTCCTGCTCGGCTGCGAAGCCTTCAAGCAAGGCAAATACAAGGAGGCGGATGAGCACTTTGCCGCCGCGCGGCAAGGGCCGATCGCAGATCTCACCTCGACTCTTGCCCGCGCCTGGGTGCAAGAGGCCGACGGTAAGCCCGACGAGGCCTTCGCCATCTTGGACGGCCTAAGCGACGCCGATTGGGCTCAGTTCTATCAGCGCTATCACCGCGCACTTATTGCCGACGTCGCCGGCAAGCCGGACATCGCGCGCCAAGCCTTCGCCCAGGCCTTCAAGAAGAATCCATCGACGCTGAGAGTTGCCGACGCTTATGCGCGCCACGCTTTGAACGCCAATAATCGCAAGCTGGCTCGCCAGACTTTGAGAACTCATATCGCCAAGTCGGCGAGCCATCCCCTCTCTGAGGCGCTCCTTGCGGAGGTCGAAGCGGGCAAAACCCCGTCGCTTCTTGTCGCTGCGCCGGCGGACGGCCTTGCCGAAGTCTTCTACGGCATCGGCGATGCGCTTGCCGGCGAAGGCGGCCTCGACATGGGGATCATCTTCCTGCAATTCGCCATTTATCTAAAGCCTGATTTCCCCCTCGCTTATGCGGCGCTCGCCGAAGCCTATGAGAGCGCCAGGAAATACGATCTGGAGATGCAGGCGCTCGACCAGATCAAGCCGGACTCGCCTCTTTGGTTGAATGTGCAGATTCAGAAGGCCTTCGCGCTCAATTCGCTGGAACGGGTCGACGAAGCGAAGGTACAGCTCGAAGAGCTGATCAAGAGCAATCCGGACAACATCCGCCCGCTCGACGCGCTGGGCAACATTCTCCGCTCGCATGAGCGCTACGCCGAAGCACGCGAGTATTATTCCCGCGCGATCGAGCTGATTGACAAGCCCACCAAGGAGAACTGGTCGCTGTTCTATTCTCGCGGCGTGTGCAACGAGCGGCTAAAAAATTGGCCCGAGGCCGAAGCCGACTTCAAGCAGGCGCTCGCGTTGTCTCCCGATGAGTCGCTGGTGCTGAACTATCTCGGCTATTCCTGGGTCGACCAGGGCCGCAATTTGAAGCAGGCGATGGATTACATCCGCAAGGCGGTCAAACTGAAGCCGGACGACGGCTACTATGTCGACAGTCTCGGCTGGGCCTATTACCGCCTCGGTAACATGGCAGCGGCGGTCGAGCATCTCGAGCGCGCCGTCGAACTCAAGCCAGACGACCCGGTCATCAACGACCATCTTGGTGATGCCTATTGGAAGGTCGGACGCAAGCTGGAGGCGAAATATCAGTGGCAGCAGGCGCTAACTTTGAAGCCTGACGACGAGCAAGTCGCCACGCTAAAGGAAAAAGTCGCTTCGGGCCTTCCGGACTCCCACGAGACCAAGTCGGCAGAGGAACGGACCACCCACGCTGGCACGGCCAAATCGCCGCAATAGAACGCCTTTAGACACGCGTATAGGGAGCGAGCATGTCTACGCTCCGTGACACGGGTTGGGCCAAGCTCAATCTGACGCTTGAAGTGCTGGGGCGGCGCCGTGACGGCTTCCACGAGATCAGGAGTCTCGTCGCCTTCGCCGCATTCGGCGATACCGTCGAGTTCGACCCCGAGCAGAGCTTGGACTTCCAATTGGAAGGCCCTTTTGCGCCCGCTCTTAGGGGCGACAATCTCATCGTCAAAGCCGCAAGGACGGCTTCCGGGAAAGTGCCGGGCCTAAGGCTTGGGCGCTTCCGGCTGATAAAGAGGCTTCCCGTTGCCGCAGGCCTTGGCGGCGGCTCGGCCGACGCGGCTGCCGCCTTGCGGCTGATCGCGCGCGCCAATGCGGGAAGGACAACGATGTCCCAGCTCGCCGGGCTTGCTCCCGAACTCGGCTCTGATGTGAGGGTGTGCCTCGAAAGCCGTCCTTCGATCATGACGGGCCGTGGGGAGATAGTGGAACCGGTCAAGGGCTTTCCGACTTGTGGTGTGTTGCTTGCCAATCCCAGGCTGCCGCTTGCCACCGAGGCCGTTTACGCCGCTCTTGGCGCCGCACCATTCGCCGATACGCCGGCACGCAAGACAGAGGTACCAAATTTCCACAGCGACTTCGAAGCGCTCCTGGAATATGCGCTGCCGCGCGGCAACGATCTCGAAGTTCCCGCAGCGCGTCTCGCGCCTGAAATCAGAGATGTTCTAACCAACTTGTCCGCGCTTTCAACCGTCCGCCTCGCCAGGCTCTCGGGCAGCGGACCCACTTGCTTTGCGCTTTTCGCAACTGAGGATCAGGCAAATGACGCTGCGCTTTCGCTCTCGCGCCTGCGCCCAGATTGGTGGATCGTGGCGAGCAGCCTGGGCGAGCCACACCATCCAAACTAGAAGGGCCGGTCGACGCAGAACGCAATCGCCTCGAGCAGCGCGGACTTCGCTTCGGATTCCGGGAAAATGGCGAGGTCGTCACGTGCGATCGCGCCGTAATGGCGCGCGCGCTCCATCGTATCGGAAATCGCATTGTGGCGCTTCATCAGCATCATCGCATGGTCGAGATCGTCGTCGAGAAGCTCGCCCTGCTGCAATGTCCGGTGCCAGAAGGCGCGTTCCACCTCATTGCCGCGCCGGTAGCAAAGCACGATGGGAAGCGTGATCTTGCCCTCGCGAAAGTCGTCGCCGATGCTCTTGCCAAGCGTCGTAGGCTCTCCCGAATAATCGAGCGCATCGTCCACGAGCTGGAAGGCGAGCCCGAGGTTGCGGCCATAGGAACGCAACGCCGCCGCCTCCGATTTCGGTCTTGCCGCGATCACGGCACCGATCTCGGCCGCTGCCGCGAACAGCGCCGCGGTCTTGGCGTCGATCACGGCGAGATAATCGTCCTCGGTGGTCTCGGTGTTCTTTGCGGTGATGAGCTGCATCACCTCGCCCTCGGCAATGACCGCGGCGGCATCCGACAAGATGCGCAGCGCTCCGAGCGAACCCACATCCACCATCATTTTGAAGGCTTGGCCGAGCAGGAAATCGCCGACCAACACGCTCGCCTCGTTTCCCCAGACCAGTCGCGCCGCCGTCTTTCCCCGCCGGACGTTGCTTTCGTCCACCACGTCGTCATGCAAAAGCGTCGCGGTGTGCATGAACTCGACGCTCGCGGCAAGCCGCACATGCCCATCGCCGCGATACCCGCAGAGCTTGGCCGCCGCCAGAGTGAGCATCGGGCGCAAACGCTTCCCGCCCGAGTCGATCAGGTGGCGGGCAAGCTCCGGGATCAGCTCGACATTGGAGCGCGCGCGATCGAGGATGATGCGGTTGACATGCGCCATGTCCTCTTCGACCAGCGCGATAAGGGGCGCAAGGCTCGCTCTTGCATCGCTCCCACCGGCAAGCTTGACGACAATTCCCAAGGGCAACTCCTGAAAAAGCTCTCGAGCGGCTAGTTTAGAGGTATTGTTGGCGGTCCGTCGACAAGATCAAGACATCCGTTTTGAGGCCAAAGGACGCGAGGCTTGCCTATCCCATGAAGGAGCTGCTGCGCACCAATGATCCCGTACTTCTGTCCTATGTCAGCGCGTTGCTGGAGGAGAGGAACATCGGGTTCATAGTCGCCGATCTCAATATGAGCGTGCTCGAAGGCTCGATCGGCGCGCTGCCCCGCCGCGTCCTGGTCGAGAGCGAACGGCTTGCTCAAGCGCGCAATATTCTCACCGAGGCCGGCATTGGCCATGTCATCGCCGACGAAAAGGCTTAAGGCAGGCGCAGCGTATACCGGCGATTCGAGCACCGACGATTTTCTCGGCGGCCGCGTCGAAATCGTCCAGCCCCGGCGCGGGCACAGGGCCGGGAGCGACGCCGTTTTCCTCGCCGCCTCAGTGCCCGCGCAAGCGGGCGAGCGCGTGCTCGATGCTGGAGCAGGCGTAGGGGTCGCTGGACTCTGTCTGCTCGCGCGCGTTCCCGGCATCGAAGTCACGGCGGTGGAGATCGATGAGGCACTTTGCGCGCTGGCCGCGGCGAATGCGGCTCGGAACGGCTTCGCCGCCCAGTTCGAGGCTATCAACGCGGACGTGACATCTCCAGGCAAAACGCTCGGCGCTAAGGGTCTCAAGCGCGAAGGCTATGATCATGTGATCGCCAATCCGCCCTTCTACGCCGAAGGTAGCACCCGGCCTGCGCCCGACCGTGGACGCGCAACAGCCCACGTCATGCGCCGCGAAGGTCTCGCCGCTTGGGTGCGCTTCTTTGCAGCCATGGCCGCGCCAAATGCTTGTCTCACCCTGATCCATCGGCCGGATTGTCTCGGTGAACTCCTGGAGCATCTCTCCGGACGTTTCGGCGGCATTACCGTCTTTCCGCTTTTTTCGAAGCAGGGAGAGCCCGCCTCGCGCATCATCGTGCAGGCCAAGAAGGGAGACCGCGCGCCTTTGAGCCTTTTACCGGGCCTAGTCCTGCATGAAAGAGACGGCCGCTATAGTGATGCTGCCGAGGCGGTGCTGCGGCGAGGCGAGGCGCTAAGTCTCGGACGTGCGGACAAAAGGAAGGGCCGCCGCCCCGGGGGGCGAAGGCGGCAGCCCTCTTATGCCCGAGCGTGAGGTGAGACCTCGGGCCCGCAAGGCCCGCAAGGAGCTACGGGCCTTGACTAGGCTCTGAGTGTTAACCTCGCGCGCTGAACCGAAGCTGAGGCTCTCGTTCATCTGCCGTTCATCGGGGGAGTCCCATCAAAAACCGAAAGGCCACGCCTTTTCGGGCGTGGCCTGTCGAAGGTTAGGACGCCGCGCTAGCGCCCGTCCCCTGCTACCAATGGCGGCGCCAGTAGCGCTTACGCCAATAGGGGTAATAGGCGTAGGGATAGCCGTAGGCATAAGCATATCCATAACGAGGGCCGTACCAGCAGCAGCCCGGTCCGACATAGACGCTCACACCTGGTCCCCAGCCCCAGCCCCAATAGCCGCGCCGCCAACCGCCGGCTTCCGCGGAGCTCGGGGACAAGGTGACGAAGGCGAGCGCAAGCGCTCCCACCGCCACCGCAAGAGTCGCAAACTTGCTCATTTATTCCTCCTCGAGAGATCGAAAGCGGCGCTCCTCCCGCCGGAAGGCGCGCCGCTGGGTGGTGTTCCCACCTTTGAGTTTAAGTATAGCAAGGAAGCGGCGAACCCGGCTGACGCACCCAAAGTTGCGCTAACCAAACGCTTAAGCGTCGCCGCCTCCTGATTTTTATTGGCACAGAATCCCGCAAGACTTGCCTTGATTTGGCGTAATGCCGCTATAGGTTAGCGTTCAATGAATGGCTTCCTCGAAGAGGTGAAGAGCTATCTTCCCGCCGCTTTGACCAAGCGAGCGCCGCTTGTGCCCGTGCTGAGATTCAGCGGGCCGATCGGGGTCGTTACACCTTTGCGGCCAGGTCTCACGCTCTCCGTCTCTGCCTCCGCCATCGAGAAGGCTTTCACCATGAGTGGGGCCAAGGCTGTTGCCATTCAGATCAATTCGCCAGGCGGTTCGGCGGTGCAGTCGATGCTGATCTATAAGCGCATCAGGGCGCTCGCCGCCGAGAAGGACCTGAAAGTCTATGTCTTCGCCGAGGATGTTGCCGCCTCCGGCGGTTATCTGCTGGCACTTGCCGGCGACGAGATCTATGCCGATCCGAGCTCGATCATCGGCTCGATCGGCGTGATCACTGCCACCTTCGGCCTGCACGAGCTGATCAAGAACTGGGGCATCGAGCGGCGTGTTTACACCGCCGGCAAGGACAAGGACACGCTCGATCCATTCCTTCCCACCAAACCGGAAGATGTCAAGCGCATCAAGGCGCTGCAAGAGGACGTGCATCGCAGTTTCATCGATCTCGTCAAGACGCGGCGCGGCGCCCGCATCGACAAGGCCGACGTCGATCTTTTCACCGGCGCATTCTGGTCCGGCAAGCGGGCGCTCGAGCTTGGCCTGATCGATGGGCTCTCCGATTTGCGCAGCAAGATGCGCGAAATCTACGGTGACGATGTCAGGCTCAAGCTGGTGATGCCGTCGGTCTCCTGGCTCCGCCGCAGGCGGAGCGTCTTCACTGAAAGCGGCGCGCTCGATTTTGGTTTATCGCCGGGCGGCTTTGCCGCCGATCTCATCACTGCCATCGAAGCCCGCGCGCTTTGGTCGCGCTTTGGATTCTAGGCGATGCCGCAAGTCCTTCTTCTCATTGCTGGAGGCGTAGGTCTCATCCTTGCCGCGCGCCGCTGGTATTTGCGCGAGCGCGCCCGAATTGCCGGCGAACTCCGTGCCGCGCACGAGGCCATGGAACAGCGCGAAGCCAAGCCGATTGTGCGGCTTGAGGCAGACCCTCTGACCGGCATCTACCGGCCGAAGCAGCTACATTAGCTTTCGCAATTAACGCCGCAGCCATTGTTATCTCCCAAAACCTATGGCTTCCCTTGCGTCGCCAAGGCGATTAGCGTCCGCGCCAACCGCGAGAGGCGGGCTAGAGGGCTCCAAATGGCCAAGCCGACCAACGCAGACCACACCGGCAGAGCGCCGTCCTTTCAGGACCTTATCCTGAGGCTCGAGCGCTTCTGGGCAGACCAGGGCTGCGTCATCCTCCAGCCCTACGATATGGAAATGGGGGCTGCGACCTTTCATCCCGCCACCGCCCTGCGCTCGCTAGGCCCAAAGCCCTGGCGCGCGGCCTATGTGCAGCCCTGCCGCAGGCCAAGCGACGGCCGTTATGGCGAGAACCCCAACCGGCTCCAGCATTACTACCAGTTCCAGGTGATCCTTAAGCCGTCCCCCCCCGACATCCAGGACATCTATCTGCAGAGTCTCGTCGCGCTCGGCATCGATCCCTTGAAACACGACATCCGCTTCGTCGAAGACGACTGGGAGAGCCCGACTCTCGGTGCGTGGGGGCTCGGCTGGGAGGTGTGGCTCGACGGGATGGAGATCACCCAGTTCACCT
>Ga0073934_10009783_pt1 | contig 12144 bp, 13 predicted proteins | sample LarsenN4metaG_FD_76834 | JGI IMG/M metagenome (GOLD analysis project Ga0073934, IMG submission 76834) | Hot spring sediment bacterial and archeal communities from British Columbia, Canada, to study Microbial Dark Matter (Phase II) - Larsen... ... | reverse complement strand
TGAATGAGTCGATTGGGAGTTCGTCTTTCAGGAGTGGATGACATTGAACCAACCTAGCATCGCGACGAGAACAGCGTCAACGGAGTCGCAAGGCGCAACCTACGCCGGGACTCCTTTTTTCTTCCGGTTCTTCTGGCCGTGGTTAGTAATTGTGATAGTCTAGACGGGGAAGGAAACGGATGAAAGACATCGGTCCATACTCCAATTACCGGTTGACTGTCAGACTGGAACTTGCGAATAAACCTGGCATCTTTGCCAGAGTGGCGGCGCTGTTGGCGGAAGAACAGGCCAATCTCGGCGCCGTGGATCTCGTGTCGGCGACAAAGACGCGCATGGTTCGGGATATCACCTTCGACGTTCAGAACGAGGCACACGGCGAAAGAGTCGTCGCCCGTTTGGGGGAGTTGCCGGACGTCGTCGTGCTCTCAGCGTCCGATCGTATCTTCCTCCTCCATCTCGGAGGAAAAATTCGCGTAGGGAGCAAGTTCCCGATCAGCACCAGAAATGTGCTTTCAATGGTGTATACCCCGGGCGTCGGTCGTGTTGCTCAAGCCATCGCGAAGGACAAGTCGAAGGTTTACACCTTTACGAGCAAGAGCAATAGCGTCGCGGTCGTCTCGGACGGGTCCGCGGTGTTGGGGCTGGGCAATCTTGGTCCGGAGGCTGCCCTGCCTGTCATGGAAGGCAAGGTCATGCTCTTTAAAGAGCTGGCGAATATCGATGCCTGGCCGATCTGTGTGAATACGCAAGAACCGGACGATATCGTGCGGATCGTCCAAGGGATCGCGCCTGGATTCGGCGGAATCAATTTGGAAGACATCAGTTCGCCACGTTGCTTTGAGATCGAAAAGAAACTGAAGCAAGTACTCGATATTCCAGTGATGCATGACGACCAGCATGGCACGGCCGTGGTCCTGCTGGCCGCGTTGATGAATGCGCTTCGAGTGACAGGTAAACAGCTTGAGCAAGTCCGTATTGTCGTCAATGGCCTCGGGGCCGCCGGAACGGCGTGCTGTCGAATTTTGCTGGCTGCCGGTGCGGCACATGTGCTGGGATGCGACAAGGAGGGCATCATCTTGTACGGGGACGCCGAGCAACTACGCGCCAGCCGCATCGATCTCCGTGCCTGTTTCGCGCGAGACAGGCCGAAAGGAACGTTGCGTGATGCGCTGAAGGGTGCCGATGTTTTTATCGGTGTGTCCGTCGGCAACGTGATGACAGTCGACGACCTCGATCTGATGGTTCCAGATCGAATCGTCTTTGCATTGGCCAACCCCGATCCGGAGATTCCACCGGAACTAGGAGATGCTCATTCCGCCATCTTCGCGACCGGGCGATCGGATTATCCGAATCAGATCAACAATGCGCTCGCGTTTCCTGGGATCTTTCGTGGCGCGCTCGATGTGCAGGCCAGCGAGATCAATGAGGCCATGAAGTTGGCCGCGGCGCAGGCCATCGCCCAGGTGATTCCGGAGAATACGTTAAGCGAGGACTATATCATTCCCAGCGTCTTTGACAAGGAAGTTGTCCCGCGTGTCGCACGGGCCGTCGCTGCTGCTGCGCGCGCCAGCGGGGTGGCCAGAAGACGGGCCAAGGCGGACGATCCTTCCATCCTAGAGTAAGCTGCCCATCGCGACCGTAGGGAACAAACCGTCTCACGCACCTTCAGGCTGTCGTTATGGCTGTGGTACAATGCGTCCTTCTTGGAAGTCCGAGGGGGCCATGCCGTTCTCGACCGCAAAATTTCTGAAATTCCGAAGCGGGATGCAGAAGCGTATCGGTTCGCTGCGCTCAAAGACGGAAGACAGCCTGGAATTTGCCGTCGATACGATGATGGAAGAACGTGTCGACGGGTTCTTTCAGGTGGAACAGGGACTCGAGGAAATCATCAAGTCCCTCGTCGAAATCGAGGAAGAATTGGAGGTGATTCGGGATTTGGCGGGGGCCATGCGTCTGGAGTCTCGGCTGGAGTTCGTCGAAGAGCGGTGGGATGAATTCGACAGCGAAATTCGTGAACGTCCCCGCCGGCGCCGCAAGCGAGTCAGTCTCGCCGATATGCTCAAAGCAGCCGGTGGAACCGGACAGCTGTCAGAGAATCCCCATGCCGTGAATAACGCGATGGATGCCTATGCGATTATGGGTGTGGAGTTCGGCAGCTCTCTCGCCGATGTCACCGCAGCGTTCCGAACCAAGGCGAAGCAGCTCCATCCCGACGCGAACAACGGCGATCGCAGCTCTGAACCGGAACTCCGCCGCATGTTGGAAGCGTATCAGTTTCTGAAGGAATACCTCAGTCTCAGCAATACGGAACCCATGTCCCCTCCGGATCGCCCATACAGCCCCTCTGAGTAACGCAGCCGTGACCATGCCTATCCCACATCGGTACGTCACGAACGCAGCCGCACTCGGCGAATTGTGCGAGCAGCTGCGGGACAGCCCGCGCATGGCGCTCGACACGGAATTCGTCGGCGAAGAGAGTTTTGTGCCGAAGCTCGAGCTGATTCAAGTCGCAACCGAGCACACAGCGGCCATCATCGATTTCCCAGCCGTTTTATCTGGGGGATCCCTCGACGGATTCTGGGAGATTGTCTGCGACGAGCGGATTCAGAAGGTGGTGCATGCAGGACGGCAAGATCTGGACCTCTTTGCCGTCCACGCCGGGCAAATTCCGAAGCCATTCTTCGACACCCAAATTGCCGCGGCAATGGTCGGCTTCGGCCCTCAGGTCGCCTATGCCAACCTGGTGCAACGGGTGCATGGAACGAGGCTGGACAAAGCCCATACCTTTACGAATTGGAGTGCCCGCCCGTTGTCCCAAGCTCAACTGGCCTACGCGCTGGAGGATGTGACGTTTTTGTTGGCGATCCATGACCACTTGCACAGCCGGCTGTCGAGACTGGGCCGGCTTCAGTGGGCACATGAAGAGTTCTCGCGTCTTGAAGGTATCGTGGGCGAGACTCGTCGAGAGCCTCAAGAACGCTACCAACGTATACGAGGATGGGATCAGTTGAAGCCGAAATCGGCCGCGGTGCTTCGGGAACTTGCAGCCTGGCGCGAGGGGGAGGCGAAGCGGAGAAATGTGCCTCGGAGCCGGGTCGTCCGTGATGAAGTCTTACTACAGTTGGCACGACATCCTCCTCGACGCCAGGAGGAATTGCGCAAAGTAAGAGGTCTCCATGCGTCGGAAATTGACCGTAACGGAGAATCGATTCTTGCCGTCATTCAAACGGCGCTTGCGCTGCCGCCGGCGGCTTGGCCGGCGCTCACCAAAGAGCGAAAACCTGAACCGGAAGCGAACGGATGTGTGGAACTGCTTCAAGCGATCGTCAAGGCGCGGGCCCTAGAAGAAGAGATTGCGCCGACTCTCTTGGCGACCACGGCCGACCTCCAAGAATTAGTCGATGCCAAAACGAATCGATCGGCTCTGGATCTTCCACTCCTGCGAGGATGGCGACGAATCTTGGTGGGTGAGCTGCTGCTTGATGCGCTAGACGGGAAGGTCGCCTTCACCGTTGATCAACACACACGGACGATTCGATGGTCGCGCTCCGAGCAGACCACCGACCGGTCATCAATTCAACTGCTGTGAGACTCCAGGTCTCTATCGAACGGGAGTGAATTGAGGAACCCGAACCTACAACAGTTTCTTGATCGAGTCCGCCGGTCTTGCCAGCATGGCCTGGTCGCCTTTCTCCACGATCGGCCGTTGAATCAAGTCGGGGTGTTTGATCATCAAGTCGAGGAGCTCATCGTCGGACAGCTGCTTCTTCGCCAGGCCAAGTTCCTGATAGACATCCTCTTTGGTTCGAAGCACGTCTCTCGGGGAGAGCCCCGCTTTCGTCAGCAAACTCTTTAACCGTCCTTTGGTAAAAGGACGTTCGTAATAGTTGATCGCCGTGTAAGGTTTACCGCTGTCCTTGAGCAGCTGTAGGGCCTGTCGGCATGTGGTGCAGGTCGGCTTCTGATAGATCGTAATGTCTGCCATGATGACTCCTTGTCCGTGGTGAGAAGACCCGTCTTGACGATTTTTTTCAGTTTATGATTAGATCCTGGTCGATGGGATTCTTGCAAGAAGGTTCTGTATGCCGTGGGTTGGAACCAGCTCCGCCGGTCAATTCGCTTGTGCCACCGCCTCCCAGCGCACGCTGAAGGATCTTCGTATCAAGCGTAGGGGCCAACCGGTCTTCGTCCTTGGGCATGTGCTTGCTCGGAAAGGGCAAGAAGCGACCTTTGAATCCTTCAATGACCGGCTGGCCGTTGTGAAGTTCAGTGATGAAGGACTCGTGGGCTATGACCCTCGAGAACTCCTTCTTCCCACCGAAATCGATGAGTCCGGCGTTCCCTATTTTGAGATCCGGCCCTGCCGATCCTGTGAGATGCTCTTTCCTCTCACCATAGAGGAACGCGAATCGGATCATGAGCCTGAGCAGTGCCCGGACTGTACGGCCTGATCAGTCGGGTTTCCGATATTAATCGACAAAGGGAGCCACTTCCAACGCTTTTTTCAGGAGGCAATCTCCTGCAAACCCCTGTAACACCATTGGCAACATGGCTCCGTCGATCGCACGGACAGAGTGGATCCGGAATCCCTCTGAAGACCTGTGTCCTTCCAGCTTGAGTGCGTGACAGACTTCCAAGCTTTTCCAGACCAAATTCGACAGGATGTGCTCGGAGGCCAGAAGCTTCATATCGGTGACCGTTCCATCGATTGCGACCTTCGCAGGAACCCGTGTCTTGTCCTTGGGAAGCTCGCTGACGACGGCAAACGCCACCACATCCTCCTCTGCTCCGGCGGATGACATGTTCACAACTTCCGCCGTCATGATGACAAAGCCGAACAAGAAGATAGCTATTCGTCTCATTCACGTTGCCGGTCCATGTTCCGATAGCCGAATTTAGTATGCCAAGCACGATTTTCCATTGCAAGAATGACACATAGCCATGGTAGGGTAGTTGTGCGACCTATGACTTTCGTTGTGAGGTTTCACCATGCCCCATGATTTCATGCCGGGATTAGCCGGTGTTCCAGCCGCCACCTCGTCGATCAGCGATGTCGACGGTCAACGCGGCGTCCTCGAGTACCGCGGCATTCGAGTTGAGACGCTCTGTGCAAATTCGTCATACCTGGAAACGGCGTATCTCCTTCTCTTCGGGCATCTGCCTCCAGCCGCTGAGTTTCAGAAGTGGATCACCGACGTCACGCATCATCGGCGCATCAAATTCCGCATCATCGATTTATTGAAGTGCTTACCCGAACAAGGGCATCCCATGGATGCGCTTCAAGCAGCAGTGGCGGCACTCGGCATGTTTTATCCGGGCCGCAACGTCAAGGACGTCGAGAATAATTATTGGAGTGCGGTGCGACTCGTCGCAAAGCTGCCGACGATCGTGGCAGCCTGGGCGAGACTGCGTCATGGAGATGATCCGATCCCTCCACGTGATGATCTCGGGTTCAGTGAGAACTTCTTTTATATGTTGACGGAGTCTGTGGCCCCTCCGGTATGGGCTGACATTTTTGATGATTGTCTGATTCTTCATGCCGAACACACGATGAACGCCTCCACGTTTACGGGACTGATCACGGCATCAACGTTGGCCGATCCCTATACGGTTGTCGCCTCGTCGATCGGCGCCTTGAAAGGTCCCCTGCATGGAGGCGCCAACGAGGAAGTGGTCGTCATGCTAAGAGAGATCGGTGCTCCGGAGAAGGCGAAGCCTTACGTTGAGCATGCCTTGCAGAGCAAGAAAAAATTGATGGGGTTCGGCCACCGTGTCTACAAGGTAAAAGATCCTCGCGCTACCGTTCTTCAGGAACTTTGTCGGCGTCTGTTCAAAGAATGTGGCAGTTCTCCCCTCTATGAAACGGCATTAGAGGTCGAGAAGACGGCCGGAGAAGTCCTGAACAACAAGGGTGTGTATCCCAACGTTGATTTTTACTCCGGCATTATTTACGACAAGATGGGGATCGAGGTCGATCTGTTTACACCGCTGTTTGCCATGGCGCGGGTGTCCGGCTGGTTGGCCCATTGGCTGGAGCAGTTGCGCGAAAACAAACTGTTTCGTCCCGATCAAATCTATGCCGGCGACCATAACCGTCCATACATCCCCATCGACCAACGCTAATCCCCCGTATTTACAAGGCTCTGCCGCCCCTTGACTTCCCCAGTCCTCGATTTATCTTGGGTTCGAGCAGTTGGAGTCGGCGCAGCGCCAGGGGAGCTAACCAGCCACACACTCAGGAATGCTAAGAAGGAGGGAGCTATGGCACTCGTACGGTGGGATCCATTTCGAGAGCTGGAGGAAGTTTCAGATCGATTGAATCGAATGTTTGCACGTCCTGTTGGGCGGGCGTCGAACGGTAAAGAGACCATGATTGTGGCGGATTGGACACCTTCAGTCGATATCAGTGAGACGGAAGGGGAATATCAGATCAAGGCCGAGATTCCGGATGTGAAGAAAGAGGATGTGAAGGTCACGCTTGAGGATGATGTGCTCACCATTCAGGGAGAGCGAAAGCAGGAGAAGGAAGAGAAAGGGAAGAAGTTCCATCGGATCGAACGGTCTTATGGCAGCTTTGTTCGGAGCTTCTCCTTACCGGATGTTATCGAAGCTGAGAAGGTGAAAGCCGAATTCAAGGATGGGGTGCTGAATCTCCATCTGCCAAAGTCGGAGAAAGCGAAACCGAAGGCCATCGAAGTGAAGGTGGCGTAAGTCGGTCCGAAAGGTCCTTTGAACAAAGGCCCGCCTCACCGGCGGGCCTTTTTATTTTTGAGAATCCCCGCCTGCGCAAGGTCTCCCGCGTCGCTCATTGAATCATTCGGCACATCGGCCATGAAGGTCCGATTGGACCTACTCGCCAGGGGCATCTTAAGGGATTGTGTATTTGAACAAAACGAGTAGAGTCCCGCCAGGATCATCATCATAATTCTCGCCGGCACTGGCTAGACGCATGTAGAGGAGGTGGTAAGTCCTGCCAAGCACAATAAAGAAGCGTGAGGTTCTCCGCTGAACTGTCGAACTTGTTCATAGTCTGGACACGTTTGAGGAGGCGAAGATGAAAACTCTCAGCTATTCGCTGATGACGGTTGGAATGGTGCTGGCACTCGGAGGAGTCGTGGCGGTCTTCAACCTCGACCAGCCTTCGGACACGTTTTCGCTGGCCTGGTGGATGATCGTCGGTGGATGGTGCCTGGCATTGACAGGGATGGGAATCGATATCATGCATTTATTCAGGCTCGCCAAACGCGAACCAGCATACATGCTCCACTCTGAAACGAATAGGGCAAAAGGAGTCGAGAGAGAAATCACTCGAGTGTGATGATCCGGGAGGGAACCTTACTCTGGTTCTCTATACAGCTATACCACGATACAATATTGTAACGGTTTTTAATTGAGCGGTTGCCGAGAAGGCCCGCCTGATCAGGCGGGCCTTCTTATTTATCCATACCTCGCTCTTGCATCACCAATTCCCAGACTTCTTCGTTGAGGTCATATCGCAGCACATATCGCTGACCGTCGCTGGCGCGGAGGCGAAAACAGCTATGGGTCTCGGTGTACCAGCGATCTAAAATTTCACTCACCAATAAATGGGCTCCCTCGACTGTAAAGGCCCGAGGTGTTTCTTCGCCCTTATAGCCGGCGTAAGCTTCAACGGTGAGGTGTGGGAAGGTCATGGAGTCATGCTCTTGTTAAAGTCGGCAGGCTGAGTTTATCATGGCGCCCGCAAGTCATGAGAACCTCTTACACGGAGCACTGGGCATGAAAAAGGATCAGAACAACCTGTCAGCATCGACTCGGATTGAACGAGATACCATGGGGGAACTCGCTGTTCCTGCAGAGGCCTACTATGGTGTGCAGACGGCCCGCGCCATCGAAAATTTTCCGATCAGCTCGCTCCGGATGCCGCGGGCGGTTATTCGGGCTATGGGGATGATCAAGCGGGCGGCGGCGACGGTGAATCATTCCCTTGGGTTATTGGACAAGAAGCCGGCTGATGCGATCAAGCAGGCGGCGACCGAAGTGGTGGAGGGCAAGCTGGACGCCGAGTTTCCGGTCGACATTTTCCAGACTGGGTCCGGTACGTCCACCAATATGAACACGAACGAGGTCATCTCCAACCGCGCGACGGAGCTCCTCGGTGGCGCACGTGGCAGCAAGCTGGTGCATCCGAACGACCATGTAAATCTCGGCCAGTCGAGCAACGATGTGATTCCAACGGCCATTCACATCGCCGCGTCGGAGATGATGCAGCAGCAACTGTTACCGGCACTGACTCGATTGCACAAGGCGTTGAAGGCAAAGGCTAAAGAGTTCGATACGATCGTGAAGATCGGACGCACACATTTGCAGGACGCCACGCCGGTTCGTCTTGGCCAAGAATTCGGCGGCTATGCCCGTCAGATCGAACTCGGCATCCAGCGTGTCAGGCGAGCCCAGGAGGCCTTGAGCGAAGTCGCATTGGGTGGGACGGCCGTCGGCACGGGCTTGAACTGTCATCCGAAATTTTCTGCCAAGGTCCTGGCGATCATTTCGAAGGAAACCGGCTGTTCGTTCAAGGAGGCGAAAAACCATTTTGAAGCCCAGTCGGCGCAGGATTCTCTCGTTGAGGCGAGCGGACACCTGCGGACTCTGGCCGTGAGTCTCATGAAGATCGCCAATGACATCCGTTGGCTCGGCTCCGGGCCACGGTGCGGGCTTGGCGAAATCAATCTGCCCGAGACGCAGCCTGGTTCGTCGATCATGCCGGGGAAGGTCAATCCAGTGATCGCCGAATCCGTCACGATGGTCTGTGCGCAGGTCATCGGGAACGACGTCACGGTGACGGTCGGCGGCCAAGCGGCCAATTTCGAGCTCATCGTGATGATGCCCGTTATGGCCTACAACCTGCTCCAGTCCATCGAGCTTTTGGCAACGGCCTCCAACAATTTTTCGGCGAAGTGTGTCGAGGGGATCAAGGCGAATGAGGAACGTTGTAAGAGCCTCATCGAAGAAAGCCTGGCGATGTGCACCGCCTTGGCTCCGGAAATCGGGTACGAAGCCGCGGCAAAGCTGGCTAAAGAAGCGTATAAATCCGGAAAGACGGTGAGGCAGGTCGCCAAAGAGCAAAAAATATTAGCCGACAAACGCCTCGCGGACCTCCTCGATCCCTGGCGTATGACTGAGCCTGGCGGGCCGGTGGGAAGCGCGGGAGGATAGCGAAACGGTACGTAGGTATTGTCTTACCGGCGCTGGTCTGTATACTAGAGCATGATGAGTTCCGCCGGCCACAGTCACTCATTCATGATCGGGTTTCTGGCCTTGCTGGCTTCCGGGATGGTCTCCGGCTGTGCCACGACCGGGCGTCCGCCGGTACAAGATGAGAGGCACGTGATGCCCATTATGGGCACACGCGGAGCGCACTGTTGCGCCATGGCCAAAGGAATCCCGCGGCAGACGGCGCTCGCAAAGACGGCCGTGCGATTTGTGGGGCAGTCACGAATACAGGTGGGTGGTCGGAATTATACGCCGGATTGCTCCGGCTTTGTCCGAGGCGTGTATGCCACGCAGCGTGTCGACCTGTACGGCGGGTTAGGCGAGTTGGACGGGGGTAATGGCGTCGGGCGCATTTTTACCCATGTGATGCAACACGGACGGATTCACTATGGCCCCACCGTCCATCCGGGGGACCTGGTCTTTTTCCACAACACGTGGGATTTCAACCGGGACGGATTGCCGAACGATCCGCTCACGCATGTGGGTGTCGTCGAAAAGGTGGACCTCGATGGAACCGTGGTCTTCGTCAGTTCGGTTTCAGGAGGGATTGAGCGCCATCGCATGAATCTCAAATATCCCGATAGGCATAAAGCTTCGGATGGACGGGTTCTGAACGACTATTTGCGGCGCAAACACGTGGGCGACTCCCAAGGGACCCATTACCTGGCGGGGCGATTGTTTGCCGCTTTTGGAACGCTTGCTCACTAAGTCATGCACTGATCTCCTGTCATGTCCTCCTGAACTCCAGAGTTCCTTTGATCACCATGGCTTCTTCTTTTCCAAACTCTGAGAGCGCGGACTGCTGACGCGTTCGGAATATAGGCGAGTGATACCGATGACCATTGAAGCGATTCTGATTTCAACAGACGCGATGCAACGTAAGATCGTGCCGGTTCTTGCCAAAGAGCTCGGCGTCGGGGCCTCGCAAGTTGCCGCCGCTGTGGCGCTGCTGGATGGAGGCGCCACAGTTCCATTCATCGCTCGCTATCGGAAAGAGGCGACCGGAAACTTGGATGATACGCAATTGCGTACACTGGAAGATCGTCTGCGGTATCTGCGGGAATTGGAGGAGCGGCGTACCGCTGTGTTGGGCTCGATTGAGGAACAAGGAAAGCTCACGGATGCGTTGCGTGAGCGGGTCGAGGCAGCCACAACCAAACAGACCCTCGAAGATCTGTATTTGCCCTTCAAACCCAAACGACGCACACGTGCGCAGATTGCACGAACGGCGGGACTGGAGCCGTTGGCCGATCACTTGTTGGCTGATCCGATGCTGGATCCCGAGCAAGAAGCGCTCAAGTACGTTCGCGTCGTGCCGGCCACCGAAGGGATAGAGGCGATCAATGTGCCTGATGCCAAAACTGCGTTGGAGGGAGCACGGGACATTCTGATGGAGCGGTTTGCGGAAACGGCCGATTTGCTGGCTGCACTGCGGACGCGGCTGTGGGACCAAGGGGTCTTGACCTCGACGGTGATGAAAGACAAGGAGACGGCCAAAGAAGAGAAGTTCCGGGATTACTATGCCTATGCGGAACCGATCAAGGCCATTCCGTCGCATCGAGCCCTTGCGCTCTTCCGCGGTCGGGCGCTCGGAGTATTGAAGCTCGAGTTGGGGTTGGGCGAAGCACGTGAGGCAGTCGTTCCCCATCCCTGTGTCGCGATGATCGCGGCGCATGCGGGTATCCAAGATCGTGGCCGACCGGCGGACAAATGGCTGATGGGGGTCTGTGAATGGACATGGCGTGTCAAGCTTCACATGACGCTCAGCACCGAACTGTTCGTGCAATTACGCGAGGCGGCCGAGGCCGAGGCGATCAAGATTTTTGCAAAGAATCTCCATGAGTTGTTGTTGGCGGCGCCGGCCGGACCCAAGGTCATCCTTGGCCTGGATCCCGGCATTCGCACCGGTTGCAAAGTGGCGGTGGTTGATGCAACGGGAAAACTATTGGAAACGGGGACGATCTATCCGCACCAGCCTCGTCATGAGTGGCAGGAGGCATTGGAGACACTGGCGCGTCAGGTCATCCACCATGGCGTGGAATTTATTGCCATCGGCAACGGGACGGCAAGCCGGGAGACGGACAAGTTGGCAGGTGAGGTGATCAAACTGGTTGCCGCCCAACGACCAGAGTGGAAGGTGGCAAAGATCGTCGCGAGTGAAGCAGGGGCGTCGGTCTACTCAGCCTCGGCCTTTGCCGCGGCGGAGTTTCCCAAGTTGGATGTCAGCTTGCGAGGGGCGGTGTCCATTGCTCGACGGGTGCAGGACCCGCTGGCGGAACTGGTGAAGATTGAGCCGAAGGCGATCGGCGTCGGGCAATATCAGCATGATGTCGATCAACGGGCATTGGCACGATCACTCGATGCCACGGTGGAAGATTGTGTGAATGCCGTCGGTGTGAACGTCAATACGGCGTCGGTGCCTTTATTGGAACGGGTCTCAGGTCTCAATAAAGCACTGGCCAGAAATATTGTGGACTATCGCAATGCGAACGGGCCGTTCCCCAATCGGACTGCGATCCGCAACGTGCCGCGTCTTGGCGAGAAAACCTTCGAGCAGGCGGCTGGTTTTCTGCGTATCCCGGATGGCGACAACCCTTTGGATCGATCTGCGGTGCACCCTGAGGCCTATCCCGTAGTCGAACGGATTCTGACGAAGTTGGGGGCAGGAATCGCTGACGTGATGCGTCGGCCGACGGTCTTGAAAGAGTTGTCGCCGGCCGACTTTACCGACGAGCAGTTTGGTCTGCCGACAGTGCGGGACATTTTTGCCGAACTGGAAAAACCGGGTCGCGATCCTCGTCCCGAATTCAAGACCGCGACCTTCCGCGACGGCATTGAATCTCTGAGTGATTTGCAACCCGGCATGGTGTTGGAGGGTGTGGTCACGAATGT
>Ga0073934_10009782_pt1 | contig 12144 bp, 7 predicted proteins | sample LarsenN4metaG_FD_76834 | JGI IMG/M metagenome (GOLD analysis project Ga0073934, IMG submission 76834) | Hot spring sediment bacterial and archeal communities from British Columbia, Canada, to study Microbial Dark Matter (Phase II) - Larsen... ... | reverse complement strand
GGAACATCGCGCGCCGATTGATTGCGTCACTGGAAAAGACGTGCGAATGGGTCGAAACCAAGGGCCGCTTCGAACAACCGCGCCGCAAAGAGAATCTGCTGACCATATTGCACCAGGCGCAACAACGGCTGCGAAGCTGATGCACAAGCCCGACGCCCCTGGCCCGGGGTGATAGCCTTGCACGTGCGGTTCCATTAGGATGGCGGTTAACGATCGTTGAAGGAACTCGCCATGCGTTGCGGCCGTTGCGGCATCGAAGCATCTCCCGGGGCCCGTTTTTGCGCCAAGTGCGGCTTCGATTTCGGCATCGACCAGGTTTCCGCGATCTGTCGAAAGTGCGGCAAGGAGCAGCCGCCCAAAAGCACGTTCTGCCCGCATTGCGGAGCGAAGCAGGTCGTCGCGCCCAATGAGCCGTTGACGGTGGTTCCCGCCGAGGATGCATCGAAGCAGGCGACGCCGCGCGAAGCGCCACGGCCGTTACCGCCGCCGCCGATCGAAGGACCTCGCCGAAGCGGGCACTCGCCGTTTCTCGCCCTGCTGCTGGGGCTCGTGATCCCCGGGGCGGGGCAATCCTACAACGGCCAGCCGGTGAAAGGCTTCTTTCTGCTCTTTTTCAGCTTCCTGATACTGCCGTACTTTTACAGCCTGTACGACGCATTTTCGACGGCGTCGAAGTTGAAGGCGCACGGCGTCAGCACCGGCTGCAGCGGCTTCCTGTGGGTCTTGCTCCAGGCCTGGCTCGTTTTCAACGTGGCCCTGTTCATTGCGATCGGCCTGACCTTTTCGGGAGTGCTGTCATGAGCTACCCGCCTCGCTCTCGCGGCTTCGGCTGCCTCGGCATCTTCTCGATTCTCTGCTTGTCGTTCTTCACGACGATCGAACTGGCGGCGCTGTTTCGCCTCAACCCGGACTGGTTCGATCGCATGGCCTTCTGGCGCGGGCCCATCCTTGAACCCGAATACACGCTGGTCAACGATCCCAAGAGCCGCGAGGAACAAGCGAAATCGGATGCTGAACTCATCCGCCAAATGGAATCGGCCGCCGATCCGGGCAAAGTGATGCTGCTCGACCTCGCGACGGTAGTTGGGCAGTACGAGCCCCAAAGCGGGTTGACATTGAGCAACCCGACCGGCGCCGAGTTTCGCATCCCGGCAGGCGCCTTGCCCAACAGCGTCCAGGTCAGCATGACTCCCGCGACCGCACTCCCCGCGGCGATGTCGGCCGAATTGGCCGGGCCGGTCTATCAGATTCGCGTGGGCGCCGCCGAGCATACGAACTTTCGTCAACCGGCGAACATCACGCTGCCGATGTTCGCGGAAAAGAGCAAATCGGCGACCATCGCGATCTGGGACGGCAATCGTTGGCAGGCGCTGGATTCCAAGATCGATTCGACCGGCAAACTGATCACGGCACAAGTCCCTCATCTGAGTTTGCTCGGCGTTCTCACTCAGCCGTTGACCGGACGATTGATCGCCGGACTCGGCGGAACCGGGGCTGCATTGATTACCTTTATCGCGACGAGTCCGACGATTCGCGCGGGAACACGTTCGGCCGTATGGTGGGCGGAGGGGCTGCCGAAGATCGAGACGCAGAATTTCGTCGTCCATTACTATCCGAATGAAACCTGGCTGCGCACTCATCCTCGACCCAATCTTGGGAACCCGCGAGGGGGACCGGCGCCGCCGCCAACGATTGCCACTCCTCCTCCCCCGACCGAACACGCAGTGATCGAAGACGCCAAATACGCGCTCACTCGTGGTCGTAAAAGCGGAGAACATCCGTTGTTCGTGCAGGACGTGGCCGAATGGCTGGAGCAGTCCCGTTCCAAGCTCGAAGCGCTGGGCGTGCCGCTGCGAAAACCGGCGGCTATCCGCTACGACGTCTTCCTGATCGCCATGAAGGACTACGGCGACACGAACATGGGCGGTCCGGTTTTTATCTCAACGAAACTTCCTGAATTCGCGGAGCGCGACAAATACAGTCTCGAAGCGGCCATGCGCTCGACGATTGCGCACGAACTCGTTCACGTCGCCCAGGATTCGTGGTTCCGCATGGACCAGGGCTGGAGATGGCGCTGGTGGATGGAATCGTCGGCCGCGTACCTGGGCGACCGTTGCTGGGAGCCCGATTTCGCGCCGGATACGGTGCGCCGAGCTTATTTGATGACCAATGTCGGACTCGCCAACCGGCTGCCCGCCAGCCCGATGGACGCCGCGAAGGATTCGGACTATTACGCATACGCCACGTTTTATGGCTGGCTGGATCGCACGCGCTCCGGCGCCGGCTTGAAGTTCGTCCAACTGGCAAACGCCCAGGCCGACGCGACCATTGCCGGCCTGGACAAGTTTGCCCGCGATGCCGCCGGCGCCGGGCTCGGCGACTTATGGACCGAATTCGCGATGGACTTCTATCACAACGATCTTTGGCGCGGAGAAACAACGCCGAGCGTCCATCGCGGCATTTCGCTGCACAGTCAGTTGCTCGGGCAGTCGTATCGCAGCGGCGCCGGCGGCAAGGACATTCCGGACGTCAGCTTCAGTTACGTGACCCGCGGCGGCACGCGTACGGATTGGGCCCTGACCCACGTTCGACGCACTCCGCACCTTTCCGCGCAGGCGCTGTATGTGCGAGCGGACCAACTAGCGCCGGCGATTCGCAAGGGGAAGCTCGTTGTTGCCGTCGAGCCGCAGAATGATGGGACGCCGCCCGAAGTGCTCATCGCCGACACCACGCTGGGCGGCGGCTTGCCGGCCAAGGGAAATCCGGGCACGTTCGCCGCGGTCGGCGGACCGAATCGCTCGATCCTGCTCGACAACTGGGGAACCGGCGGCGGCAAAAACGCCGCGACGATTCTGCTCGTCAATCGTTCGTTAACGGAAATGGCCGGTTCCGTGTATCTGCGTCGCTGGTTGCTGCTGGCACCGGCTTTCGCTGAGTTTCAGCGCGAGGAACCGGTCGGCGGACTGCATAGCCGGCACTGGACGGTGACCTGGCATCGTGCGGAGTTGAAGGACTTTCCCGAAGCCTTTAAAGGTTACAACGTCTACCGCCGCAAGTGGGGCGAGCCCGATTCCGCATTCGTTCGCGTCAAAACCGAAGCTCCGGACGAAGTCTATACCGATCACGCGCCGGACGATGAGGATTACGCCTACATGGTCCGCGTCGTCGACGCGCTCGGCAACGAGAGCGCCGATTCGCCGGTGGAGAAATACGACCCGTTCCAGGGCATCTGGGAGGGCGAAGTCAAACTGGTCGACGGGTCGCTGGTCGAGCCATTGATTGCCGCGTTCAAGAAAGCCGGCGAAGAGGAGGAGAAAAAAGAACTCGCTGCCATCGCGAAGATTGAAGATCCCGCCGAACGCGCTCGCAGGCAGCGCGAATGGGACGCGACAAAACAAAAGGTGAAGTCGCTTTTCGAAGACGTCGTCAAGCTGCTGCGGACTTTCGAGCAGTTCGCCCGGCTCGGCATACCGATCCAAATGAAAATTCGCCGGACCAAGGGCGAGTACTTCATGTCCTTCCCCGAAGTCTGCTGGCAAGCGACTGGTTGGAAGGACGAGGACGACATCGCGATGACTCGCGACGGCATGCAAACCCTGAAGGTCAAGAAGATGCCGGAGGGCCTGCCCGACATGTTTCTGCGCCTGCACCGCAAGGACGAAATCCGCGGCGAATACACCCTCGATAAAACCGAAGGCAACCAGCGCTTGTTCTGCAAAATCAAATGGTCGTTCGAGCGCAAGGCAAAATAGGTGCATGGATCTCACGCAAAGGCGCAAAGGCGCCAAGAAATGACCCTCGTTGCGTCTTTGCACCTTTTGCGTGGTCGTTCGAGCGCAAGGCCAATAGGAGTCTGGATCTCACGCAAAGGTGCAGAGGCGCCAAGAAATGACCCTCGTTGCGTCTTTGCGCCTTTGCGTCAGACACTCGGTCTTTTCAGCAAGCCAAATCCGGCACGACGATTGCAGGAATTGCTGTTTGCCCAATTTTGCCCGTTCATCGAAGGGAGGCAGCAACATGGCACGCGAACCGAAAGAAACTCTCAACTCGCTTCTTCGCGGCGAAATCGCCGCGACGGAAACGTATCAGCAGGCGCTGGCCAAGGTCGGCGACGAATCCGGCGCCGGCGACCTCCGGCGTATTCATGCCGAGCATCGCGAAGCGGCGAACACGCTGCGAAAGCACGTGCGCGAGCATGGACTTGATCCGGATCACGGTTCCGGCGCCTGGGGCACGTTCGCCAAGGCGGTCGAAGGCACGGCCAAGCTCTTCGGCAACAGTGCCGCGCTAAGAGCGCTGAAGGAAGGCGAAGAAACTGGACTCAAAGATTATGAGGAGGCCCTCCGGAAAAAGGACCTGCCGCCCGATTGCAAATCTCTGATCGAGTCGGAATTGCTGCCGAAAACCCGCGAGCACATTCCGGTATTGGATCGGTTGATCGCCGGCATGGTCGAACGGGTCTCGGCGGCGGAGGCAAAACCGCGCGTCGCGTCGGGCGAGGCGCTGCTTGTCTGCGGTTACGACAGCGCGGAAAAGTTTGAACAGTATCGCATCGAAGGCGCCATGCCACTCGACGAGTTCAAGAGACTGGAGGACACGATTCCGAAGAACAAGCAAATCTTCTTCTATTGTGCCTGACCGAACGAAGCCACTTCTGCCCGTGTGGCAGAACAGTACCAAAAGGAAGGCTTCAGCAACGCAACCGCGATCCATGGCGGCTACCAGGCCTGGCAACAACAGGGACCGCCGCGTGTTCCGGCGATGTAGATTCGGAAGGTAGCTGAGCTCGCCAGAATTCAGGCCATCCCGAACTCTGGCGAGTTTGGCTACAGGACACTCGTTTTATGTGAATAACTCGCGCACGACTTCGCGATCGTCGAGGATGTGCATGGGCCGTTTGTTGTGGTCCGCGATCGTGATCGACGGGTCGATGCCCAGATGGTGATACAACGTCGCGAGCACATTGCTTGGCGTATAGGGCGTAACCTTGGATCGGCCGCCATGCGAATCCGTGGCGCCGATCGCCTGGCCGACCTTGAAGCCGCCGCCAGCAATCACGGCTGCCCCGGCGTCGGGCCAGTGGTCGCGTCCGTCGCCGCGCGAAATCTTCGGCGCCCGGCCGAATTCGCCCCACATCACGACGGCCACATCCTTGTCGAGGCCGCGTTCGTGCAGGTCGGTCACCAGCGCGTGAAAACCTCGGTCGAGTTGCGGCAACTGCTCGCGCATGTCGATGAAATTCTTTTCGTGCGTGTCCCAATCGCCGACCTTGCAGGTCACGACCGAAACGCCGGCTTCGACCAATCGACGGGCCATCAAAAAGCTTTCGCAGAACTTGCCGTACCGTTCGCGAGTCGCCTCCGATTCCTTCTTCATGTCGAACGCTTCACGCACCTTCGGCGATGCGATCATGTCGAGCGCTTGCGTCGTGTAGGCGTCCATGCCGGCAAATGTACCCGTCGCATCAATGTCGCGGCGAATGGTATCGAACTGCGAGAGCAACTCGCGGCGATCTTCGAGCCGCTTCGGCTTCACGCCCTGCGCCGGACTGAGATTGGCGAGCCCCTCGGCCTTCGGCGTGAATGGACGATGCGCCGGCCCCAAATAGGTTGGCCCCTCGTTGTCATACAGGCCGGGGGCCTTGTACATCAGGCTCACGTACGGCGGCATGCCGTCGGTCCGCGGCCGCATGTAGCTGACGATCGAACCCAGCACCGGCCGTTTGCCGCGATCCGGAAAACCGGTGAGAATATAGTGCGGCGTGTGGTCGCCCAGATCGTTCGATCGAATGCCTCGAATAATCGCCAGCTTATCCATCATCTTGGCATGCAACGGCAGATACTCGCAAACCTGGATGCCTGGCACGTTCGTCGAGATCGGCTTGAATTCGCCACGAACTTCGGCCGGAGCATCGGGCTTCATGTCGTAGCTGTCGATGTGCGACGCCCCGCCGCGCAGCCAGATCATGATCACCGACTTGTTGCGTTTGGCGTTCGATGAGCCATGCGCACGAAGACGGAATACGTCGGCCAAGGTTAATCCGGCGAACGCCAGTCCGCCGACCTGCAGCACGTCGCGGCGAGTCAAGGAACCGCGCAAAAGTCTGTTCGGGCCCAGAAAACGAAACATCTCCGGCCTCCCAAGAAAATGCAGCGTCGTGAAGAGATGCGCCCATGTTAACTCAACACCGTCATGGTCGCAACGCTTATGTGCAATTGGCGGCCGGAACAATTGGCCGATAAAGAGTTCGTGTCATGCAGAGAGAACCCCGGTCCCAACGGATAAACGGCAGTGCGATTCATATTTTCTTCCAGCGCCAGCCGGTGATGTCCTTGCCGTCTTTCATCGGAATCAGCTTGGAACCTTCGATGCGATAGTTGACCACGATCGCGCCCTGTTCTTTGGAAAGCGTTACCTGGCCCGACTTCGACTCCCACGTCCCTTGGAGCATGGTCACTTTGCCCGCGGTGACGTCAAACGAGCCGTCCGAACGCAGTTCGAGAATGATTTTGTCGGCGCCCGGACCGAAGCCGTAGCCGTCCTGTTCGATGTTGTAACGGCCGGACACGGATGGCGACGGATTGCAGCCGGTAAGCGCGAATAATCCCAGGAATGTCAGAATCACGAAAACTTTTCTTTGCATCGGTACATCCTTTCGTGCGAATGATCCCGTTCGTTCATACGCAGGACTTTTAACCCCGCAATGAATGCCGCCTTGTTACCATGCGACGGGTGCGGCACGGCGTCCATCTTCATCGTGGGAAAAAATTTCGCGAGCCATTTCGCGGCAGTCCTGCCGACAGCAACGACACGTCGCGGATAAAGCAATTCGAGCATCATTTCCAGAAATGGCCTTCCCGCCGCCGCTTCCGCTGAGGTCGGCAAGCGGTTCGACTGCGAATCGCCCGCTCGATGCGGGTGAAACGGAAAAATGTTCCAAAATGCCGGCAGCTTGTTCGAATTTCCGAAGTACTCCCAAACGATGGTCGCAGTCGGCTCGCTCGTCGTCCCGTGGATGACCAGTGATTTCCGCAACCCGATCAAAAATGGATGATCGCTGCGTGCGAGCAACCGCTCGCTGGTAAAGGGAATTCCCGTCAACGCACAACCGCGATATCCTGGCGCCTCGCCGACGAGCAGGTGACCGGAATACGGCAACTGTAACAGACCGTGCAGGTAAGCGGCCAGGTTGGTTCGGCATCCTCTCGAACGATAAGGATTGGCGACGTTGTTTGTCGGCCGAAATGCTCGAAGGAGAGCCACCAACTTCGGAATGGTCGAGGAGGGCATGTCATGTCTACGAGAGCTTGTTGTTTCGAATTGTAGTCGTCGACGACTGTCAACATCACCGAGCCAGGACCGTAATGCCGTACTGGTCGGCGCGACGGACCATTTCCGCTTCGTCCAGAAGGATCGTTCGTCCGGCTTCGATCGCCAGCACGGAGGCTCCGGCGCGATGCATGGTCTCGATGGTGTGAACGCCGACGGTCGGCACATCGAAACGCATATCCTGCTGCGGCTTGGCCACCTTGACGACGACGAAGCCGCCGCGGGGACAAAGTTCGCCCGCCCGTTCGATGGCGCGATCCGTTCCTTCGATCGCTTCCACTGCCAGCACGGCCCGTTTTCGCACCATGACCGACTGACCGATGTCCAGGCCGCCCATCGTACGTGCCGCCTGCCAGCCGAAATCGACGTCGGAAAGCTCCTCGGCCGTGGGCTGTCGGCGCGTAATGACGCCCGTTCGCGCCAGGAGATTCGGACATAACTCGAGCGCCGAGCGGCACTCCAGGCCGTCTTTCTGAAATTCGTTCACGATGCTCATCAGGATCGAGTCGTCTCCATTATCGCGGCGGCGAGCGTACCACATCCGCAGGGTTCGAAGGTCCGGAAAATGTTTCAAAAACCACCACTTCCGGGAAATCACGATGCGATGATCGACTTTCCCGGCCATGATCAAGCGGCGCACGCCGGCCTTGCGAAAACATCGCACCATTTGGCCGATTCGCGCCAGCCCACACCAATGAAAGCGCGACACCAGATGTTGCAACTGCGGGTCGGCGGCGTCACGAATGCCGACGCAGACCATCGGCAAGCCTTGCGAGCGCGCTTGCTCCGCCACGACGACCGGAAATCGGCCGGCGCCGGCAATCAGGCCAATGGGCTCGTCAGGATCGAATCCACTGTTCGACATCGTTATTCGTCATCGGAAAGTCCCAGATGCTTCAACACGCGTTGCAATTGCTTGCGCATCGCCGGCAGTTTTTCCCAGATCATCATGATCCGTTTGGCGGTCAGCAGCGACGTCGCCGGCGAACCGAGCATGTGTGCGCCGTCCGGCACGTCCTTGGTGATGCCCGCCTGAGCGCCGATGATCGCTTTGGCGCCGACGTGCACGTGATCGACGATGCCGGCCTGGCCGGCCACAATGACGCCGTCGCCCGTGCTGGATGAACCGGCGATGCCGCACTGGCTCGTGAATATGTTGTGCCGGCCGATCTGGCAGTTATGGGCAATCTGAACGAGGTTGTCGATTTTTGTCCCGCTTCCAATTCGCGTTGCACCGAAGGTGCCGCGGTCGATCGTCGAACAAGCGCCAATTTCGACGTCGTCGCCGATTTCGACTGTACCGAGTTGTGGGATTTTCTCCAATCCGCCGTTTCGCGGCCGATAGCCGAAGCCATCGGCGCCGATCACGCTATTGGCATGGATCGTGACTCGCGAGCCGATTCGGACGCCGTCGTACAGCGTCACATGCGGATGCAAGGTGACATCGTCGCCGATCCGGCAATCGGCGCCGACAACCGTACCGGCGAGAATCCGGCAACGCATGCCGATTACGGTTCCGGGACCCACCACGGCAAACGGCTCGATTCGGCTTCCCTCGCCGACGACAGCCGTCGGGTGCACGCAGGCCCGAGGATGCACGCCGCACGACTCGGCCCGGCCCGGCGTACGCATCCGCTGCGCAATCGTGATGAACGCCTCGAGCGGATCGTCCACGCGGATGCAGGCCTTGCCCTGTAACGCCGCCGAGCGCGGCACGACGGCCGCAACCGCGGGACAATGATGCACCTCGACCAGGTTTCTTTCGTTGGCGGCAAAGGTGATGTCGCCGGGACCGGCATCCGAAATCGAGCGTGCGGCCGCAACCAGCGTCGTTCCATCTCCGACCAGTTCGCCGGAAACCCACTCGGCCACTTCTCGCAGTGTCGTGCTCACGGAAGCATCCTTTCATCCGCGCAGTGTGAAACTGGATCGGGCCAAATCTTATCGCAATAGTGGAAGTTCGTGCAACGGGGATTTTTGAAGAAGCGAAATCAAAAGGCCTCCGGGCCGATCTACCAGATGGAGGTGTTCTCAGCGAGTTTTCACAAACGGTCTTAGCGTTCGCCGGCGGGGTTGGATATCGATAGGCACACCAGACGCCCGGATTGTCCGACTTGACCGCATGAGCGGGTCTGCGAAAATGCGAGAGCCGAATACGTTCTGAGGATGGCATGATCGAGCGATTAGTTTGCGCATGCGGTCACGAGTGGGACATTCCAGTCCATGGCGACGCGGAGACCACCGAAGCCTCGCTTCGCTGTCCGAAGTGCGACGGCCAGGCTCGCCGTGGCCACGCGCGTCCATCCTTGTCGAGCGATTTCGCACCGACCCTGGCTCATTTTTCCCAACCTGGCGAGACGGATTACGCGAGTTCAGTGCAAAATGGCGCCGGGGATTTCAACGTATATGGCTACGATATCGTTCGCGAACTCGGCCGCGGCGGCATGGGTGTCGTTTACCTGGCGCGTCATCAAAAACTGGGCCGGCTCGTGGCGCTGAAGATGGTGCTCGCCGGCGTGCATGCGGGAGCAACGGCGCGCACTCGTTTCCAGGCCGAAGCCGCCGCGGTCGCTCGGTTGCAGCATCCCAACATCGTGCAGCTTTTCGAGGTCGGCGAAAGCGACGGGCGTCCGTTTTTCTGCCTGGAATACATCGACGGCGGCAGCCTCGCCGAGCGACTCGACGGCACGCCGGTGCCGGCGCGCGACGCGGCCGAGTTCATGATCCCGCTGGCTCGCGCCGTTCATGCCGCTCATCGGCAGGATCTGATCCATCGCGATCTGAAGCCGGGCAACATCCTGCTGCGAAAGAAGTCCGACGCCAAAGTCGATGCCGCCGGTCGCGTCGTATTGACGACGCTGGAACCCAAGATCACGGACTTCGGCCTTGCGAAGAATCTGGAAGACGCTAGCTCGAACACGCAGACCGGCACGGTGCTCGGCACGCCCAGCTACATGGCGCCGGAACAGGCCGGCGGTCACTCGCGCCTGATCGGCCCGACGACGGACGTTTACGCGCTGGGCGCCATCCTCTACGAATTGCTCACGGGCCGGCCCCCGTTCCGCGGTGAGACGCCGCTGGACACGGTCTTGCAGGTCATGAGCAACGAACCGGTGAAGCCATCGGTGCTGCAACCGAAGTGTCCTCGCGACATCGAAACGATCTGCCTGAAATGCCTCGAAAAGGATCCTCGCAAAAGGTACAGCAGCGCCGAGGCGCTCGCGGACGATCTTCAACGATTCATCAACAACGAACCGATCCTGGCCCGCGCCATTGGCCCGATGGGGCGGACGGTGCGCTGGGCCAGGCGCCATCCCGGCGTTGCATCGTTGCTCAGCCTGATCGCGTTCCTGCTCACTGCGGGATTTGTCGTCGTTTTGCTTCTCTGGCAGCGTGCCGAACTCGATCGCCAGGCGGCCATCGACGGTCGCCAACAGGCGGCCAGGCAGGAACGGCGCGCCCGCGCGAACCTCGCCAAAGCGATTGAAGCGGTCGATCGCATGCTCACCCGCGTGGCCGACGAACGGCTTGCTTACGTGCCGCAATTCGAAGAAGAACGCCGCAAGATCCTCGAAGACGCCGTGCGCTTTTATCACAGTTTCCTGGATCAGGAAGAAACCGATCCGGTCATGCGGGCGGAAATGGGCCGGGCATACTTTCGGCTTGGCAAAGTCTTCATGACATTGGGCAAGCACCAGGATGCACAGGCTTCCTATCTTCAAGCACAAAAGTTTCAGGAGGATCTCGCGCGCGAATTTCCGACCGAGCCGTCGCATCGCGCCGATCTTGCCCTGACGCTCGCCTATCTCGGCGAGTCATACCGCTCGGTCGCCAAGGTCATCGAAGCCGATCCGCTGTACCAGCGGGCGCTCGAACTGGTCGAATCGCTCGTCCGCGATTTTCCCGGCGATCGTTCGTACCGGCAATTGCTGGCGGAAGTCCTGCAGCGCCAGGGACGGCACTTCTTCCAGACGCGCCGATTGGAGCAAGCTCAGAATTCGTTCGAACGCGGCCTGGTCGAGCTAAATGCGTTGCTCAAGGACGGCGCTGCCGAATTCAAGCTCCGTTTGCAATATGGCGAGTCGTTGGCGTTCCTCGGTTTTTTTCAGCAGAATCTCCGCCAACACGAGGCCGCTGAACGGAATCTCAAGCTGGCGATTCAGGAGCTCGAGTCGTTGATGAAAGAATTCCCGGATCATCAACGCGATGTCGAGGCGAAACTGGCCGATGCGCGACTCAATCTCGGCGTCGTCTACACCGCGACCAACCGATCCAGCGAAGCAGACGCCTACTTGATGCAGGGGCTGAACAAATACAAGGAACTGGCCCGCGAGTATCCCAAGGCGCCGATCTACATGTTCCACCTGGCCCGCGGCCAGCAATCGATCGCCCTGCGCAAGCGACAAAGCGACAAGCCCGAAGAAGCCGAGGCTGCGTTGAAGTCGGCGGTAGCGGCCCTGGAGCAGTTGGACCGCGAGCACCCCGAGGCCTTCTACCACGGCCTTACGTTGCGGCAGTGCTATCGTGAACTCGGGCAGCACTATGCCGGACAAAAGAAACTCGACCTGGCGGAGGAACTGTATCGCAAAGCGGTCGCGCATGCCGAACAGGACGAGCCGACGCTGCCCAAAAACTCGCCGGTGCAGTTCGAAATTGACCAGAATCGCCTGGTTTTGGCCAGGACGCTGGCGGCACGGGGCAAACATGCCGAATCGCTGCAACAACTGGATGCCGCCCTGAATCATAACCGGACGCTGGAACGAAAGATGCCCGGCGTCGAGATGCAGTACCAGAATCTTCGCATGCACAAGGCCG
>Ga0073934_10009781_pt1 | contig 12145 bp, 8 predicted proteins | sample LarsenN4metaG_FD_76834 | JGI IMG/M metagenome (GOLD analysis project Ga0073934, IMG submission 76834) | Hot spring sediment bacterial and archeal communities from British Columbia, Canada, to study Microbial Dark Matter (Phase II) - Larsen... ... | reverse complement strand
CCATACATTTTGCGGATTTCTCTTGACAAGTTCTTGCAGGCTCGTATACTGCCGCCGCAGATTCGGGGATTGCAGTGAGCCCGCCGTCCAAGCTGAGCGCGGTCGGCTGCGGACACAAGACCCGAGCTAAATCAAACAAGAGTCACTGAGGGGTTGACTCCGGGCCGGGGGGCGTCCCCTGGCCCTGGGGGACTGGAGTCTTTTCTTTTCTCCGGGACGGCTCGTGGCCGCGAAGCAGTCCTGGGCAAAGTGGGCCTGGCCCGATGGCGGCGTGCCGGGCACGGTGGGAGCCGGTGGGCGCGTGGAAAAGCCGGCGGCCCGAACCCCTTCCACATCCGTACGAGTTAAAATGGAAGGTTCCCCCTTCACCCCGGGGACCTGCCTGCGCGGAGGCAGTGATGGCGGAGAAGGCAGTGGCGAGCGGAAAAATTGAAACGCGGCCGGCGCGCCAGAGCGGTCTGGAGTTCCGCCGGGTCTACACGGATGGGAAGGTGCATCCGTTCGATGCCGTGGAGTGGGAACGGCGCACAGCGCAGATCAGCAACGAAAAGGGCGAAATCATTTTCCGCCAAGAAAACGTCGAAGTGCCCAAGTCGTGGTCCATGACAGCCACCAACATCGTGGCTTCCAAGTACTTCCACGGCAAACTGGACACCCCCGAGCGCGAAACCTCGGTGAAGCAACTGGTCGGCCGGGTGGTGGGGACGATCGTGGAGTGGGGCGAGCGGGGCGGATACTTTGCCACCGCGGCCAGCCGCGACGCCTTCCGCGACGAATTGACTCATCTGCTGGTCAACCAGATGCTCAGCTTTAATTCCCCCGTCTGGTTCAACGTCGGCGTCCAGGCGCATCCGCAGTGTTCGGCCTGTTTCATCAACTCGGTGCAGGACAACATGGAGTCCATCATGGGCTTGGCGCGGACCGAGGGGATGCTGTTCAAGTGGGGCTCGGGCACCGGCACCAACTTCTCCACGTTGCGCGCCAGCCACGAGGCGCTTTCCGGCGGCGGCATTGCCTCCGGGCCGCTGAGCTTCATGCGCGGCTTCGACGCCTTCGCCGGCGTGATCAAGTCCGGCGGAAAGACGCGCCGCGCGGCCAAGATGGTGATCCTCAACATCGATCACCCGGACATCGTCGAGTTCATTGACTGCAAGATGCGCGAGGAGCGCAAGGCCCACGTGTTGATTGAAGCGGGTTACGACGCCGCGCTCGACGGTGAGGCTTACAGCTCGGTTTTCTACCAGAACGCCAACCATTCCGTACGCGTCACCGACGAGTTCATGCAAGCCGTCGAAGAGGACCGTGACTGGTGGACCCGCAACGTCACCGACGGCAAGCCGGCCCGCAAGTATCGCGCCACCGAGCTGCTCCGCCGCATTGCCGAATCGGCCTGGCACTGCGGCGATCCGGGCATGCAGTACGACACCACCATCAACCGCTGGCACACCTGCAAGGTCACCGACCGCATCTACGCTTCGAACCCGTGCAGCGAGTACATGTTTCTCGACGACACGGCGTGCAACCTGGCCTCGCTGAATCTGCTCAAATTCCTGCTGCCGAACGGCCAATTCGACGCGGAGACCTTCCGCCATGCTGTGGATGTGGCTATCACCGCGCAGGAAATCATCGTGGACAACGCCAGCTACCCGACCGAAAAGATCACCCGCAATTCGCACGACTACCGTCCCCTGGGCCTGGGTTACGCCAACCTGGGCGCGCTGCTGATGTCCATGGCTCTGCCGTACGATTCCGAGGAGGGCCGCGACGTGTGCGCCGCGGTTACTGCCCTGATGACTGGCGAGGCCTATCTGCAGTCGGCGCGCCTTGCCGAGCGCATGGGCGCTTTCCTCGGCTTCGAGCGCAACCGGGAGCCCATGCTCGGGGTCATCCGCATGCATCGCGACGCCCTGCGAGCCGTCAAGCCGGAGCATGTTCCTGCGCCGCTGCTGCGCGCCGCCCAGGATGCTTGGGACCGCGCGCTCGAGCACGGCGAAAAGCACGGCTACCGCAACTCCCAGGTCACCGTGCTGGCCCCCACCGGCACCATCGGCTTTATGATGGATTGCGATACCACCGGCATCGAGCCTGACTTGGCGCTGGTGAAGTACAAGCGGCTGGTGGGCGGGGGCTTGATCAAGATCGTCAACAACACGGTCCAGCAGGCTCTGCTGCGGCTTGGCTATACGCCCGAGGAGGCCAACCAGATCGTCAGCTACGTGGAAGCGGAAGGCACCATTGAGGGCGCGCCCGGGCTCAAGCCGGAGCACCTGCTTGTCTTTGACTGCTCGCTCCGGGCCGCCGGCGGCACGCGGAGGATCTCCTGGCGCGGCCACCTGCGCATGATGGCCGCCGCGCAGCCTTTTCTTTCCGGCGCCATCAGCAAGACGATCAATATGCCGGAGGAGTTCACCGTTGAAGACATCGTGGGCGCCTACATGGAGGCCTGGAAGCTAGGCTTGAAAGCCGTGGCCATCTACCGCGACAACTCCAAGAAGAGCCAGCCGCTTTCCGCGTCGGAAAAGAAAGAGAAAGAAGGGATAGGAGCGAAGCCCGCTGATTCGCCTGCGCCGGTGCCTGCCCAGCAGGAACTCTTCGCAGCGCAGCGCCGCAAGCTGCCCAGCGAGCGCCGCTCCATCACGCACAAGTTCACCGTGGGCGGCCACGAAGGCTACCTGACCGTGGGCATGTACGAAGACGGCACGCCGGGCGAGATCTTCATCAAGATGGCCAAGGAAGGCTCCACGCTCTCCGGCATCATGGACGGCTTTGCGCTTTCCGTGTCCATCGCCTTGCAGTATGGCGTACCGCTGAAGGCCCTGGTGGACAAGTTTATCCACACGCGCTTTGAGCCTTCGGGCTGGACCGGCAACCCGGAAATCCCGTTTGCCAAATCGGTGCTGGACTACATCGCGCGGTGGCTGGGCGGAAAGTTCATCTCGCCGGATTACCTGGTGACGAACGGGGCGGTGAATGGTGAGTCGCTGGCCCCGCCGGAACCGCCCACGCCTGCCGCGTTTTCAGCACCCGCGCCGGGCCAACCCGCCCGTGTCGCGGAGCCCGTCGGGCCGCGTCCGCATGCCTCCATTGGCGATGCCCCCACCTGCCCCGACTGCGGCATGCTGATGACCCGCAACGGGTCCTGCTACAAGTGCGAAAACTGTGGTTCGACCTCAGGCTGCAGCTAAGTTTCTCCCCCACCTCCTGGGAAGTTCTGAGGGAAGAAGGGGCGGCGCTGTATGGGCCGCCCCTTCATTATTTGTGCGTTCACTTGTCGTACTGAATCAGGGAAAAGACGTCCACGCCGGGCAGCTTGGCGCGTCCGTTCAGGAAGGTGAGTTCCACTGCAAAGCCCGCGCCCACCACTTCAGCGCCGAGCTGCCGCACCAGGCTGACAGTGGCGGCAGCCGTGCCGCCGGTAGCCAGCAGATCGTCGCAGACAAGGACTCGCTGGCCCGGCCGCACGGCATCCTGGTGGATCTCAAGCGTGTCGGTGCCGTACTCGAGTTGGTAGCTGATGCTGGCCGTTTTCCACGGCAGCTTCTTCGGCTTGCGCACCGGAACGAAGCCGGCGCCCAGCCGGTAGGCCAGCGCGGGAGCAAAGATGAATCCGCGCGCCTCAATCCCCGCCACGATCTCCACTTGGCGCGGCGCGTAGTGCTCGGAAAGCTTGTCGATGAGCGTGCGCAGGCCCTCTTTGTCCTGCAGCAGCGTGGTCAGATCGTAAAAGAGAATCCCCGGCTTGGGCCAGTCAGGCACTTCGCGGATCAGGCGCTTGAGCTCGTCCATTCATTTTCTCCCTACCAATCCCGCTCGACGATGAATCCCTCGGCATAACGCGGGTCATACGGAGCTTCGTCCTCGCGTACTTCCTCGACGCTGGCCATGCGCGGCCCCTCTTGAAGCGCGGCGCGCAGCCGGGCGAGCTGTTCCGAGGTCCCGATGGCATAGACTTCCACGCGGCCGTCCCGCAAGTTCTTCACGTAACCGGATACCCCCAGTTGGCTTGCCACGCGCTCGGCAAAAAAACGAAACCCGACCCCCTGGACGATCCCAGCCACGTAGAAGCGCCTTGCTGTTCTGCTGCCGGCCACCGGCCCGTTCCGGGTCGGACTCCTGAGAGGCAGGATTCTACCAGATAGTTGTTGGCGGCGAACGTTGCGGCAGGGCGCCTGTGAAGGGCAGGCTATCAGAAACTTCCGTGGATATCTTGTTTCTCCTCCTTGTGAACCACCGTGCACAAGGTTCTATAGCCTTTGGAAATCCAACCAGGTTGAAATCCAACAAGTCCCCTTGTTTCAATAAGCTCAAGAAGCCTTAAGACAGCCAGCTTTTGGACTGTTAACTGCCTAAGAACTCGCAGGGAGGGGAGGTATCTATGAAGAAGATCTGGCGGGTTCTCCTGTTTACAATGTTGTTCGTGTCTCCGGTGCTGGCGGATGGCTTCCCACCGGAAGATGACCCGGCCGTGGCCGTCCTGTCGTTCGGCGGCCCGGGCGTTCCGGTAGGGCTGGCGTTCAGTTGGTCGGCATCGGGGTTGGCTGCCTTTGGACCGAATGGACTCGCCTTCACGAACGCCAGTGGCGTGCCGTGGAGCGGGTTGACCATCGAGGTTGTTCCCGGGACGGGTACCATCTTCACCCCGATCTACTCGGCGTTCAGCAACATTTTCTCTACTTTGACTGCCTCTCCGCCGTCGGGGGGAAACGGGGCGATCTACACCTTCAGCGGTGGGCTGATCAATCCCGGGGACAGCTTCGTGGTGGGTTGGTTTGGCTTCAAGCCATTCACCGGGATCTTCCAGCCTCAACCAGTAACCCATGAGTTCACTGCGCAGGCAACTGCTGCGGCACCGGCGCCCGGCACCTTGCTTCTGTTTGTGACGGGGCTGCTAGGCATCGCTGTCAGCCAGGCTTTGCGCAGGCGGCCATAGCAATTTCGTCTTTCCTCGAACCCCGGGGCAGAGGCCCTGCTTCGGGGTTTGTTTTTCTTGTCTCGCCGCAGCCGCACCAGTCGGACTGCAGACCGTTCTGGCACAGGCTCACGCGCTCGTGTAAGAATTGGAGCCGTGTGGGGCTGCCTCTACCTCGCCGTTTGTGTCTCCCTGGCGTGTTCCCTCACTTGTACTTTACTCGCTGCGCGCACTTCTGGCCAACTCTCGACGGCTGCCTCCTCGAGCGGCGTGGCTATCTATCAGCACGGCGGCTATCCGGAACTTCGTGTGAACGGCCAACCCTTTTTCGTCCACTCCGCCGCGTTTTTTTACTACCGGATTCCGCGTGACCTTTGGGAAACGGCCCTAGACCGGCATCGGGAACTCGGCATCAACACCATTGACCTCTACATTCCCTGGAGCTGGCACGAGCCACGCGAGGGCGATTTGGACTTCGCGGGGCGCACGAACCCCCGGCGCGACCTGCGCGCGCTCCTCCGGCTCATCACCATAAAGGGCTTGAAAGTGATCGCGCGGCCGGGGCCAGTGATCCTAAACGAGTGGCGACATGGCGGCTATCCCGAATGGCTGCTGGAGCGGCCCGAGTACGGCATGCCGCTTGTCGACCGGCTAGAAGGACGCTACCCCCCGCTCGCTGGTCTGAACGCGCGCGACGCGGAAGCGGCGGCGGAGGGCTGGCTGGCCAACGCCACCCACGTGGCCGCGGTTCGCCGGTGGTTCGCAGCAGTTGCTCGGGAGCTCGCGCCGTACAGCTCGCGCCGGCTCCTGTGCGTGCCCGTGCCCGAGCATGAGCGGGAGAAGCGCGGCGCACCGGAAGAAAAGGAAATCGGCGGGCCGCTGTTGTTTGTGCAGCTCGACGACGACCTGGCCATCGGCCGGACGAACCGCGTGGGGCCGAGTTTCTGGCGCTACGTCGAAGAACTGCGAGGAATGCTCGAGCAAGCCGGGCTCGACCTGCCTTTTTATTTCAACCCCACGGACATGCGCGTTTCGGCCGCGGGGGCCGGGCTTGCCCGGCCGGTCGGGGTTATGGGCCAATGGTACATGCCCCCGCCGCTGGCGCCCGATGCGCTGCAGCCGCGGCGACTCACCCCTCAGGACATTTCAACGATCGAGTTCTTTGTGGAAACCCTGAAAACCCAGCCGCACTTCCCACCCATGATCATCGAGTATCAAGCCGGTTGGTACACTCCGGGAGACGATTCGCACCCCACCGACAGCCCGATGGTCAACACCCTGCTCAGCTCGCGGCTTCTGCTGGCACATGGGCTGAAAGGCCTGAACTACTTTCCGCTTCAGGATTCTCTTTATCCCGCTGGCTACGAGACGCCGTGGACCAACCGCCACTACCGCTGGGATGCCGCGCTTGCCGTCAGCGGCGAGCGGCAGCCGCGCGCTATCGCCGTCCAGCGCAACGGGCAACTGCTGGCCATGTGGGGGGAACTGCTGGCCGCAAGCCACAAGCGGGCTGACTTCGGGCTGGTCTATCCCCTGGGGTCCTATCCGCAAGAGGCGCTCGGTCGCGACGACATTCAGCGTGCCGCCCAGTTGGTGCTGAAGATCCAGCGCGTAGCGCTGCTGGCAGGACTGGCCGTGGAACTGCTCGACCCGCACTACCAGCCCGCCGACCAATTGCTGCGTCATCCGCTGGTGCTGCTGCCCGTCCTGGATCCGCATTCCGCGAAGTTCCGGCTGTCGGAGACGGCCCAGCGTGTGCTGGTCGAATACGTGCGCCGCGGCGGGATTCTTGTGTACTTCCCGGTTCGCCCCGCCGGTGCCGTTCTCGAGGAGCTGTGGAAGAAAGGGGTGCCGCGAAGTGAGCGCCCGGCCCCGCCGGAGTCGGCCATTTCTGCAACCTGGGCCTTTGGCCAGGGTCAGGTGAAAGAGTCCTCAAAAGACTTCTACTCCTGGGTGGAGATTGCCGCTCCGCCCGCCGAAAACCGGGCTGCGTTCGAGGCCGCATGGGCTGTCCAGACATTGCGGGGCATGATGGAGCAGGCTGGCATGCGGCCCGCCGTGAAACGCGAGGCCAGCAGCCCTAGCGGAGGCTGGCTGGTTGTGACCCAACTCGTCAGCAACGCGGGAACCGCCCCGTTAGGAAGGCGCACCGGCGGGCGCGGCTTGCTCAGCGTAACCAATCTGAGCTACGAAGAGATGGTGGAAGAAACGCTGGATGTTCTCTCTCCCCGGCGTGGTTCCCGGGACCTGGGTGACACGGGCTTGCGCTTGCGCGTCAGTGTGCCTCCGCGCGAATCCTTGCTGCTGCCGCTGGGTTATTCGCTGTGCATGGAGGTGCCGCGCGGGGAAAAGTGCGATGACGAAGTCGTCATCGGTGGTGCGGAATTGCTTCGCGCCGAGCGCGATGGCCACACGCTAGAGCTCACCTTCTACGTCCCCATCCGCGCCACCGTGCGCCTGCGTCTGGCTGCCCAGCCACGCCGGATTTCGCTGGATGAAATGAGACCCCACGCGGAATGGGCACCGCGGCTGCGCCTGCTGGAATTCGAACTGCTTCGCGGCGCCTCGCCGGACTTCCTGCGTACCGTGAAGATCCATCTCCCGTACACGCCGCGCGTGCCGCGAAAGCCCGAGCCCGGCAAAGGCGCGCGCCGCGATTTCAGTTTTGCATTCGTGGACTCGCTCCGCCTGCCCCTCGGCAAGGACACGGTGCTTCCCACCTATCCCCCACTGCTGCTGCTCGACGCCAACCGCCAGGGGCGCATGACCGTGCAGATCCACAACTACAACGACTTGGGCCGGGACGTAGACGTGAAAGTGGAAGGCCCGGTGCGCGGTTCGGGCGGGTTGGGCCTGGATCCCGGAGAAACCCGCGAACTGCGCGTGAACTTGCGGCCCGCACGAGAATCCGTGGCAGCGGGAAACGGAGGCGAGCCGGCGAACGGCGTGTTGCTGGCCCAGGCGGAGATCCGCTCCGGCCGCGACCGCTACACAACGCCTGTGGCCCTGGCCGTGGTTGGTGAAGAGGGCACGGCCCGCTACGAATTCGATTTCGACCGCGACGGCGCCAACGAATGGGTGCTGGAGAACAGCGGCCTGCGACTGATCGTTTCACCGGAAGCGGGCGGGCGCGCCATCGCGCTGGTGGACAAGCGGAGCGGTGCGAATCTGACGACCAGTGTGGGTGCGCTGCGCGACCACTTCGCTTATGCCGAGAATCCGCAGACCATCCGCCCGGAACGTGCGCGTGGTCGCTACGGGATGTTCAATCGGCCCTACCGTCCGCAGTGGGTCGTTGAGAAGGGTCAACCGGGGTTGCGCCTAGATTACGATGCCCCCGATGTTTATCCCGCCGGCGCCCAGGTGGAGAAGACCGTGCGACTGACTGCTCCCAACGCGCTTGCAGTGGACTACGTCGTGGAGCTTCGCGGTACAGACAAAAAGCATCCGGCAGAACCAGCGCCGCAGGAAAAAAGGCCCGAGCAGGCCTTTGTTTCGGTGCATTCCGTTCCTGTGGTGTTGCGTAGCGACCGAAGCACCGCCTTCTGCTGGGCAATCCCCGCTGCGGCTTCCTCTCCGGAATCGCAGCCTGACAGGGGGGAACCTGTCGAGCAGACTGAGCACTGCGAGAGGTTCTCCCCCGAAGGTGCAGCGCTAGCCGTGCCCGAAGGTGTCACCCGGCTCGAGGTGCGGACACCGGGGCAGCTCGGCCTGGCCTTGAGCTGGACGGGAGCCGGAATGACTGTGGAAATGAAGCAGTACTCGGCGTTGCTGAAGCTGCGGTTTCCTCCACTGGAGCCGGGTCGAGGAGCAGGCACCTACCGGATTCAGTTTGAGGTGCGGCCAGTGCCGTGAGAAGGCCCGCGATGTGAGAGCGTGAAACCGCATCTAAGGGTCAAGGGAGACAGGCGATGAAGCGTTGGCTGCTACTGGTCGGGTTGGTGTCGCTCTCGGCTTGGGCGCAGGCATCACGTCCCGGGCCCATCCAGCCGGTTCAGCCGCCCAAAGTAAAGCGCGTTCCCGCCCAGCCGGTGCCCGAAGCGCCGCCTCTGCCCGCGGAAGAAATCATCCGCCTGTTCACACAAAAGGAAGAGGAACTGAAGCGGGCGCGTGAGCGATACAATTTCCGCCAGTCGGTCCGCGTGCAGGAATTCGAAGACGGTGCCGCCCAGGGCGAGTTCCAGATGGCCGGGGACGTGGTGTTGAATGCTCAGGGCGAGCGCATCTTCCGCGTCACGCAAAAAGCCGCTTCCACGCTCCGGCGCAGCGCGTTCAATGAAGAAGACGTCAAGGAACTGGCTGGGCTTCCGCTGTTCATCCTGACGCCCGAGCAGGTGGCTCATTACGAGCTGACCTACATGGGTCGGCAGCCTCTGGATGAAATAACCACCTACATCTTCCGCGTGCAGCCTAGACAGCTCAACCGGAGGCAGCGGTTCTACGAAGGTGTTATCTGGGTAGACGACCGCGACTTCGCCATCGTGCGCTCACTGGGCCGGTTCGTGGCGGAAGTCGAGAACGAGGCAGAGAAAAAGTTGTTCGAGCGGTTTGAAATTTACCGCGAACTTGTGGACGACAAGTGTTGGTTTCCTACCTACCTGCGCTCCGACGATGTGCTGAAGTCTGAGGCCGGAGAGACGCGCCTGCGCCTGGTTATGCGCTACACGGACTACCAGCCTGCCGCTCCGCAAGCCGCTCGCCCGTAGGATGCCCTGGACGAAGCTATGGCATTCGCTTTTTGCCGCTCTCGACGTTCAACCGCAGCAGACGAGGAAGGCCTGTGATCGAAGCAAGCAGCGCGTCCGGGCGGGCCGCATGCAGGCGGTCGTGCGTGGGAAGGGGACCCAGCACGGCCACTACGCGCATGGCCGCTCGGCGCGCCATTTCGACATCTTCCGGAGCATCTCCGACAAAGATGCATTCAGCCAGCCCCAGGCGCAGGCGGCGGACAGCTTCAAAGAGCGGAGCGGGGTGGGGCTTGTGCCGGCTCGTGTCCTCACTGCACACGCACACCGCAAATAGACTGGTCAAGCGGAACTGGCGCAGTTGTCTCGTGACGCGGGCCCGGTTCCCGCTGGTTACCAGATCGAACGTGTAGCGCTGCGAAAGCTCCCGGAGCACAGCGCGGGCTCCAGGCAGCAAAGCGGGATTCTGCTGGCGGTAGAAGCTGCGCCAGAGCCGGTCGGCCTGTTTCCAGCGGCTGCACGGCAGGCGTGCCGCGCGATACACGCGATACCAGTCCGGCGAATAATGCCGCTCCAGCTCAGCCATGCCCCAGCGGATGCCCATGGCCTCGAACATGCGCAGGTAGGCCTGCGCGTCCGCGTGGTAGGAGTCGAGCAGCGTGCCGTCCCAGTCGAACAGGACGATGCGCAGCGGACTCGGCCCGGGCATCAAGAGGATGGTATCAGAGCCGGGAAGCTATCTATGCTTGGGGTTCCCGGGCCACTAAAACTTTGGCAGCGTTTCGTCACGATAGAAGGTGATGTCGTCGAAGTGCACAGCGACGCCGTGCCAACCCTCCGTATTAGTGGGATCCACGCGCACGACGTGAGCTTCGGTGGCCATGCGCACGCTGCCCCGGCCGAAGGGCCGATCCACTAGGTTGATCACCAGTTGGATCGGCGTACCCGGCTCCAGCCGGAGTGGAGAGAAGAAATACACCCCGCTGGAGCTGATATTGCGGGTCATCAGCGAGGGCTGCGCGGTTTCCGGCTGCCCGGCCACGCGCTTCAACTGCACCGTCAAGCGCAGAGCCGCGCGCGGGTAGAGCCGACGCTCGCGGGCAACACCGACGACGTGCGTGGGAACGCGCTCGAAGGCGCGCGGCCGGATCCGGCGGACTTTCCAGCCTGGTTTCCTCGTCCTTGTTTCGGTCTCTTCAATCAGCGGTGGGACACTCTTGTCTTTTGCTCCGCCCACGACAGGACCCCCAGCGGTCAGACTTCACTCTGAATACTCACTATCCAGCCCCGCGGAGACAGGGTCAATTTTGCAAAGGTGCTCGGGTGCCCTAACGGGCACCTCGCGCGCATTCCATACCGTACAAATGAGGATTCTCCTCTGAGACGTAAGGCGGGGCAGTGCTCGTCAATTTCCCCGGCGCAGCCGGAAAACTTGGCCCGCAAAATCCACGACGTACAGCTCGCCTTGCTGATCCATACCGAAGGAGCTGATGCTCAGCTGCGTTGCAAGGAGCTGGGTTCGCTCCCATCGCCCGCTGACCTCGCGCAGGGCCCAAATCCTTCCGGATATGAAGTCGCCGAAGACGTAGTATCCCTCCAGCGCGGGAATCTGCACGCCGCGATAGACGTAGCCGCCGGTGACGGACTGCCCTTCGGGGCGAGCGTACTCGGCGATGGGAAGCGTCAGGCCGGCCATGTTGCATCCCGTGGCAGGCGGTGGATAGCAATGCGCGCCTTCCATGATGTTCCAGCCGTAGTTGGCGCCGCGGGCCATCAGATCAATTTCCTCGTAGTCGTTCTGTCCGACGTCCGCAATGAAGCCGCGGCCGGTCTGGCGGTCGAAGGAAAACCGCCATGGATTCCGCAGGCCGTAGACCCAGATTTCATCGGCGCCCGCGCGGCCGGCGAAGGGGTTGTCTGGGGGAGCCACGTAGGGCCGGGTCGAGTCCACGTCAATGCGCAGCAGCTTGCCAAGCAATACATTGACGTTCTGCGCGTTGCCTTGCGGGTCTCCGGCGCCACCGCCATCGCCCAGCGCGATGTAGAGCATGCCGTCAGACCCGAAGGCAAGCTGCCCGCCCTTGTGATTCGAAAAACCGGGCTGGTTGACGGTCAGCACGATGGTTTCGGCCGGGTCGGCCTGGTCGGGATTGGTCGCCGAAGCTAGATACTCGGCGATGACGCTCTGCACCTGACCGCCCTGGTTACGCGTGTAGTTCACGAAGAACCGGCGGTTTTGCCGGAAGTTGGGATGAAAGGCCAAGCCGAGCAGGCCCTGCTCGCCGGCGCTCACCACACGGTCACGGATGTCGAGAAAGAAGCTGGTCGGCACGGCGCCGTTGCGGAAGATGCGGATGGTGCCGCGTTTCTCGACGATGAAGAGCCTTCCGGAGCTATCGCCGGCGTGCTGCAGATCCAGCGGCTCGGTCAATCCGGAGACCACCAGCTCGAGTGCCACCACCAGCGGGTCAGGAGTCTGTCCTCCCGTCTGGCCGCTCTGGCACGCGGGCTGCGGCAGGACAACAGTCAGTACGAGCAGCGCAAGGACGAT
>Ga0073934_10009780_pt1 | contig 12146 bp, 10 predicted proteins | sample LarsenN4metaG_FD_76834 | JGI IMG/M metagenome (GOLD analysis project Ga0073934, IMG submission 76834) | Hot spring sediment bacterial and archeal communities from British Columbia, Canada, to study Microbial Dark Matter (Phase II) - Larsen... ... | reverse complement strand
CTCGGACACTTGGCGTACGACCGACCCGATCTCGCCGGTGTGCCGCGCGTGCTGACCGGCGTGAGTTGGGGAGGCAAACTGGCGGCGGCGTATGCGGCGACGTTCCCCGCCGATTTTCAGGCCGTGGCGCTGTTGTATCCCGGACTCTACTCCCGGCTGCAGCCGTCGTGGTGGCAGCAGTGGCGGCTGGCCTGGGCCGGGGCGATGGGCTGGGGCCACGTCACGCTGCCGATTCCGCTCAATGAGCCGGAATGGTTCACCGATTCGCCGCGGTGGCAGGACTTCATGCACCGGGACGAACTGGCCCTGATGCGGGTCTCGATCGACTTCCTGCGGGCCAACCTGCGGTTGTCGCAGCGGATCGAAGCGAGCGCCGCAACGATCGCCGTCCCCGTGCTGATGATGCTCGCCGGCCGCGATGAGATCATCGACAACCGCCGCAACCGCGCCTGGTTCCAGCGGCTCGCCACGCCGCGGAAGCAGCTCATCGAGTACCCGGAGGCCCGGCACACGCTGGAGTTTGAACCCGACCCCGATCGGTTCATCGACGAGTTGATCGCGTGGCTGCGCGAGACCGTGTGACGATTGGAAACGCAGCGCGCGACGCCCACGGGATGCAACCCGTGGTCTTCACCGCTTCGCCGCGCCCTGGGCGCGAATCATTTCGATCGGAGACAGCTTGCGGCCATCGGGCGCGGTGGTCGGCGCCGCGGGCTTTTCGGCAGGTGCGGGCGCGACGGGGGCCGGCGTTTCGGCAGCCGGCGGTGCTTCCGCAGCAGCGGCGGGAGCGGCGGGAGCGCTCCCTCCGGCTTGTTTCGCGGCCTGTTGCTTGCGGATCAGGTCCAGCGGCGAAGGCTTGCCCCCGGCTGCAGGAGCGGCTGCCGCTGTCCCCGCGGGCTTGGCGGCTCCGGCGGCGCGGATGGCGTCCAGCGGACTCCCCCCGGCGGCGGCTGGCTTTGGCGCGGCGGCCGCGGCAGGCTTCTTTTCGGCGGCCGGCTTGGCCTCTTCCTTCTTGACCTTCGGCCGCGGGGCGTCCACCACCGTCAGAAACGCTGGATCAATGTCATACCAGCCGATGTCCACCGGGCCGTCGAATTCGACCAGCGCCCGGCAGTTCATGTTCACCGACTTGACCTTGCCGGTCCACTCGGCGAACCGCTTCAGTTCCGGCACCGAGGGGTCCACGACGACCCACTTGTCGGTCAGTTTCGCCTTCAGCTTCTCGGCCAACTCGATGGACATGCGACAACCTCATCCCCGGAACCGCCCGACAACCCGGCCGGGTTTTCCCCGACCGTCGAGCCGTAGAATTCTGGTCGCCCCGGCAGCGGAATGCAAGCCGCGGCCGCCGCCAACAGCGAGTCGAGGGATTGGTTTTGTGTGCCACGGCCGTGTCAGCCGTGCGATCGCTCCACACCGCGTGAATCTTCGCACGGCCGACACGGCCGTGGCACACCATTTTTCAACGCCCTCTACCCCCCATACGCACTGTACCGCCGCCAGCCCCGGTTCAGCGTCCAGCGGCAGACGAGCCACAGGCCGACCACCCACGCGAACTCCAGCGCCAGTTCCTGCCACAACTCGGCGGGGCCGTAGCGGCCCAGCAGGATCGCCGCGGGAACGTACGCCAGGTACTTGAACGGCAGCCACAGCACCACGTCGCTGTACGGCCGCGGCAGCCAGTCCAAAGGCAGCATGTGGCCGGACAGGAAGTAGTTGAGCAGCATGTACACGAAGATCAGCGAGCTGACTTCGAGATACCAGAACGCGATCAGCCCCAAAAGCGACTCGATCAAAAACCCGATCAGGAACGACATCGCCAGCGCGGCCACCGCGGCCAGCAGCGTCGTCGCATCCGGCCAGCCGGGGAAGTACGCCCGGCACAGCCAAAAGACGACCGCGAACGGCCCCGCGGCGACGAGGTAGTAAATCAGCTTGTGGGCCACGCGATGCCACAAGAGGTAATCCAAGAGGTCGATCGGCTGCGTGAGGAACTTCTTGATCGCCCCGTCGCGGATGTCCCGGGCAATGCCCGTGGTCAACCCCGGCATGCTGGAGAACGCCCGGCCGAGCATCACTAGCAAGGCATACGCGACCATGTCGCCGTAGGTGTAGGCGTTGATGGTCCTCGACTCGCCGGGCTGGAGCGTGCCGTACACCGCCCCCCACAGAAAGATCTGCGTGATGATGGGCAGGAACCGCACGAACGTGGCAAACGCAAAATCCGCCCGATACACCAGCCGTTCGGACAGGCTGGTGCGAAGGATGCAGGAACGAACGCGAAAGGCGTCGCCGAACATGGGGGCCAGATGCTGGAATCACGGAATCGTCTGGGTGGCTGGGGCGGAGTCATCGCCCCCCCGAAACCGCAGCATCCGAGCTTACTGAGTCGGCGCAAAACCTTCGACCCAGCCCCGCGTCCGGATTGGCATCCCCCCCGCCCCGTCGGCCATAATCGTCCCCGATCGCTTCACCCTCCAATCCGGGAATCTCTGATGCTCAGCATGATGGCTCGTTCTCTGTGCGGCGCGCTGCCGCTGGTGGTGGTGTTGTCTGCGACGTTGGTGCAGGCGCAGGATGACAAGTGGATTCCGCTGTTCGATGGCAAGTCGCTCGACGGCTGGGAGAAGGTCGGGCAGGAGGCCAGCGTCTGGGAGGTGAAGGACGGCGCGATCTCCGGGTCCGGACCGGCGTCGATGCTGGTCTGCACGCGGGGGCCGTACAAGAACTTCCGCTATCGGGCCGAGATCAAGATCAACGACGGCGGCAACTCGGGGCTGTACTTCCGGACCACGCGGAAGCCGGGCTTCACCGACGGCTATGAGGCCCAGATCGACAGCACGCACCGCGACCCGATCCGCACGGGGTCGCTGTACGGCATGTGCCACGTCTACGACCAACTGGTCAAGCCGGACACGTGGTTCACCTACGAGCTGGAAGTCCGGGACGACATCTGGCGCGGCCGGCCGATGACGCGGATCAAGATCAAGGTGGACGGCCGGGAGCTGTACGAGTACCTCGACTTCGCACTCACGTACAAGGAGGGCCACTTCGCCTTCCAGCAGCACGATCCCGGCAGCCGGGTGAACATCCGCAAGGTGGAGGTGCTGCCGCTCGCCGACTGAGCGTCGGCGTGCTCCGGGGCGTCCGCCGGCGAGGTTCAGGCCCGGTCGGCGGCGACAACGGTCGGCGGTTCGGTCGCGGCGGGGTCGGGACGGGTTGCGAGTTCGCGCAGCGCCTGGGCCTCGGCGAGCAGTTGGACTTCGTCGGTGCTGGACCCGGCCGGCGGTGACGCGGCGGCGTCATGGCCGCGGCGGTAGACGACATAGGCGTTGAACGCCTGTTCGATCTCCGTCATCAGGTCCCCCTTGCGGAACTTGACCTCGGTGGCGGGCCGGCCGGCGGCCATCTCCCGCAACCGGTTCCGCACCTGCACCAGCGGACCGGCGACCTGGTGACTGAACCGCAGCATGCTCCAGAAGACCATCGGGAAGATTGCCGCCGCAATGATCAGCAGCAGCGATTCGCTGCGCAGAAAATCCCGGTACGCCTGCGCCACCGTCGTCGTCGAGGGTTGCCGAAAAACCTGCAGCAGAAACAGAATGTGCCACAGGTAGGCGTGATACAGCACCCAGAACACGCACAGCCGGACGAGCAGCGAGCCCTGGATCTGCGAGTTGACGAACAGCTTCTTCCGTTTGGTGCGGTGCATGGCGGCGTTCCGATGCGTGACTCGCCGCAGACGGCCCCTGTGGGCGCCCATCGCGGCACAACAAGGTTAAGTCACGGCCAGCCGCGGCGCACGAGTTTGGGCCGGAGAAGCGCGCCGCCAAGCCGCAACCCGCCACGCCCCGACTCGGCATCCCCCCGACAATCCCTACAACCGGCCCCGCCCGGCCGGCCCGTTCAGCGCCAGTCATGCCGATCCCGCGCCCGATCGTCGATCCCGCGCCACCCGTGAAAGGGTTCGTCATTTCACCCCCCGTCACCTGCCGGGGGGGCGAGCGCTCCAGGTGGCGTCGGTGTGTCGTGTGAACGGTCGTCCCCCGGTCGGGAGACCGGGGGCTAACTGATTCGGTCACCTCCAGTAATTCCGATCCAGCGCCCGGTAGTTGATCGCCTCGCTCAGGTGCGTCGCGGTGATCTGTTCGGCCCCTTCCAGGTCGGCGATCGTGCGGCTGATGCGCAGGATCTTGTCGTGGGCCCGGGCGGACAGGCCCATCGACTCCATCGCCTGTTTCAGCAGGTTCTCGGCGTCGGATTTCAGCTTGCAGTGCCGGCGGATTTCGGACGGGGTCATCCGGCCATTGAGCTTGAAGGGCTGGTTGCCGAAGCGCTGTCGCTGCACTTTTCGGGCGGCCTGCACCTGGTCGTGCATGGTGGCGCTGGTGGTGCCGGGGGTGCGGTCGGCGAGTTCGCGGAACGGGACGGCGGGGACTTCGATGTGGATGTCCAGCCGGTCGAGCAGCGGGCCGCTGATCCGGCCCATATACCGTTCGATCTGCAGGGGATTGCACTGACATTGCCGGCGGGGGTCGCCGCGAAAGCCGCAGGGGCAGGGGTTCATGGCGGCGACGAGCATCAGGTTGGCGGGAAACGTGAGGCTGCCCATCGCCCGGCTGATGGTGACGGTGCCGTCTTCCAAAGGCTGCCGCAGCACTTCGAGCGTGCGGCGGTTGAACTCGGGAAGCTCGTCGAGGAACAGCACCCCTTGATGGGCCAGCGAAATCTCCCCCGGAGAGGGGGTGCTGCCGCCGCCGACCAGGCCGGCTTCGCTGATGGTGTGATGCGGCGCGCGGAACGGCCGCTGCAACATCAGCGCCTGTCCGGGGTCCAAGCGGCCGACCGCGGAGTAGATGCGGGTGGTTTCGAGACTTTCCTCCTGCGAGAGATTCGGCAGGATGGTCGCCAGCCGTTGCGCGAGCAGCGTCTTCCCCGTGCCGGGCGGGCCGATCATCAGCAGATGATGCGCCCCGGCGGCGGCGATGGTGACGGCCCGCTTGGCGCTCTCCTGACCTTTGACGTCGGCGTAGTCGATGGCATACCGGCCGTACTCGCGGACGGCGTCGGTCCACGAGAACTCCGCGGGCGGGATGTCGAGCGCGCCGCTGAAGAACCCGACGGCCTCGGCCAGCGAGGCGACGGGGATCACCGACACCCCCTCGACCACGGCGGCTTCACGGGCGTTTTCGACCGGGACCACGAGGCCGGTCTGCCCCTGCTGCTTGGCGGCGAGCGCCATCGACAGCGTGCCCTTCGCAGGGCGGAGGACGCCGTCCAACGCCAGTTCGCCGACCGCGCCAAACGTGGCCAGTCTGTCGGACTGCAACTGGCCGCTGGCGACCAGCAAACCAATCGCGATGGCCAGGTCCATCGAGGCGGCGTCTTTGGGCAAATCGGCGGGGCTGAGGTTGATGACCACGCGATCCATCGGCCGGACATAGCCGCTGTTGACCAGCGCCCGCTCGATCCGGTGCGTGCTTTCGCGGACGGCAGCCTCGGCGAGGCCGACGAGAATCGTCTTGGGCATCGCGGCGACGGAGATGTCGACCTCGACTTCGACCGGCAGCGCGTCGATCCCCAGCAGCGAATAGGTGGACAATTTGGCGAGCATCGTCACTGGCCCGCGTGACACAATGGAAGAAGAGGTAAGAAAACCACGAAGGCGCGAAGGACTCGAAGGAAGACAAGGGTCTGGATCAAGCTTCAGACATCGGGAGTGGACTGGAGAGTTGGAACGGATAGAACCATCTCAAAGTCCAAAACCTGCCTTTACTTTTTCCTTTGCGTCCTTCGAGTCCTTCGCGGTGATCTTCTGGATTTCTCGTCCCGACGATTCTGCGGGGGGCGCGGCGGGTCCGCAAGGGTCATTCCCGGAAGTGGCACGGGGGGGCCGAAAACCGTTCCCGGCTTTGGGAGCCGCGATGCGGAACCTGTTCCGGACTGGCCTGAGCGGCTAGACTACGGGCGAGGCCAACAGAACCCGCCAGAGATCCCTCCTGTCAGCAAAGGTTTTCAAGATGCGCACTTGTCGTTTGTGGCCGGTCGTCGCGGTGGCCGCGGCGTCGCTGCTGGGTTTCGTGACCCCCGCCGAGGCCCAATGGGGCTCGATCAAGGGGAAGGTCGTGCTGGACGGCGACGTGCCGACCCTCAAGCCGCTGGTGAAGATGGGAGATGCGGCCGCCAAGGACGCGGCGGTGTGCGCGGCGCAGGAGGTGCCGGACGAGTCGGCGGTGATCGATCCGTCGACGAAGGGGATCGCGAACGTGGTGGTGTATCTGCGGAAGGCGCCGTCGAAGATCAATCCGGCGCTGGCCAAGCCCGCCAGCGACGTCGTGGTGTACGACCAGAAGGGATGCCGGTTCATTCCGCACGTGGCCATCGTGCAGACGTCGCAGACGGTGCAGGTGATTTCGGAGGACGCGATCGCGCACAACACGCGGGGGAACCCGATCAAGAACAACGGGTTCAACTTCATCGTCGCGCCGAACGACCGGATGGGGATCAAGGTGCCGATGAAGCTCGCCGAGACGCTGCCGGTGGGGATCGGCTGCGACATCCATCCGTGGATGAAGGGGTGGTGGGTGGTGGTCGATCATCCGTACGCGGCGGTGACCGACAAGGATGGCACGTTCGAGATCAAGGATCTCCCCGCGGGCGAACACGAGTTCCGCGTGTGGCAGGAGCGGATGGGCTACGTCGAGAAGTCGCTCAAGGTGACGGTGAAGGACAAGGCCACGACCGAAGTCCCAACAATCAAGGTGCCGGTCAAGTCGCTGCTGGCGAACTGAGTTCGCCGCGGGATGCCTGGTGAGTCCCGAGACCGAAGCCCACGGGTTGCAACCCGTGGGCTTCTTCACGCGCGATCCTGATTTGACGAACGATGAAACACCATCTGGGCGTGCTGCTGCAGTTTCTGGTGCTGGTCGCGCTGCCGCTGTTGTGCTGGTGGCAGTTGCAGTTCGGCTTTTCGCTGATCTGGATGCCGGGCCTGTTGACCGTGGGTGTGCTGCTGTTCTGGCTGGGAACGTGGCTGCGGGAGGGCAGGCGTTAGGCGTCAGGCGTCAGGCGTCAGGCGTCAGGAAAGACCGTCGGACATTCTCTTCCTAGCGCCTAATGCCTAGCGCCTAATACCTAACGCCTTCCATCACTTCACCACGAAGTTCGCCGAGTAACTGCACATCTTGCCGCTCAGCTCGTCGAACACGGTCAGCTTGAGCGTGTGCGGGCCCAGGGGCAGGCGGTCGGGGATCACGAACTGGTAGTTGTGGAAGTAGTCGCGGCGGTAGTTGCGGCAGAGGTCTTCCGTCGCGGGGAAGTCGATCACCTTCCGCAATTCGCCCGAGGGGCTCAGGATCTCCAGCGTGGACCGCAGCAGCGTGCGGTACTGGCCGTCGGCGGTGGGTTCGCTTTTGAAATTGTCGATCTCGGCGTACAGCAGCACCTCCTGGCCGGGGCGGAACTCGTCGCGGGGGAAGCGTTCGTAGTTGCCGAAGTACAGGATCTGCCGACAGAAGGCGACGTTGCGGATCTGCAGATCGGCCTGTTCCTGCAATCGGCGCATCGCCGCGTTGAGCTGGGCGATGGTCTGCGTGGCCCGGTCCTTGGGTTGGGGAATGTGCTCGGTGTCGAGCGCGTTGGACATCCCCCAGAACAATTGCTGCCAGAATTCCTGTTCGGCCGGGGGCAATCCGGGAATGGTCGTCAGCGCCCGTTCCTGGTGATTGCCCATCAGATACAGCATCCGCAAGGCGACGTGCTTGCGGACGTACGCCGCCTGCTCTTCGGCGGTGGTCCCCGGTTGAATCGCTGCGACTTCCCGTTCCAGGAACGCCGTCGTCCGTTCCAGCTCCTCCAACCACGTGGAGGTGGCTCCGGCCGGAGAGGTCTCCACCGCGGGTGACGCCTGCCCCGCGGGATTGGGCGTGCCGCGGCTGGGAACCAGTCCCACCACGTTCTGGACGAATCCGGCACCGAACGGCACGACGGAGGACAGGCCGTTGGAGTTCGTCGCCGGGGTCTTTGGCGGAGGCCAGGCGATCGCGGCCGGAGTCGCTCCCGAGGACGGAGGCAAAGCCCGCGGGTCGGCCGGGGAGGTCGGGTTCCCGGCGGGGGTCGGCGTCGCTGCCGGCGGGGCGATCGGAGCCTGCGCTGCGGAGCCGGGCGGCGGTTCGTACTCCATGTTCTGCAGCATCAGCGGCTGTTGCGGCCGCTGGGGATCGTAACGGTAGACGGAGTGTTCCACCGTCGGCCTGGTTTCCTGCGGCGTTTGATGGTGCGCGTGCTGCGCGGGATTGGTCGCTTGACCTGTTGGCTGGTAAGCCACCGGCGAAATGCCGTCGCGGGCGACGGCCAACGGCGAACCGTCGGCCACCGCCGAAGGGGCCACGACAGTTTCGAGAGTGGGGAGCGGTCCGCCGACGTGGCGACTGTCCGGAATTCCCTGCGGGGGTGGATTGGCATCCGCCAGTTGCCGCGTCAGCCGCCGGGCGCGCAGGATGTCGGGAATGACCGCAGGATCGACCCGTTTGAGCTGCTCATACCATTCGGCCCGCTCCTCGGGGGTGGCGTCACGAAGCTCCTGGTCGATGAGCTTCAGCGTCTCGATCGTGAATCGCTCCGGGGCGGCGGCCAGGGGCGTCGCCACGGGAGCCGGACCGTCCGCCGCGGTCTGCGAGTCTGTCGGAGCCGCTGGTTTGGCGGGGACTTCCGGTTTGGTTTCCGCAGCTTCGACCTTGGGGGGCGTTTCACTGGCGGCCAGTTCGCCGGATTTCTCGCGGGACGACTTGAACGGAGACTCCGCCTTGTCGGCGCTGGCTCCCTGAGGCTTGTCGGTCGTCGGGGAGGCTGGCTTCGAGCTGGCAGGCTCGTTCGTCGCCACGCTGGGGGGGGATTTCCGCCACGTCCAGCCAGACGTTGTGCAACCCGCCGCGGCAATCACGGCGAGAAGCAGTGCACTGAATGCAATGGTCGCACGCATCCCTGCGTCCTAGGCAGACGGGATCCCGGCCGAGCCGCGACAGGAAATCGGAGGTGATGGGGAGAATGGAAGCGCGGGACGGTAGTGGAAACGGTCGACCGGAGCAAGAGGAAAGTGAGCCCCCACCGGGGACGCACGCCGATTGGTGGAACTACCTAGCCCCCGTGCTGATTGCGGCAATTCTTCGTTCGGGATCACGGGAAAGAGTTTGCATGAGGGATTCAAGCAGCGTAAATTCGACCCGTTCTGGTACGTGGACGATTCCCAGGGAGGGGGCAACAGCAACTCCAAACTTGGGGACAGCACATGGGCGGCGGGGGTTTTTGGGCGAATCGGAAGGAACGCCGCAAGCGAATCCGCAAGGCCATCGAGTTCAAGATCGCCGCGGTCGTCGTCTTCTTCCTGATGCTGATTAAGCCGTTCCCCTTTATCTGGAGGCTGTTCCCGGCCGGCCCGCCGCGGCACATGTGCGAGTACTGGACGTGGGACATGCTGTGGACGTTCGTGTCCTCCGGCGGCACGAAGGTGCTGTCCGATCAGCCGTCGTTCCCGCGGGTTCCCGCCACGTTCAAACCCAAGGTCGAAGTCGAACCCCAGTACCGGCTCAGCGAAGAGCAGATCAAGTTCTTTTACGACAACGGCTACCTGGCGCCGCTGAAGCTGTTCTCTCCCGACGAAATGGCGGAGATCCTGGCCGAGGTCGAGAACGAAGTCTTCGAGCCGGGGGATGTCGGCCGCACTTACGGCCGCCTGGCCACGTACCGCAAATCGAAGGTCTACCAGGGGGTCCGCAACTCGCGCGACCGGCATCTGGACTGCCCGGCGGTCCTCAAGCTCGCGCTGCAGAAGGGCATCTACGAACAGGTCGCCCAGCTCATGGGGCCCGACCTGCTGCTGTGGCGGACGCAACTGCTCCCCAAGTATCCCGGCGCCCCGGAGACCGAATGGCACCAGGTGAGCACGTTCACGATGTCGGGCAAGGGGCTGCGGCCCGTGCTGGAGCCGCCCGATCGCGATGACCTGTTCAACGTCACCGTCTGGCTGGCGCTGGAGGACGTCGATCTCGACAACGGCTGCATGCAGTTCTGGAAGGGAAGCCACCGCAAGCCGCTGCACAGGATCATCATCAACGGCGGAAAATCGTTCGCGCGGACCAGCTTCCAACTGGAGTGCAACATCCCCCGCGAGGAACTGGGGGACTGCGTCCTCAAGGCGGGCGAGTTCGTGATCTTCCACGAACGGACCGTCCACGGCGCTCCCCCCAACAGCTCCAAGACCCGCCGCCGGTTCGGAATGAACTACCGCATCTGCCGCCCCGACGTGTACATCTACCGCGGGATGAAGCGGCAGCAAAGCAACACGTTCGGCGAGGTGTTCGACCTCGAGAACTGGACCGCCGTGCTGGCCCGCGGCGAGGACAAGTTCCACCGCAACAAGGTCAAGCGGCCGGAAGAGATTCACCTCGACGGCCCGCCGGAACCGTGCCCGCTGACCCCCGAGGAAGACCGCGGACAGCTCGTCACGGTGATGTGAGCCAAGTCCCTGCGACGTTGCGCATTACGGAAGCCCGGGGATTGCAATCCCCGGGCTTCTTTTCTACTGCGTCAGCGCTTCGGCGACGTCCGTGCGGTACGCGGTCAGTCCCGGCAGGAAGCCGACCAGCGACGCCAGCCCCAGCAGCGCGGGAATGAGCGTCAGCTCCAGCGGCTCGAACGCCCACGGGTTCATGATGATCCCGCTCCGGGCCTCGACGATCGGCGCGGCGACGAACACCAGCGCATGCCCCAGCGCCAAGCCCAGCAGGCCACCGCCCAGGCAAAGCATGATCGACTCGGCGAGCACGATGGAGAACACCGTCTGCCGCCGCGCGCCCAGCGCCCGCATGATGGCGATCTCCCGTTTGCGGGCCGCCATCGAATTGTAAATGCTCACAAAGATGCCGATCCCCGACACGGCGATGATCAGGCCGGTCAGCACCAGCAGCAGCGTCTTCACGCCGCCCAGCACGTCCTCCATCAGTTGCCGCATCGGAAAAATCGGGTTCACGGCCATGGCCTTGAACCCCTTCTTCATGTCGCCGGCAAAGAGATTGGCCGCGATCGGCGTTTTCATGATCAGCAGGATCGACGTCACCTCCTTCTGCAGGTCGGGGACGTCGTGAAAGTGGTCATGATCGCCGTGGTCGTGACCCTCGTGGCTGTACTTCTTCTGCAGCTTCGCCACCTGCGCGGCCAGTTCCTCCTCGGACAGCGGCGGCTCGCCGAAGAACTCCCGCTCCCTTTTGATCGCCTCGTCGAACGGCTTGTCGTGCCCCTGGATCTGGTAGAAGCCGTCGAGATGCACGAACACGGACTTGTCGTTGGGGGTGCCGGTGGGGGCCAGCACGCCGACGACGGTGAACCGCTCGTCGTGCACGTGGCCGGTGTCGGCTCCGCCGTGGACCATGCGGAACTCGCTGCCAATATCCCAGCCGTTGGTTTTCGCCACGCGGTCGCCGATGAGCGCATCGAACGGCTTGCGAAGCGTGTTGCCGCGGATCAGAAACTGCCGCCTGGGGGCGTACTCGTGCAGGAAATACTCGGGCACGATCCCCACGATGGGGAACGCCCCCTCTTCCGTCGCATCCCCCAGCGCGATCGGAATGGCGACGTCCACGCGCGGGTCGGCCTGGACCTCCTTGAAGAACCGGTACGGCAGGTTCTCGATCGGCGGATTGGTGTGGTAGACCGTGCTCAACACCAACTGCAGCGGGCTTCCCTTCGGCCCCACGATCAAATCGTAACCGATCGCCCGCTGGCTGAACGTCTGGTCGAGCACCGCGTAGATCACCAGCACGGCGACCATCAGCATCACGCCCAGCGCCACGCTCAGCCCCGTCAGAGACGACGCCAGCGCCCGCTGCTTGAGACACTTCCAGGCGATCGTCGCCAGATTCATCGGGCCGCCTCCCGCCGATTGAAGTCGCTCAGCCGCTCCACCCGGGCAAACTGGGAGGACACCTCCGCAGAATGGGTGACCAAAAGCAGCGACACGTTGTTCTCCCGGCAGGACTCTCGCAGCAGATCCAGCACCGCCTGCTGATGGGCCGCGTCGACGTTCGCCGTCGGTTCATCCGCCAGGAGCAGCAGCGGCGCATTGGCCAGGGCCCGCGCGACGGCGACCCGTT
>Ga0073934_10009779_pt1 | contig 12146 bp, 11 predicted proteins | sample LarsenN4metaG_FD_76834 | JGI IMG/M metagenome (GOLD analysis project Ga0073934, IMG submission 76834) | Hot spring sediment bacterial and archeal communities from British Columbia, Canada, to study Microbial Dark Matter (Phase II) - Larsen... ... | reverse complement strand
CCCTCTTCCCCTGCCCCCCTGCCCCCCCTCCCCAAAGCCCCTACCGGATGCTACCACTGTAAATGAGGTAAGCGCCCCAGATGGCGGTAACGGCGGCGATCGTGGTGGCGGTAATGGGGTGGTGGCTTTTGAAAATCACCTTTGGTCCGGTTTCTCCCCTGGTTTGCAGAGTTTCTACATCCAGCCAGGGGGTGGCTCCCCGGCGAAACCAACCGGTGACGGTGACGGACTGACCGATGAAGTCTAAGGGACGAACCCGAAAGGGCCAGAGATAGCCCAATGGTCCGAGGTGAGAACAGCAGTGTAGTTTGATTAAACCGGTGGGGGTGTCTAGGATGAGGTCCTGGGCGAGCCAGTTGCTGATACCGCGACGCCCGAGCAGCTTGCCTTGGAGGCTCTGGGGTTGACTGTCGGTGGGGAGTAGTTGCGGGGAAACGATTAACTCTGGTAATAAGGTGGCTGATGCGAGTCGTTCTGGGGTGATGTCGGGGAAAAATTGGTTGATGCGGCTGAAGGTGCCTAAACTGATGCCCAGGGGGAGACAACCGGCGAGCAATGAGCGATCGCCCCACAACCACTCTAACTCCCACACCCCCACGGCCCCAGAAATCGCGCCCACCAACCAAATACCATAACCGATTGCCAACCCAATGGGCAAGCCAAAAAATGGCGCCCCTTGCAGCAACAGCGGATCCCATTGGAATTGTGGTTTTGCTGCATCCAGTGGCGCAAAATCTAACTCGGTCTCCAATTTCCAGAATTTGGCGTAAACTCCCAGGAGGCGTAGTCGCTCTCCGGTGGGAGGATGACTGTTATTAATGGCGAGCCACCGCCGGTAAGGGTTGGTAACATCCCAAGCGAGCATCGTTTCCCAGGAACCGTAACCCTGAAGGCTGCCTAAAGTTATCCCTTGACGGTATCCCAAAGGCATCAGCATTTCCAACCCTTCTAATAGCCAGCTTGTGCCTCCGGTTTGTCGTACTTCTGCGGCGATACCCACAGCAGTTTTCAGCAACCCCCGAGCCAGACCGTTGGGATTGCCCGTGAGGGCTGCAGCGGCGCGATCGCTATAATACAACCGTAGGCGCGACAGCCACAACACCGGCCACCGCAGCAGCCAAAACCCCCCATAAGCCGCCGCCGCCATCACCCCCGCCCCCAAAAACATCACTTTACTATTAATCGAGCTTTGGCTCTGCCACTTATCCCCCTCTTCTGCTGCTTGCCAATAGATAAGATAAGGAAGTTGGCACAGCAACACCGCCAGAGTCATTATCGAAAACTCCCAATTGGCGATATGCGCTACTTCCCCCGCACAAATAGCCGCAATTTCGTCCGCTTCCAGCTTTTCCAACAACCCAGAGCTAACCACAATGCGAGCAAACCGGGGCAAACAACCATAACTCATCGCCACGGGTGCATTTGTGGGTAAAAGTCCCACCTTAAATTCGGGAATATGTCGCTCAAAGCAGAACCGCCGCAATAACCGAGCCGCTTCGGGAGATTTCTCCCCCAATTCTTTAACACTACTCGCCGTCATGCCGTAACACTTAGTTAGCAAGACATCCATCAACCACGGCGAGGCGGCGAAAGCCAGAAAAAAGACGCCGAAAATCGGCCATGTTTGGTCTTGGTAGAAAGGCTGAAACGGTCTGCCAAAAGGAATTTTGCTCAAAAACGATTCATTTAATTGAAATAGCACAAATTGGATAAAACCCCGCATCATCCAAAACAGGGTTAAGACAGTCACCCCCTGAGATAACCGCAGCCACTGCAAATTAGGTGTCTTCATGGCTGGCCAATTTTTTGCCCTTCCCGCCTGACGCCATTGGGGAGACCCGGAGACGGGGGGAGGGGGAGACGGGGGGACGGCGGTTCGGCTTCGCCCTTCGACTTCGCTCAGGGCAAGCTCACCGACCTGGGGACGGGGGGACCCGGAGACAGGGGGACGGGGGGACGGGGGGACGGGGGGACGGGGAGGAGTTCTTAGTGGGGCTTCAGCCCCTCCTTTGGTTTGTAGTTGGGCTTTAGCCCCATCTTTAGTTTGTAGTTGGGCTTTAGCCCCATCTTTAGTTTGTAGTTGGGCTTTAGCCCCATCTTTAGTTTGTAGTTGGGCTTTAGCCCCATCTTTCATTGTCCCTACAGGGGGAGGCGGTGGCGGGGGGAGGGGGAGACGGGGAGATGGGGAGATGGGGGCAACCACGGGGGGATTGCCCCTACGTCCCCCTGAGTCCCTTGCCAACGGAGGAGCGTCTAAAGGTATAAACCCGGTGGGGTCGGCGGTGTCTAAAGGAATAAAACCGGTGGGGTCCGTGGCGGGGGGTGGGGGTGGGAGTTTTTCTTGGGTACGGACTGCCCAGGCTCTGACTTTCTCGTTCTCGCTTTGGGTGAGGGTTTGGCAGAGAGAGGCGGCTTTTTCTAAGTTCCCATTACCTTGATAGGCGGCGACTAATCCCATTTGTGCCCGCCAGAGTTGGGGTTTGGGTAGGGGCGATTCGCGAATCGCCCCTACACGGGTGTAGGTTTCTAGATGGTCGATCGCCGCCTGATAATCACCCTGTTTCAGTGCGGCTAACCCGGCTTCCAAATGTCCATTATCCATGAGTTTGTCCCTAGTCATTTGTCACCAGGCAATTTGTCATTTGGTACGGGCTGACATACATAAATATCGAGCTGTTACGAGTAGGGGCGAAGCATCGCGGGATCAATATCTAGGTAAAACCGATAACCTCTTAGCCGCGATGCTTCGCCCCTACATGACGCCGTGCCCTTGACAAATGACTTTTGACTTTTGACAAATTATAATGATTCTGGTTCTTGACCAGCCACGACTGGAGCGGTGGCGTTGAGTTTTAAATTGGGGTGGTCGGCGAGGAGTTGCTGTAAGTTCCAATCGTTTTTAAACAGCAATACGGGACGCCCCCAGCTATCTTTGACGGTGACGGTGTTAAATATTCTGCCCACTTTTTCTAAGGCTTCCCAACCGTCAGCGACCCACCGCGCTACGGTAAAGGGGAGTAATTCGATGCGGGTTTCTACGCCGTATTCGTTTTCTAGGCGAAATTGTACGACTTCAAACTGGAGTTGTCCCACGGCGGCTACTATGGGGTCACGCTTGGATTCGTCGGCGGAGTACATGATTTGGACGGCTCCTTCTTCGCGCAGTTCTGAGATGCCTTTTCTAAATTGCTTGAATTTGGAGGGGTTGGGGTTGCGCAGGTAGGCGAACATTTCTGGGGAAAAGCAGGGAATGCCTTCGTATTCTAGTTTTTGGCCGCTGTAGATGGTATCGCCGATCGCGAAGACGCCGGGGTTGTTTAAACCGATGACATCTCCGGGATAGGCTTCTTGAATTGATTCCCGGTCTTGGGCGAATAGTTTCTGAGGACGGGAGAGGCGGACGGTTTTGCCTGTGCGAGCGTGGTTTACGGTCATGTCTTTTTCAAATTTACCGCTACACACGCGGATGAAGGCTACCCGATCGCGGTGTTTGGGGTCCATGTTGGCTTGCAGTTTGAAGACAAAGCCGGTAAATTCGGGATAGGTGGGGCTAATTTCTCCGAGGTTGCTGAGGCGGGTTCCGGGTTTGAGGGCGTATTCTAGGAAGCTGTCGAGAAATAGCTGCACGCCGAAGTTGGTGAGGGCACTCCCAAAAAACACTGGGGTCAACTTCCCTGAATGTAGCTCCTTGAGGTCGAGTTCTGAACCCAGTTCGCTGATTAGTTCTAGTTCGTCTTTAAATTGGTAGTAGAGTTCTGGTTCTAGGAGCTGCTCAATGCGGGGGTCTCCCAGAGGGATTACGGTGTCTTTGGCTTCTTTGCTACCGTGAGCGACCCGATCGTACAGGTGAATTAGCTTGGTATGGCGATCGAACACGCCTCGGAAGCGATCGCCACTCCCGATCGGCCAATTCACCGGATAAGTCGCCAGTCCCAGCTCCTTCTCAATTTCATCGAGCAATTCCAGCGGTTCTCGCCCAGGCCGATCCATCTTATTAATAAACGTGAATATCGGCAAACCCCGCATCCGGCACACCTCAAACAGCTTCCGCGTCTGCGGTTCCAGACCCTTCGCCGCATCCTCCAACATCACCGCATTATCCGCCGCCGCCAGAGTCCGATAAGTATCCTCACTAAAATCCTGGTGTCCCGGCGTATCCAGCAGATTAATTTGATAATTCCGATACTCAAACTGCAACACCGTGGAAGTAATCGATATCCCCCGCTGCTGCTCCATCTCCATCCAGTCGGATTTGGCGTGCTGTTGCGCCCGCCGCGCCTTCACCGCCCCCGCCTGATGAATCGCCCCCCCGTATAGTAACAGCTTTTCCGTCAGGGTAGTTTTCCCTGAGTCGGGGTGGGAAATAATCGCGAAGTTGCGGCGTGTCTCCACGGCTTTTTCTAGTTCGGTTTCCAATTCGGCGGTCATCCTAGCACCTAATCTCGACTAACGGAGCAATTTTTCTCCAGTTTAGCAGGTCCAGTTTAGCCACCATACACCCTGCTTTGCCAGCTTTTTAGGGGGTTGCCCCACCCTCCCATCCCTTTCCCGTGGGCATGCTAGGCTAAATGCAGCCACAACCTGCCCAGAGGAGAGACATTTATGGAAGAGGTCAACCAGCGGAAGCTCTTATCGGTTCTATGTCACGGGGCCATCTTTTTTAGTGCCACGGTGTTCTCGGTGGGATTGCCCATTGCGATTTTATTCACTTCCCAAGACCCAGTAGTGAAAGAAAATGCCAAAGAATCCCTGAATTTTCACATTAATCTCTATATTTACGCTTTTATCTTCTTTTTACTGCTGTTTGTGGTGATTGGTTTGCCCTTGCTGGTGCTTTTAGGGGTTGCCAGTTGGGCACTGCCCATTATCGCCATTGTGCAAATTGTCAACCATCCCGATCGTCCTTACCGCTACCCCTTCCTGTTTCGGCTTTTTTAAGCCCTTCAAGGACTTTTGGCATCCCCCATTCCGATTTTAACGCGCCATCCTCATCTCATTTCTCAACCGTAAGTCTTTATTTGCCGCCATCTCTAGCCAAAGATGGCCATCATTTTATGCCGGTAAACAATTAGTTGTCTAAGGATAAATACTCAGCCAATTTTGCCATTGATTATTCTCCTATCATCCTTACAAAATACCTACCGTGTTTCTACGACACTCCTCTATGTAAAAATACGGAATTCACTATTAGTATATTTACATAAAAATTAAATCAGTAGGATTACTGATTCAAAAAAAGCAATCTTACTGATGGAATTAAAAGCAGAAAACAAGACAATAGAAGGGTAGAGAAGTTCAAGGCAGCACTATGTATCTCAGCACTCAAATCGAAAATCTGTTCATCGATGTTTCCCTATCTCAAAAAATCACCGAAACCGACTGGCAGGAGTTGGTGGCGATATCAGAAAGCCCACTGAGTCCGGAAGTAAAACGGATGGTAAAAAGAATCCTGCACGGCGTTCGCCGAGGCTGGGTCAGTGTTTTAGCTTAGTGAGAGTAAGTCAGCTATCAAGGCTCTGAATGGCAACGGGGGGTTAGAACAATGAGTATCGAGCAACTTTTCATCAACACTTCTCTATCCCAGAAAATCACCCAAAATGACTGGGAAAAGCTATCTATTATCGCTAACTCTCCCTTGACGCCGGAAGAGCAACTGATGGTGAGACGCATAGTTCACAGCGTCCGGCGGGGATGGTTCTGCATTTTATCTCCGGAAGGCAGGTTGTGCGCGGCAGCCTCGGAAGACTTATCCACCCTTAGCCCAGCTTGAAATCGCTTTGGTTAAACCCTCAAGGGTGTATTCTGTGGCTTCTATGTTGACCTTCCCTAAGAGACTATGGCAGGTTTTGGAAGTGGCTGGACCGATGGATGCTATCCCAACCTTGGCCAACAAGTCTTGCCAAGATTTGTTTTTAGCGGTGGCTGCTGTGTCACTGCGATCGGAACTGCCCTGAGATTCTAGGTACTTTTTCTCTACAAGTTGACAAAAATACTGTACCGTTTTAGAACTGGCAAAGGTGATGAGATCCACTTGCCGGTTTTTTAATGCTTCCCAGGCGGTGGGGTCAATTTTGGCGGGACAACCGGACTCGTAGGCGGGGACTTCTTCCACTTGGGCACCTTTGGCGGTTAATTCGGCGACGAGGACTTCTCTCCCACCGGTTTCCACCCGGGGAAAGAGGATGTTTTTACCGCTGAGGTCTTCGGGAAAGGTTTCGGCGAGGGAGTCGGCGACAAAGTTGGGGGGGATGTAGTCGGGTGTGATCCCGTGTTGTTCTAGCTGGAGGGCGGTTTTTTTGCCCACAACGGCGATTTTTAACCCCGCTAAGGCTCTGGCATCTTTTCCTTGGGCGGTCAGCCGTTCAAAAAAGTATTGCACGCCGTTGGTGGAGGTGAGAATTAACCAGTGAAATTGACTAAGGCGGGCGATCGCTCCATCCAACTGCTCCCAACTCGATGGCGGCCCAATTTCAATCGTGGGCATTTCTATGACATTTGCCCCAACTCCTTCCAATAATGCCCGAAACTCGCCCCCCTGAGCCGCCGATCGGGTCACTAACACAGTTGTGCCCATCAAAGGCTTTCTCATTTCCGGCTGAGTTACTCGCTCTTCTAACATATAATCTTGATCCACTGGCGGACTCGGAGATTTATCAGTATTGGTCGCCCCTTCACTCACAAGATAAGGACGCCACCGCACCACTTCCCCAATAGTAATGGCACAAGGTGACAGAGACTCACCCTGGGTTTTTTCCACAATATCACCCAAAGTCCCCATCCATACCTCTTGCCATTTCGTCCCCCCCGCCTTAATAATTGCCACTGGCGTCTGATTTGACTTACCGTAGCGCATCAGTTGGCGCACAATTTCCCCCAACTGTCGCCCCCCCATCAACACCACCAAAGTTTCCAGCTTCGCCAGCGTCCCCCAGTCCAGCTCCTCCGGTTGATGACCGCTCGCCACCGCAAAACATCGACTCATCACCGGGTCCGTGAGGGGAATACCCGCCAGTTCCGGAGCCGCCAAAGCCGCCGACACCCCCGGTACAACCTCATAAGCACAACCCGCACTCCGCAACGCCTCAATTTCCGACATGCAGCGACCAAAAATAAAGGGGTCTCCCCCCTTCAAGCGCACCACCTGTTTACCTTGGCGACATTGCTCCACCAACAAACTATTAATCTCTTGTTGCTCCCAACTGGGTTTGCCCCCCCGCTTGCCTACATAAAACTGCTGGCAACTCTCCGGCACCAATTCCAGCACCCCGGAGTCCACCAAAGCATCATAAATCAAAACTTCTGCCCTCAACAGCAGTTCCCGCGCTCTGACAGTGAGGTAAATCGCGTCTCCCGGTCCTGCTCCTACTAAGTAAGCCTTACCCATCCCTTCACTCCAGACTGCACGGGCTTGCCATAAGATAAACATACCATCATCGGCCACTGTTTATCTCAGATGTTGAAAATTTCTCTGCTCTGTCCCACACGCGATCGACCCCAAAAAGCCCTCCGCTTAGCCTTAAGCATCCTAGAAACCGCCACTCATCCCCAACGAGTGGAAATCCTCTTTTATCTCGACGCCGACGACCCCACCACCGACCAATACCTGAACCAATTTCGCGCCCATCAACACCAACTCTCCCGCTTTCTCCGCTGTCCCTTCATCATCGGCGACCCCATCAGTATCTCCAAATCCTGGAATGAATTAGCCAGTCGCTCTCAAGGGGACATCTTAATTATGGCTGCTGATGACCAAACCTATGATACTCCCGGTTGGGATATGCGCTTAGATGCAGAAATCCAAAAATTCCCCGATCATATTTTCTGTATGTGGTTCAATGACGGTCACTGGGGCGAAAAACTTTGCACCTTCCCCATAGTCAGTCGCCAATGGTACACCACCCTCGGCTACTTCACCACCGGGATGTTTGAATGTCTCTATGATGACTTATGGATTATGGATATTGGCCGCATCATCGGACGCCTCCATTACATCCCCGATATCCTCACCGAACATTATCACTGGAGTTATGGCAAATCAGAAATTGACCCCACCTATGAACGCCACCAAGTCAACGCTGAAGGCCAACTCAAACCCGCCGTGCAAAGAGACCTCGACCTATTTAAAAGAACCGCCCATTATCGGGAATTAGACGCCCGCCGTCTCACCGCCATAATGAAACGGTGAATTTGTCCCTTGGTCCTGGTTGCTTTTCCCTTCTCCCTTGTCGAAGCTGTAGAGTGGGCAATCCCAGCTCGATAAAGGAGTGAAATTTGATTACCATAATTCGGGATTCCGGGCTCTGAAGAGGGAGTTTTTCTGCCGGACAAAGGTGCTTTTCTCGATTGACGGCTGCGGTGAAATCCCGCCAACCTAGTCAACTCGTTAGAGGGTATAATCAATATCAGTTTAAGTAGATAAAAATGGAGTCAATCATGTTGGAGGTGGGGGCAGAGGAGGAGCGTTTAGATGTGTGGTTGGCGGGACAACTGCCGGATGTGTCGCGCTCCCGGATTCAAAAGATTATCGAATCTGGGGGGGTGTTGGTGAATGGGGAGATTTGCACCACGAAAAAGGCGAAGCTGAACAGGGGCGATCGGCTCACGATCACCATTCCGGCCCCGCAACCCCTCTCCCTCACTCCAGAACCCATCCCCCTGGATATCCTCTATGAAGATGAACACCTGCTGATCATCAACAAACCCGCCGGTTTAGTAGTTCACCCGTCAGCGGGCCATGAGCAAGGCACCCTGGTACATGCGCTTTTGGCTCACTGCACCAACCTCGGGGGTATTGGTGGCGTGGAACGTCCGGGTATTGTCCATCGCCTGGATAAAGACACCACTGGCGCCATTGTGGTGGCGAAAACGGACCAGGCACACCAAAATTTACAGGCACAAATCAAGGCCAAAACCGCCCGCAGAGAATATCTGGGGATTGTGTTTGGGGCGCCCCGGGACGCTGCAGGCACGATCGATTTACCCCTAGGACGGCATCCAGTCGATCGGAAAAAACAGGCGGTAGTCCCGGTGGATAGGGGGGGACGCCCAGCGGTGACACATTGGCAAATAGAGGAAAGATTGGGCAATTATACTTTGATGCGGTTTGAGCTAGAAACGGGGCGGACGCATCAAATCAGGGTACATAGCGCCCAGATAGGACATCCGATTGTGGGCGATTTAGTTTATGGTCGCGGCAGGTCTGTGGGGGTGAATTTGCCGGGACAGGCGTTGCATGCTTGGCGGCTGACTTTAGCGCATCCAGTTACGGGCGCTCCTTTACAGGCGGTGGCGGGTATCCCGATCGCTTTTGCGACGCTTCTAGAAGTGCTGCGACGGCGGGGATAAGGAGATGGGGTTTGCTAGGGGGATGGCCCTACAGCCCATATTAGAAACCGGGTTTCTCAACGAAGTTTCTCGTACCTTGACGAAGATTCTCCACAGAAACCCGGTTTCTGGCCGGGATGGTTGGGACCTGTCCCCTCCTAGTCCGCTTACTTCTTGCGGTTGGGCACTTTAGCCAGGTAATTTAGGTTAAAGGTAGAAATGCGGGGGCCGGGGTTGACCAGAGGCGTGACATCGCGTGCCATTCCCAGGTACAGAGAGGGATCCCCTGCTTTGGCTTGTTTGTCTTGGGGAACAAACCGACGGACGACGGTTTGCCAGACGATTTGGGGGAAGCCCAATTGAGAGCGGTGGTATTCACCGTAGCGGGGGGTTTTCAGGTTAAAGGGGGTTTCGCCTTTAGCCCGCTGGGGTAGAATCCGCCGCAGTTGGTAGGGTACGGTGTTATAACCGAAGTTGCTCAGGTATTCTTCGGTGTCGAGCAGAGCATCGACAAATCCTTGCAGACCTTTGGTAGCGAGGACGATCGACCAGGTAATTTTTTCCCGCTCGCTGTAAACATCGCGGCCCAAAACCCGCTGGACGCACATTTCTACAAACCGGTAGTTGCTATTGGTCTCGAAATTCAGCCGCCGGAAGGAGTCAGACAACAGCAAACCCCGAATGAAGTCCCGCACGTTAATTTGACCGTAGGTCAGCTGCGATTCCAAGAACTTTTGGCGAGTGCTAGATAGGATTTGGTGTTCGCTGAAAATTTGGCGGTAAGCTGCCCAAATCACGTCTTTGATTTCATCAGCAGCAGCCATTTCGGTGGAATACTTTCTGGGCTGCTCTTCTCCGGCTATTTCATAACCGGATACGCGCTGGTTTTGGCTTTTTGGTGCGTATTCTAGCAAAGGAATCGACACTATCAGACCTCCGCAATCTCAAAATTGAAGTTTTCTAATCAGCTATCAGTTATAGCAAGGGGTGGGGACGGGGGGACTAGGAGACTGGGGGACGGGGGGCAGGGGGAAGAGGGGGAAGAGGGGGAAGAGGGGGAAGAGGGGGAAGAGGGGGAAGATTACTCCCCGCACTCCCCACACTCCCCACACTCCCCACACTCCCCTTGCTCCCTTGCTCCCTTGCTCCCTTGCTCCCTTGCTCCCTTGCTCCCAGTCTCCCCGTCTCCCCGTCCCCCAAACTCCCCCATTCCCATCCAGGAGTAGGGGAGTCTTCCGGGAGTTTCTCATGGACAGCCCAAAATCAGAGTAGGGGATGAAGGGGTTCGCAGTCTCATTTTTTTTAAGTAACGCAACAATTTGTAATATTTCTTAATATATTTTTGCTATTGTGGTCCTCTTTCTGTTGCCACCAGATTGGGGGCACCGAGCCAAAAGGCGAGGGGGTCGGTGGGGGGTTGGTAGGGTGGCCAATGGCGCAGGAGGGCTTCGGTGGCAAGGGGGGGGGTATTCAGCCCTAAACCTAAACAGAGGTGGGTAAGCACGTCGTAAAATAGCCGATCGTGCCCGGGGGCTTTTAAATAGGCGTGGGCGTATTCGTGAACGACGGCGGCGAGCCAGTCTGGGGGGTGGATGCGGCCCACGTCGATGAGGATGGTGGTGGGCTCGATCAGGATGTTGCAGAGGGCGTCAATCCGGAGGTGGGAAGCGAGGGGAACGGCGAGAATGTGACATTGGGGCCGTTTGGCGGGATAAAAACACTGGTGACAGGCTTCTAGACAGTCGAGGAGTTCTTGGTTAACTGCACAGATGTTTTCGCCGATCCAAGTGCAGATGCGGATGCGATCGCCGATGTGATTGGAAATGGCGACGACATCCCCCACCGGCGCGAGCTGTCGCGCCGCCTGGAGGTATTCCCACCCCCGCACAAATGGATCGGCACTCTCAAGGAGGGGTGACTCGGAACCCATCACCAGCCGAAAAGGGAATAAAACTGTGCCGATGGCGGCGCTGAGCTAGCGGTTTGATCTGGCTCGGTGGCAGTTTTCTCATTACCATTGGCACTGGCGGTGGTGTCGATGCGGCTTTCACTACAAAATGAGGCGGTGCTAAACCCGCCAAACCGCTTGACTGTGCTGGTGCGCATCCGTAAGTTGGGGTTAGGAAACCAGAACCGCTCCACGGCGCTCATGGTTTCATACTCGGTTTCCAGAATTAAGGCGTCTTCATCGTCGATCAAATAAGTACCGGCGACGGGGACAATTTCCGCATAGCCGCGCTCGCGCAGCATTTTGCCGATTTTGGGATTTTCGGGATCTGGCACGATCGCCAAGACAGTTTCGCCGGAGTGGTTTTCTCCTTCCCGGTCCCAAGCCATCGAGCCTTCCCACCGGACGAAAGCGCCGCCGCTAGCTTGCTGGGGGTCGATTTCATAAAGTTGGCAGATTTCTACGACTCTGGGATGGTCGGGGGTGAGGGTTTCCACGGTGATTTCCGAGTCCCCCATTTCGGCGCGGCGGAATGCCAGGTGGTGGGTCGTGCGTTGCGATCGCCACCGCCCTGCACTCCGGTTAAAAAATTCCATTGCGTCCATGCAGATGATTTTTATTAGCTGTTTGTTGCAGAATTGTTGCTCTTTTTAGCAATTTATCATAAACCTTGGGTCGCGAGATCGCCCCTGTGATCGTGCCTACCGTTGATACATATGGAGGCTTCGTTACCACCCCCTCTCCCTACCTGGGAGTGGGGAGTGTGGGGAGTGTGGGGAGTGTGGGGAGTGTGGGGAGTGTGGGGAGTGTGGGGAGTGTGGGGAGTGTGGGGAGTGTGGGGAGTGTGGGGAGTGTGGGGAGTGTGGGGAGTGTG
>Ga0073934_10009778_pt1 | contig 12150 bp, 8 predicted proteins | sample LarsenN4metaG_FD_76834 | JGI IMG/M metagenome (GOLD analysis project Ga0073934, IMG submission 76834) | Hot spring sediment bacterial and archeal communities from British Columbia, Canada, to study Microbial Dark Matter (Phase II) - Larsen... ... | reverse complement strand
TCGGCCACCATTGCGCCCAACACCCTGGCCAGCGTTGACTCCTTAACACCATATCGAATCTAACGAAATAGCCCAGTTCTCACGCCAACATCGTGACGGACTACCTTGGCGTTTGATCCCTGATTTTCCCGACCCTGGACCCAGGAGAGAGGCAATGCACTTGCGACGACTGATTCTCGTGCTGCTGAGCGTGGCGCTGGCGATGAGTTTCGTTCCTGCGACCGCCGAGGCATCGAGCCCGGCCTTCGGCTGCGGCGGCGGATGTTGTTACCCCTTCTATGCTCAGTATGGGCGCGAGCATATCCCCTATTTCGCGCTGCATCCGCCGGTGTATTACAGCATGTGGGTGCCGCGGACGTATGGCTACAGCCCATTTGCGTACCCCTTCGGCTCGCCGACGCCGGAGATCGAGTATCCGGCTCCGGAAAAGAAGCCGGCGCCCAAGACGATGGTCAATCCTTACGCGAAGCCGGCTCTTGAGGCGGCGCCGATAACCCAGGCCGCGCCGCAAACGATCTACAACCCCTACGTCGCCGCGCCGCTCGTGGCGGACGTGCGGGAGTAGGACTCGGATTCTCGCTAGACTTGCTGGGGGATCCGGACTCGAGTTGGTATTTCGTGAGATAGGTTGTTAGAGCGGGTCGCTCAAACCGGAGGCTTGGCAGCCATGAGCCGGAGGTAAGCGCAGCGCCACCTCCGGTGAGCAGTTGCAAGAGAGCTTTCACACCCTGAAAGGGTGTCAGCAAACGCTGCCACCCCTCTGGGGCGGTCCATCTGATCAAACACCACTTCCGGCGGTGCGCTACGCGACCGCCGGCTAATGGCTGACAACCCCTCCGGGTTGTTTGCAGATCTCTCAGCCTATTGGCAGAACGCCACGGCCGTCAGCGCATAAACGTGCGCCACGCGAACCAGCTCGTCCACGCTGACGGTCTCCTTGACTGTGTGCGCCCCCTTGCCGTCCGGCCCATGAGTGATTGCGGGCACGTGTCCGCGGGCGACGAACGTGTTGCCGTCATCCACGAACGGCTTGGGTCCGCGCGGGAGCGGCCGGCCGGCGACGGCTGCGTGTGCCGCTTGAAAGGCTTCGATGAGCGACGCCGTCACGGCGTCTGACTCATTCAGCTCGAAGGCATCGCGGGCCACCAGGAATTGCCCCTGGGCATGAGTGCCGGTTTTCTGGGCGACTTCGGCCAGGATCGATTCGTACTCCTGCCGCAGCTCGGCGATGGGCGTTCCCGGCAGCCAGCGGCGGGTACCGGAGAGACGAAACTCGATCGGCGATTGATTGAAGATTTCGCCGGCATGCACCTGGCCGACAAAACAGCTTGCCCGGCCGGCCATGGGATGAGTCTGTTGGCGAAGCGTTTGGTCCAACTCGGCCAGGCGGCGCACCAGTTCGGCGCCCGCATGAATCACACTTGGCTTGTCAATCCCGCCGAGGACTTCATGGACCGGCTGGCCGTCGCGGCTGATACGCGCTTCGAGGATCGCCAAGCCGCGGCCCACCACTGGCAGCCGGTCGCAGAGATACTCCGGCAGGAGGACTCCGTCGCCAATGAAGCCCTGGTCGATCAGAGCGTCGACTTGCGAGCCGTCTCCCCAAGGGCTTTCGTGCAGATCGTGGGCCGTGAGGAGGATCGCGCCGCCGGGTAGCGCGTGGGCGTCGCGGAGCGCGCGCATCGCCTCGCACATCGCTGCCACGCCTCCTTTCATGTCGGAGGCACCGCTGCCGTGCAGGATGCCTCCCTCGACGCGCGGCGGAACAAAGGGCAAGTGGACAGTGTCAAGATGGCCGTTGAATTGCAACGTGCGGCCAGGGCGACCCGTGTCGTACCTGGCCACGACGGCCGGCGCCTGTGGCCATCCGGCCTCCGGTCGCAGGGCTTCGAAGCCGTCGTCCGCCAGAATCTTCGCCAGGCGGTCCGCGACTGCCCGACCGTCCCGCGTCGGACTGGGCGCCTCGATCAACTTCACCGCAAGATCCAACAGCCGGTCAGGTCGAATGGCAGATTGCAGTTTGCGAGAGGCTTGGGGCAAGTCGATTGCGGAAGTCATGTGGCCCTTAGATAGTTCGACGTTGGACGTTGAGCGTTCGATGTTCGACGTTCGGCTGACCTAATTCTGCTGAACGTCGAACGTCCAACATCGAACGTCCAACTCTGAACGAGAGACTACATCAAACCCGCCAGGAACTCCGTCATCTCGCGCTCGGCGTGCGCGTTGCCCTGGCGGCGCGCGGCGGCGATGCCTTGAGCGAGCACCTGCCGCGCCTCGTCGATTCGCGCCAGCCGCGCGAGCTGCTGGCCGGCCATGAAGAGGGCAGGCACATAAGGCGTCGCATCAGCCCCCAGCCCGCGCAACAGCTCCAGGCTCCGCTCGTGCTCCCCTTCTTCGTCCAGCTCCAAGGCCAGACTGTAGCGGAGGAACTGATCCTGCGGCTCGGCGGCCAACATCGCTTCGAGGCGCTCGCGTCGGCTCGTCATGGCATGGCTCCCTGTGGCAGAGCCATTGTGCGGTAGAAGAGGCCAACGCGATAGTGCCGACGCCCTTCGACGGAACTTGGACTTCGAACTTTCGCAGCCAGCAGTGTGCAACGCGTGAAGATCGCCGACAACCTGCCATCGATCCGCTGAATCGCCGATTCCGTCGGCCCCACCGAGCTTGCTCGGTGGACCGCCTGATTCTGCACTACTGACGTGCAACCGTTGCAAGTGCCCCCACTGAGCTTTGCTCAGTGGAGCAAATGATTGAATGAGGCCCGGAAGGAGCTCAATCACGCGCTCCACCGAGCGAGCTCGGTGGGGGCGATTGTTCTTCGGGAAAGTCGCGCGGTAGTGCAAAATCACATTCACCACCGAGCAAGCTCGGTGGGGTCCGCACCCGCTGTAAACCAGCAGAACTTTACCGCCCTACGACCCGAACGTTACCCCGCCAGGCGCGTGATGCGGTTCATTGGCAGGATCGCTTCGTCGCGCGACGCGCGGTGGCGATATTGCATGACGTAGGCGTCCTCTGGCGTGTCCTCGTAGAACGAATGCAGCACCGAGATCGCCCGGAAGCCTGCCTTGCGGAAGAAGAGCTGGGCGGCGAGGTTGGTCTCGCGGACTTCCAGCAAAATGCGCGTCCGCCGCTGCTGCGAGAGCTTGCTGACGAGTTTGCCGGCCATCTGGGTGCCGATGCCGCGGCGGCGCCAGGTCGAAGCCACGGCGAAGTTCAACAGGTGCAGCCGCGTCTTATGCAGCTCATACACCATGAAGCCCACGATCCGGTCCTCGACTTCGGCCACCATGCCGATGCAGTTCCGCTGGCGAAGACACCGGATGAAGTCTTCTTCGGACCAGGGAAACTCGAAGCTCTCTTGCTCGATGCCCAGCACATGGGGCATGTCGCGGCGAATCATCCAACGAATGTGGACCGGCACGCCGACCGAAGCTTCGTAGCTCATCGTGGCCTCCCTCCCTGCAGGCCCATCTTCCCGCCTTACGGCCGGAAGATGCGATTCGTGTGGCGCCGGACGGGTGCGCCCGCCAGGCGATCCTTTGCCCGGCCGCGGCGCGAGGCGCCACTTTCACCTTGATCGGCTCAAGAAATTGCACCCTTGAACCGCGGGCGGCTACGGTAGCAAAAGCGTTGTAATCCGCCAAGACGAGATGCCGGCCGTCGGTGAGGGGGTGAGAGGGTGAGGGGGTGACAAGGTGAGACCATGAGGGTCGATGGAAGCCCTATAGGGCGCAAATCCGCTGCCGCCTTGGGCTTGCCGATCCCTCACGCTGCGTCGCGTCGGCGGCATGTGTCGTGCTAGCGGAGAGGTCCGCTGAGAGGAATCCGAGGCCGGTTCGAAGGGCGTCTAAGCGCGGCGCTTCATCCCGCGGTCTTCGGGCAGGTAGAGGAGGCGGCCGCAACTCGTGCACAGCACGGCGTGCTCCATGAAGAGCTGGTTCATGCGGTTGGGCTGGATTTGCTGGAAGCATCCGCCGCAGCAGTCGTTTTCGACGCGGGCCATGCCTTCGGAGCCTTTGGACTTCACCACGCGGAAGTAGACCTCTTTGAACTCGCCGGGCAAGTTGGCTTCCGTGGTCTTCAGCTCCCCTTCCAGCCGGGTAAGATCCCCCTGGATCAGCGCCGCCTCATCGCGGACGGCGGCTTCCGTCTTGGTCAGCTCTTCCTTCGCGCGGGCCAGGCGTTTTTCGGCCTCGCCGATCTCCGCTTGCAGCTCGTCGATCTTGCCCAGGGCCTCGAAAATTTCGTCCTCCAGCACGCTTTTGGCCATCTCGTCGGCGGCGATCTGCACCAACAGAGCCTGATACTCGCGGTTGCTTTGGGCCTCGTTGAGCTTGCGTTTGAGGTCGGCGATTTTGGTCTCGCCGGCTTTCAATTCGAGCTGCTTCTGATCGGCGGCCATCTTGGCCGCCTTGACCGCGTCGTGGGCGGCTTGGGCCGCTTGTTCCAGCTTCGTGACGTTATTTCGATGTGCCTGCACCTGCTTGGGCCCGCGCTCGCGGCGTTCGCGAAGGTCGCCTAATTGCTGATGAATGCGATGCAGGGTGCGTAAGGTATCGGCAGCAGTAGACATGCTTGATTTTGGTAGCGTAACGGCCACGCCCTGGCGGCGCGGAGGGCATTCGCGGCCGCCCAGGATTGCCCTAGTCTACCTTATCGGGCGCGCAAAAAGAACCGCTGACGCGTAAGGGGGTCAGCGGTCGAGGCTTTTCGGAGTGTTCAGAGCGACTGATTGGCGACTGATCTCGACGACATCTCCTCGTCACGAGGCGATCTGGTGCTGTTCCAAAAACCCAGCCAGTTGCTGGCTGCGCACCGGGTGTTGGAGTTTGCGAAGCGCCTTGGCTTCGATTTGCCGCACGCGCTCGCGCGTGACTTTGAAGATGCGGCCTACTTCTTCCAGCGTATAGGTGTAGCCGTCTCCCAGGCCATAGCGGAGGCGAATGATTTCCCTCTCGCGATACGTCAGCGTCTTGAGCAGCGCTTCGATCTTCGAGCGCAGCATCGCGCGGGCCGCTTCGCTCATCGGGTTGTCGCTGGTGTGGTCCTCGATGAACTCGCCGAAGCTGGAGTCTTCGCTCTCGCCGACTGGGCGGTCCAAGCTCACAGGCTGACGGCCGATGTTCATCACGCGCTGGGTTTCTTCCAGGCTGATATTGGCGGCGATCGCCGTTTCCTCGGTCGTCGGCTCGCGGCCCAGCTCCTGCTGCAAGCGCTTGGAGGTATTGCGCAGGCGGGAGAGCACGTCGATCATATGCACCGGGATACGGATGGTGCGCGCCTGGTCGGCGATGGCGCGGGTGATCGCCTGGCGGATCCACCACGTGGCATAAGTGCTGAATTTATAGCCGCGGCGGTATTCATATTTATCAACCGCCCGCATCAGACCCGTGTTGCCTTCCTGAATCAGGTCTAAGAAGCTCAGGCCGCGGTTGCGATACTTCTTAGCAATTGAAACGACCAGGCGCAGGTTGCCGCCCGACAAGTCGCGCTTGGCCTGTTCATAGTCGGCCAATTGCCGGCGGATGACTTCCAGCCGGCGGCGCAGCGAGGCGGGGCTTTCCAGCGTCAGCGTCATCAAGTCGCGCAGCTCGCGCCGCAGGTTGGCCCGCTCGTCCTTCATCGCCGTGTTGCCGTCCAAGGCGGCGAGCCGGCGCTGGAGGCTCTCCATCTGCTGCGAGACTTCCTCGAGTTGCTTGAGCATCTGCTGCACGCGGCGGGTCCGCAGGCTCAGCTCTTCCACCAGGTGCAGCGCTTCGCGGCGGCGAGCGACGAACCGGGCTCGCGCTGCCAGGCGCTCGTCGCGGGGCCGCTGCTTGTTGACGAAGATGGCGAATTCGGCCCGGTTCTGAGCCAGCAGCTCCTCGAGCGCCGGCAAGTTGCGGGGCATGCGCTCCAGGATTTGCTCTTTGGTGAGGCACTCCGTCAGCGACACCTTGATCGTGCGATCAAAGGGGAGCACTCCCTTGTGCACCTTGTTGAGCGTATCGACCGTGGCCCGCATCGCCAGGTCGCAGCTCAGCACCGTGCGGCGAAACCGCTTGCGCGTGACCTCGATCTTCTTGGCCAGCGCGATTTCTTGCTCGCGGGTCAATAGCGGGATGACCGCCATCTGCGAGAGGTACATGCGGATCGGGTCGTCGCTCCACTTGGGCTCATCGAGCTTCAGTTGCGGAGCCGGCTGCGGCGGAGCGGCCTCTGTAACGGCGCCAGGGTGCTCACCATTGGCCTCTTTGGCGCTTGCCCGATGCAGTTCGAGGCTGAGGATATCGCCCGATACATCGCTGGCGGCTTCATCCGCGGCCGCCCGGTCGGCCGCCGCCTCCAAGGCGCGCTCCGGCGCCTCGTCCAACAGCTCGATGCCTTGCTCTTCCAAGGCGACGAGCAAATTGTCGAGCTTGTCGGGATTGACGGCCTCGTCGGGCAAGTAGGCGTTGACCTCGTCGTAGGTCAAATAGCCCTGCGCCTTGCCCTTGGCGATCAGGTCATGCAATTCCAGGTCGATCATGTCCACGGAAAACCCTCCGCGCTGACCGCAGCGCTCACGCGATTATCGTCCGCCGCGCGCGGGGAGACAACCCGGCTGGCGAACCCTTGCGAGCGAGGCCCCGACCCCTCCGTGAGTCGGGCGAGTCCTTACCGCGCTCGCCGTTGCTCGACGAAACGTCGCTGCTCGATGATTTGCTGAAGGATTTGTTGAGCCTGATCCTCCGCGACTTGTCCTTCGCGGAGGAGGGCGGCGGCACGTCCTTGCTGCCAATCCGCGTCCCGCTGGCGAAAGCGAGCGACGATGGCGTGTAATTCTTGCGTGATGGCGTCCGGCTGCTGCCGGTAGGGCCGGTTCTGGCCGGCGTCATCCAACTCGACGAGTAAATTTTTCAGGGCCGCTTCCTCGACCTGGATCATCAATCGCTGGAACGTAGGCGGCTGGCCCGCTTCCACGAGCCCGCAGCAGTGTTCGTACAACGCGCGGCAGTTCGGCGAGGCGATCTGCCCCGGCGGCAAGTCGGCGATTGCTTCGCGCAGGGCGTCAATGTCCTGGATGCAATCGGCCGCGAGGAGCACGGCTTCGAGCAAAAGCCGTTCCCAACGCTCGCTGGCGGCATCGAAGGCGCTCGTGCCGGCGGGTGAACGCGCCGCCGCCGGCGGCTCAGGCGCGCTCCGGCTTGCGCTGGCCGCGGGGCGTCTCTGGTTTGTACGCCGCATCTCGGCCAGGCGCTTGCGCAGTGTAGCTTCATCCACGCCCGACAGGTGGGCCAGTCGGCTGAGAATCCGCGCCATGCGCAAACTCGCCGAATCGGTCGTCCGCTCGTCCAGCCGCGGCGCCTTGGCCAGCGTGGCCAGCACTTCTTCCAGCGCCGCATGCGCCGCGTGGGTGCCGCGGGCGAGGCTCAATCCGTCGCTTACCGTTCGCAGCTTGTGCTCCAGGGCATCCACCGCGCCGGCCAGCAGCCCCGTGAATTGCTCGGCGCCGCGCGTCAGCAGGAAATCGCACGGGTCAAGCTCTTCGGGCAGTGTGAGTATCCGCAGATCGACCTGCTGGGCCACGAACAGCTCGAGCACCTCGTTAGCCCGGCGGCGGCCGGCCTCGTCGCCATCCAGCACGAGGATGATCCGCTCGGCCATCCGGCCCAGGTCGCGCACATGGATCTCGCCTAGCGCCGTCCCTAGCACGGCGACCGCGTTGCGAATGCCGAGCTGGTGTGCAATCAAGCAGTCGGTGTAGCCCTCCATCACCAGGGCCGTCTTGCTCTGCCGGATGGCGTCGCGGGCCAGGTCCATGCCGTAGAGCATCTTGTGCTTGGAAAAGAGCGGCGTCTCCGGCGAGTTGATGTACTTGGCGGCGTTCTGGTCCTTGAACTCCGGCAGCACGCGGCCGCCGAAGGCGACCGGCCGGCCCTGCGGATCGCGGATCGAGAACATCAGCCGCCCGTTGAAACGGTCGTAATAACTGCCGCTCCCTTCGCGCCGGCCCAGCACGCCCGCTTCGGCCAGGAGGTTGAAATCGATCCCCTCGCGGCGCGCGTGTCCTTGCAGCCACGACCAGCTATCCGGCGCGGCTCCCAGGTGGAACCGCACGATGCTGTCCTGAGTGATGCCGCGCGACTTGGCGTACTTGCGGGCCGGCTCGCCTTCGGGCAGACGCAGGAGACACTCGTGATACTTCCGCTCGGCCCAGGCCATCACTTCAAACAGCGTGAGCTTCTTCCCCTTGTCGGCCTGGCCGGCGCCGCGTTGTAGGGGCGCGAGCTGGATGCCCGCCCGGTCGGCCAGCGAGCGCAGCGCCTCGGGGAAGCTCACGTTTTCATACTGCATCACGAAGCTGAAGACGTCGCCGCCGATATCGCACACCCAGCACTTGAACGACTGGCGCTCGGGGTTGATCTTCAGGCTGGGGCGGCTGTCTTCGTGCCAAGGGCAGAGGGCCTTGAAGCCGCGCCCTTCGCGCTGCACGTCGCCGAGATAGTCGCGGACCAGATCGACGATGTCGATCGCCTGACGAATGCGTTCTTTCGTGTCCTGCGAGGCCGCGACCGACACTGTGACTCCTTGCGATCGGTCTAGATGCGGAGGAAGCGCTCACTTGCGCTGCCATCCGATGCGACGCATTATAAGACTGCCTAGCAGTGCGTCCACGCCAAGTGCATAAGTGACTGCATCTCAAAGATTTACGGTAGAGTCACTGCCGGCAATGGTGGCATGAGGGTGCTAGCGAGGCCGTGGGGCAGGTTTCCAAACGTGCCAAACGCCACCGCTGATATGGGGTGCGCGGCCACTGCCAAGCCGGTAGGGCACGTTTGGAAACGCGCCCCACATAAGGCCAACAAAAAACCCTCATCCGGTCGCCCGGATGAGGGTCGATTCTAGCGCTGAGCGGCCACTTGGCTATTTCGGGCAGTTCTCAAGCTGCACTTTGTACTGCGTCGGCTCGCCGTAGCATCCGCCGCAGCGGTCGCGCGACGTGTTGTCGGCCGGGGTGCTGATGCGCTTCGTCTCGCGCTGGAGGTGCGCGACTTCGCTCCGCAGCCGGGCGTTTTCCTCCTGAGCTTGCCGGAGGGCCGCCTCGAGCTTCTCCAGCTTGGCTTCGAGCTTCTCGCACATCGAAGCCTGTGCCGTGTCGGCCTGCTTCTCCATCACGAGAGCCATCATCTCCAGCAGCATCTCGTCCTTGCGAGCCGAGGCCTCGGTTTGCGACTTCATCCATTCCAGGAGAAGCTGCTCCTTGTGGTCGCCTTGCTGAGCCGCCGAGAGATGAGCGACCTCTTGGCGGGCTTCGGCCAAAGCGGCCCGCAGACCTTCCTGCTCCTGTGACCACTTTTCCTTCGCCTCCAAGCGGGCCTTCAGCGCGGCGTTCTCGGCCATCATCGCCGACATCTTGTGGAAGACGTGCATCTCCGGACCCGGCCCGGCGCACGGCGGAGCGGTCGGCGGCGGCTGAACGGCGATGAAGTTCATGCCCGGCCGGGGCGGGCCATAACCCATCGGACAGCCCGAGACGAACGGGAACGGGGGCGGAATCGGATGGGAATAGGCCATGGCCGGCGGACAGGGCATGGCCGGCGCGGAGGCGGACTCGGCGGCCTTATTGCAGCAGCACTTTTCGCAATTGCACTGGCAGTTGCAGCCTTCGGCGGAAGCCTGCTTCACGCCGTGGGGATGCGACCAGCCGATCGAGACGCCCACGCCCAGCGGCTTGCCCATGGCGCCGCCGTACATGCGGCCGAGCTTGAACTGGAACTTCGCGTCCTTGAGCTTCTCGGGCTTGTCGGCCAGATGCTTGGCCTTGGAAGCCTTGGTCGCGGCTTGCCACTTGCCTTTGTCGCTGCCCCAGTTGAACCAGTTGAAGAACCAGCCGTCGCAGCAGCCGGAGCAGCATGCGTTATCTCCCGTGCAGCACTCCTCATCGCAGCCGCACTCGTCGTCACAGCAACATTCATCGTCGCAGCAGCACGAGTCACCGCAGCAGCATTCCTCATCGCAGCAGTCTTCCTCGCAGAAGAGATCAGCCGGACATTCGGGCGGGCAGCAAGTGCCGCACCAGTCGATTGCGCAAGGCTTGCCGCATGGCGAAACCGCGGTCGCCGGCGGGCAGTTAGCGCCGCAAGGTGGACAAGGAGCGGCACTGCGACAGCCCTTGCCGTCGCAGCCCGGGCCGCGGGCCCACGCGGCCGACGCGGTCAGCGCAGCGGCCACCGCCATGAGCATCAAGTAACGTGAAGCAGAGAAGTGCATCTACGAACCCTCCGTGGGTGAGAAATGCAGCGCCCGGCGGGCGCTGGCGCGACATGACATGACGTGAAGGACTTCGCTCACCGGAGCCTTGCTGCTATCGCCGCCTCGGCACGCGATGAGTCGGCGAGAGGGTTTGCAAACCGCGGGCCGGCGCGTCGCGCCGCCGGCGATTCGATCTCTCTCCGCCAAAAACTCGCGGCGGAACCTATCGGATGCATTGAATCCGCAGAACATCAGGTCCGCGGCTTTGTAAAACTTGCAATTTGCGGCCCGCCGGCGCCTGGGCTACGCTGGCGGCGTCAGCGGTGACATACAAGCAGGCTCGCGCATTGCGGAAGCACGCCATGAGTCTCTGGAAGACACTTTCTGACTCCATGCAAGCGGCCGTGAAGGCCAATCGCGTCGGCACGCCGGTGTTCGCCCGCGCGATGGCCCATGCCACGGCCGACCACGGCCAGATCGAGCCAAGCCTGCTGGCTGCGCTGGAGAGCGTCAGCGGCTGGCTCGGCAACAAGCCGATTCGCGTCGCGGCGCTGGGCAGCGTCGCCTCGGGAGAAATCACGGTCCTGGTCGAAACGGCCACGGGGCAGACGGCGCTCGTATCCGCTGGCACGCGCGGCGAGTCGCCGCCGCTGGTGGACGGGACGGTGATCGGCAATCGCGGCACGGTGTCCTGGGTAGCCGAACCGCTTATTTCAGGCGATGTCGAGGCAGCCGGCGGCGACCGCAAGCTGCTGGCTGCCGTGCGGGCTGCGCTGGAAGCGAGCCAACCGGTGATGGTCGAGACCGGCAAACCGACCGCGGCTTCGCCTGCCAAGAAACCGGCGGATCGCAAGATTGAGCCGCTGCCGGCGCCGAAGAAGCTCGCCCCGCCCTATGGGCTGTTACTCATCGCCGGCAACCATACACATCAGGAGAACTACGCGCGGTCCTTTGCCGCAGACAAGCGTTGCCGGCTGATCGCCGTGAGCGATGACCCCGGAGTCTCCGCCCGCCGCCGCGAATTGAATGAGGCCCTGGCCCGCGAGCTGAAGATTTCTTACTTGCCGGATTACCGCGAGGCCATCACGCGCGGCGACGTTCACATCGTAAGCGTCTGTGCCGAGCCGGAACGACGGGCCGAGATCATCGTCCGCTGCGCGGAGGCCGGCAGGCATCTTTATCTCGACAAACCGCTGTGCGCGACGCGTGAAGAGGCGGCCAAGATCGTCGCCGCGGTCCGCAAAGCCAGCGTGATGAACCAGATGTTCACGCTCGTGCATACGCCGGTGCAGCAGCGGCTGGCCGACGTGTGCTCCCGGCGCGCGTGCGGCGAAACGATCGCCCTGCACATGGATGTAACCTTTGCCAAGGGGTTTCCCGGCAACGCGACGCTCGGCCAGCCCCGGGAGGAGATGCCGAAGCCAACGCAGTTCGAAACCATTGATTCCAAGCGCGAGTTTTACAACGTGGGGGTCTACCCGATCGCCCAGTTGCCGGCTCTAGTGGGCGCGCGGGTCGAGCGGGTCTGCGCAGTCACGAGCAACTTCTTCTTCGCCGAACACCAGCGCAACGGCATGGAGGACTTTGGCGTCGCGCTCTTGGAATTGGACGGCGGACGCATCGCCAGCGTCGCGGCCGGACGCACGGGTTGGCGTTCGCACCCCGCGGCAGGCATCAACCGCACCTATGTCATCGGCGACCGGGGGACGGCCGTGGTCGACGCCTATCGCCCGCGGCTTGAGGCGTGGCCCGAAGCCGAGCCGTGGCAGCCGCCGCGCAAACATCCGCTCGATCCGATGGGCTTTTGGAACAGCACGACGGCGGAAGCCGGTTCGAAGCCCAAGCCGAACTGGTTTCCGCCCGCGCCGGAAGTGCGCGACGAGTTCGCCTCGTTCCTCGATTGTCTGGAGCATGGGCGCCGGCCGCGCGTTT
>Ga0073934_10009777_pt1 | contig 12151 bp, 8 predicted proteins | sample LarsenN4metaG_FD_76834 | JGI IMG/M metagenome (GOLD analysis project Ga0073934, IMG submission 76834) | Hot spring sediment bacterial and archeal communities from British Columbia, Canada, to study Microbial Dark Matter (Phase II) - Larsen... ... | reverse complement strand
GCTAGACCATGTGAAACAGATCGCCCGCACCGGCTTCGCGCGCCAGATCAAGATCGTCGAGAATTACGATCCCTCGCTGCCGCCCGTGCCCGGCAGCCGCGACAAGCTCATCCAAGTGTTCCTCAACCTGGTCAAGAACGCCGCGGAGGCAATCGGTGAGGACAGGGCCGACGGGCAGATCACACTCTCGACCTCGTTCCGTCCCGGCGTCCGCCTCTCGGTCCCGGGAAGCCAGGCGCGCGTCAGTCTGCCGCTCGAGATCGCTGTTGAGGACAACGGCGCCGGCGTTCCTTCCGATCTCATGCCGCATCTCTTCGATCCCTTCGTCACCACCAAGCCGTCGGGCACTGGGCTAGGCCTGGCGCTCGTCGCCAAGATTATCGGTGATCATGGCGGCATCATCGAATGCGATTCCAGGCCGCGCCAGACCGTGTTCCGGGCGCTAATGCCGATGGCCGAGGGCGAAGTGCAGCACACGGGGCAGGGCTAACAGCATGGCCAAAGGCAACATCCTCATCGCCGACGACGACGCCGCGATCCGTACCGTGCTTAATCAGGCGCTCGCCCGCGCCGGTTATGCGCCGCGCGCCACCGGCAATGCGGCGACGCTCTGGCGCTGGATCAGTCAGGGCGACGGAGATCTGGTCATCACCGATGTGCTGATGCCGGACGAAAGCGCGTTCGACCTTATTCCGCGCGTGAAGAAACTTCGCCCCGACCTCCCCATCATCGTCATGAGCGCGCAGAATACCTTCATGACCGCGATCACCGCGGCCGAGCGCGGCGCCTACGAATATCTGCCGAAGCCCTTCGACCTCAACGAACTCGTCGCCGTGGTGGGTCGCGCGCTCGCAGAGCCTCGCAAGAAGGCGCAGAGACTCTCGGCGGAGGCAAGCGAAGGCCTACCCCTGATCGGCCGCTGCGCCGCCATGCAGGACATCTACCGTGTGCTTGCGCGCCTCACGCAGACCGATCTCACCGTGATGATCACGGGAGAGTCCGGTACCGGCAAGGAGCTCGTCGCCCGCGCGCTGCATGAATACGGCAAGCGCCGCAACGGACCCTTCGTCGCCATCAACATGGCGGCGATCCCGCGCGAGCTGATCGAATCCGAATTGTTCGGACACGAGAAGGGGGCTTTCACCGGCGCGCAGAATCGGCACGTCGGACGCTTCGAGCAGGCCGAGGGCGGTACGCTCTTTCTCGATGAGATCGGCGACATGCCGATGGAGGCGCAGACCCGGCTCCTGCGCGTCTTGCAGGAAGGCGAGTACACCACCGTCGGCGGCCGCACCCCGATCCGGACCAATGTCAGGATCATCGCCGCCACCAATCGCGATCTGCAGCAGCAGATCGACCAGGGCCTGTTCCGCGAGGACCTGTTCTACCGGCTCAACGTCGTGCCGTTGCGCCTGCCGCCCTTGCGCGAGCGCCTCGAGGACATTCCCGATCTGGTGCGGCATTTCCTCAGCATCGCCGAAAAAGAGGGGCTGCCGCCGAAGAGCTTCGAGCCCGCGGCGATCGAGCGGCTCAAGCGCTACCACTGGCCGGGAAATGTGCGCGAGCTGGAGAACCTCGTGCGGCGTCTCTCGGCGATCTATGCGCAGGATATCGTCACCGTGGACATGGTGGAGAGCGAGCTGGCAAACGCAACCTGCACACCGTTTCCCGACACCGCCGACCCGTCCGGCGACCTTTCGGAGTCCGTGGAGCGATTCCTTGCCGACTATTTCATGAGCTTCGGCCAAGAGCTGCCGCCGGCCGGCCTCTATATGCGGATTCTGCGCAAGGTCGAATCACCCCTCATCACCGCCGCCCTGGCGGCAACCAGGGGCAATCAGATCCGCGCCGCCGACCTCCTGGGGCTGAATCGCAACACTTTGCGCAAGAAGATCCGTGACCTCGGCATCAAGGTCATTCGCACGCCCGGGACCTGAGGTTCACACCTAGCGTCTCGAGCATGCGCTTAGGGGCTTGATCTAGCATAGATTCTTCCCTGCGAGGCCGACGATGCAGCAAGCGGTCTGTGGCGATTCGTTAACTAACGACTTGTCGCCAAAGCGCCACATTGTGATTTTATTGCATCAGGTCTAAGGCGGACACTCCCGGACAGGACACGTCCTTCCGGGAGAGCAGGGAATAGGTTCAGTGGCGTCTTCCACGCAAGAACCGTCCGGACATCAGGTCATGACCCAGGCCTCCGGCGAGAGGGGAGGGCCTTACCCGGCCGGCCAGGGCCATCCTTTGTCGGGCGCCCTTCGCAGCGGCAATCGGCTTGCCTTTACGCTCGGCCTGAGCACGGTGGTGCTGGCGCTCTGCTCCGGCCTTGCCACCTATTTTATCCTGACCGGCCTGACTCCCATCGTACCCACCCACCGCGTGGTGGTGGGCGTGCTCCTCATCAATCTGGTGCTCGTGCTGGCGATGATCGTGCTCATCGCCTGGCAAGTGACCGGATTGTGGCTCGCCCGCCGCAGGCAGGCGGCAGGCGCCCAGCTCCATGTGCGCATCGTCAGCCTGTTCAGCGTGATCGCGGTGGTTCCGGCCATCCTGCTCGCCGTCTTTGCGTCGATCTCTCTCGACCGCGGTCTCGATCATTGGTTCTCGGACCGTACCAAATCCATCATCCAAAATTCGATCGACGTTGCGACCGCCTATCTCCAGGAGCACGGCCAGGTGATCCGCGCCGACACCGTCGGCATGGCCAAGGACATCGACGCCGCGGTGCAACTCGTCAAATCGCAACCGCAAGGCTTCGTCAGCTTTCTCAATGCGCAAGCTGCAATCCGGGCGCTCCCCATCGCCTATCTCATCGACGGCGAGGGCAAGGTTCTCGCCACCGCTGCGTCGCTTCCGAATACGCCGTATCGGGCGCCCCCCAAGGAGGCAATGGACCTCGCCAAGAAGGGGCAGGTGATCGTCATTGCGCCGGGCCAGACGAGCTTGGTCGGGGCCATCAAGAGCCTCGATAATTTCAGCGACACCTATCTCTACGTCATCCGTCCGGTGAACGCCAAAGTGCTCCAGCATCTCCGCGAGACGCGGGCGAATGTCGAGGAATATAAGGCACTGGAAAATCGCCGCGCCGGCGTGCAGGTCGCGTTCGGGCTGATGTATCTGGCCATCGCGCTGACGCTGCTCTTGGCAGCAATTTGGATTGGCATATGGTTTGCCAGCCGGCTGGTCGCGCCGATCCGCCAATTGATGGGCGCTGCGCAACAAATCTCCGCAGGCAATCTCGCAGTCAATGTCGACGTGCATGCAGCAGATGGCGATCTTGCCGTGCTCGGTTCAACCTTCAATACCATGACATCCGAACTCAGGAGTCAGCGCGACGAGTTGGTCGGCGCAAATATAAAACTCGACGAGCGCCGCCGCTTCATGGAGGCAGTGCTCTCCGGCGTTACTGCCGGCGTCGTCGGCGTTGATGCCGACGGCACGGTCACGCTGGTCAACCGTTCCGCCGAAACGCTTCTCGAAATGAAGGAGGCCGACCTCACTGGCCAGCCTCTCGCCAAGGCGGTTCCCGAATTCGCTCCCGTGCTCAAACGCGCGCAGAAGCAGGGGAGGCGGCTCATCACCGATCAAATTACGCTGAGGCGTCACGGTTCGGAGCGCAATTTCGCCGTGCGCGTGACGAGCGAAGGCAGCGAGCACAAGGCCGACGGCTTTGTCGTGACTTTCGACGACATGACCGAGCTGGTCAGCGCGCAGCGGAGCACCGCGTGGGCCGACGTCGCGCGCCGCATTGCGCATGAGATCAAGAACCCGCTGACGCCAATTCAGCTTTCCGCCGAGCGCATTCGCCGCAAATACGGCGATTCGATCACCAAGGATCGCGAAGTGTTCGAGCAATGCACCGACACCATCATCCGCCAAGTGTCGGATATCGGGCGCATGGTCGATGAGTTCTCCGCCTTTGCCCGCATGCCGAAGCCGGTGATGGAGCGGCACGACTTGCGCGAAATCGTGCGCGAGGCGGTGTTCCTGTTCCAGGTGAGCCGCCCGGAAATCGCCTTCGAGCTCGACCTTTCCGACAAGCCAGTCATCGCTTTGTCGGACCGGCGCCTGCTCACCCAGGCGGTCACCAATCTTGTCAAGAATGCGAGCGAGGCCATTGATTCCGCAGTCGAATCCGACCCGGCCCGGATGGGCAAGGGCCGCATCCTGGCCAAGGTCAGAGCCAGGGGCAGCCGCGCCCAGATCACCGTGATCGACAACGGTTGCGGATTACCGAAGGAGAATCGCGAGCGGCTGGTCGAGCCCTATATGACGACGCGCGAGAAGGGAACCGGGCTCGGGCTCGCCATCGTCCAGCGCATCATCGAGCAGCACGGCGGCACGCTTACGCTCGCCGATGCGCCCAAACGTAACGGCAAGATCGAAGGGGCCTCCGTGCGCATCGATTTGCCGATGGGAGACAGAGAGGAGGCGAGCGCGGCGGATATCGCGGCCGAGCCGGGCGCATCTGCCCCGGCGGATGCGAGCGAGCGCGCAGAGGAAGAAGAGGGAGTGACTCATGGCGTCTGATATTCTGGTCGTCGATGACGAAACCGACATCAGGGAACTGATCTCAGGCATTCTCGAGGATGAAGGTCACTCGACGCGGCTCGCCAAGGACAGCGACGAGACTCTCCAGGCGATCGAAGAGCGGCGTCCTTCGCTTGTGATCCTCGACATCTGGCTGCAAGGCTCCAAGCTCGACGGGCTTGAACTGCTCGACCGCATCAAGAAGGCGCATCCAGATCTTCCCGTCATCATCATCAGCGGCCACGGCAATATCGAGACGGCGGTTGCGGCCATCAAGCGCGGCGCCTACGACTACATCGAAAAGCCGTTCAAGGCAGACCGGCTCGTGCTGCTCACTGCGCGTGCGCTCGAAGCTTCGCGCCTGAAGCGCGAGAATCGCGAACTGCGCGAACGCAGCACCTATTCTTTCGAGATGATCGGCCGCTCGGCCGCCATGAACCAGCTGCGCCAAGCCATCGACAAGGTGGCCCCAACCAACAGCCGCGTGTTGATTACCGGCCCCTCAGGCTCCGGCAAGGAACTTGCGGCGCGCGTGCTTCATTCCAAGTCTGCGCGCGCGGAGGGTCCGTTCGTGGTCCTGAATGCCGCCGCCATGGTGCCGGACCGCATGGAGCTGGAACTGTTCGGCACAGAGGAGGGGGCAAGCTCGGGTCCCCGCAAAGTGGGCGCGCTGGAAGAAGCGCATAACGGTACGCTCTATATCGACGAAGTGGCCGACATGCCGCTCGAGACGCAGGCCAAGATCTTGCGTGTGCTTGTCGAGCAAAGGTTCCAGCGGCTCGGCGGCGGTCCCAAGGTGCATGTCGATGTGCGCGTGGTGTCCTCGACCAGCCACGATCTGCAAAAGGAGATGTCGGCCGGGCGCCTGCGCGAGGACCTCTATCACCGCCTCAATGTCGTGCCGATCAAGGTCCCTGGACTTGCCGAGCGGCGCGAAGACGTGCCCGAGCTCGTGCGCTATTTCGTGCAGGCCATCTCGGTCGCCTCGGGCCTTCCGCCGCGGCGCATCGGCGAGGATGCCATGGCGGTGCTGCAATCGCATGACTGGCCCGGCAATGTGCGGCAGCTCCGCAACAATATCGAACGGCTGATGATTCTCGTCGGCGGCGATCCCGATTCCATCATCACCGCCGACATGCTACCGGATGAGATCATCTCCCCGGTGCCGCTGTCGCCCAACGGGGCGGGCGGCGAGCATCTGATGTCGCTCCCCTTGCGGGACGCGCGCGAGATCTTCGAGCGGGAATATCTCGTTGCGCAGGTCAACCGCTTCGGAGGCAATATCTCGCGCACGGCCGAATTCGTCGGGATGGAACGTTCCGCATTACACCGCAAATTGAGGGCTTTAGGGGTTAATTCCAACGAACGCAGCCCGGCGCTGCGCTAGCAAAGACTTGGACTTTTCGGGGCTCCGCGCGCACTCTTTCGTATCAAGTCCCTTGCGGGACAGCCTTTTAATCGCGTCTAATGGCCTCTCAAGGCCGGGCAGGGGTCGACACCGGCGGCCATCAATCGCGTAAGCGTGGACCAAAGGGACGGGGAAGCCCATGGCGACAGAACGCGCGCAAAGTCTTCAAGACACGTTTCTCAACCATGTTCGCAAGAATAAGACGCCGCTGACCATATTTCTCGTGAACGGCGTGAAGCTTCAAGGCGTTGTTACTTGGTTCGATAATTTCTGCGTCCTGCTGCGCCGGGATGGCCATTCGCAGCTTGTCTACAAGCACGCGATATCGACCATCATGCCGGGGCAGCCCATCCAGCTGGCCGAGATCGCCGACGCGGAAGGTGCGGCTGAGTAATTGCGTCCGACTGACCCGAAAGCGCTGAAACGCAAGAAGGAGCGGGTACCGCGAGGGGGACGCCCGCGTGCCGAAGGGCGCGTCAAGGCGCTCGTATTTCTACCTGTGCTCGGCACGAAGCGGGGAAGGGCTGCCGCGCGGGGGCGCAAGACCTTCGAGCGCTCGTCCCAGGCTCGGCTGGAGGAGGCGGTGGGGCTTGCAGCCGCCATCGATTTCGATGTTCGGGCGAGCGGTATCGTTCCGGTCGCAGCGCCGCGTCCGGCAACCTTGTTCGGGTCCGGCAAGGTCGAAGAACTCAAAGGCCTCATCCGCGCCGAGGAGGCTTCGCTCGTCATCGTCGATCATCCGCTGACGCCGGTGCAGCAGCGCAATCTCGAAACCGCCTGGGACGTCAAGGTGCTCGACCGCACGGGTCTCATCCTTGAAATTTTTGGCGAGCGCGCGCGAACGCGGGAAGGGCGTCTGCAAGTCGAACTCGCCCATCTTGTCTATCAAAAGAGCCGGCTCGTGCGATCCTGGACGCATCTGGAGCGCCAGCGCGGCGGCTTCGGTTTCCTTGGCGGCCCGGGCGAAACGCAGATCGAGGCCGACCGCCGCATCATCGGCGAGCGCATCGACAGGATTCGCAAGGAGCTCGAGCATGTTCGCCAGACGCGAGGCCTGCACCGGCAATCGCGCCAGCGCGTGCCTTACCCCTCACTCGCTCTGGTGGGCTATACCAATGCCGGCAAATCGACTCTGTTCAACGCACTGACCGGCGCTTCGGTCTTCGCCGAGGACACGCTGTTCGCCACGCTCGATCCGACCATCAGGGCGCTGCCGCTTCCCGGCGGCGCCAAGGCTGTGATCTCCGACACGGTGGGCTTTATCTCCGACCTTCCCACCAGCTTGATCGCGGCCTTTCGTGCGACTCTGGAGGAGGTGCTCGAGGCCGATTTGATCTTGCATATTCGCGACATCGCCAGCGAGACGAGCGCCAGCCAGCGTGCCGATGTCAATGCCGTCCTGCTGGAGCTCGGGATCGACGCGGAGGGCGAGCCAGAGCGGTTGCTGGAAGTCTGGAACAAGGCAGACCTTCTCGATGCGGCCGCCTTGCGGCGTGCCGAGAATGCGGCGCGTCGCGCTTCGGCAATTCTCGTTTCGGCTGTGACAGGCTTTGGGCTCGATGCCTTGCGCGCCGAGATCGAGCGGAGGCTCGTGCGCAAGCGCCAAACGATCGAGATTGCGCTCAAGCCGGATGAGGGCTCCTTGTCGAATTGGATCTACGAGAACTGCGAAGTCCTCGCGCGAAAGGCTCTCGGCGAGGGGATCACTGCGTTGCGCATCCGCATCGCGCCGGAGAAGCGCGAGAAGCTCGCCCGGCTCGCCGGCCCGGCGCGGCTGCGCCTTGCTGCGGAGTAGGCTCAGCCTTTCTCAGAAGCTTTCACTTCGTCCCAGAGCGCGTCCATTTCCTCGAGCGTGGCGTCCTCGGGTCTGCGGCCTTTCTTGGCAAGGGCTTCCTCGACGCTTTTGAACCGCCGCACGAATTTGGCGTTCGCATCGCGCAGTGCCGCCTCTGGATCCACTTTGAGATGCCGCGCGATATTCGCCATCACGAAGAGCAGGTCGCCAAATTCTTCGGCCACGCGTCTCGCTTCATCCGCCCCGGCCGCACTCTGAGAGACCGCCGATCTCAACTCCGCAATCTCTTCTTCGGCCTTGTCGATCACTGGTGCGAGGTTCGGCCAATCGAAACCGGCCTTGGCCGCGCGCTTCTGGAGCTTGACGGCACGCGTCAGGGCAGGGAGCGCGAGCGGCACGTCATCAAGCCGCGACGTGCCTGAGGTAATATCGCGTTCGCCCTTCTCCTCGGCTTTGATGCGTCCCCAAAGGTCCTTGGTCAGGAATTCGTCCCGGCTGGCATCAGCGAAGACATGCGGATGCCTACGGATCATTTTCCGGGTGATCCCGTCGACCACGTCGTCGAACCCGAAGCGCCGTTCTTCCGACGCCATCTGCGCGTGATAGACCACCTGGAGCAGGAGGTCGCCAAGCTCCTCCTTCAGCGCGTCAGGATCGCCGCGCGCGATCGCGTCGGCGACCTCGTAGGCCTCTTCGATCGTGTAGGGCGCGATCGTTTCGAAGGTCTGCTCAACGTCCCATGGACAGCCCGTATCCTTGTCGCGCAGGCGCGCCATCACGGCCAGGAGATCGTCGAGCGTATAGCGTTTCGCGGCCGGCTCAGGCATCGCAGGCGGCCGACAGGCGCGCGCTCGCGCCGTTCCGTCCAGTGAGAATTCGTACCGCAATTTCAGGGGGATAGCCGACCGGCATTATATCTGCCTCACATCCCCGATTCGCATAAGGTATATTATGGAAAATTTCTCGCTGCGTTGGTCCAGGCACGGATGTGGCACAGGAGCACATCAGTGCTTTTCGTAATGCTCGGCTATCAGCTTGTCGAGCAAGCGGACGCCAAAACCCGATCCCCAACTGCGATTGGTCTCGCTGTCCACCGACGACATCGCCGTGCCGGCGATGTCGAGATGCGCCCAAGGCGTCCCTTCCTTGATGAAGCGCTGGAGGAACTGCGCGGCCGAAATCGAGCCGCCCCACTTCCCGCCGGTATTCTTCATGTCGGCGACCTTCGAATCGATCTGCTTGTCGTATTTCGGCCCAAGCGGCAACCGCCACAGCTTCTCCCCCGTGGCGCGCCCTGCCTCGATCAAGCGATCGGCGAGCTCGTCGTTATTGCTGAAGAGCCCCGCATGCTCTTTGCCAAGCGCCACCATGACGGCACCGGTTAACGTGGCCAGATTGATTACCGCCTTCGGCTTGAAGCGGTCTTGCGCGTACCAGAGGCAATCGGCGAGCACCATACGGCCCTCGGCATCGGTGTTAAGAACTTCGATGGTCTGTCCCGACATCGAGGTGACGATGTCGCCCGGCCTCTGTGCGCTGCCGCTCGGCATGTTCTCGACGAGTCCGATGACGCCCACCACATTGACCTTCGCCTTGCGTGCGGCGAGTTCGTGCATCAGCCCGACGACACAAGCCGCTCCCGCCATGTCGCCCTTCATGTCTTCCATGCCGGCGGCGGGTTTCAACGAAATGCCGCCAGTATCGAAGGTTACGCCCTTGCCGACGATGGCAATCGGCTCGCCGCCTTTGGCGCCCGCGCCCTTCCACTGCATCACCACGACATGGCTCGGTCTTGCGCTGCCCTGACCCACGGCAAGCAGCGCCCCCATGCCGAGCTTCTTCAGAGCGGCGGGACCGAGCACCTCGACCTGCACGCCGAGCTTGGCGAGTCCCCTGACGCGCGCAGCAAACTCGGCGGGTCCCAAAACGTTTGCCGGTTCGTTCACGAGATCGCGCGCGAGCATCACGCCTTCGGCGATTGCACGGCCTGGCGCGAAGGCCTGGGTTGCCGCCTTTGGGTCGGCACAGTGGATGACAATTTTTTTCAGCGTACGGTCGTCGTTGTCGGCGGTGTTGTTGGTCTTGCGCTTCTTCGTCTTGTATTTCTTGAAGGCATAACCGCGCAGCAGCGCACCAAGCGCGAAGTTAGCAAGGTCGGCCGGCGCCACGTCGCCCGCTAAAGTCTCAACGAAAATGTGCGCGGCGGGCGCCTCCTTGCCGCTGAGAAGTCCCCTCACCGTCCCGCCGAGATTGAGCCAATCCTCGGCGCTGTAAGCGCTTGGCTTGCCAAGCCCCACTAGGACGAGCCGGACGAATTTCAGTCCTTGCGGCGCAAGGATGTCGACGGTTTGCTCCTTCTTGCCTTTGAACCCGGCGATCGAAGCCGCTTTCGACAGCAACCCTTTCGCTTTCTTGTCCAGGTCCTTAGCCGCGGGCGTAAGCTTTCCCCCCTCCTCCGCGAAGACGACAGCGACGCCGTCGCCAGCGGCGCTCTTACTGACAAAGGACAGACTGGTTTGATCGCTCACGGGTAAGCTCCTTGCGGCCTCGGCTCAAGGCCCGGCAATTAATCGGCTGGACATCCCCGGCAGGCCGAAGATGCGGACCTGGTGCAGTCTTGCAACAGCGTCGGGAAATAACTGCGAAGCTAGGTAAATGCTGTTAGGAGCGAAAGCAAGACATTCCAAAAACGCCGAAATTCCGCCATGTTAGCTTGGTGGGAATCATGTAGGCCTCAGGGGGGTGGCGGCACGCGAAGCGGCGTTGCCAGGGGGCTCGTTCGGGGGATCTCAAAACCGGCCATGACACTCTTCGGCCGATACATGTTTCGGCAAGTGACGAATGCGTTTCTCGTCACCTTGCTGACGCTGACGCTTGTCGTCTGGCTCGCTACAGACTTGAAAGAACTGGATTTAATTACCTCTCAGGGTCAGGGCGTTCTGCTCTTCCTGCAGATGACCATGCTCAGCCTGCCGAGCCTGATGGCGCTCATCGCTCCCAATGCCCTGCTGATGGCCGTGCTTTACACGCTGGACCGGATGAATGGCGACAGCGAGCTGATTGTCATGACGGCTTCAGGCGCCCCAGTCTGGCGCATTGGCGCCCCTCTCCTCGCTTTGGCCTCCATCGTGAGCGTTGCCATACTGCTCGCCAACCTGTTCCTGACGCCGGCCAGCATGCGTTCGCTGCGCACATTCATCACCCAGGTCCGCGCCGACCTGATCTCGCAAGTCCTTCAACCAGGACGTTTTTCCAGCCCGGAGAGCGGTCTCACCTTCCACATCCGGGATCGAAGCCTGAATGGGGACCTACTTGGCCTGCTTGTCCATGACGAGCGCGAAAACGATCAGGTGATGAGCTACCTGGCCGAACGCGGCCGGATCGTCACGAATGACGAGGGCTCTTTTCTTGTGATGTCCGAGGGCTATGTCCAGCGCTACCATAGTAATGATAAAAATAAGGACGTAAAGATCGTCGCCTTTGACAAGAATATGCTGGATCTTTCCGAGTTTAACCCGAAAGATAAGGGTGGAAAAGACGTACGGCCTCGGGAGATGTACCTTAGCGAGCTTATGAACCCTGACACCGAAAATCCCGTCGTCAAGCGGGGCTACGGCCAGATTCGCGCCGAACTCCATGAGCGCTTGGCGACACCGCTCTACCCCCTCCTCTTCGCCTTGGTCGCCATTGCTCTTCTCGGCCATGCCCGCACCACGCGCGAGTCTCGCTGGGCGCAGATTCTCGCGGCATTTGGCATTGCCGTCGCATTGCGGGTTGCAGGGCTCATAGCAGGCAATCTTTCCGCCATCCACGCCTGGGCCGTGGGCCTTGTGTATGCTCTTCCGCTAGGGGCGATTCTCGTTGCGGCGTGGGCCGCACACGTTAGAATGAGCCCAGAATTGCGGTCCAGACTGAGCTTCGAGCTCAAGTTCCCAAAAAAGATAATGTTTTGGGCCGACAGAGGGATGCAAACGACGTGAGAGCGCAGATGCCAGGCATCAGTGCAACGGGGACTCTTGCGCGCTATTTCTCGCGGCGTTTCTTGCTGGCCATGCTGGCCATGTTCCTCATCTGCTGTGTGCTCGTCTTTTTCGTCGATTTCATCGAGATGCTTCGCCGCGCGGGCAACTATTCCGGTGACGTGCCCGGACTTTTGCTGGCGTGGATGACCTTGTTGCGATTGCCCTCTTTCTCCGAGCTCATTCTTCCCTTCGCGGTCTTGATCGGCACCATCGGCGCCTTCCTTATGCTCAGCCGTTCCTCCGAACTCGTGGTGCTTCGCGCCGCGGGTATTTCGGTTTGGCAGTTCACCCTGCCCGCAATGCTGGTCGCATTTCTGCTCGGGCTTTGCTTCGTATTTCTCTACAACCCGATGGCGGCATTCGCGCGCGGCGAGGCCGAACGGCTCTATGCGGCTG
>Ga0073934_10009776_pt1 | contig 12151 bp, 7 predicted proteins | sample LarsenN4metaG_FD_76834 | JGI IMG/M metagenome (GOLD analysis project Ga0073934, IMG submission 76834) | Hot spring sediment bacterial and archeal communities from British Columbia, Canada, to study Microbial Dark Matter (Phase II) - Larsen... ... | reverse complement strand
GTTCTTGAGCTGGTTTCTCATGGCGGTGATGACAAGCGCAGCCCATGGAAAGATGGCCCTATTCCCCAAGAACATGCGATAAGAGGCTTCTACGGCGTCACTATCACGGTTGAAGGGTACGAGCGCACGGCATCATTATTAACTCAGGTACTCGGCTTCCACTACGTCAATGAGGCGGGTAATAGGTTTAGATATGAAGCGGGGCCGGGTGGTTCCGGCGCTCTTATTGACGTCCTGTGTCTTCCATACGGAACCATGGGCAGGATAGCCGTCGGCACGGTACACCATGTTGCTTGGCGGGTGATCAAAAAGGAAGAGCAAAAGGCCCTTCGTGAAGAGATTGCCGGGCTAGGGTTCAACGTTACTCCGGTTATTAACCGCAATTATTTTCACTCGATTTACTTTCGCGAGCCCGGGGGCGTGCTCTTCGAGATTGCCACCGACCCCCCCGGCTTTACGGTAGATGAATCACCGGAGCAACTGGGAACAAAACTACAGCTTCCGCCATGGCTTGAACCAAATCGGGCGAAGATTGAACAGATTCTTCCTCCATTGCGTTTGCCGACATCCGGTGGTAAATGATTATAAACCAGCCACAGAGCACACCGAGAACACAGTGAGAAAGATTCCTTTTAAACTTCGGTGAACTCTGTGTCCTCCGTGGCAAAACTCATATGCTAGAGCGGAAACAAATATGGTAAAGAAGGACCTCGGATTTATTCATTCCTTTATCCCGGCGGAAAACCCGGAATCATCCACTACCTTACTCCTCCTGCACGGAACCGGAGGAAATGAGGAGAGCCTGCTTTCACTAGGAAATACGCTGTCTCCGGGATCGGCTTTACTCAGTCCGAGAGGCAAAGTACTCGAAAACGGAATGCCCCGGTTTTTCAGGCGTTTTGCCGAAGGGGTGTTTGACCTCGAAGACCTGGTCTTTCGTACCCATGAACTGGCTGAGTTTATAGAGGCCGCATCCGTCGTCTACGATTTCGACCTCAGTAAGCTCATAGCGGTTGGATATTCGAACGGAGCCAATATCGCCGTAAGCATTTTGTTGCTACATCCGAAACTCCTAGCCGGGGCAGTCTTGTTTCGTCCCATGGTGCCGTTCATGCCCCGGATAATGCCCGACCTTACCGGGGTCCCTATACTCATATCCGCCGGACTCCATGACCCTATCGTGAGTGAGGAAGAGTCGGAAAGATTGTCCGAGCTACTCCAAAACGCCGGGGCGGATGTCACATTTCTGTGGCAAAAAAGGGGACACGACCTGGGCTCCGACGAAATTAAGTATGCTAAAGAATGGTTGTCAAAGCTGTGGTGAGATTATATCCTTGCGCAAGGCCGACGCTAGGTGTCAAGTAATCCACTTAATTACATGGGATTGTTCTTTATGTAGAGACACAACATTTTGCGTCTCTACAGCACTAGAAGGTCTGAATTCGATTGTTTGCCTAAGTTAAATTTTCTAAGATATTATTTATCGATATAGAAAAGCAAAATTGTTCATAATAAGAGATTGATTGTCAGAGTTGGCCTGAGGGTAATCAAAGGACTTCAATGACGGACAAATAAGAAGCAACCCCTCTTTAATTCCCCCCTTGGTAAGGGGGGGGAAACACCGGGGTGGTGGAAAAAACTATTTGAACGAACAGGGTTAGGACAGCGTTTGCATAGCAAACATAAATGAGGGTAACCTGATTTTAAAAAGATGCTGTTATTATCTAAAGGCCTTGTTTTACGAGTATGAATCGTTGGTTTCTAATTATTTTGGAAAGCAGTGATGGAAGAGGAAATTAAAAGGGCAAGAGAAATCCTGAAAAACGCCGAAGGTATTACCGTCCTCACCGGAGCGGGTATTTCCGCAGAGAGCGGTATCCCCACCTTCCGCGGAGAAGACGGCCTTTGGAAGAGGTATAACCCCGCAGATGTAGACACCGCAGACGGCTTCAGACGGAATCCCCAGTATGTATGGGAATGGTATAACAGTTTAAGGGAGCTTATATCCACGAAAGAACCCAACCCGGCCCATTATGCCCTTTCCAAACTGGAAAAAATAAAACCCTATTTTAGCATCATAACCCAGAATGTAGACGACCTTCATCGGGTCTCTGGAAACAAGAATATAATCGAATTACACGGTAACATCTTTCGGACCAGGTGCATAGAATGCTCGCAAGAAGAGGAAAACCGCGAGGTTCCTTTAGCCGAGATACCTCCCAGGTGTAAAAAGTGCGGCGGACTACTCAGGCCGGCCGTAGTATGGTTTGAGGATTACATTCCTTTAGAAATCATAGATTCATGTCTTTTATCTATAGAAAATTCCGACGTAATGCTTATTATCGGGACTTCCGGATTGGTGGAACCTGCCGCCTCCATGGGTCTGGTAGCTAAGCATACGGGAAAGACGGTAATCGAGGTAAACCTGGAGGAGTCCACCCATTCTCAGAAGTACGACCTGGTTCTTTTGGGAAAAGCGGGAGAGATCCTACCGAGAATTATCCCTGACTGATGAGTTTATTACTCCGTGGTCAATAGTTTTTACCACCTAGTTGTCATTCCGAGTGAATGCGAGGAATCTTTCTTTAGATTCATCCCGGAGTTTATGCTGAGCATAGCGAAGGAGCCGGAATGACAACCGGGTCTGTTTGCTTCGTAAAAGAATTTATCCCTGCCTGCATTCCATGTCATTGCGAACAAAGTGAAGCAATCTCGCTTTTTTTAAGGGATTGCCTCGGTCGTGGAATTTATCCCTTCGACTGGCTGGATAGGGTTCCGAGTAAGTAAATTGGCATGCTTCGACAAGCTCAGCATGAGCGGATGCACGCATCCGCTGTTAATCATGAATAAAAGACCCGTTCGTCCTGAGCCTGTCCTGAGTTTGACGAAGGACGGAGTCGAAGGGCGAACCCCTCAAAAAATTCTATCCCTTCTCTTTGCGGTGAAGCAATCTCTATTTTGGACAAGTCAGTAATATTCTCTCAATTTAATCATCTTAAGCCCTCATTGCGGAAATTTCCTGAAACTTTTCGTCTAAACTGGCTAGAAGACCAAAAAGGAGGGTGATGGGAGATGAAGAGTAAGGTGGTTTCTTCAGTTGTTAAATCAGTCTGTGGCCCGGATACGCAACCATCGGTACAGAGGAAAGAGCGGTCAATATATAATAACCCGGGGATTGGGGAGTTAAAAACGACCGAAGATAAAGGGTCAGTAGCATACAAATTCCATTCTTTAATATCATACATACCCCTACCCAAGAGCTACCTGAGTAGGATCACATTAATTATATTTATCGTCGGATATCTCCCTATTTTGGTATTTGTATATCATCTCTTAGCTTCCCATCCCAACGACCCGGCTTCAAAGCTTCAGATTTTCGGTATCAGCCTCTCTTTCACCCTTCTGGGGCTAGCCGTCACCGCTTACCCACTTAAATTGCTGCTTTCATCGTTATTGGTTGTCTCTCGCGCCCTCGACCAGTACATAAACGATAAAAAGATTCCGGCGCTGTCCACCCTTCAGGTCGATGAATTAGAGAGATTAATGCTGGATATTCAATTTAAGATACTCGACCTCCAGGGGCACATCCGGTCACTCGAAAAAAGGTCTACGACCGACTATTTAACCGGAATCCACAACAGGTACTCGGCGGAGAGGCGGCTAAGAGAAGATATCGCACGTGCTCAGAGAAGCGGAAAAGAAATCTCATTAATAATCCTGGATATCGACGAATTCAAGCTTATTAACGACCGTTACGGCCACCATGTGGGGGATATTTGTCTAAAGCATGTAGTCGAGATAATCCAGGGCGGCATACGCAAGGGAGACTGGCTGGGGAGATGGGGAGGAGATGAATTCATATTATTACTCTTCGATTCCGATGAGAAAACCTCGAGAAAAATAGTGGAGCGCATCGGTGACGCAGTAAAGGAAGAACCAGCCTTGACACCCAAAGGCAAGATAAGCATGAGTCTGAGCGTGGGCATATGTCAATATAATGGTAAAGACCAGGCGGAGGAGCTTTTCAAGAAAGCGGATTGTGCCCTTTTATTGGCGAAGCGATTAGGAAAGTCGCAAATAGTCTACTACTCCAATAACTTTCCTATCCCGGTCATGCATACCTAGCTCTCATGGGTTATTATTGGCGCCGCAAATGTTCAAAAAGGACTTTTCTTGAACCATTCTTAATAATGTAATAAAATGAGCTATCGAGAAAGGATGGAGGTCGTGATATTCAGCCTAAATTATCGTCAGGCTTAGACGGATACAGGCTCTTCCCTGAAGGTGAGTCTCCGTATCGAAGGTTCTACATCTTTAACTCGAGAATTACTAATAACTCGACACAGATTCTTTACTGTCATTGCGAGCACATTTGCAGAGCCTGCACCGAGAAAACCGAAGCGCTCAGTGTAAATTCCGGGAAGCGATCTGACACAAGGTGTCATTCTGAGCGAAGCGAAGAATCTAATAGATTGCTTCGTCGCGTAGTCTATCCTGAGAAATCGTAGGGCTCCTCGCAATGACATACGAGACTGCTTGTGCAGATATTGATATCCTATTTCTCGCACAGAGGTTCATTCAATATCGAAAAATACCGTGTTTCTGCTTTCCTCTAAAACATAGGAGGCAGAAGTGGAAAATAAGATAGCTAAGGTTACAGGCTCCACTTTAAAATTGATCCTTTTCTCACTTCTTCTAACCTCTTGCACCAGCGCATTTTTAGCATTGCTCCTATCCGGCGGGCCTGGTGGACTGCCCATTGTTCCGGCGTTCATAGTTCCCGGTGCAAGGCAATTAGGTACAACATCCAGCCACCCGCTGGTCAGGTTCTTCTCCGAACCTCAACTGGCTGCAGTAACGCCGGATAACTCCAAGGTTTACGTCACCAACCTAAGAAGCGACTCGGTCTCCGTGATAAATGCAGTAGACGATAAGGTTATTGCAACGGTTCCTGTCGGTAGAAATCCTTTTTCTTTGGCTATAACACCGGACGGGGCTAAGGTTTATGTTGCCAATTTTGGAAATCTCTTCGAGCCGGGAAACACCGTTTCGGTGATAGATACAGAAACGGACGCCGTCGTCACCACAGTTACAGTAGGAATCAACCCGGGGGCAATAGTCATAACGCCCGACGGCTCAAAAGCCTATGTGGCAAACTCCGGATTCTCTGCCTCCGATAACACCGTTTCCGTGATAGAAGTGGCGACAGACCATGTTACCGCCACAGTAATTGTGGGAATTAATCCCGGTGCGCTGGCCATAACCCCTAATGGCTCTAGGGTCTATGTAAGCAACGCCATCAGCAGCACCGTCTCGGTGATCGACACTTCAACCGACGAGGTTATAGATACTATAAACGTCGGGTTTAACCCGGCGGGGATAGCGATTACCCCGGACGGGTCCAAGGCTTACGTGGCCAACAATCTGAGCGATTCCGTATCGGTGATAGATACATCCAGTAACCGGGTCGTCGCAACCATTCCCGTGGGGACAGAACCACTCATTGTAGCTATAACCCCGGATGGCTCGAAGGCTTACATCACCAATCTAAGCAGTGACTCGGTCTCGGTGATAGATGTATCGAATGACACCGTTGTCAAAACAATTCCAGTCGGCAATATTCCGGTGTCCATAGGGATAACGGCGGATAGCTCTAAAGCCTATGTAGGAAACTGCAATTGTGGGATAGCTGACCCGAACAATCCGGATACCGTATCGGTGATAAACGTATCAATGGATGAGGTTATTGCCACGATTCCGGTCGGATTTGGGCCGCTTGGTCTGGCCATTAGTTCAGACGGCTCCAAGGTGTATATTCCCAGCTCCAACAGCAGCACCGTATTCGTGATCGATGCGACTACAGACGAGGTTATTTCGGTAATATCTTCCGGGGCAGGACCTGCAGCCATTGCAATAACGCCCGACGACACCAAGGTCTATGTGAGCAACTTTGATAACCCGGATAGTCCAGGCAACTCCGTGTCAGTGATCGATGTCCAAACAAACGCAGTCGTTGACGAAGTTGAAGTAGGTATTGGACCTGCTGCGCTGGCTATAACCCCGGATGGCTCGAAGCTGTTGGTTGCAAATTACGGAAATATATCCGAGCCTGGAAATACGGTATCCGTAATTGACACTGCTACAAACTCATCGATTGCCGAATTTATAGTCGGAACCGGTCCGATAGCTATTGCCATAAGCCCCGACGGCTCCAGTGCCTATGTGGCTAATTTCGGCAGTAGCGATTCAGTCGGCAATACCGTGTCGGTAATAGACCTTGCGGGCAATACCGTTACACAAAACATCCGTGTCGGTATTGGGCCTGCGGGTATAGCTATAACACCTGATGGCTCACGGGTCTATGTCACCAACCTGGGCGGCATTGAAAATCCTCCCGATTCAAACGTAGGAAACACAGTGTCCGTAATAGATACTGCAACAAATTCAGTAATTGCTGAGATACCGCTAGGAATTGGTCCCCTGGGCATAGCCATAACCCCGGACGGAACCAGGGCTTATGTGGCCAACTTCGGCAGCATTACCTCCTTTAGCGACTTCACCGCTGGCAATAAGGTGTCGGTCATAGATGTAATAAATAACATATTGATTAGTGAAGTGAACCTCGGAGACGGTTTTCTAGGTCTTGGGCCTGCCGGCGTAGCCATAACCCCGGACGGCTCTACCATATACGTAACCAACTTCGACATTGTTAGCGAAGAGCTATTCGGCTCGGTCAAGGTTTCTAACCCCGGGGATTCGGTATCGGTAATAGATTCGACAACCAATACGGTTACAGAAACTATCAACGTCGGAAAGAGGCCACTCGGAATAGCGATTACCCATGATGGAACCAGGGCTTATGTGGCTAACTACTTCAGCAATAGCGTTTCGGTAATAGATGTTTCGACGAATACTGTAATCGAAGAAATACCAATTAAAAACGAAAAATAATTTTGTAGGGGCACATTGCAATGTGCCCCTACTTATCCTAACGTCAACTTCGAGGTAGCTAAAAAGGGAAAGTGATGAAATCAGTTTTGCTAAATGTAATAGATAGAAAGGCACCTCATCTAATTCTTCTCATTGCCGCTCTATTACCGCTAATTTTTAATTTAGCCTGTGATGGAGGAGGTGATGGAAAAGGAAAGTCTAACATCAGCCGTAAAATATTCGTCGCCAGTTCGGGCGTGGACAAAATATCTGTCTTCAATGCTGACGATGACGGTGACGCTGCACCGATAAGAACAATCGGGTCAAATACCGGGCTCGTTAGACCTCAAGCAGTGTACGTTGATACAGTCAATAATGAAATATTCGTGGCCAACACTGGAAATAATACAATTACCGTATACCGGAAAGGAGAGGATGGAGATGTAGCTCCTTTAAGAAGCATAGGTGGAGGTAACACATCCCTTTTTCGCCCAGTAGCGATATTCGTCGATACCAAAAATAATGAAATATTCGTGGCTAACCTATCTTCAATCACAGTGTATGGAAGGACAGACCAAGGGAACGTTTTCCCCACAAGGACTATAGAAGGAGAAAATACGGGGCTTTCTTTTCCCAGCGGAATATTCGTGGATACAGAGAACGATGAGATTTTTGTATCCAACACCGAGAACGACACCGTCACCGTGTATGGACGGTCGGCAGAGGGAGATGCCTCACCCTTGAGGACACTATTTGTATTAGATGGAAGCGATAACGGTATTCACGAGACATTGGGTTTATTCGTCGACACAAAAAATGGAGAGCTCTATGTAATTGACGCCGTTTTACCCGACTTTCCATCACCGGTCCCGATTACCCGGCCTATCAAGAGCACGATCAAGGTGTATGGAAGAAATGCTCAAGGAAATGAACCTCCTTCGAGAACCATCGAGGGAGAAAGCACCGGGCTATTCAATCCTTCCGGTATCCATGTCGATAATAATGAGATATTTGTGATTAACTCCTTTAACAACACCCTGACCGTCTATGAAAGAGAAGCTGAGGGAGACACGCCTCCTTTGAGAATGCTTTCCATATTTGACTCTAATGCCGCCGGCTTTCGGGCGTTCCGGGGGATGTCCTTGAGCATATCCGTGGATGACGAGGACAGCGAGATATTCGTTGCCAATCTTAACGACACAATCACGGTTTATGGTAAAATGGCAAAGGGAAACACGCTTCCACTTAGAATCATAGGACCCCGCACCGGTCTTCTAGACCCAAACTGGATACACGTAGATACGGGGGACAGGGAAATATTTACCAGTAACTTTTTCAGCCAGCAGGTAACCGTGCATGGAATAAGCGACGGAGGGAATGTTGCTCCGCTAAGAACCATACCTCAAGGGCTTTTATCCCCGCAGGGAATTTTCGTGGATACGAAGAACGAGGAGATATTCGTTTTAACCAATGCCGCCGACACGGTCACCGTATATGGAAAGAGAGATAACAAACTCTTAAGAACGATATTCGGTGAAAACACCGGATTATCGTCTCCCCGGGGTATATACGTCGATAAAGAAAACAACGAGATATTCGTCACAAACCTGGGCAACGATACCATCGCTGTCTACGACAGGACGGCTGAAGGAGACGTAAGCCCTTTGAGGGTTATAGGCGGGGATAATACCGGCCTCTTCGGACCACAGGGAATATTTGTAGATGGAGAAAATGATGAGATTTTCGTTGCTAACTTCTTTACGATCACCGTATATGATAGGACTGCCGAAGGAGACATCACCCCCTCCAGGACCATAGAGGGGTTTAACACCGGGCTGGACGGGCCAACCGGAATATTTGTGGATGGAGAGAGCAATGAGATATTCGTCACGAACTTCAACAATAACAGCATCACTGTTTATGACAGAACAGCGGAAGGGGATACTACTCCCTTAAGAACCTTAACCGGTCCTAACACCGGGCTTTCATTGCCATTCGGGATATTCGTTGCTGATTCGCCCTAGAGGTTTTAAGCATCTTTTGCGATGCTAACGCCCTACAAAAGTTGCAGAGGAGACTGGTCATGGTTACCAAAACCTGCATGATGAATTGGTTGGCATATAAGGGGGTTCCCACGGTGTATAGAAACACAATTGCAGATGAGGCAGTAAAAGCCACTTCAGCGTCCGCGCTCAAGACAGCGCTGAAAGCAAAGGGCATCCCCCAAACCTGGATTGATATTGGAGTATGGTGTTACTATAAATGCGGCGGGAAATAGTTAATTTACTAACAGACAATGCCAGCCCTAGAAAAATTGCATCAACTTTTCGTCCAAGAAGGTGAAAAAAGCAGGTTTTGACAGCGTAATTTCGTCAGAATGATATCTTTTCGATTAAATTCCAAAAATTTGAATCCTGGTAATCGCAATACTGTTTCTTCATACTTTAGCCCTCCTCTTAAACCATCAGAAAAAAATGATTGATTTTTCTTTCCTGCGTCAAAAAAGCATTAACTCCTATTTAGTCATAATGATAATTACTTTATCTCTATCCTCGTGTGTAACTATAAAGAAAGCGGATATTAAAATTCAGGACGAAGGGGCAGTACGGTTAATTATCGAAGGCGGGAAATTGTATGACCGGGGAAGATACGATGAAGCCCTGGAGAAATTCTCGGAGGCTGAAACGACCACCGGTTTACCCGGTGATAAAATCAGAATTGCTGGGATGCTTTCCAAAATCGGTCTTGAATTACTCAAGAAGGGGCTTTTCGATACGGCACTATCCTACTACAGCCAATCACTAGAGATAAACAAAGATTTAGATAACCAGCCAGGACTGGTCTATAACTACAGTTATGTAGGCAAGATTTACACCGATATAGGAAAATACGATGAGGCAATCCTTCACTTCAATCAGGCCATTCAACTACAAAAGGACCTGAATGATAAAGCCGGAATAGTCCACAACCTGAATAACGTCGCCAATCTCCACGGTTACCTGGGCGACTACCAGGAATCTATAAAACTCCTAAACCGGGCCCTTCAGATTAGCCGGGACACCGATGACCCGACCCAAACGGCTAGAACACTCATAAATCTCGCCGCTATCGATTTTCGCCTTAGAAACTACGAAAAATCTATCGATTACCTGGACCAAGCGCTTCAGATTGCGGATAAGATAAAAAATGAAAACTTGAAAGCGGAAGCCCTAAACCTATCCGGCGTCGTCTATAGAGAACAGGGGCAATTCGATAAGGCACTAGCCAATTACCTTACTGCCCTACAAATCAATCAAAAACTGGGCGATAATGCTGCAATCATTAACAATCTCAGTATTATTGGTGAATTGTATAAGGAGACCGGAAGATACGACCAGGCTCTTCAATATGTTCAGGAATCTCTCGACCTGAGCAGAGAGTCAAAAAACCAACTGATGACGGCAGTCAATCTGAATTATATGGGGGAAGTGAAATACAAGCAGGGAAAATACGACCAGGCTCTCAATCTTTACCAATCATCCTTGGGAGTCTTTGAAGAGCTTGGGTTCAGGGACCGGATAGCCAGAAGCTACAACAATATCGGTTACCTGAGAGGGGAAGCCGGGCAGTGGGATTCTGCGATCGAGAACCTGGATAAGGCCATCTCCATCTATAAAGACCTGGGAGACCGGGAGTGGGTCCGCGTCTCTCTTTTTGGCAGAGGACTTTATTCAGAAGAAAGAGGGGACCTTGTTTCTGCAGAAAAAAACTACAAAGAGGCCGTGGATATATTTGAATCAGTGAGAGAAGACATAGCCGGGGGCCAGGAAGCAGAGCAAACCTTCAGCGAGGTGAACGTGGAGATTTATGAGAGGCTTGTATCATTGCTCCTCCGGCTTGGGAAAGATGAGGAAGCGCTCGAGTATATAGAAAGGAGCAGGTCAAAGAACCTGCGGGACACGTTTCTAAGGAGCGGCATCAGCTCTTTCGACGAGAGAACCAGGGGACTCCTTGAACGATTTGATGAGCTTTTCAGAAAAGAGGTTTCCATAAACTACGAGTTAGTGAGAGAAAGAGCAAAGCCATCGCCTAACCGGGAGAAGATAGACAATTTAGTAAAAACGTTGGCCAGGACCAGGGAAGAATTTATGAGAATAAATTCTGCTTTAGAGTCCGAAAATCCCAAGCTGTACGGCCTACTCAGTATAAAACCGGGAGACGTTGCCGAGCTGGTAAATAAGAATATACCCCTCGGAGACGTTATCTTTGTAGAGTACTTTATCACCGATAAAGAGACCTATATCTTTCTCATGAGCGACAGGAACCTGAAGGTGAAAACCGTTTCTGTGGAGAAAGAGGAACTTGCAGGATTAGTCAAACTATTTAGAGACCTGATAGAGCTTAATAAATCCATACCCGGCAACCGCTGGCGGGATGACCGGAGTGAAGAATACGAACAGGCCATAAAACCGTTGAAGGAGACATCATCGACTCTCTATACCTACCTCATAGAGCCAATCGAGGCTGAAATTGCTCAGGCAGAAACCATAGCCGTGATTCCATTCGGCTCGCTCCATTACCTCCCATTCAACGCCTTAGCAAAAGAAAGGGATGACAGCACATTAGAATTTCTTATAGAAAGGAAGAGGCTCGTCTATATCGTTTCCGCATCCACCAATTACCTGGACGCAGTACTGGGAAACAGCCATCGAAGGGGAATTGAAAGCCTGGTCGCCTTTGGCAACCCGGACCTTGGGGAACCGGACCTCGCCCTTCCCTATTCCCAGGAGGAAGTTAAAGCCATAAAAGCACTCTTTCCAAACGCCACTGTGTTCCTGGGAAAGGATGCTACCAAGTATAATTTCGAAAGTAACTGGGGGGTTAACGACATAATCCACATGGCCACGCACGCGGTGATTAAGGGAATACCGTCAATACTTCTGGCCCCTTTAGGCACAGGCAGTCTTACCCTGAAAGACATTACCGGGCTGCCCCCTGCAGAGAACACCCGTCTTGTGGTGCTCTCCGCATGCGATGCGGCGGTTGTGAGCGATGAAGGCGGCCATGCTGCCGAGGAGTTAAATAGCATAGCACTCGCTTTCAGCCTGGTAGGCACCCCATCGGTTATTGCTACCCTTTGGAGGATAGAGGACAGAGCTACATTTGAACTGATGGAGGATTTTTATGAAAATTTAAAGATAGAGGGCAGATTCAATTACGAGGCGTTGAGAAAGGCACAGTT
>Ga0073934_10009774_pt1 | contig 12152 bp, 6 predicted proteins | sample LarsenN4metaG_FD_76834 | JGI IMG/M metagenome (GOLD analysis project Ga0073934, IMG submission 76834) | Hot spring sediment bacterial and archeal communities from British Columbia, Canada, to study Microbial Dark Matter (Phase II) - Larsen... ... | reverse complement strand
GAACGGCACGAGTCGCGCCGCATCGACAATCAGCTCCGCGGCCGCGCCGGTCGACAGGGCGACCCAGGGTCCAGCAAGTTCTTCCTCTCGCTCGAAGACGACCTGATGCGCATCTTCGCCGGCGAGTGGGTCACGAAGATGCTCAACTGGATGGGCGTCGAGGAAGGCGAACCGATCTCCGGCGAGAACATTCCCGGCAGCGGCATGGTCTCGCGCCGCATCGAGGCCGCCCAGAAAAAGGTCGAGGAACGCAACTTCGACATCCGCAAGAATCTCCTCGAGTACGACGAGGTCATGGACCACCAGCGGAAAAAGGTCTACGGCTTCCGCCAGGAGATCCTCGAAGGCGCCAACTGCAAGCTGCGCATCCTGGACATGCTGGACGAGCAGATTCGCATGGCCGTTGAGCGCCTGACCGACGACGACTACGGCCCCGATTGCTTCGCCGAGTACGCCGCCAACCGCCTCGGGGTCGAGTTCGACGGCTCGAGCTTCGCCCGCACCACCTTCGAGGAGGCGATCCGCTTCTGCAAGGACAAGGCGGAACGACAGGCCGGCACGCAGCTCCAGGAGGCCCTGGAAGAAAACCTGAGCAAGGATGTTGAGCCGAGCGAATGGAACTGGCAGGCGCTGGCCGGCTTCCTCAAGACCCGCTGGGGCTTGCAGGTGACTGAGCGCGAGCTGAAGCAGATTGGCCGCGACGAGATTGTCGAGAACCTCTTGCCGAGGATCGTCGAGAAAATCAACGCCGTGGAGCTGAAAGACGGGGCGGAGATGCTGAAGCCCGATTTCGGCCGGCGCGCCCTGTGCGACTGGTGCCGGCTGAAGTTCCAGATCGAGATTCAGCCGCAGGCCCTGGAGAACAAGGGGCCGGCCCAGATTCAGCAGCTCATCCGCGACGAGATCGACAAGCTCTACGTCCAGAAGGAAGTCGAGTTTCCGGTGCAGGTCGGCCTGGCCAAGTTCATGTCCGAACGGCAGCAAGCCGGCGCGGCCCGCTACGACCGCGAAGGACTGTTCCAGTGGGCCCGCGACCGCTTCGCCGCCGCTGCCGACCACCTGGCCGAGGACGACTTCCGAACCCAGTCGCGCGCCAGGCTGAAGGAGATCCTGCTGACCGCCAGCCGCCAGTGCTATCCTGCCGATGGTTGTCAGCGGATCGACGACGAACTCGCCCGCTACTTCGACAACGTGAACGCCCTCAGCGAAGAGCAGGCCAACGAGCTGGCCGCCTGGGCCAACGCGGCGTTCCAGCTCGATGTGCAGCCGAGTTCCCTGGCCCGCCTTTCCTACGACCAGGCCCGCCAGGAGCTGTGGAACGCTTTCGACGCCAGGTATCGGCCGGAGATGCGGGCCATGGAGCGCTCATTGCTGCTCAACATGCTCGACAGCTCGTGGAAGGACCACCTCTACACGATGGATCATCTCCGCAGCGGCATCGGCCTGGTGAGCTACGCCCAGATCGATCCGAAGACAGAGTACAAGCGCCAGGGCATGAAGGCGTTCGACGCCATGTGGGAAGGCGTCCAGGGCAAGGTGACGGACCTGGTCTTCCGCATGGAGGAGACCGCAGAGCACTTTGCCGACGCCCTCTGGCAGATCACCGCGACGCGAAAGGACCAGGTCGCGCCGGCAATGGCTGGGATCCCCGGCGGCCAACAGGTGACGACGAACAGCGCCGAGTCGGCCGTCAAGAAGGAGCCGATCCGCCACCGCGGCACTCGCGTCGGCCGCAACGACCCCTGCCCCTGCGGGAGCGGCAAGAAGTACAAGAACTGCTGCATGCAAACGGCGGTGTGAGGGAAGGAGGCGCTGGGATGCATAAGCTTCCGAAAGTTGTAGTTTGCGAAGTCGAGGTTGAACCAGGCCAGCGGATCGCGCTTCCCGATGAAGTCGTTGACCAGATCGGCCCTGGGAGGTGGCGGATCGTCGTGGCTCCCGCGAATGCGTCGGGTGGCTGGGCCCGTGCCCACAGCGCTTTCCTGGACAGTTTTGCACCTGAGGACGAGGGGCTGTACCGAGACCTTGCGAGTAGTGAGGAGGTGCTCGGCGAAGGGAATCCGCTCACAGGCTACGAGGGGTTTCTAAGAAGCTACGGCCCCGAGGACGAAGGGTTGTACGATGACTGCGTCTCCAGGTGAGCTCTGGGTCGCATGTATCCCTTTCACGGACCAGACTGGCTTCAAGGCCCGGCCTGTGCTGATTCTGTGGCTCGATGCACAAGACGCAGTGGTGGCTTCGATCACTACTTCATCTGTCAGGAGTAGAACGGACGTCGCTCTGCTCGATTGGAAAATGTCTGGGCTCCGCGCGCCTTCGACGGCTCGACTCTCCCGACTAGCGACGCTCGACCAGCAACTGTTCCAGCAACGTCTTGGACGGATCACCGACGCAGATGCCCAACGGCTCAAGGATGCCTGGAACCAATATGTCAAACTGCAGTTCTGAGTGTGCACAGTTTACCGTCAACGGATTGCGTCACTGTCGATACGAGTATAGAGGGGAGGCGAACCATGAGTTCAAACTCAAATCCGGCAGATTTCCCGATTGCTCGTCGTCACCCAGCTTTTCGTTGGCTGCCGCACGCTACCGTCATGGAGGTGGGGTTGAGCCTGGGCGTTCTCTTCGGGTTTAGACTGACTGTCAACCAGGTTCATGATGCCAACTTCGAGCGGGTAAAGGCAGGCATGACGCTCGCCGAGGTAGAGGCCAGCTTCGGCCCCCCCCTGCCACGGCAAGTGCCCAATACATGTTCCCCGTGGCGACCCAGCTATCCAACAAGGTGCGTTCCAGACCGAGTGCTGGCACGTCTGGCACGGCGACGGGGCCGACTAGCTAATCCGCCTGTCTGCAGGCCGAGACGGACAGGCTCGTGTGATCACGATGTCGAGAGGTCGCATGCTGAGTGGCGTTGGCTGGATTGACCGGCTTCGATCGCGCTGCGGGCTGACGCCAGTTGGCCCAATGCCCGCAGTCTCCGCGATTATCGCCTCTCCGCATTCCTCATGCCGTTCCGCATCGTCCCTGAAGTCAGTTCGGGAATGCTTGAACGGAGTTTCGCCGAACCAGATCCCAAGTGGAGCTTGGGAATCAGAGCGATGCCGATGAGTCGAGCGGGGACTCGTGAGTACCCCAAGCGATTGAGGGAACGGACTCCCAATGCCATACGTATTGAACGTCGTTTACCTGGCCGCACTGATCCTGGCCTCGCCGTGGCTGATCTACAAGGCGATCACGACCGGCAAGTATCGTGTCGGCATGTGGCGGAAGTTCTGGGGGTTGGCTCCGGTTCGAGCGGGCGATCGGCCCTGCGCCTGGTTTCATGCGGTCAGCGTCGGCGAAGTGCTGCTGCTGAAGCGAGTGATCGAAAGGTTCCGTTCGCGCTGGCCGCACTGGCAATGCGTCCTCTCGACGACGACCAACACCGGCTACGAAGTCGCCGTCAAGAACTACCCTGATCTGTGCGTCTTCTACTGGCCGTTCGACTTTAGCTGGGCGGTGCGGCGGGCCCTGAGGAACGTTCGTCCGTCGTTGGTCGTGCTGGCGGAACTGGAGCTTTGGCCGAACTTCGTCAGGCTCGCTAGCGATGGGCAGGTTCCCATCGCCGTGGTGAACGGACGGATGAGCCCGCGCAGCTACCGTGGTTACACCCGCCTGCGTTGGCTGATGCGGCAGGTGCTCTCAAGAGTCGATCTCCTCGCCATGCAGAGCCAGGAGTATGCCGAGCGCGTCATCAGTCTGGGAGCAGTTCCGCGGCGGGTGCAGGTCACGGGCTCGGTGAAGTACGACGGCGTCAATGCGGACCGTGCGAACCCCAGGACCCGCGAGTTGGCAAGGATGTTCAACCTCGACTTGCAGCCGCCGTCTGGCTCGGCCGAGCGACAACTGGTCTGGATTGTCGGCAGCACGATGGCCCCGGAAGAGGAGCTCGCCCTGGGTATCTATCGGCGGGCATTGGAGAAGTTCCCGCACCTTCAGTTCATTCTGGTTCCGCGTCACAAGGAACGCTTTGACGAGGCGGCCAGTCTGCTGGCCCGGAGCGGGTTGGCGTTCGTCCGCCGCAGCCATCTAGGCCAAGGCCAGCGAATGGAGGTGGCAAACGGCTCCAGGCCGATCATCTTGCTCGATACTCTGGGCGAACTCGGGGCCGCGTGGGGACTGGCCGATGTGGCCTTTGTCGGCGGATCGCTGGGGAAACGGGGCGGGCAAAACATGATCGAACCTGCCGCCTACGGGGCCGCCGTCACCTTCGGACCGCACACCTGGAACTTCAAGGACACGGTCGAGCGGTTACTGGCTTGCCGAGGCAGCATCCAAGTTGCCGACGCTGAGGAACTGGAACGGGTAACGCTCGATTTGCTCGGCGACGCAGAGCAGCGCCGCCGGCTCGGCGAGGCAGCGCGAGGCTTCGTCCTGAGTCAGCAAGGAGCCACCGAACGGACTTTGGACCTCTTGGCGCCATGGGTTGAAGGACTGCAAGGAGAACGCCGCTGCGCTTAACTCTTCGCAAACTGTCAAGCAATCCGCTAGAATGCGATGCAACAACTGGAACGGCGTCGCAGCTAGATGGGGTCCATTCCATGCACTTCAAGCGTCAGGTGGCCGCAGCTTGGACAATCGTGGTCCTCGCACTTTGGATCGGCGGATGCGAGCACCATGTGCCGCCCGAAGAGGGACCGCCTAATGTCGAGGTTAGCCTGCCCATTGAGAAGACGGTCACCGAGTACGTAGATTACACCGGCCGACTCGGGGCGACTGACACCATGGAAGTGCGGGCGCGGGTGACAGGCTACCTCTGGAAAATGCCCTTCAAGGAAGGCGACTTCGTCAAGAAGGGCGACGTGCTCTTCGAGATCGACCCCCGTCCCTATCAAGCTGACCTTGATCGAGCGTTGGGCACGGTCAAGGTGGCGGAGGCCCAGCTCAAGCTCGCCAAGGCGGATTACGCCCGCGCCAAGGAAACTGCCAAGACGCCCGGAGCCATCAGCCAGCAAGAGGTGGACACCTTTGCGGCCAAGGTAGACGTCAGTGCCGCCCAGCTCGATTCAGCCAAGGCCAACGCCGAGTATGCCAGGCTCAATCTGGAGTTTTGCAAGGTTACCTCGCTCATCGACGGCCGCGTCAGCCGGTATCTCAAGACCGCGGGCAACCTGATCAACCAGGACAATACCTTGCTCACGACGGTGGTCACGCTCGATCCGATCTACGCCTACTTCAACGTCGATGAACTCACTATGCAGACGATCCAGAAGCTGATCCGCGAGGGCAAGTTGAAGACCTATTCCAAGGGTAGGCTCAAGGTGCTCCTGAGTCTGCAGATCGACGGCGACAACTTCCCCTACGAAGGCTTCGTCGATTTCGTCAACAACCAGGTCGATCCCTCGACGGGGACCATACAGGTCCGCGCGGAGTTTCAGAATCCCAAGGTCAACGACTTGTACCTTTTCGTGCCGAACGAGTTCGTTCGCATTCGCATGCTGATCAGCGACCCGCACCCAGCCCTGCTAGTTAGCGAAAGAGCGATCGGCACGGACCAGGGCCAGAAGTTTGTCTACGTCGTGGATGAGCAGGACGTGACCCGCTATCGGCAAGTGACTCTAGGCCAGCCACACGAAGGACTGTTGGAGGTGACGAAGGGCATTACCAGCATGGACCGGATCATGGTTGCTGGATTGCAGCGCGTGCGCGACGGCATGAAAGTGAACCCCAAGCTGGTTCCAATGCCCAGGCCAAATCCAGTTACAGGAGACGACTCCCCCTTGCAACCCTCGCCGGCGCCAGGCAAACCAATGGACAAGGACGCCAAGCCCTCTGCTGAGAGCAAGAGCTAGGTCAGCAGGAGCATTTGGTTACTTGACTCTGGAAGAGCCGCATCTGAAGGACTGACGGCATGACTGAGTTTTTCATTGACCGGCCCATCTTCGCCTGGGTGATCTCGATAGTGATTGTGCTGGTGGGTCTGGTCTGCGTGTTCACGCTGCCGATCGCCCAGTACCCCAACATTACGCCTCCGGCGGTGCAAGTCGTTTGCAACTATCCGGGAGCCAGCGCGGAGGTGGTGGCAAACACCGTGGCGGCGCCGATCGAGCAGCAGGTGAACGGCGTCGATGGCATGCTGTATCTGTCCTCCGTCAGCGACAACACAGGAACCTACAACCTGACCGTGACCTTTGAGGTGGGGCGCGACCCCAACATGTGCCAGGTGCTGGTGCAGAACCGCGTATCCCAGGCGATGTCCCAGTTGCCCCAGGAAGTGCAGTTGCAAGGCGTCACGGTCAACAAACAGTCGCCCAACATTCTGCTGGCCATCAACATGATCTCGCCGGATGGCCGATACGACGCCCTTTACCTCAGCAACTATGCCACCATCCAGATCCAGGACGAAATCCTTCGCTTGCCGGGTGTCGGGGCCCTGAACTATCTCGGGCAACGCGAGTACAGCATGCGCGTCTGGCTAGATCCGCAGCAGATGTCCTCGCGAGGATTGACCACGATGGATGTCGTCAACGCCATCAAGGGTCAGAACCAGCAGGTTGCGGCCGGCAACATCGGCCAGGAACCTGCGCCGCCTGGCACGGAGTTCCAGCTCCTGATGAACGCCCTGGGCCGGCTCGACGAAGTCGAGCAGTTCTCCAACATCATCGTGAAATCCAGCCTGGGAAATCAGCAAGAGGGCCGTCCTGCCAGCCAGATCGTTCGGGTTCGCGACGTGGCTCGCACCGAACTCGGCGCCCAGAACTACTCCCAGAACTCCTTCATGGACGGCCAGCCTTCCGTGACTCTGGCCGTCATGCAGTTGCCCGGTTCCAACGCCCTTGACGTTGCCAATGAAGTCAAGAGGAAGATGGAGGAACTCAAGAAGCGATTTCCTCCAGGCGTCGATTACGCGATTGTCTACGACACTACACCCTTCATCACGCAATCGGTCGAGGAAGTCTTCAAGACCCTCCGCGACGCCGTGATTCTCGTCGCCATCGTCGTGCTCTTCTTCCTGCAAGACTGGAAGGCGATGATCCTGCCCATGATCGACGTGCCTGTGTCACTTGTCGGCACGTTTGCGGTGATGGCGGCCATGGGGTTCTCGCTCAATAACCTGACCCTGTTCGGCCTGGTACTTGCAATCGGCATCGTGGTCGATGATGCGATCGTGGTGCTGGAGAATATCGAACGCCAGATATCCCTGGGCTTCGATCCTCGCACGGCGACGATCCGAGCCATGCGGGAAATCACGGGCCCCATTATCGCCATCACCCTGGTGCTCTGCTCCGTCTTCCTGCCGGCAGCTTTCCTGCCTGGCATCACTGGGCAGTTCTACAAGCAGTTCGCTCTCACCATCGCTTCCTCGATGATCATCTCCGCCATCAACGCCATGACGCTCACTCCCTCGCGAGCGGTGTCCATCTTCAAGACCAACGAACACGGCCATCACCAGCGCGAAGCACTCCCCTGGTGGTTCTTCTGCATCCTGGGCGGGCTGGCCTCCATGTACGTTGGCGATCATTTCGTCGAGCCCAACCTCGACCTCAAGACGAAGTTCGCCAAGGGATCCGCGACGATTCCGACCTGGGTTCCCTACGCCATGATGGCAGTCTATTTTCTCCCAGGAGCGATCGTCGGTGGCGTTGCTGGGAAGCTCATCATCAAGCCAGTGAACGCCGTCCTGGCCGCGATCTTCAAGGGCTTCAACTACTTCTTCGACGGCGTGACCAAGCTCTACGGCGCCATCGTCGGCAGACTGCTTCGGATCAGCGTGATCGTTCTCATCGTCTACGCCGGCTTGCTCGGGACGACCTATTTCGCATTCACGCGAGCGCCGACCGGCTTCATCCCCGTTCAAGACCAGGGCTATCTCCTGGTGAACGTGCAATTGCCGGATTCCGCGTCCTTGCAGCGCACGACCGAGGTCATGATGCAACTGAACAAGATCGTGCTCGGCGATCCCAAGGACCCCAGGAACTACCCAGGGATCCCTGGCTGCGAGCACACGGTCATGGCTGCAGGCTACTCCGCCCTCCTCAGCGTGAACGCCTCCAACTACGGCACCTGCTTCGTCACGTTGCAGGACTTCAAGGATCGCAAGAGCCATGACAAGTACGATGCGATCATCGCCCGCAAGCTCATGGCGATTTGCCGAGAGAAGATCCCTGACGCCCAGATCATGGCCTTTCGCGCTCCGCCTATCCAGGGCCTCGGCAACGCCGGAGGTTTCCAGCTCCAGGTCGAGCAGCGCGGCTATGTCGATCTCGATGAACTGGAGCGATCCACCAAGCAACTCGTCGACGCCATGAACAAGGAGCGGAACATCTTTGCGGGGGCCGGCACGCTCTTCCGCGCCAGCACACCCCAGCTTTACGTGGATATCGATCGCTCCAAGTGCGAGGCGCTCAAGGTGCCGATCAATGACGTCTTTCAGACCCTCGGCGTGTACATGGGCGGGGCGTATGTGAATCAGTTCAACAAGTTCGGCAGATCCTGGCAGGTCAACATCCAGGCCGACGCCCAGTTCCGCAACAACCCCGACGTCATCCGCATCCTCCAGGTAAGGAACCTGGAAGGGCAAATGGTTCCCATCGCCACGGTAGCCAAGATCAGACCCATCGAAGGGCCCGTCCTGGTCATGCGCTACAACATGTACGTGTCGGCCGCGATCAACGGCGACGCCGCGCCGGCCGTCAGCTCCGGCACTGTGATGGCCGAGACGGCTCGACTCGCCAATGCCCAGAATACGACCTTCGAATGGACGCAGATCTACTACCTGCAACAGCTCGCGGGCAACACGGGCATCATCATCTTTGGCATCGCCACCGTGCTCGTGTATCTAGTGCTCGCAGCCAAGTACGAGAGCTGGCGGCTGCCCTTTGCCGTCATCCTGGTCGTGCCCATGTGCTTGCTCTGCGCCGTCACCGGCATGCTCATCATGACCATGCCCGTGGACATTTTCGTGCAGATTGGCCTGCTGGTTCTGGTCGGGCTTGCTGCCAAGAACGCCATCCTGATTGTCGAGTTCGCCAATCAGTTGCACTATGAAGGCAAGTCGATTTTCGACGCCACCCTGGAAGCGACCCATCTCCGATTCCGCCCGATCATAATGACTTCGTTTGCCTTCATCATGGGCGTGTTCCCGCTCGTCATCGCCGAGGGAGCTGGGGCGGAGATGCGGCAGTCGCTCGGCACGGCAGTGTTTGCCGGCATGATTGGCGTGACGTTCTTCGGCGTTTTCCTCACTCCCGTGTTCTTCTACGCTATCATGTACTTCGGAAGCAAGCAGAAGCCGTCGCCCCTTTCGGCAGAAAAGGGTAAGGAGCTGGAGGACAACCTGCAAGTCGATGGCGTAAAGCCGCCGGCTGGCGTTCAGCCAGGCCAGCTCTAGGCCGGCGGCTCATCGTCCCAGGGCCCGCATCAAGCTGAGCGCGGCATACAGAATGACTATGCCCATGATGAGCAGGATGCCCATCCGCCAGGTGTCGCGCCGACCCCGACGCGAAAGCACTTCATCCAGCCAGGCCTGGTCTCCTGCCTCGGCTGCGCTTTGCACGGAGAGTTCGTAACGCCCTTCGGGGTAGTTCGCCGCCTGCTCTTCGCTCAGGTAACGCCGCGTGAGGTTTTCCTTGTCTGGCTCCGGAAGGACGACTGCATCAAACCGCAGTTGATTGCTGAAAGCAAAGCTGGCGGGCCAGAGTTCAGTCCGCGCCCGCGTCGGCAGTAACTGCCAGAGGCTCGGCACAATGGCATCGTCGTACGGCCTGATCCAAGCCACCGCTGAGCCATCGACCAGGCCTTGCGTCGCTCCCAGGAGCGTCGGACCATCTTCACGCTTCAGTGATGCGCAAACGTCCTCGACGGTTCGGCGTTTTGGCCCCGGAAGTTCGACCAACGGCAAGGCTCCCCGCCGGTCCCAGACGGGTGGAACGTTCTGAGCCAGGTAAAAAGGATCACCCCCGTGCGCCTCGTAGACACGCAGTGGCAGAAGCACGAAGTGGAATCCCATGCTGGTTGGCGCTCCAGAGGAATCGATCCCGAGGTCGGCAGCGATTGCGATCACAACCTGCTTCCTGCCGAGCGGTCGGGCGAACACTGCTCGCGGGCAGCGAGCACCGACTGGCCGCTCACCGAATCTCTTGCACAGGTCCTCTAGCGCGGGGCGAACTTCCTCCGCCAGGCCAGGCGATTCGGCCAGCCAGCGCACCTCCCCACGGTCAGACCGTGCCAGCAAGACTTGTGGGCAGCCTATCGAGTCCATGCGGAGATTCTATCGGTCCGTATAAAGTCTGGGACACTCAGTGGAGGAACGCCTCGTGTCGATTCTGGAGTATCTCCTGCCCAATCTGCCCTGGGTGGCCACGGTCGTCGCGGTTTCCGATCTGATCATCATCCTGGTCGCCATTCCCTGGATTCTCGCGATCAAGAAGGAGCCCAGCTCGGCCGTGGCCTGGTGCCTGGTTGTGATTCTCGTGCCGCTGTTTGGTTTCTTGCTCTTCCTTGTTCTTGGCTACACCCACGTTTACAGACCTCTGCGAAAGAAACGCAGACACCGGGCCCGCTTTCGCGCTCGGAATGCACCGGCTGGAATGGCTCCGGTTCTCAGCAAGGAAGTGGACGTAGATCCAGCGGGGACGTATCTCCGCCTTGGTGAGGTCGCCATAAAGCTCGGCGCATTCCCTGTCGTAGGGGGAAACGAAGTCACTCTCTACCACGAAACCCAGCCGGCTTTCACTGAACTGCTCGACGCCATCAAGGACTCGACGGAAACGATCCATGTCGAGTTCTTCATCATCCAGCCAGACGAAACGGGCCAGACGCTGCTCGACCTTCTGAAAAGCAAAGCGAAGGCCGGCGTGACTGTCCGCCTTCTGTACGACGCCATCGGATCGCGCCGCCTGAGTCGGAAGCTCCTGCAATCCGTTCGGGATGCGGGAATCAAGCTCGCCCCGTTCATGCCGCTCGATCCGCTCCGACGCCGGTTCCAGATCAACATGCGAAACCATCGCAAGATCGTCGTGCTCGACGGCCGGCTGGCGTTCACCGGCGGCATGAACATCGGCGACGAGTATCTCGGCAAGGTCAAGCGGTTCGGCTACTGGCGCGACGCCTTCCTGCGGCTCGAAGGCCCGGGAGTATTGGGCTTGCAACGGATCTTCGCCGAGGACTGGGACTTCGCTGCCGGAGAGAGCCTCCAAGGGGAGAAGTGCTTTCCGCAGTTGAAGCCGGTCGGTGACCAGGTGGTGCAGATCATCGAGTCGGGACCGGATCAGGAGTTGAACGCCATGCGCGAGTTGATCTTCGCCGCCATCGCCGTGGCCAAGGAACGCATCTGGATCAGCACGCCGTACATCGTCCCTGACCGCGGCATCCTCGACGCCCTGCGGATGTCGGCACGCTTCGGCATCGACGTCCGCCTGCTCTGGCTATTCAAGCCCGACCACCAATTGCCCTACTATGCCGCACGCTACCTGTTGCCCGAACTGCTGGACGAAGGCGTGAAGGTCTACCAGTACAGCCGCGGCATGATGCACGCCAAGTACATGATCGTTGACGGCAAATGGGGGTGGGTCGGCAGTACCAACCTGGACAATCGGAGCCTGGTCCTGAACTTCGAGGCCAACTGCATCTTGCATTCGCCGCCCTTGCTAGGCGAGCTGGAGGAGGCGTTCCGCAAGGACCTCGACGAGTCCATCCGCATGGAAGCCAAGGCGTTCGCCGGCCGACCGTTCGTCGGCCGGATGATCGAAAATGGCTGCCGATTGCTCTCACCGCTCCTGTAGGGGCAACGGCACGCAAAGCAGTTTGAGATTGCCGGCCGAGGTCGCCTTCTCCGCGCCGTCGGTGCGGACGTAGATGAATCTGCCGGCGAATGCGGGGTGAGACCAGACCTGCTCATCACAAATGCGCGTGCGATTAATCTCGTGGTAGCCCTGTGGGTTCAAGCGGAGAAGGATCAACTCGCCGCTAGCATTGAGGGCAAGGGCCCTGTCGCCGTCGTTCAGCCAGACCATGCTGACGTGGGGATTGCGGCCGCGCGGCGTGATGCGGTGGCCGTCGTCCCAGATGCGTTTGCCCGTCGCCAGCTCGAAGCAAACCAGCCCCGAACCCTTGTCCAGAGTGTAGACGAAGCCGCCCCGATACAGCGGTTGGGCCATCAGCCCTTGCAATTT
>Ga0073934_10009773_pt1 | contig 12153 bp, 16 predicted proteins | sample LarsenN4metaG_FD_76834 | JGI IMG/M metagenome (GOLD analysis project Ga0073934, IMG submission 76834) | Hot spring sediment bacterial and archeal communities from British Columbia, Canada, to study Microbial Dark Matter (Phase II) - Larsen... ... | reverse complement strand
GCTATCTCGGCTTCATCGCCGATCCGCGCCAGCAGGACATCTATGATCGCCACTGCCTTGGCGCCGGGTCAACCTTCTCGCTGTTCATCCGGGGTAGCGAGGCGGAATGTTTTCGCTTCCTCGATCACCTCACCATCGCCAAGCTCGCGGTTAGCCTCGGCGGGACCGAGACCCTGGCGAGCCACCCCGCCTCGATGACCCACCTCTCGGTGCCGCAGGCGAGGAAGGATCTGCTCGGGATCACCGACAACCTCGTGCGCATCAGCATCGGGATCGAGGATGCCGACGATCTGATCGCCGATTTTGCGCAGGCGCTGGAACATGTCTAAGTGACAGTTGCCCACCCCCAACCCCTCCCGCAAGCGGGAGGGGAGAAGGAGAGACCAGCATGACCGACAGCCGCAAGCCCGTGTTCCTGGTGATCGGCGCGGGCGCCGGGATTGGGGGCAACGCCGCGATGCGCTTCGCCGCGAGCGGCTATCACGCCGTGTTGGCTCGGCGAAGCGACGAGGCGGGCCTGCAACGCTTGGTCAGCCAGATCGAGGCAGCGGGCGGCTCGGCCAGCGGCACGCTCCTCAACGCCGCCGAAGACGGCGCGATCGAGGAACTGGTCGCGCGCACCGAGCGCGATATCGGCCCGATCGGTTGTGCGCTCTACAATCTCGGGGCGCAGATCGGGAACCGCAGCCTCGATCAGACCCCGCACCGTATCTTCGAACTCGGCTGGCGGCTCGGCACCTATGGCGTGTTCCGGCTCGCCCATGCGCTGTTCCCGGCGATGGTGGAGCGCGCGAGGACAGGCGCGCACGGCACGCTGCTGGTCACCTCGGCGACCGCGGCGGTGCGCGGCAATGCCGGGCAGCACAGCCATGCCGCGGCGATGGGCGGACGGCGGATGCTGTGCCAGACGCTCAATGCCGAATTCGCCCCGCAAGGCGTCCATGTCGTCCATGTGGTGGTCGACGGCGCGGTCGATGCGCCGGACACCCTCGGCAAGCTGCTCGGCGACAGGTTCGATAGCTTCAAGGCAGGCAAGGGCACGGATGGTGTGATCGATCCGGCGGCGCTGGCCGAGACCTACTGGCACCTCGCCCATCAGCCGAGGAATTGCTGGAGCCACGAGGTCGACGTGCGACCGTGGACCGACGTGGCGTGGTGGAACGACAACCCCGACCCGCAGATCGACAGCAGGGGCAAGGGATTCGCGAGACCGCCTGCAACGCCTTGATCGGCTTAATAATGCCATAGTTTCGTGTCATCGTCCGACAAGTGCGCCGTGTTGGGTGCGCGACAGGGGGGACGCAGGCGATGGGGCAGGCATGTTGCGGACACGATCACGCCGGGGCTGAAACGGGCGCAGCCTGGATCAACCCCTGCCTGTGCGGCGCTCCGCTGACGCAGGCCACCTTCGCCCGGATCGAGTCCGATATCTCGCGGCGCGAGGCGCTCGGCGGCAGCGCGGCAGTGCTGGGGATGTTCGCCGGCTTCGGTCTCGCCCCGTCCTATGCCCGCGCGCAGACACCGGGGCGGCCGACGGTGTTTACCAACCTCGCCTTCTTCGACGGCCACAGCCCGAAGATGCATACCGGCCGCGAAATCGTCGTCGAAGGCGGCAGGATCAGCGCGATCGTCGGTGCCGGGCAGGGTCCGCAGGATGCGGCGCGGATCGACTGCGGCGGGCGCAGCGTCACACCCGGCCTGATCGATTGCCACTGGCACGCCACGCTTGTCAGCGTCAGCCAGGTCGCCGCGTTGACGCAGGATATCGCGCTGATCCATCTTATCGCCGGGCAGGAAGCCGGTGCGACCCTGATGCGCGGCTTCACCACCGTGCGCGACACCGGCGGGCCGGTGTTCGGGCTGCAGATGGCGGTCGATTGCGGGGTGCTGGCAGGGCCGCGCATCTTCCCGTCCGGCGCAATGATCTCGCAGACCTCGGGCCACGGCGATTTCCGCTTCCTCAACACCCTGCCGCGGATGGACAGCGACCCGGCCGATTATACCGAGCGCACCGGGGTTGCCGCGATTGCCGACGGCGAGGCCGAGGTGCTGCGCCGCACCCGCGAACAGCTGATGAAGGGCGCAAGCCAGATCAAGATCATGGCCGGCGGCGGGGTGTCCTCGCTTTACGACCCGCTCGATACCGCGCAGTTCCTCGAAGAGGAAATGCTGGCCGCGGTGCGCGCCGCGGCGGACTGGGGCACCTATGTCTGCAGCCATGTCTATACCGCCGAGGGCATCCAGCGGGCGCTCAGGGCGGGCGTAAAGTCGATCGAGCATGGCCAGCTCGCCGACATCGCCACCATCCGCATGATGAAGACAGAAGGCGCGTGGTGGTCGATCCAACCCTTCCTCGCCGACGAGGACGCCAATCCCAAGACCGATCCGGTGCAGGTCGCCAAGCAGGAACAGGTCTCGGTCGGAACGGTGCGCGCCTTCGAGGCGGGCCGTGCGGAAGGGGTGAAGATGGCCTTCGGTACCGACATCCTGATGAACCCCGGCGGCTCCGCCAGTCAGGGCCGCCAACTGGCCAAGCTGACCCGCTTCATGTCGCCCTTCGATGCGCTGCGGATGGCGACCGGGGCGGCGGGCGAGCTGCTGGCGCTCTCGGGCGAACGCGCGCCCTATGCGGGCAAGCTCGGCGTGATCGCGCCGGGGGCGCTCGCGGACATCCTCGTGTGGGACGGCGATCCGGCGCAAAATCTCGACTTCATCGGCGATCCGGCGGCGAACCTGAGACTGGTGATGAAGGGTGGACGGGTGTTCAAGGAGGCTCTGGCATGATCCGATACATGATCACGCTGTTGGCACTCGCCGCCACGCTACCGGCGCCGCTTTGTGCGCAGGAATTTCCCGCCGAAGAGAGCGAGGCGCCGCGCGACGACTGGAGCGGGCAGGTCACGCTCTATGCCTGGGGCGCGGGCGTGGGCGGCGAATTCACCCCGTTCACCGGAGGACCGACGATCGAATTCGACAAGTCGCTGGGCGATGTGCTCGAGGATCTCGACTCCGCCTTCTTCGCCACCGGCCTCGCGCGCAAGGGCGATCTGGTCGTCCTTGCCGACCTCACCTACACCGAAAGCTCGCGCGATGGGCTTGTGCCGCCGGGCATTCCGGCTGCAGGCGAGGTCTCGGTGCGCTCGCTATCGCTGCTGGCCGGCAAGCGCTTCCGCGCGAGCGAGGCGACCACCATCGAACTGCTTGCCGGGGTGCGCGCCTGGAACCTCGAAGGCGAGGTGGCGGTGCCGCTGGCCGGCGTGGCGCTGTCGCCCAGCGAGGAATTCGTCGATCCGGTCGCGGCGCTGCGGATGAATACCCAGCTCGCCCCGAGCCTCTCGCTGCTGGCCTATGGCGATGTCGGCGGCCTCGGTGTGGGCTCGGATCTGACCTGGCAGGGCGTGGCGACGCTCAATTACCGCGCCGCCCGAGGCTTGTACCTGTCGGCGGGCTATCGGCACCTGTGGCTCGACCGCGATTCGGACGGCACCGTGTTCGAAGGTCAACTGAGCGGTCCGCTGGCAGGGATCACGCTTTCGTTCTGCTAGGGCACAGGGAACTAGCTGCAAGGAGAGAGCGCCATGCGAAACCAAATCAAGTTCGTGGCCATGCTTGCGGCCAGCGCTACCCTGGCAACCGCACCGGTGGCCGAAGCCTGCACCCGGGCGGTCTATCAAGGCCCCGAAGGCCGCGTGCTGACGGGGCGCAGCATGGACTGGAAGCTGCCGATGACGGCCAATTTGTGAGCCTTTCCCCGTGGCATCGCTCGCGACGGCGCGGCTGGCGAGCGATCGGCTCGCTGGACCGCAAACTATGGCAGTTTGGCCGTATCGGGCTACGACATCTCGACTGCCGACGGGATGAACGAGGCGGGATTGGTGGTCAATCTGCTGTGGGAGGTGGAAGCGACCTATCCCAAGGATGACGGCAAGACGCCGCGAATTTCGCTTTCGGTCTTCCCGCAATACGTGCTCGATCAATATGCGACAGTGGCCGAGGCCGTGGCAGATCTTGCCGCCAATCCGGTGCTGGTGCAGGGCGGCGAGGTCCCGGTCGGGCCGCCGGGGCGGGCTGCCACGGTCCATGTTTCGCTCTCCGATTCGAGCGGCGATAGCGCCATCATCGAGTTCGTCCGCGGCGAGATGGTGATCCATCACAACCGCGAATATCAGGTGATGACCAACGAGCCGACCCTCGAACGGCAACTGGCGATCAGGGAATACTGGAACGGCGTCAATCCGCGCGAGTTCATGCCCGGAACGGTGCGTGCGACCGATAGGTTCGTCCGCGCAAGTTTCTACATCAATGCGGTCGAGCAGACTGCCGACCCGCGCCGCGCAGCTGCATCGGTGTTCAGCGTGATACGCGAGGCTTCGGTGCCTTGGGGCATTTCGATCGCTGATCAGCCGAACCTGTCGACCACCCGATGGCGAGTAGTGGCCGACCAGAAGGACCGCCGATATTACGTGGAGTCGGTGAATTCCCCGAGCATATTCTGGGTCGATCTCGCAAAGCTCGACCTGTCTCCCGGCGCGAAGGTCAAGAAGCTCGATCTCGGGGTCGATATGGAGCGAATTTTTTCAGGCGAGACCTCGGCGCAATTCAAGGTGGCCGAACCGTTCCGGTTTCAGCCCGCCGATTGATCGCGCTTGCTTATCCCCGCCACTCGCGGCGTTCCTCGGCCGCGCGCAGGACTTCGTAGCTGGTCTGGATCAGCTGGAACTGGCTTGCGGCTTCCTTGTCGCCGGGCTTGACGTCGGGGTGCACTTCCTTGGCGCGGGCGCGATAAGCCTTCTTCACTGCGGCGAAATCGGCGTCGGGCTCCAGCCCCAGCACTTCGAGCGCCCGCATTTCATCGGCCGAGCGCGAGCCGTCGCCTGACCCCGCCCAGCCATAATGGGCCGATTCGGCATAGCCCGCGTTCTCGCGCCGCTCGGCACGGGCGCGTTCTTCCTTCTCGGCCGCTTCAAGACCCTCGAAATAGTCCCACTTGGCATTGTATTCGGCCGCGTGGCGCTGGCAGAAATACCACCGGTCAGGGCTGTTGGGGGCCTTGGGCGCGGGGCAATCGCCCGGCTCGTCGCAGCCGTGGCGATCGCAGATGCGCATCTGCGCCGCTTCCTGCGAGGAACCATAGCCCCGCCAGCGCGGAAAGCCCCAGTCCATGGAGCGCCGGGCGCGGCTCACCGGCGGACACCGGGCGGCAGAGGGGCAATATCGTTGGTCGATGGCATCAGGCACTCAATCTAGGCGAGGTGGCGCGCAAAGCAAAGCGATGCGATCGCGGGAACCGGTTGCGATGTGAAATGTTGCGTTGCAATAGAAGACCTGAGGCGGCGGGGTCGTTCCCGCCGGCCGGGAAGAAACGAGACATGAGCCCGCAACTGACCCTTTCCAGCCTGTTCTGTGTGCTCGCCCTCGCCGGACTGTGCGTGGCGACGGGAGCCCGCGACATGGCGGGGCTCGACGCGCCGCATGTGGTGCAGGCCGAACTTGCGCCCGGCCTGCTCGAAGGCTGATGATCAGTTGATGATGACGCTCGCGGCGCGACGGTTCTGCGCCCACGATGCCTCGTCCGAACCCAGCGCCACCGGGCGTTCCTTGCCGTAGCTCACCACCGCGATCCGGGCCGGATCGACCCCGAGGCTGACAAGGAAGTTCTTGGCCGCAGTGGCGCGCCGTTCACCTAGCGCGATGTTGTATTCGCGCGTGCCGCGTTCGTCTGCATGACCTTCGATGGTAAAGGTCACCTGCGGATAGCGCGCGAAATACTGCGCTTGGGCCTGCAGCGCGGCGGCGTCCTGCGAATCGATGTTGTAGCGATCGGTATCGAAGAAGATCGTGGTCGACGAACCGACCGCAGCGGCGAAGTGCGCCTGCGTGCCCACGCCGGGGCCGGTAGGCTGGACCTGCGGGCCCGGATCATAGGGCTGCGTGGTCTCGGCCGGGGGCGGCGGAAGCTGTTCGGGCGCCTTCTTGGCGCAGGCCGCGAGCGTGGTGGCCGAGGCCAGCAGCAGGATCGTGGCAAGTCTGGTGTTCATCACTCTTTTCCTTTCAGACGATCATCAGGGACGGATGGGACCCCAGGCCGGATCGGAGGCATCGACCGGGGTCGGCAGGCGACGCTCGTTCTGGCCGGTCAGATCGACCTGCCAGATGCCCGAGCGCCCGGTGTTCCTTTCGGTGCGGAAGAACTGGATGATGCGGCCATTGGGTGCCCAGGTCGGCGCCTCGTCCTGCCAGCCGCGGGTCAGCACCCGCATCCCGCCGCCAGACGGGCTCATCACCGCGACGTTGAAGTCGCCGGCGATGCGGGTGAAGGCGATCTGGTCGCCGCGCGGGCTCCACTCGGGCGTGGCGCAGCGCCCGCCGAAGAAGCTGATGCGGCGCTGGTTCGATCCGTCGGCGTCCATCACATAGCATTGCTGGCTGCCCGAACGATCGCTCTCGAACACGATCTGGCGCCCGTCGGGCGAAAAAGAGCCACCGACATCGATCCCGGGGGTGTTGGTGAGCCTGACGCTCTGTCCGCCGGTAACGGGGACGCGATAGATGTCGGTATTGCCCGCCACCGCCATCGAATAGAGGATCGACTTGCCATCGGGCGACCAGCGCGGCGCGAGCGTCGGGTTGCGGTTCTCGGTCACCAGCGTCTGCTTGCCGGTGCCGATGTCATACACATAGATCCGCGGATTGCCGTCGACGTAGCTGAGATAGAGGATCTTCGAATAGTCGGGCGAATAGCGCGGGGTGAGCGCGGTGGCGCTGCCGAGCGTCAGGAAACGGTGGTTGGCGCCGTCCGAGTCCATCACCGCGAGGCGCTTCACCCGGCGATCTTTCGGCCCGGTTTCGGCGATGTAGGCAATGCGACTGTCGAAAAACGGGCTCTCCCCGGTGAGCCGCGAAAAGATCAGGTCCGAGCACTTGTGCGCCGCGCGCCGCCAGTCGGCCGGGCCGACCACCCAGCCCTCGCGCACCAGTTCGTCCTGCAGCGCGACATCATAGAGATAGCAGCCGACCACCAGCCGGCCATCGTCGCGCGCGCGGACGTAGCCATGCACCAACATTTCCGCCCCGCGCCCGCTCCAGGTACCATAGGCAGGCGCAGTAATCTGCGCGAAGGCGGGCTGCGGCAGGCTGTCGGGGCCGACCGGCTTGAACAGACCGTTGTTGCGCAGGTTGGCGGTGATCACGCGGGCGATCTCGCGGCCCAATGCGCCGGTGCCATTGGCGTTGGCGGGCGTGGCGCGTTCGCGGTCGGTGGCGAAGGCGGGGATGGCGATGCCGATGTCGGACCATGCGCTCTCGTCGGTGACGGTGCCACGCAGCGGGCCGTCCGCATCGTCGCCCTCAACCGCGACGCTCTCGACCGGCTGGTCCTCTCCGATCGGCGCGCCGAGGTCTTGCGCCGCGGCGGGGGCGGCGATCAGGGCGACGGTGAGGAAAAATACAAGCGTCTTGGTCATGTCAGAGCCTTCGGTCGAATTGCCATTCGAGCGCCTTCCAGCGATCGTAGAATTGTTCGGGCAGATTGAACGGGGCGGCCAACTGCACCGCGCGGATGGCGCGTTCGCAGTGGAGGCCCGCCTGCGGTTGGTTGCTCGGTGTGATGCTGGCAGGATCGGTCTTGCATCGCGGGCGGCCCTTGAGCGTGCCGTCGGGGTTCAAGTCCCACGACACGGTCGAAACCAGCTTTTCGGCGTCGACGCCCACCGGCGCGCTCCAGTGCGGACGCAGCTGGCGGGTGATGGCGGAGGATAGCGCGGCACGCTCGGCACTGCCGAATTTGGCCGCCGGGGCGCGGGTCTCGCTGGTGCTGGTCGAGGAGCCCTTGCCCTCGAGGAAGTCGTCGCCGATCCGGCTACCGCCGCCCTTCTTCGCGGCCGTCGCGGGCGCGGGGCTGGGTTTGGGTGCGGTGCGATCGGGGCGCGAACGCTCGCGCGTCGGCGCCGGCTGCGTTGCGGTGCGGACGGAGGACCGGGGCGGGGTCGGCACCGCGCGCTCGACCGTCTCGGCCGGCGCGGATTCGGGCGCGGGGGCGGGATCGTCGGCCAGCGTCGGCGCAATTGCGGCGCGGCTCTCGGCGACCGGATCGGGCGAGGCTGCCTCGAGGCCCACCTCGGTCGCGAGGCTCACCGTCATCGCTTCGGGAAACACCGACACCTCGGAACGCACCGCCTGCGACAGCAGTACCGCCACCAGCGCGCCGTGCAGCACCAGCGCGGCCAGGAGGCCGATCCTCTCCTCGTTGCTGAGCGCGCGTTCTCCCATCATCATCCCCGTTATGGCGGCGTAACTGAACCGTCGGTGACCAGCGAAATCGAGGTGAAGCCCGCACGGCCCAGCTCGCCCATCACCTGCATCACCCGTCCGTAATCGAGGCTCCGGTCACCGCGCAGCACGATCAGCGGCGGTTCGCCGCCCCGGTCGAGCGCTGCGAGAGCCTCGGGAAGGCGGCCTGCCGGCACGGGATCGTCCTCGATGTAGATCACGCCCGCCCGGTCGATCGAGATGGTTACCTGATCGGGCTTTTCTTCGACCGGTGCAGCGCGGCTCTCGGGCAGTTCCACCGGCACGCCGACGGCGGGCAGGGTCACAGTGACCATGAAGATGATCAGCAGCACCAGCATCACGTCGACAAGCGGCGTGACGTTGATCTCGGCCATCGCCGCGCGGCGGGTGCGCTTGCCGCGGCGGGAGGTGGAGGGAACACCCATGCCCATCAGATGCGATCCAATTCGCGGCTGAGGCCGGCATGGACCTTGTCGGCAAAGCGCTGAAGCCGTGCCTCGTACTGGTTCACCACGCCCGAGAAGCGGTTATAGGCGATCACCGCGGGGATCGCGGCAAACAGGCCGATGGCGGTGGCGAACAGCGCCTCGGCGATCCCGGGGGCGACCACCGCGAGGCTCGCGCTCTGCTGGGTACCGATCTGGAAGAAGGAATTCATAATCCCCCACACCGTGCCGAACAGGCCGACGAAGGGCGCAACCGAGCCCACGGTGGCGAGGAAGTTGAGCCGTCCGGCGAGATCGTCCGCTTCTTCGGCGACCTGGCTTTCCATCGCCGCGCCGATGCGCTGGCGGGTCGCCTCCCGATCGACCGGCTGCTTGGCGGTGGATTTCTTCCACTCGTCGAGCCCGGCGCCGACCACGCGCGCGGCAGGAATGTCCTTGCGCTGCTGCTTGCCGACCAATGCCTCGGTGTCGCGTTCGCCCCAGAAGGCCTCCTCGTAGCTGCGCGAAACCTTGGCGAGCTTGCCGATCCGCAGCGAGAAGGAGACGATGATCATCCACACCCACACGCTGGCGAGGATCAGGCCCACCATCACGGCCTGGACGATGATGTCGGCCTCGAGGAACAGCTCGACCGGATCGAGCCGGGTCGGGGCAGTGGCGGCAGCGCTGAGAAAGCCAAGCGTCACGGGTCAGTCGTCCTTGTCCATGAAGGTCTGGAAAGCGGCGCGCCATGCGTCGGGCTGACGGCGCGGGCGGCCAGCGAGGGTGATGAAGCCGATGCGCAAGGCAGCCTCGCACAGCACCTCATCGCCGCGGCGCGCGATCTGGTGCATCCGGCACGAGGCCGGCCTGAGTTCGGTGCAGCGGGTTTCGATCACCACGTCATCGTCGAGCCGGGCGGGGCGCAGATATTTGAGGTTCACCTCGGACAGCGCATAGGCACCCTCCCCGCTCTCGATCGCGGCGCGCTGGTCGATGCCGAGCAGGCGCAGCAGATCCGAGCGCGCACGCTCGAACCAGCGCAGGTAATTGGCGTGGTAGGTGATCCCCGAAAGATCGGTGTCCTCGTAATAGACCCGCACGGCATAGAGGTGCCGCGCGCCGTCGAGAATGCCGCCGGGGGGAGTGGGAGAGGTCATCGCTGTGGCCCTAGCCCAGCGGGGAATCGCTGCAAAGCCGGGTTTGGCGAATTGTCGATGAATGCCGGTGAAACGAGTCCCGGCAGCGATCAAATGCGCTGTCAGCGGCGTATGATCATCGGACCAAGCGGTTGCCCGCCGAAGATATGCACGTGCAGGTGCGGCACCTCCTGCCCGCCATGCGCGCCGATATTGGCGAGCAGGCGATAGCCCGGTTCGACCAGCCCCTTCATGCGCGCCACTTCGCCGACAGCGCGCACAAAGCCGGCGATCTCGGCATCGGAGGCCCTGGCGGAGAAGTCGTCCCAGCTGACATAGCGCCCCTTGGGCACCACCAGCGTGTGCACCGCCGCCTGCGGGTTGATGTCCTCGAAGGCGAAGGCCCAGTCGTCCTCGTAGACCTTGGTCGAGGGGATTTCCCCGCGCAGGATTTTCGCGAAGATGTTGGCGTCGTCGTAGGGCAGGGTCGGATCGATCGGCATTATTCGCTCCGGCTGGCTTTTTCATCGAGGCCCGAGGTGCCCTCGCGCCGTTCGAGTTCGGCGAGCACCGCGGCCAGCTTCACTTCACGCGCACCGAGCAGGACGAGCAGGTGGAAAATGAGATCGGCGGCTTCCTCGACCATGTCGACCTCGTCCCCGGTGAGTCCGGCGATCACCGCCTCGGTCGCTTCCTCGCCCAGCTTCTGGGCGATCTTGGCAAGACCCTTGTGATGGAGCTTCGCCACGTAGCTTTCCTCGGGCGAGGCGTGGCGCCGCTCGGCGATCGCGGCTTCGAGGCGTTCGAGCATGTGCATCGGGTCAGTCTCCCTCAAACCCCGCGCGCGGGCAAGCCCGCCGCCCTGAGCGCGGCGTGGGCCTCGGCGATGGTGTGGTGGCCGAAGTGGAAGATGCTGGCGGCAAGCACCGCGCTGGCGTGGCCCTTGGTCACGCCGTCCACGAGGTGCTCAAGGCTCCCTACGCCGCCGCTGGCGATCACCGGCACGCTGACAGAGTCCGCGATTTCGCGAGTCAGTTCAAGGTCATAGCCCCGCTGCGTTCCGTCCCCGTCCATCGAGGTGACGAGCAACTCGCCTGCGCCCATATCGGCCACTTTGCGGGCATATTCGACCGCGTCGATCCCGGTCGGCTTGCGCCCGCCGTGGGTGAAGATTTCCCAGTTCCCGCGCGGGGTCCGGCGCGCATCGACACTGGCGACCACGCACTGGCTGCCGAAGCGTTCCGCGATCTCGCCCACCAGTTCGGGCCGGGCGACCGCGGCACTATTCACCGCGACCTTGTCCGCGCCCGCCAGCAGCAGCGCGCGCGCATCCTCGGCACTGCGCACCCCGCCGCCGACAGTGAGCGGCATGAAGCATACCTCCGCCGTGCGCCGCACCATGTCGAGCAAGGTGCCGCGCCCTTCGTGGCTGGCGGAAATGTCGAGAAAGCACAGCTCGTCCGCGCCCGCCGCATCATAGGCGCGCGCCTGCTCGACCGGATCGCCTGCGTCCTTGAGGTCGACGAAATTGACGCCCTTGACCACGCGGCCATCGGCGACGTCGAGACAGGGGATGACGCGGATGCGGACAGTCACTGGACCCGCGCCCCCATCGCAATCGCCGCTGCCAGATCGAGGCGGCCTTCGTAGAGCGCCCGTCCGGTGATCACCCCCTCGATCCCCTCGTGCGCGTGGAGCGAGAGGATGTGGATGTCGTCGAGCCCCTTCACCCCGCCGCTGGCGATCACCGGAATGTCGACCCGGCGCGCAAGGTCCACCGTGGCGTCGATATTGACGCCCTTGAGCAGGCCGTCACGGCCGATATCGGTGAACAGCAGCGAGGCTACTCCTGCGTCCTCGAAGCGGCGGGCGAGGTCGGTGACGGGGACGTCGGAGACCTCGGCCCAGCCCTCGGTCGCGACCATCCCGTCGCGCGCGTCGACCGCGACGACGATGCCGTTCTCCCATTCGCGGGCCATGTCTTTCACGAACTCGGGGTCCTTGAGCGCAGCGGAACCCATCACCACCCGCGCCACGCCGAGGTTGAACCAGCCCTCTACCGCCTTCGCGTCCCGAATGCCCCCGCCGAGCTGCACATAGCCCGGGAAGGCTGCGATAATCGCTTCCACCGCCGCGCGATTGCGGCTTTCGCCCGCGAAGCTGCCGTCAAGATCGACCACGTGGAGGTGCTCGGCCCCGGCCTCGGCGAAGATCAGCGCCTGCGCAGCCGGATCATCGCCGTAGATCGTGGCGCGCGCCATGTCGCCTTCGGCAAGGCGCACCACCTGACCGCCCTTCAG